>JGI12048J13642_10110551_pt1 | contig 10644 bp, 5 predicted proteins | sample ElkSlonscriptome_16_FD_13642 | JGI IMG/M metagenome (IMG submission 13642)
AGAATTCGATCCTGAAAAATGGATTCTGGCAAAAAGTGTATCCGCCATAGACCCCACCTTGGATATTAATGATGGCCCACCCATAACCGCTTTTCCGAATCCGGCTGCTTCAGAGGTTCGGTTTTTTTCAACTTCATCGATGAGTGGTGTTGGATATTTGGAAGTCTATGATGTCAATGGAAAGCTTTGTAAGCGCGAAGAACCGCGTGGTGGTATAGCTAATGGCTACAGATTAGATGTAGATGACTTAGAATCCGGAGTTTACTTGATCAGATTTGATAGTCTTTCTGATTATGCATTGAGAATAGTTAAAACGGAATGAAAATTCAGGCCTTCACTTGCACCCATTATAGGTTTTGTTTAGTTAAGAAAAAGAGGGGGGGTGCAATTGAGGATTTTAACTCATTTTCCTGATTTTAGCGGGATCAATTTTGGCCACGGTATCTATAATGCCTTCTAACAGACCATCAATCCATTGGGATGGAAATGCTTTGCGCACATCTCGCTCAATTTCATAATTTCCTTGCCTTACCTTTCCTTCACGAGGATTTTGTTTCCAGAATACAAGCGATCCGAGTACATCAGCCAAGGTGTTTAAAACTACCTTCTTTTTGCCCGTCTCTTTATCGACGGCGTTGATGCTCAGGTTGTCGTAGAGGAAAGTGACTTGGCCTTTGCTTCCATATGTGCTTCCGTCCATGTCAAAATCGAGTTTATTTAACTGACCTGAGCTTATTTCTATTCCTGCCAGCTTTCGAAGCGGTGTGCTGAAAAACTCCAGATCAGTATCGGACAATGAACCTGTGAGGTTCCAGGGATGACCGTCTGCATAGCGGTATTCGGAATTTACTTTCAAGGAAGATCCGTTTAAAGCCGTCGCTTCACCTGAAAAACCAAAGGCTATGGAGTCTTGCGTATAGTTTTGCGCCTTTGCATGTGCTGAAACATTGTCCAAGACTATATCTGCTACCAATGCTTCTTGCTGCCTTATTTTTACCTCAAGCTTTCCGTTTTCTACTACAAGACTGTCCAAATTGAAAGTGAAACCGAGTGAGTTTAAACCTTCTTGAGGTAGCTTCGTGTGGCGGTCGGGCAGACTGTAATTCATGTCTTTTTCTAACGTAACTTGAGGATTTACGACCCGCACCAATGATAATGCATAAATGCTGTCAGCCCTCATCCGAGGTGCCGGTATCTCTATCTTATCAACCGTTATTGTATTGCGTGACTTTCGCCAGCCGTGATACTGCGAAAACGCCTCAAGACTTTTAAGCGGAGAATAGCTTATGGAATCGATTAATATTTCGTTTCGAAAATCCTTTCTTAAGGTTCGCACATGTAGTGCATAGGTCGAGTCGGGGTTGTAATACTTGACATCAGAAAGCTTCAGCGATATTTTTTCTGCCAATTGCAGCGGGGCTTGCGCCAAAGAATCAAATTTTATTTTTTTGGTTTTCAACTGCATGTGGGCGTCGAATTTACCAATCGAATCATTTTTAAGTGAAAGCTGACCATTTTCGATGAGAATGTTGTTAACAACAAAAGTTATCGAATTTGATTTCTTTTTCGGTTGTCCTTGTTTCTTTTTTTTCTGCTTCAATCGATTCACTTCTATCTTTAGATCAGATAACTTGATTGCCTCTACAGTCAGATTATTGGAGAATACGATTTGTAGCGGGTGTAGGTGCTCCACACTTGAGGTGTCTACGGATGCATGCCACAACCGTTCGGCACCATCAGTGCGAGCAACTTCCAGATCAATAACATCGAAAGACAGGGAAAAGAGCGAAACGGAAAGTTCGCGAAATTCAACCTGCCAAGAGGCGTCCAATTGTTCATCCAATTTCCCGCGTACGAAATCTTCGAGTTCAAAATGCACGAAGTAGAGTACGCCCGCCAATATTAATCCTAAAGAAGCGAGAACAATAAGGATAGCTTTTAGGGACTTTTTCATAACTGAAATATAGAGAATTAACCGTATGTTCGGCAGCTTTTCTGCCATTTGACGATTGGTCAAACTTCATTCCGCCAGGCACTCGTCTGTGGTATTGTAGAATTAAAAAAGCTTACCGTTGAGAGAAAAATAGAATTATTTTACATCATGACCTACTGACTTGCCTGTCGTTCGGCTTTCGTAGCATAATCGCGCGACGATCTTATCAAGCCTAAGTCAGCTCACTTCTTAAATTTTATTCACGTGATCACTTAATCCATCTCACTTCTAAAGCGGGAGTAATTATGTCTATTTCAAACCCCATCATGTAGTAGGGAGGTCCCGCAAGAGAATATAGATTCAGATATATTTAATTTTATGAGAGGATCGTGTCTTCCAGCACGAAGGTAAAATCCCGGCCTTGCTTTTTTCCAGGTACATGCTCAGGCTTCCATGTCGAAAAATTGTCGTCTTGAGAGGATGCGAATTTGAAATGGTAAGCAAAAAAAAACGCTGATTCATTCGAATCAGCGTTCAAGTTTATCAACGTAAAGCGCTTCTTAATTTTCTTCCAATGACGTGACATTTTTCTCCGTCTCGCCAATGAAATCGCTCAATGGTCGTATGATGCGGTTATCGGCGCGTTGCTCCATAATATGAGCGCAGCATCCGGTTATACGACTCATCACGAAGATTGGAGTAAACATGTCAATCTCGAATCCCATCATATAGTAGGCAGGGCCTGCCGGGAGATCGAGGTTCGGGTGAATGCCTTTTTTGAGACCACCTTGTTTTCAAGGATATTGGCAATGTCAGGCCATTTCTTCTCCCCGGTGAAATCAGCCATCTTCTCGGTATACTTCTTTATCACAAATGCTTGCTCACTTCATATGCTCTAAATCAGGCGCAAGCTATAATTTTAAGTTCTTATCTTGTGAGTGAATAACAGTTTTAACCAATCTCGCTATGCAACGTCTCACAATCACAGGCATTTTTTTAAGTATTGCTCTAATATCATTTGGTCAAGACGAACCCTGCACCGCCATTGAATTAGAATGTAATGAGCCGGTTTTCGAAGGTTCATTGTTAGGCGCAACACTAAACGCTGACTATCCATTTAATTGCGGGAATGCCACTGTCGATGGAGGTGATATATGGTTTACCTTTTATGCTGATGGAATAAATGCCTACTCCGTCACATCTGATTTAATATATCCTCAAGGATTCTCGCAGCTTTCTGATAAACTCGTACAGCTTTACAGAGGAGATGATTGCACTGATTTTGAACAGGTATTAAACTGCAACGGCAATAATGGTTTTCATGGGGTTTTCCAAGAAGGAACCTATTACATGCAAGTGGCGGAAGCTCAAAATTTTTGGTCAAGCTCCGGAATAAACGCACGTCTGGTTTGTGAGCAAATTCCTTTGAATGATTTGATTTGTGATGCAATCACCGTCCAGTGTGGTGACACGGTGCAAGGAAGTTATGTCGGGGGTACATACTCCACCGGAGATGAATTAACCCTCGCAGGAGAGGATGGTGAAAATTGTGTGGCATCCTCTGCGGGTATGCTTTCACAACGTTCTGACATCTGGTATAAAATTGAAGCAGATGGTGGAAATATTTATTCCATCAATCCATTTATTAATGGCAATGTGAGGCTATATAAATCAGACTCATGTACGGGAGACTTGGTTTTCTACGAAAAAAATAATTGCCAAAGCCCGAAAATTGGAATCGTGGCTGATGCCGATATTTATATTCGAATGCAGCCCAATTTTCCCGTCCCCATTTATGATGATACCGATTTCGAACTGATCATCGATTGTTTTGAACCTGCTGAAAATGCCCTTATTTGTGATGCCATATCGTTACCTTGTGATACCGGAGTGGTTTCAGGAATTATCGGGGGAGGATTTCATGGTGTAGAAAACTGTTCGACCACAAATAAGGAAACGGGGCTTTGGTACAAATACGACTCTTCTATAAACGGTATCTTAAGTTTGTATTTTACGGCAAGTATCAGTCCAAGGATTTCAACCTATACAGGTGATTGTGCTGAATTTTCGTGCATAGACGATGGCATATTCAATCCTACCATCTTCAATCCGTATACAATTAACGTGGAGCCCGGTGACACCTACTTCTTTTATGTTTACAGACCTTCACCATCTGAATTCACATTATCCTATACTTGTACAGAAGAAGCTTGTCCCGGCCTGGGTGTTCCCGGTCAACCCTGCGATGATCAGGATAATACCACGACCAATGATCTTATCAGTGATGACTGCGAGTGCATTGGAACTCCGATACCGGAAGGAAGCGTTTGTGAAAATGCCTTTGAAATTGAAACTTTGCCTTTCTCCGTGTCAGGAGGAGCGGTAAACGGCCCAAATAGTGGTTTTAATTCATATGGTAGTGCGGGAGATCTACCTCCACCTCTAGATGGCTCGTCATGTCTTGGAGCTTACAGTTCTAAAAATTACGTTTATACGTATACTCCCGTCGAAGATGAACTTGTGAATATAAGAAGAAGCGGGCTAGGCTTTTTTACCTCTGCTTCCCTTACAATTTTAGCCGGGTGTCCCTTTGAGACAACCTATAACGTAAGCTGTTCCATCTTTGGTGAACCTCTGGAAGTCGAAGGCTTTTTACTAGAGGCAAATACAACCTATTATTTTCTGCTTGATTCGGACTTGTTTGATGACATGGGTTTCACTTACACATTTGAAATAGATGTCGAATGTGAAGGTACGGGAGGATTTACCGGAGATTCGTGTGATGATGGTGATCCCGGTACAATCGACGAAATATTACAAGATGATTGCGAATGTGTCGGCGTGCCTTCGAATCCAGGAGAATCATGTGGTACTGCCTTGCAAATTCAAGCACTACCATTCGTTCATGTTGACAATGACGTTAACTATTCTGATTCTTATGACCTTTCTGATAATGCCCCCCTTCAGCCTCCGTCGGATAACTATTTCAATTACAGTACCGCTCCGCTGGATGGAAAGGAAGTTATCTACGAGTATGAACCTTCCGAAAATAAACTGATAGATATTTCTCTTCGAGGCTTAGCCGAAAGACCTTCGAATGAGCTTCTCGGCATGGGATTTATTGTCTTCGAAGGATGTCCTTTCGATGCAACGGTGGGGGGAAGCTATGAAACGGACAATTTTTCTCCTGAGATCAGAAACTTAGAAGTTGAAGCTGGTAACTCATACTATATCTTGGTCAGCGACAGCAAGTTCAACGCGACCGATTATGAGTTAATTGTGTCTGAAGGAGCTTATGACTGTGATCTTCTACAAAAGGATATAGGTGATCGATGCGATGATGCTGACCCGATTACCATTAAAGATATCGTGACCGAAGATTGTCAATGCCTCGGGTCACCGCCACCCATAGAGCAGTGTGGTGAATTCGCTAATTTAACGGAACAGGTCATTACACCCGGACAATTGAACAATCAATCTTGGAATGATGTCATTTCCATTTCGGACTATGATGGAATCATAACGGATTTTGATGTGGTCGTGAATCTCGACTACGTCGATGTTAGCAACCTTGTATTAAGGATTGAAAGTTCAGTCACTTCTGAAGTGTTTTTGTCATGGAGTTTCTGTGAGGAGAATGGTCAAATTGGGTCCAATATGCACATGAAGTATGATGATGACGGCTTTTTTCAGGAAGGTCGGTGCAATCCCGAAAACGATCCGGCCGGTTACGGAAATTTCCGCACGGTGAATTTCACACGTCCCGTTTTATCTAACTTCATTGGTAGTCCGATCAATGATGATTATACGTTGACAATATCCACGAATGATTTCGCGCCTAACGCTGTTACATTGCACGGGTGGTGCATTCTTCCTAAGTACGCCGTCGAATCAAGTTGCGGAGCAGCCATACCGATAACTCCGACCCCCGGACTTTCCGTATCCCCTCAGCTTATTGCTGCCGCCGATGCCACGTCCTCAGGGGTGCCACTTTGCGATGGCACGGTCACGGATAAAAAGGACAATTGGTTTTCTTTTAGAGCTGTGAGTTCCGCCATGGCCGTCGGAGTAAAAGGCAATGCCGTTTTTGACGCCGTGGTAGAAGTATATGAGACTTGCGACGGAGTCCCCATAAAGTGCAAGAATGTCAATGCTTCAGGTGAGCGAGAGGTGGTGATCTTACAAAATCTAACCATTGGTAAGACCTATTATTTCCGCACTTATCACGCGGGCAACACTGACCCTCAATTCCCGCAATATCTCGTGTCTGTTTCTTATTTCCCTTCTGCACGAGTGGCAGAAAGCTACTGCAGCGCATCGGGTCTTGCCGTAACAGACAGTATCAGTGCTACCATGCCTGAATTCGAATACGACATCACCAATTGGTACTATCAGTTTGAAGAATTGGAGGCTCCTTTCAATGTTTATGAAGTGATGTCGCCGAATGACTCCATCTCTACTTTTGCCTTGGAGTGGTTTGAGCAAATAGAGACAAACAGAACTTATAGAGTAAGTGTCAGGCCGTCATTATTTGAAGGGCAGGTTAAAGCCGATTACGGCGAATCATGCGTAATAAGCATACAAGAAGCCCCCGGAATTCAATTACTCGACTTGAATGAATCACATAAGGATGCTTTTCCCGGGTCATTCAATGCATTCCCAAATCCAAATGCCGACGGACAATTGACCGTAGCGTTTAAAAGTGAGAACGCCACGGATAATCACATTAAATTACGTCTCTATGATCTGTCGGGAAAATTGCTCAAGGAGAACACCTACACAATAGAGGGCTCAAACTTCACTGGAAGATTTGACTTAACGGACTTTGAGGCCGGGGTATACTTGCTGAGACTGGAGTCCCAAAAGAATGGCATTTTTGGGATGAAGCGAATTGTGATTTTGTAAGCAATAAAAAACGCTGATTCAATTGAATCAGCGTTTTTTATTCTATCAGCTTTAATATTGTCTTAACGCTCTTCCAAGGACGTGACATTTTTCTCTGTCTCACCAATATAATCACTAAGCGGTCTGATGATACGGTTATTGGCACGCTGCTCCATGATATGTGCGCACCATCCGGTTATACGACTCATCACGAAGATTGGAGTAAACATGTCAATCTCGAATCCCATCATATAGTAGGCAGGGCCTGCCGGGAAATCGAGGTTCGGGTGAATGCCTTTTTCTGAAACCATGGTGTCTTCAAGGATATTGGCAATTTCCAGCCATTTCTTCTCCCCGGTGAAATCAGCCATCTTCTCGGTATACTTTTTCATCGTTGGTACGCGCGAATCACCTTTGCGGTAAACGCGGTGACCGAATCCCATCACTTTTTTCTTTTCTGCCAGTGCTTCGAGCATCCATTCTCTCGCCTTGCTTGGTTCGCCAACCTCCTTGAGCATGTGCATCACTTGCTCGTTGGCACCGCCGTGGAGTGGTCCCTTTAAAGCTCCGATTCCTCCAACTACAGCACTGTAGATGTCGCTAGTGGTTGAAGTGATTACGCGAGTGGTAAATGTCGATGCGTTGAAACTGTGCTCTGCATAAAGGATGAGTGATACATCAAACGCCTTCACCACTTCTTTCGCAGGTACTTTGTCAAAACACATGTGAAAGAAATTTTCACTTATTGACAGGTTTTGATCCGGAGAGATGAAGTCCATTCCCTTCGAATGGCGATAAGCCGCCGCAATGGCCGTAGGGATTTTTGCCAAGAGGCTGATGTACTTGTCCATATTGGTCTCGGGCGAATCATCCCAGATTCTCTTGTCCTCCATACCGATGAAACTTACTGCCGTTCGAAGGGTATCCATCGGATGCGCCTCTTTCGGAAAGAGTTGAATCACCTTCAACAGATCGTCAGATAGTTTTCGGTAGCTTTTTTCTTTATTCGAAAATTCTTTCAACTCACTTTCATTCGGAAGGTCAGTATGCGTCATCAAATACGCCACCTCCTCAAAGGAGCATTTCTCAGCTAAATCCTGAACCTTGTAACCACGGTAGACCAATGAATTGATCTCGGGCATTACTTTAGAAATGGAGGTCTCGTCGGTTACGACACCGGCGAGACCTTTAGGGGCTATAATTTTATCGCTCATCGTTAATTTTTTTAGGTGGTGGTTATAGTTTAAAGTTATAAAGGGAACTGTCGTAGGCGTTATAGTCCTCGTAGTGGAGCACTTCGTAAAGTCGTTTTCTGGTTTGCATTTCATCGAGCATCCCTTCCTGGCTACCCGAATCTACGATGGCATCCAAGCCTTTCTCAACGGCAAACATCGCCAAACGCTGCGTGGTGACCGGATAAATCACCAAATTGTATCCCAGACTTTCCAGCTCTGATTTATTCAATAATCGTGATTTTCCGAACTCCGTCATATTCGCCAAAAGCGGCACATCTACTGCTTTTCTGAATGCTTCAAATTCTGATTCATCCTTCATTGCCTCGGGAAAGATCATATCTGCGCCTGCGTCCACGTATGCTTTCGCACGGTCAAGCGCTTTGTCCAATCCTTCTACTCCACGAGCATCGGTGCGGGCAATAAGAACAAAATTTTCATCTGTTTTGGCATCAGCCGCCGCCTTTACCTTTTGCACCATTGCATCAACTGTCACGAGTTCTTTGTTATCCAAATGTCCGCAACGCTTGGGATTGATCTGATCTTCTATATGGCAGCCTGCCATTCCGAGGTAAGTCAATTCTTTGATGGTTCGCGCCACACTCATGGTTTCGCCAAAGCCCGTATCAATATCCATAATTGAAGGCAAAGCAGTGACCCGTGCAATCGCTGAAGCAAACTGTGAGACTTCCGTCAATGTGGTCATACCGATATCGGGTAGCCCCATCGAATTGGCCATCACCGCGCCTGATACGTAAACACCGTCAAAGCCTTTCTGCTCAATGAGCATGGCCACCATCGGATTGTAAGCACCCGGAAATTGAAGCAACTTTCCGGAGGTCAGTGCTTTTCTGAATGCCGCTCTTTTTTCAGCAGGTGATTTTTCGCTTATGATCATTAAAATATTCCTTTTGTGTTCGGAGTGTTCTCTTTCACTTCATCAAATGGCATTTCCACGGTTAGGTTGATAACCTCAGCGGCGGTAAGCTCCTTCAGTCTTTCAGCAACTTCAATAAAACGATCTCTCTCTTCTTTTGTGATCAATTTTTCGGTCAACATATCAAATTTCCCAATGTAATTCGGGCGCTTGAACGGACGGGCTCCCGCAGGGTGAGCATTGGCTCGTTCAATTTCATCTTCTATTACATCGCCATTTTTCATGGTGATGATCACTTTTCCACCGAAAGCTTTTTTGTCAGGGTCTTGATCGTGATAGAGTTTAGTCCATTTCTCTTTTTCCACAGTGGAAATTTTCTTCCATAATTCTACCGTTTCAGGACGTTGAGCCCGCGACGGAGCGTATGAGTTTTCGTGGTGCCAAGTGCCATCTTCCAATGCCACGGCAAAGATGTACATGATGCTGTGGTCCAATGTCTCTCGGGTTGCGTGCGGATCGAATTTCTGTGGGTCGTTCGATCCCGTTCCGATGACATAGTGGGTGTGGTGTGAAGTCTCAATTAGAATGCTTTCGATCTGCGAAAAGTCTTCAATTTTTTCTTTCATTCTTGCCGCCAGATCGATCAGTGCTTGCGATTGATACTCCGCTGAGTGCTCTTTGGTGTAAGTCTCAAGGATGGCTCGCTTTTCTTCACCTTCTTCAGGGAGTGGAATGGTGTAGTTGGCATCAGGTCCGTCAAGTACCCAAGCGATTACACTGTCTTCACCTTCATAAATCGGGGAGGGGCTCTTTTCACCACGCATCGCTCGATCTACCGCTTCAATAGCCAGTTTTGCACCGTGACCCGGAACGTAAGCCTTCCAGCTGGAAATTTCTCCTTTTCGACTTTGGCGAGTGGAGACCGAAACATGCAATGCTTGTTGAATGGCTTGGTAGGTGGTTTCCGTATCTAAACCAAGCAGCGCACAAACGCCTGCTGCTTGTGCGGGACAAAGGTGTGCCACGTGGTCAATTTTATGCTCGTGCAGGCAGATTGCTTTTACCAAATTCACGTGGACCTCATAAGCAGCAACGATGCCTCTCAAAACATCTTTTCCGCTTTTACCCATTTGCTGAGCTACGGCTATTACGGCCGGTATGCTATCGCCGGGGTGAGAATAATCTGCCGCCAAAAAAGTATCATGGTAATCCAATTCCCGCACTGCGACACAGTTGGCCCAAGCCGCCCATTCCGCATGAACCTTAAAATCACTCGGCATTCCGAAAAGGTTAGCGCCTCTATCCGTTCGTTTATGACACAAAGCCTGAGCACGCGCATTGACCACCGGCGTTCTGTTTACCGAGGCGATCGCTACCGAAGCATTGTCGATGATTCGGTTGATCACCATGTCTTCTACTTCAGCACTGATGGCGACATCATCGGTTACCATTTTGGCTAATTTGTAGGCCAATTGCTCTTCTTTAGGAAGGTTTGCTTTAGATGGATAAACTTTGACGGAATGATTTTTCATGTAGGGTGGTTTATGCTTTTCAAATTTTTCGCAAAGGTAATGATTCGATGAAGATTTTTTTTTCAGCATAAAAAAAGCCGGATCGAAATCCGGCTCTAAATTTTGCTCAAATTAATTTTACTGAGTCTTTACCAGTCGTTCTTGATGGCTCGTGCCATTTGAGTCAAGCCACTGGATCAAATAAAT
>JGI12048J13642_10401065_pt1 | contig 10642 bp, 10 predicted proteins | sample ElkSlonscriptome_16_FD_13642 | JGI IMG/M metagenome (IMG submission 13642)
CTGTCTGATGCCGGCACTCTTTTCGGAACCCCGACACGCACAGTCAATCCCTAAGCGCAGCCAAAGGGGGCAGCGATGACGACATTCCTATCAAAGGCAGGGAACGGGTGGCGGAGGGGATGGGCCTCGAATCCAACCGTGTCCATCATGGGCGGACCTATCAGTGTATGCTCGCTGCCTCCCCACCTCCAACGCAGACTCATGGCAAATAGGTGTGCTATTTTGGCTAACTCATCGAAAACTGGTTGATTGCGAGAAATTCGTAATAGTCCTGCAGGTCCAGCGTGATCAAAGACAAAAAGGTTGTTCTTGCTTAAAAATTCAACCAGAGGCTGAAGATTTTGGTTGACCGCTCAAAAGAAGGATGCGCTTTCTAACGATAGAAGAACAGCTGTTCCCCAGCTTTGGAAAAGTGTTCGCATATCTTTGAGACCTAAAGTTGAAATTGATGGCTTTTACTCCCAGACATTCGTTCAGCTGCAAAACGTATAACGCTAGCCGCCTCGCATGTGTAAAGATGACTACATTAGAATTCTCAGCTTTTGGTCTGCCTCGCAGTGGCTTCTGTGCATTTGCGCTATTGGCAATGCTTGCAGCGACTCCTCTTGGGAGCGACGAAGCCTCAGAGATTGACGTATGCCACCTCTTTGAGTCTGAGACCGAGTTCACGACCCAGACCATTTACATGGAGATGGAGGATGTGCGGCATACGATCACCGTGCCCACAGTCTATTTCGAAGATTGGTTTGACAGGGTAGACGGAAGCGAACATCGCGCGCAGCTCTTCAGCGTTATGATCGACGACTTTACGCCTGTCCCTCGCCCGATGACAGCAGAACTCAACATGGCAGGAAGGTCTGCGGATTATTTTACGTTCCTTCTTACAGACCCGATTGATCTCGTCGATCGGATCCCAATCAAAGCAGGGGCTCTTGCCACTGGCGATGGCCGGGATCTGACGCGCTACGAGTACATAGAAGCGGATCATGACCTCGAACAACTCGTTCCTATCAGCGGCGATCCGACATACGGTGATTTGTTTGTTGACCGCGACGACAACGGCGCGATCCTTGCAATCCTGACATGCACAAATGATCCCACCTTTGTGAGCCAAGGCTGTACCCACGAGTACAGAGCGTTCGAGATTGACTTGCGCCTTGGCTATCGCCGGACGCAATTACCAGACTGGAAAGAGCTTCAGGCAAAGGTAACCCGCTTTGTCGAATGCGCATTAACACAGTAGAGAAAGGCCGCGCGGCTGCCTGCCTTAGTCCAGCAGCCGCCGCGCGATCACCTGTGCCTGAATTTCGGCGGCCCCTTCAAAGATGTTCAGGATGCGCGCGTCGCAGAGGATACGGCTGATCTTGTATTCCAGCGCAAAGCCGTTGCCGCCGTGGATCTGCAGCGCATTGTCAGCGGCCGCCCACGCCACGCGTGCGCCCAACAGTTTCGCCATGCCTGCCTCGAGATCGCAGCGGCGGTCGTTGTCTTTCTCATGCGCGGAGAAATAGGTCAGCTGACGTGCGACCATCATTTCGACTGCCATCATCGCCAGCTTGCCCGCCACGCGGGGAAAGTCGATCAGCGACTTGCCGAATTGCTTGCGGTCCTGCGCGTATTGCATGCCCGCATCAAGCGCGGATTGCGCCACGCCTACCGCGCGGGCGGCGGTCTGGATGCGGGCGCTTTCGAATGTCTGCATCAACTGCTTGAAGCCGCGGCCGGTTTCGCCGCCCAGAAGGTTCTCGCCCTTCACGGTGAAACCGTCGAATGCCAGTTCGTATTCTTTCATGCCGCGATAGCCCAGCACCTCGATCTCGCCTCCGGACATTCCGGGGGTGGGGAAGGGGGTCTCGTCGTCGCCGGGGGTTTTTTCCGCCAGAAACATCGACAGGCCGCGATAGTCCGTCGTCTCGGGGTCGGTGCGGGCCAGCAGGGTCATCATATGCGTGCGTGTCGCATGGGTGATCCATGTCTTGTTGCCGGTGATTTCCCAGTCGTCGCCCTTTTTGACCGCGCGGGTGCGCAAGGAGCCGAGGTCAGAGCCGGTGTTGGGTTCGGTAAAGACGGCAGTCGGCAGGATTTCCGCCGATGCAAGGCCCGGAAGCCATTTCTGCTTTTGCTCCTCGGTGCCGCCACAGAGGATCAGTTCGGCGGCGATCTCGGACCGTGTGCCCAGCGAACCGACACCGATGTAGCCGCGCGAAAGCTCTTCCGAGACGACGCACATCGCCGCCTTCGTAAGGCCGAAGCCGCCGTATTCTTCGGGGATGGTCAGGCCGAAGACACCCATCTCGGCCATTTCCGAAATGATCTCCATCGGAATCAGGTCGTCCTTGAGGTGCCAGTCATGGGCGTGGGGTTCGATGCGGTCGATGCTGAAGCGGCGGAATTGCTCGCGGATCATCTCGAGCTCTTCATCGAGGCCGCTGGCGCCGACCGTGATATTCGCCGACTGCTCCTGCATCAGCGCCACGAGGCGCATCCGCGCGGCCTGGGTGTTGCCTTGCTGCGTGAGGGTCATCACGGCGGGGATCATCAGCGCGCGCATGTCATTCTGATCAAGGCCGATGTCCTGCAGACGCAGGATCTCGCCCTGTGACATCGGGATGCCGCCGTAGATCTGCCAGAGGTATTCGCCGAATGCGATCTGGTGGATCAGCTGTTCGACCTCGCCGAACTTGCCCATCCCATCGAGCTTTTCGGCCCATGCCTGCATCTGGCGCAGGGATTCGTCATATGTTGCAAGCCACGCCAGACCGTGCGCGGCGGTCTGGTTGGCCTCGATCAATGCGCCCGAGATGCGCCCGTCTGCGGTGACCATGTCGCGCACGGCCGATTTGGCCCGATCCAGAATATCCGTGACGGCCGGAAGGGCCTCGGATGACAGTGTCAGCAGGTTTGCCAGAACGGGGCTCTGGTTCAACGTCATATCCTGTCCGTCATGCGCCATGTCACATCTCCTGTCTTTTGCCGCTGACCACATAGAGCGTTTGCAGGTGCAGCGCAATTAAAATTCACGATTAATTCATACCGCGCACAAAAGTGTCGCGGTGAAATTTGCGCTGGTGCCCGACGATCAGTGTCGTAAGAGGAAGTATGACCTTCCCTACCGACATGCTATCACCAGAGCTTCTGATTTTCGCCCTTTGCGTGACGTTACTTGCGGGCTTTGTCAAAGGCGCCGTCGGCTTTGCGATGCCGCTGATCATGATCTCGGGCATGGGGATCGCCATTGCGCCCGAACTTGTGGTGGCCGGGATCATCCTGCCGATCGTCGTGAGCAATGCATTGCAGGTGGCCCGCGCTGGTCCGGGCGAGGCGCGGACCTCACTTGCCGAACACTGGCGCTATATCACCGTGGTCTGCATCATGATCCTGATCTCTGCCCAATTCATCCGCGTGATACCGTCGGATGCGCTGTTCATCGTGCTCGGGGCGCCGGTCGTGGGGCTGTGCCTGATCCAGCTGATCGGGTGGCGACCGAAGATTTCGCCCCGGATGCGCCGTCCGTTCGAATGGACGGCGGGGGCGTTTTCGGGAACGCTGGGCGGGCTGTCGGGAACATGGGGGCCGCCGACAGTGCTTTATCTCATCGCGCTCGAGACGCCCAAGCAGCGACAGATGGCGGTGCAGGGGGTGATCTACGGCGTCGGCTCGGTCATGCTGTTGCTGGGTCACTTGCGCTCAGGGGTCCTCAACACCGAAACCTGGGGTTTTTCGGCGCTGTTGGTCGTGCCGGCGCTGCTGGGCATGTGGCTGGGGTTCAAGCTGGGAGATCGGTTCGATCAGGAACGGTTCCGCAAGGTGACGCTGTGGATCCTGATGATCGCCGGCGCCAATCTGATCCGTCGCGGCGTGATGGGCTAGGACAGCAGGTCACGAAAATCGCAGATATCCGCGAGTTGGGGCACCTGATCGGGATCGACGACCACGAATGTCTCGTCAAAGAGCATCCTGTCACCGTCGTAGGCCGCGATGCGCCAATCACCGGTGACAAGTTCGTAGGGATAGTCGAACTGGAAGAAAACGAAGGCGGTCTCTTCGGCGCCGATCACGCTGAGAAAGCGCTGCTCGCGCACGCGCTCTGTGCCCATCGGCGGGTGGCTGACCCTTATCTGCACCACGTCGATCCCGGAGCCGGGGCTGGCCCGTGTCTTGACGCCGAAACCGACACCTAGCACGGCGGGCACGCGGTTATCTGTGCTGACGAAGGGTGGTTCGCTGTCCAGAAGGTGCGTCTGTCCCGAGATCGTGCCCGGCGCGTCGCGGAAACCCGATGGCTCGGGCGGGCAGACGATCCCGCTTTGAAGGCCTGTGATCTGCGCCGGCAACTGGCCGGCACAGAAGCAAAGGATCACCGCGAGACGCCTGACCGTCTTCATCTAGCCGATGGCGGCGGCTTTGACGTCGTCGTCGATGTAGGGGACGTACTTGGCGAAGTTGTCGCTGAACATGTCCACCAGCTTTTGCGCCTGCGCGTCATAGGCTGCGGTATCGGCCCACGTCTCGCGCGGGTCGAGCAGCCGGTCGTCGACACCCTCACAGGTCATCGGGACTTCAAAGCCGAAATTGGGATCCTTGCGGAACTGGTTCTCGATCAAGGTGCCGTCGAGTGCCGCCGACAGCAATGCGCGGGTCGCCTTGATCGGCATCCGGCTGCCGGTACCGAAGGCGCCGCCTGTCCAGCCGGTGTTGACCAGCCAGCATGTGGCGCCGTGGCTGGCGATCTTTTCGCGCAGCAGGTTGCCGTAAACCTCGGGGCGGCGCGGCATGAAAGGGGCGCCGAAGCAGGTGCTGAAGGTGGGTTGCGGTTCCGTCACGCCACGTTCGGTCCCGGCCACCTTGGCGGTGAAGCCCGACAGGAAGTGGTACATCGCCTGTGCCGGTGTCAGTCGCGCGATGGGTGGCAGCACGCCGAAGGCATCGCAGGTCAGCATGATGATGTTCTTGGGGTGTCCGCCAAGCGCGCTTTCGGATGCGTTCGAGATGTAGTTGAGCGGATAGGCGCAGCGCATGTTCGCCGTCAGGCTGTCATCCTCGAAGTCGAGTTCCAGCGTCTCGGGATCATAGACCATGTTTTCGATGACCGTGTGCGGCATCGAACAGGTGGCATAGATTTCGGGCTCGGCCTTGGGGTCGAGGCCGATCGTCTTGGCATAGCAGCCGCCTTCGAAGTTGAACGTCCCGCGTTCGGACCAGCCGTGCTCGTCGTCGCCGATCAGCACACGGGTGGGGTCGGCGGACAGGGTTGTCTTGCCGGTTCCCGAAAGGCCGAAGAACACGGCCGTGTCCACCGGGTTGCCCGGGGCGTGGTTCGCCGAACAATGCATCGGCATGATGCCTTTCTCGGGCAGCAGGTAGTTCAGCAGGGTGAAGACGGATTTCTTGTTCTCGCCCGCGTATTCGGTACCGCCGATCAGGATCAGTTTCTTTGCGAAGTTCAGCGCGATCACCGTGTCGGACCGGCAGCCGTGCCTTTCGGGGTCGGCCTTGAAGCTGGGGCAATTGATGATCGTGAAATCCGGGGAAAAGCTTTCCAGTTCCGACCTGTCGGGCCGGCGCAGCAGGTGCCGGATGAAAAGACCATGCCATGCCAGTTCCGTCACGACGCGCACGTCCAGCCTGTGTGCGGGATCGGCGCCGCCGTAAAGGTCCTGCACGTTGTAGGTGCCGCCTTTCATGTGCGCCAGCATGTCGGCATGCAGGACATCGAAGTTCGCGGGATCCATGGGCGGATTGTTGTCCCACCAGATCGTATCGACCACGTCGGGGGTCTTGACGACGAACTTGTCCTTTGGCGACCGGCCCGTGTGCTTGCCGGTAGAGACCAGAAAAGTCCCACCCTTCCCGTTCACGCCTTCGCCCGCGGCGACGGCGGCGTCCTGCAATTCAGCCTCGGAGCGGTTGTAATAGACCTCCGCAAGCCCCGCGATGCCTTGATCTTCAAGTTTCATCTTCGGGTTGACCATGCCGTGGTCCATTGTCGCGCTCCTCTGTCTTCTGCCTTGTTGACTGGCGATGTAATCCTTTATCACCAAGTTTTCCAAAGCTGATAGCCCGCAAAGCGACAGTTAGCGCAACCAAATCCATGTTAGCGCAACCATCGGCGGGGGTCCGCAGGGGTGTCACCTGTTTAAAGCGGGGCTGGGCGAAACCGTGTCAAATATGGCAGCTTTATGACGACGCCCGAGTTAAGTGTTGATTCGGTCCTTCAAAAAGCTCAGAAATTGTGCGCATAAGAAACATAAGCCATTCAGCTATCAGGGAAAGTTTGCATGTCCAGAATCGCATTAGTCGACGATGATCGAAATATCCTGACCAGCGTGGCGATGACACTCGAGGCCGAGGGCTTCGAAGTCGAGACATATAACGATGGTCAGACAGCCCTTGACGCGTTCAACAAGCGGATGCCGGACATGGCTGTTCTGGATATCAAGATGCCCCGCATGGACGGCATGGACCTGTTGCAACGCCTTCGTCAGAAGACAGCGATGCCCATCATTTTCCTGACCTCCAAGGACGACGAGATCGACGAGGTGCTCGGCCTGCGCATGGGGGCTGACGATTACGTAAAAAAGCCATTTTCTCAGCGTCTACTTGTCGAACGAATCCGCGCGCTTCTGCGTCGACAGGATGCAATCGCCGGAGAAGAGGTCGAGGAGACCGAAGAGACGAAGGTAATGATACGTGGCGAGCTGGTGATGGATCCGCTGCGCCACGCGGTGAAATGGAAAGGTAAGGACGTATCCCTTACGGTGACGGAGTTTCTGCTGTTGCAGGCGCTGGCACAGCGCCCCGGCTTTGTTAAAAGCCGCGATCAGCTGATGGATGTGGCTTATGATGATCAGGTTTATGTGGACGACCGGACCATTGACAGCCATATCAAGCGTCTGCGTAAGAAGATGCGGAATGCAGATGATGAGTTTTCAGCGATCGAGACACTTTACGGCATTGGGTATCGCTACAACGAAGAGTGACGTGTAACGCATGTCGGCAGCGCCCAAGATAGACGTGCGCGACCTGAAATCCGTGCGGCGCGCCGCGCGGACCCCCGACCTGTTGCTTGGTGACGACTGGGTCGATCCCCAATACGGTAACGAAGACGAAGAGCCGACCACCAACCGGGTCGGCCGCGTGATGGCGCTCTGGCGGTCGCCGATCGCGCGCAAGATCGTCACTTTCAACCTGATCGCCCTGATATTGTTGATTGCTGGTGTGCTGTATCTCAGCCCGTCGCGCGAAAGCCTCGCGTTTCAGCGCGCAAAGGGCCTTTTGACGGAGGCCCGCCTGATCGCCGATGTCTTCGAGGCGCAGATGCCCGCTGTCGCGCCGGTCAATCTGGTGACATCGGACGGGGTCGATGTGACGCAGACCCTTGCTGCGCTCGATCTGCGCGGCGGCATCGAGGTGACGGTCTTCGGGGTAGACACCAGTGTGATCGCCCGCACGCGGGGGCAGGCCGACCCGGCCGCCTTGGCCACGCTGCGCGAACGCTCGGGCGGCACTGCCATCACCGACGCGCTGTCGACGTTCTGGGACGGCCTGAGCGGCATGGTCCTGACCCCGTTCGCGGGAAGCCCCGAGGACGCAGATACGATCATGTTGCGCCGGTCCCAGGCCAGCGTACGCGAGGCGCTGGAATCCGGCACGCATCTTACGGCGGTCGAGGTGGCGGGCAACACCAGTTTCATCGTGACCACGCCGATCTTGCGCAACAACGTGCCCATGGGGGTCGTCGCAGTGACGACGGCGGCAGGCGAGGTTGACCGGCTGGTCCAGCTTGAGCGCGAGCAGTATCTGCGCCTCTTTTTCGTAGGCGTGCTTGTCAGTATCGGTCTGAGCCTCGTCCTTGCCTCGACCATCGCGAACCCTTTGTCGCAGCTTGCCACCGCCGCCGAAGCCACGCAGGAACGCAATGCCCGCAAGATGGCGCCGACACGGGTCCGCATCCCCGATTTCACCGCCCGCCCCGATGAAATCGGGCGTTTGTCAGGCGCACTGCGCCGGATGGTGCGGGCGCTCTATCAGCGGATCGAAAGCAATCAGCAATTCGCAGCCGATGTCGCCCACGAGATCAAGAACCCGCTTGCCTCGTTGCGGTCCGCCGTCGGGACCATGCGGGTCGCCCGGCGTGAAGATCAGCGCGAGAAGCTGCTCGAGGTGATCGAGCATGACGTCAAGCGCCTCGACCGGCTGGTCAGCGATATCTCGAATGCCTCGCGGCTCGACAGCGAGCTGGTCAAGGAGGAGGAGGAATCCTTCGATCTGGTCAAGATGCTGAACAACATCGCCGATTTCCTGGGTAAGGAGGCGCGGTTGCGCGGTGTCGAATTCGTGGCCGATATGCCGAACGAGCCCATCATGGTGCAGGGGCTCGAAGGCCGTATGGCACAGGTCTTCGTCAACCTGATCACCAATGCGATTTCGTTCTGCGAGGATGGCGATGCGATCCGCGTATGGGCGCGCACCCGCCAGAACCGTGTACTGGCCGTGGTCGAGGATACCGGCCCCGGTATTCCAGAGGAATCTCTGACCAAGATATTCCAGCGCTTCTATTCGGAACGTCCGTCCGGCCAGTTCGGAAACAACTCGGGCCTTGGCCTTGCGATCTCCAAGCAGATCGTCGAGGCACATGGCGGTGTGATCTGGGCAGAAAACATCCGTCCCACGCATGCAGATGCGACCTCGGAGCCGCTTGGCGCGCGCTTTGTGGTGGGTCTGCCGCTCTAGTTCAGGTCTTTATCATGTCCGATATCCTCCACGCCTCTGCCGTTGCATGGGGGGGACGGGCGCTGTTGATCACGGGCGCTTCGGGAGCGGGCAAGTCGGGGCTGGCATTGAGCCTGATGGCGATGGGTTGTGATCTTGTCGGAGACGACCGCGTGCGGCTGGGTCGCGCGGATGCGCGCTTGTACGTCGCGCCGATGGATACGCTGGCCGGGCTGATCGAGGCGCGTGGGCTTGGCATTCTGAACGCCACCCATGTCTCGCAGGCCGAGGTAGCCTGTGTCGCCGATCTCGACCGGCTCGAGACCGCGCGGCTGCCGCCGCGACGCAATATCACGCTCTTGGGATGTGATGTTCCCTTGATCTATCGCTGCGATACGCCAATCTGGGCGTCGTCCCTGTTGCAATTGCTCAAGACCGGCTGGAGCGAGCGATGAATACCCACACGCGTGAAGAAACCGCCACGGCGCCTTCGGTGGTGCTGGTGACCGGCCCGTCGGGGGCGGGGCGGTCCACTGCGATCCGCGCATTGGAAGACCTGGGGTACGAGGTGATCGACAACCTGCCGCTTTCGCTGGTGCCCCGCCTGATGGATGGCCCGCCACCAGAACGTCCGCTGGCGCTGGGGGTCGATGCACGCAACCGCGACTTCGGGGCCGCCGCCGTCGCGGACAGCATTGCCGAGGTGACGCGCGCGGCCGGAATTGCCGCACAGGTGCTTTACCTCGATGCCTCCGAAGATGTGCTGGTCCAGCGCTTTTCCGAAACCCGCCGCCGCCACCCGCTCGCCCCCGAGGGCACACCTCTTGAAGGTGTCGTCAAGGAGAGGGCGATGCTGGCGGACCTGCGCGCGCGCGCCGATATCCTGATCAGCACCGATGGCTTTTCGCCCCATGACCTGAGGGCCGAGATCGGGCGCCTGTTCGCACAGGGCAAAGCCGGGCGGCTTGCGGTGACGCTCCAGTCGTTTTCCTACAAGCGCGGATTGCCGCGCGGACTTGATATGGTGCTTGATTGCCGGTTTCTGCGCAATCCGCATTGGGATGCCGATCTGCGTCCCATGGATGGCCGGGCAGCACCGGTCGCGGCCTACGTCAGCGAGGATCCACGCTTTGCGCCCTTCTTTGCGCAGACCAGATCCCTGCTGGAACTCTTGCTGCCCGCCTACCGCGATGAGGGCAAGGCGCATTTCACCATCGGTTTCGGGTGCACAGGCGGGCGCCACAGGTCGGTGATGATGACTGAACAAATGGCTCAGGCTCTTGCGCAAGCGGGCTGGCATGTGTCTAAACGACATCGCGAGCTGGAGCGAGAGCAACGCGCCGGGAAGTAGGGATTAAGCGGATTGATCGGGATCGTTATCGTGGCGCACGGCAGGCTGGCCGAGGAATACCTCGCCGCTGTCGAACATGTGGTGGGACCGCAGCCCGGGATGACCAGCATCGCCATCGGTCCTGACGATGACCGCGCCGCCAAACAGGAAGAGATTTGCGCCGCCGCGGATGGTGTCGATCGTGGTGACGGGGTCGTCATCGTCACCGACATGTTCGGCGGGTCGCCCACCAATCTCTCGCTAAGGGCCTGCAGCCCGGAAAATCGCCGCATCCTCTACGGGGCCAACCTGCCGATGCTGATCAAGCTGGCCAAATCGCGGCACGTCCCGGTGCCCGATGCGGTCGAAGCCGCGATCGCCGCTGCGCACAAGTATATCAACAGCCACAAGGGCGGGTTGCCGCAATGAGTCACCGCCGTCTTGAGATCCAGAATATCAAAGGGCTGCACGCCCGCGCCTCGGCCAAGCTGGTCGAGGTTGTCGAAGCTTTCGATGCCGATGCCCGCGTCAGCAAGGACGGTGAGACGACCGGCGGAGACAGCATCATGGGCCTTCTGATGCTCGCCGCCTCGATAGGCA
>JGI12048J13642_10001992_pt1 | contig 10640 bp, 2 predicted proteins | sample ElkSlonscriptome_16_FD_13642 | JGI IMG/M metagenome (IMG submission 13642)
CAAATTGTGCCGGATAATACACTTCCGGTCAATTCCCAGGTGACAGGGTGTCCGGTTTGCCTGATTGAAGGGGGAACAGTACGGGGAGTGAATCTGTTCCATAGTTTTGAAGAGTTTTCTGTGCAGACGGGCGGTGAGGCGTTTTTTAATAATGCCTTGGATATTGAGAATATTTTGGGGCGGGTGACAGGGACTAATATTTCGGATATTGATGGCTTGATTCGGACAAATGGCACGGCAAATTTGTTTTTAATTAATCCCAATGGGATTGTGTTTGGTGAGAATGCGCGGTTGGATGTTGGCGGTTCGTTTGTGGCGTCTACAGCCAATAGTTTTACGTTTCCCGATGGCAGTGAGTTTAGTGCCACGAATCCCCAAGCGCCGCCGTTGTTGACGATAAATATCACACCCGGATTGCAGTATGGGACGAATTCTCCTGGAGGAACGATTGCTAATCAAGGAAATTTGACCGCTGGACAAAATTTAACATTAGCAGCGGATAATTTGGACTTACAGGGACAGTTATACGCGGGTGATAATTTAAGGTTAAAAGCCCAGGATACGGTAAACATTCGGGATAGTATCACTAATCCATTTATCGCATCAGCCGAGGGAAACCTGCTGGTTCAGGGAAATCAAGTCGTAGATATTTTTGCATTAAATCATCCCGATAGTGGCTTATTTTCTGGTGGAAATATGGTACTACGCAGCGCTTCTACAGTGGGAGGGGATGCTCACTACATCAGTGGGGGTAGTTTTCGGATTGAAAAGCTGGATGGTGATTTGGGAAATATGTCAAGTCCCAATGACCCCATTATTCTCGCTGTGGGAAATGTGAGTCTGGCAGATTATCGCGGGGCTTCGCTACATATTTTGGCTGGAGGTAGTGTAACACTAGGTAATGTTGAGATTACAGGGACGGACTCTAATGTTAATACGATTAACCCCAATAACCCTGACTCGTTTTTAGCAAGTTTGGCAAGTTTTCCGTTGTCCGATGAGACGCCAGTAACGATTAATGGCAGTAATAAACCGACCTTAGATGTGAGAGCGGGAATTGATTGGACAACATTTCCTGTCGTACCGGGAAATACCACGATTGGCTCTGTAACACCGAGTTTTGATGGAGCAACGAGTGCAGATATTACTGTAAATGGAAATATTCGGGTATCTGAGCCAGATGGGGTCGTGTTGTTAACCAATCAGTATCGGGCTAATGGATTACCGGGAAATATTTCTACTCAAACAATTGAAGTCAGCACATTTTTACCTGATAGCAGCGGCGGCTCGATTGCTGTTGATTCACGAGGTAGCATTTTGGCAGTATTGCTGGATTCTTTTGGTACTGCCAATGGAGGAGAAATTGCTGTGAACGGGAGTGACGACATCACGATAGAGACGCTTTATTCTTCATCGTTTGATGGCGATGGAGGCGCGATAACCTTTAGTGCGGGTGGCAAGATATCTAATACTTTCATGGATTCTTCTGGTTGGGGTCAGGGAGGATCAATTAATCTGAGTGCAGGGAATAACATATCTACAGAAAATCTCAACTCCTCATCGTTTAATGGCGATGGGGGAGCAATAACCTTTAGTGCAGGTGGCAATATCTCTAATACTTTCGTAGATTCAACAGGTAATGGCAATGGGGGAGATATCGCCTTCAGTGCAGGTGGTAATATCTCGGCAGAATCACTATTTTCCTTAAATGCAAGCAAAGATCCAAACTCTCTGGGTTCGGACAATGGGGGATCAATCGCCCTGAGTGCAGGTGGCAACATCTCTGCGCTAGAGTTGATTTCTTCGGCTAGTTCGGGAAATGGAGGAACGATTAACCTCAACGCAGGTGGCGATATCTCCATCTTGTTTGGCGTCACTTCTTTTGGTTCTTTTGGTAATGGAGGAGCGATCAATTTTACCGCAGGTGGCAACATCTCCACAGATTCACTAGATTCTATTTCTGGTTCGGGAAATGGAGGAGCGATTACTCTCAACGCAGGTGAGAGTATTTTTACACCGTCTATAACTTCTGAATCTTTTGAAGGAAATGGAGGAGCGATTACTCTCACCGCAGGTGACACCATTTCCACAGAAGTTCTCCAGTCTAACGCTAGGTTGGGAAATGGAGGAGCGATTACTCTCACTGTAGGGAACCAGCTAATCCAAAGAAATTCAATAATAAGTGCTTCGGGTGGCACGGGTTCAGGTAATATCACTCTCACCAGTCCAGGGGGAGAAGTCGATCTCAAAAACAGCTTGCTTAACAGCAATACCTTTGGAAATGGTAATGGCGGTAATATTCAGATTAGGGCAGCATCAGTTTCCGTAAGTGACAGTGAGCTAACCACTACTGTGGCGGCGAAAGGAAATGCTGGCAACATCTCTATCCTGGCTGATGACTTACTCGAACTTGATAAAAGCCGCCTGTTTACCTCTTTGGAACCCGGTGGAATTGGCAGGGGAGGCAACATTACGATTGAGGCAAGAGACGTTTCTTTGACTAACTTTTCTTTTATCGATAGCGCCACATTCGGTCAGGGAGATGCGGGTAATGTCTCAATTACAGCCGATGATTCGGTTACCCTCGACCACAATAGTGCGATTTTCAGCATCACCTCGGGTCAAGGTAAAGGGGGTAATGTGCGCGTAACGGCTGGGGATGCAATTTCACTTGCCAACACGAGTAATATCAGTACGGCTGTGAATGCCACAGCAGAAGGCGATGGAGGTAATATCGATATTATAGGGCGATCGCTATCTTTAACAGGGGGTTCTCAATTAATCACCACAACCTCAAGCACTGGCAAGGCAGGTGAAATCAATGTCAACACAACGGAAAGCGTCATTATCTCCGGCGTTGACTCTAACTTCACTCTACCTCCGCTCAGGGATATTCAAGTCACAAATCCCCCTCCCCTTCAGGAAATGGAGCCAAATGACTCGATAGATCAAACCCAAAAACTCGATAAATTCTCCCGAAACCATCCTGATGATACCAATCCCAATGTGGAATTCTCCACGAGAATTCCCTATGTATCTATTTCAGGTACTTCTGGTGGTGATCCAGATAACTACTCTTTTGAAGTCACGACAGCAGGCACTCGGGGAATTTTCGATGTTGATACGCCTTCTGTGGGAGGCGCACGCACGACACTCACCCTATTGGATAGTGCAGGAAATGAGCTGGCATCTAATATTTCTGCTTCTTCTGTTTTGGGTGCGGCGGGCAGTGTAACTGATTTTGATCCCTATCTCAGATATGTTTTTAGCGAACCCGGTATCTACTCGATTCAGGTTAATTCATCTAGATTCTTTGGTACAGGTACTTACAGTCTCCAAGTTTCGCTGGAAACACCAAATGTGGCACGTAGTGTTGATAACGGAGTCCTTGCCAGTGGACTGTTTGCCCGTTCTGAAGGCGCTGGAGTCGCTGGGAATGTGCGAATTAATACTCCTGAGTTAACTGTCTTTGATGGCGGTAATATCTCTGCAACTGCCACGGCGGCTGCTACCCGCTCGGCACGAGGGGGTAATATTAATGTGAATGCCTCTCAAGTGAATCTGGCGAGTAGCAGTAGTGGTTTATTTGCCACAACCCAAGGCGTGGCACCGGCTGGCTCATTGATATTGCAACCCTTTAACAACGGACAGCATTTAACCATCAATCTCTCAGATGACGCTCAAATTTCCGCTTCCACTTCTGGCAAGGCTGAGGGAGGACGTTTAATTATCACAGCACCAGAGGCAGTTACCCTCACCGGTAATGGTCAACTCTCTGTAGAGACAAGTGGCGCAGGCGATGGAGGCAACATTCAGATTATCAGCAGAAATTTAGATGTGCAACAAACCCAACTGTCCACCTCAACTACAGGAAGTGGAGACGCGGGAGATATTAACCTAGACACGTCCACTTTAAATGTTGCCAGGGGAGCAGAAATATTTGCCTTTACTGAGGGTAGTGGCGATAGTGGCACAATTGAAATTAATGCTCCCACCGAGGTAAATCTGGGTATCGGTGTGGATGATTTTTCCCCAGTGCTGTCTGTAGAAACGAGTGACGCAGGCAAAGCTGGAAGCATTATTATCAATACTCCAACGTTAACTCTCTCCGACACCGCCCGAATTACCGCAACCGCTACCGATACCGCCACTAATACAGAGGGAGGTGGCAGTATCACCTTAAATGCATCCACGATGAACTTAGCCGGAATTGTCGGTGTCTTTGCTGAAACCGAGGGACAAACCCCCGCCGGAACCTTAACCCTGAACCCCTATCAGGATCAATCCACCCTAGACATTACCTTAGCGCCTGACTCCCAAGTGTCAGCTTCTACCTCTGGAAGTGGCAATGGCGGAGATTTAATCCTCAGTGCGCCGCAAGCGATTACGATTGCTGGACAAGGGCGGTTAGCGGTAGAAAGCCGGAGTACAGGTAATGCTGGGAATGTAGAGGTGACGACTCGCCAATTTACCCTCACTGATGGCGTTGAACTATCAGCGGCGGCTACAGATAGTGGCGATGCGGGAGAAGTTCGTATAAACACCCAGCAGTTAACCCTGGAAAATGATGCAAAAATATTAGCCTCTAATATTTTTAGTAGCAGTGAGGGTATTATCCTCGAAGGGTTGGATAGCTTGAGAGTTAGTAACAATAGTGCCATATCCGCCTCGACTCAAACCGGTGAAGCGGGAAGCTTAACCATTAATGCTAACTCCAATCCCGCTAATTCGGTGCAAGTGAGTGATAATAGTCGCCTCTCCGTTGCAGCCACTGGAGAAGGTGGTCAAGCTGGAGGTTTGACAGTTAATACTCAACAGTTAACCTTAAGTGAAAACTCGCAAATCTCAGCCTCCAACATTTCTGGTGAGAGCCAAGATATTAGTTTACAAGGTTTAGAGAACTTACAGTTAACCAACGGCAGTGAAATATCAGCCTCGACACAAACCGGAACAGCCGGAAGTCTCAGTATTAATGCAGGCGAAAATCCAGTTGAGTCAGTATCTCTCAACAACAGCCGCCTATCGGTTGAAGCGACTTCTGAAGGTGGTAAGGCTGGGGGTGTAACGATAAATACCGAACAGTTAAGCTTGAGTGCGCGATCGCAGCTTTCAGCATCCAACATATCGGGTGAGAGCCAAGACATTATCTTACAAGGTTTAGAGAACGTACAGCTTAATGACTCCAGTGAAATATCGGCATCCACTCAAACAGGGACAGCCGGAAGTCTCAGCGTTAATGCAGGCGAAAATCCCGTTGATTCGGTATCTGTAAGCAACAGTCGCCTATCGGTTGAAGCTACCTCTGAAGGTGGGAAAGCTGGAGGGGTGACGATAAATACTCAACAGTTAAGCTTGAGTGAAGATTCACAGCTTTCTGCTTCTAACATTTCCGGAGTTAGCCAAGACATTACGCTACAAGGATTAGAGAACTTACAGCTTACTGACTCCAGTGAAATATCAGCATCAACACAGACAGGAACAGCCGGAAGTCTCAATATTAATACAGGAGAAAATCCGGTTGAGTCAGTATCTTTAAGCAACAGTCGCCTATCAGTTGAAGCTACTGGGGAACGTGGTCAAGCTGGGGGGGTGACAATAAATACTCAACAATTAAGCTTAAGTGACAATTCGCAACTCTCAGCTTCTAACGTTTCAGGTGAAAGCCAAGACATTACTCTAGAAGGCTTAAACACCTTAACCGTAAACAACAGTTTGATTTCGGCATCAACTCAAACAGGTACAGCCGGAAGCTTAAACATCAATGTGACTGACTCTGTAAACTTAAACGGAGTAGGTGGTTTATCGGTTGCAGCTACTGAAGGCGGTACAGCCGGGAACTTAACCGTTAAAACAACTCAAATGTCAGTGCAAGATGAAGCATCAGTAACTGTGAGTAGTCCCTCTGGACAAGCGGGAAATCTAACAATTCAGGCAAACGCCCTAGTTCTTGACCAAAGTCAACTCACCGCAGAAACCGGAACCAGTGGCGTAGAAGGCGGGGCAAATATCAGCCTACAAAACTTAGACACCTTATTCATGAGCAATGAAAGCCTTATCTCTGCCAAAGCCTCTGGTGATGCTAATGGCGGTAATATTGATATTACCACCACTTTTCTTTTAGCTCTGCCCTCAGAAGGTGTTAACGGCAGTGATATTATTGCCAGTGCTGAACGCGGAGATGGAGGTCGTATTACCATCACTGGTGAAGGCATCTTTGGCATTGAAGAACGTCCAGCCATTGAGGGAAATCGCACTAATGATATTGATGCTAGTTCTCAGTTTGGCAATTCTGGTGAAATTATACTCAATGTATCTTTAGATCCAAGTCGGGGACTGACTCAACTCCCCAGCACTTTGGTTGACCCCTCAGGACAAATTAACCGAACCTGTGCAGCTAGTAATCGTCAGAGTCAATTTACTGTCACTGGACGAGGTGGTTTACCTGAAAACCCAACGGATTTATTCAGCCCTGATTTGGTACAAGATGATTTTGGTACGGTGATACCCAGGGAACAAAATGAGGAAATAGAAAAACAAGCAGACGGGAATAATTCTCCTATTTCCCATCCTCCCAAGCAGATTATTGAAGCCCAAGGTTGGATTATTGATGCCGAAGGAAATGTGGTGTTGACGGCTTATGTTCCTAATGGAACACCTCACGACGGTTGGCAAAATTCAGTCAATTGTCAGGTTACGGGAACGGCGTCCCAGTAGAGAGGTTCTATAGAACGTCTCTACAAATGATAAGATTGCTGATTCTTTCTTTAACCCACCTATTCGGGTATCGCATTCGTAATTATACAGCAGTTTGCGCTGCTATGCGGTACATTGTCGATCCCCCTAAATCCCCCTTAAAAAGGGGGACTTTGATCTACTGTACTTTATGGAGAGCGCAAAGCGCTGTAATAAAGTACAGTAGATTGATACACGAAATTTGATTAAATAGAATTACGGCAACCGTAGGGGCGCACTGACGTGCATTGGTGTCAACTTAAGCTCAACCCCTCACCCCCAGCCCCCTGACAGGTGTAGGTTTTTTATTTTATGGTTGGGACAAGACAAGGAGGACAAGGAAGGAAAGAAGACAAGGGGGAAAAACCGTACAGAATTCGGTTCGGTCAAACTAACTTCTAAAAGCCGAAACGCCCTATTTTTCGTTCTCACTCTTCCTTGTCTACGGTCGCTGAGCGAAGTCGAAGTGATGGTCTACCTGTCTTCCAAGTCTAGCCTAAACCCCCATCTTAAAAAACCTACCCTTGTGAGCCCCCAGCCCCTCTCCCACGCCGGGGAGAGGGGAGCAAGAGCATCCGATCCCCCTTCTCCCCACGGTGGGAGAAGGGGTTAGGGGATGAGGGGGAAAATGTTGAGGAGTAGATAGACACAGCTTAAAACCTTGCCAGCATTAACTTTCACCTCAAGTTGACACCAATGACTGAAGTGCGCCCGAAAAATTACCAATTTCAGTTGATAAATGGTGCGTTACGCTGCGCTAACACACCCTACGCCACTACAATTTTGCCATCATTTGGTGGGTTGAGAAGAGGGCGACCCAATCTAATTGAATAGACTGGTGTTGTTCATTGATGCAAGCGGGTCGCCCCTACAAAAATTGGAAATAATATCGAATTTGTTGAATTAATTCCCTTTATACCTGGAAGAGATTTTCCTTGAAATCGTCTGCCTTCTGCATTATGAATTATTTCAATCTGAGGAAACCTGACGTAAATAAGAAAGTAAAGCTGCTATTTCTGGAGGAATGCCTGTAAATCGAATACCAAAATGATTTGGACTATCTACCGATTTTTCAACGACTTTCGCGTAAATATCCCCCAATCCTTTTGCTTTTTCTGTACCCATCACTAAATTAATCTTGAGATTACTCAACAATTCTAAAGACCGTTGGGTGTGAATTTCAGCACCATTCGCTGATAATTTTACGATTGTTCCTTGACAGAATTCCTGTCCTAAATGCTTTCCCGTTAAAACTATATACTGTATGGGTATTTTATTTTTCAGCACAACAAAATCTATTGCTGTTTTCGGCAAAAATAAATTAAACGTCCCGCCAATCCCACCAATTTCATAAATCGTAATCGGTTCAGTAAATCCTTTCGGATGAACGTGCAATTCCCCATCCACCCGAAGAATTGAACCCACCTGTTTGCACAAATCCTGAGAAATTAAAACTTGTCCGCCAACGGTATAGGATTCAATCCGAGACGCTAAATTAACTGGACTCCCCATCACCGTATATTTTGCCCGTTTTTGTGAGCCAATATTCCCGGCTAACACCTCCCCCCCATGAATACCAATGCCCATTTCTAAAGGCGGTAAATTTAGGGTATTATTGTACTGATTAACCTCTGTCATCGCCAACTGCATCGCGATCCCACAAGCGATCGCGCGTTGAGAATCGTCCTCTCGCTCAATCGGCGCACCAAATATGATCAGCATCCCATCACCCATGAAATCATTAATCACACCCTGATACTGATCAACCACATCCGTCATCACTTGCAAATAATGGTTAATCACCTTCACCCCCATCTCCGGTGACACTCGCTCAGAAATTGCTGAAAATCCTCTTAAATCTGAAAATAGAACCGTAACCTGGTGGTTTTCTCCACCTAAGCGCAATCCTTGAGGCGTCTCCAGCAAATTCGCCACCACTGCATCAGTGACATAGCGACCAAAGATCTGGCGCATTTGACTCGCATTGTAAGCCACATACCCGATAATCGCGATCGCAGACCCGGTTAACCCCAGAATCGGCGGAACCACAGGAATCCACCACCCCTGCAAAAACGCCCAGTAACAGCCGCCAACTAAGCCACCGCCAACGAAAATAAGACTTACCACCTTAAAAGTCAAATTTCCCCGATAACGCTGTCTCCAGGTCAAAATTGCCCCGACTACCGTCCAAGCTATGATCCACAAAACCTCCCAGAGTTCCGACCAAACCTGAATCAGCGGACGCCCTTCTAACGCCGCACTCAGCATCTGACTCACGACATCAGCATGAATTTCCACCCCTGCTGCTTGATTCACCAATCCCCGACTAAAAGGTGTGAAAAAGTTATCGGCGACACTTTCACCCGTGATTCCTATTAAAATGACTTGCTCGCGTCCCCAATCGTTTGGTATTTTTCCCTCTAAAACATCCGTGAACGAAATCGACTGAAACCTTTGTCCGAGATTGCGAAAATTAGAGATGATCTGAAATCCACCTGCATCTGTCCGAACATAGCTCCCATCATGTTTATTGAAACGGTTAAAAATAGCTTGACCCAAGCGATACTGAGTTCCCGCCTCATCGACTTGCTCAAGTGTAATCCCTTCCGCCTCTAAATAGGTCAAAGCCAACATCGTACTAAAACTCGGAATAATGTCCCCAGATGGCGTTCCCAGAGACAGTAAACTTCGACGAACCTTACCATCACTATCTAACACCAAATCATTTGCCCCAATCTGACCCAATTCGTTTAGGATTGGCGGAGAATTAACGGCTGTTCCATCAGCATCTCCGGCTACCTTCCGAATTCCAATCAAATTTGGTGTTGATTGAAAAACTTCGACCAATTCCTGATGCCCAGGTTCTACGGGCAAATCCCGATATAGATCCAACCCAATGGCTCTGGGCTGTTGTTGTTTGAGTATTTTTAGTAATTGGGCAAGTATCTGATCAGAGGGGGGCCAGTTGCCGAGTTTTTGGATATCTTGCTCATTAATTTCAACAATCACAATCCGTGAATCAATCGCTTCGGCTGGACGCCAACGAAAAAATTGATCCAGGGCGGCGAGTTCCAGTGCTTGCAGCCATCCCGCCCAACGTAACCCGATGACGATTCCGGCTACACTGGGAGCCGCAATGAACACACCCCGCCATTGCCAGAGTTGTTTTCTCAGTGTTGTCCACATACACTCAATCGACCCCCGGAAAGAGACAGGTTTAGCTGTTATCTTATCCTCTCAGTAGTCGGATAAAATTATGAGACGAGAGAACGGGGAACAGGGAATGGGGAATGGGGAACAAGGAATAGAGAATGGCGCAATCCTTGTAGTGCGAGCATCTTGCTCGCTGCTAATACCCAATTTAAATGCATGACAGCTTACTGGACTGACACAGCTAAGATTGTGGAATAGATTGATGGTTAAATTGGGCGCACGTCGGTGCGCCCTCAGAAATCTATCTGATTATTGAAGTTGCCGATAGAACACTCAATACAGACTGCGGTATCAAGGCAAAGGATTATGCCAACTCTGACATTCAAGAGTATTGGGTGCTAAACCTCAAGCAACGTCAACTGCACGTTTTTCGAGAACCGACTCCACAAGGGTATCAACGAGAGATAATCCTGGTGGAAAATGATCGGATTTCTCCATTACAGTTTCCGAATTTAAGCATCGACGTAGGGGTTTGGTTTCCAAACCCCTGTTTCCAAACCCCTGTTTCCAAACCCCTGTTTCCAAACCCCTGTTTCCAAACCCCTGTTTCCAAAACCCTGTTTCCAAACCCCTGGTGGTTCCCAAACCCCTACCTCGCGGTGAGGATGTCAAGAATAGGGTTAAACTAGGAAAACTGGCAGCAAATAGACTCTGCTAGCCGTTCATCCTACTCACACCCAACCTTTGTCCACGAC
>JGI12048J13642_10158946_pt1 | contig 10640 bp, 12 predicted proteins | sample ElkSlonscriptome_16_FD_13642 | JGI IMG/M metagenome (IMG submission 13642)
CCCATTTATCGTTAATTTCCTTTACGCCTATTCATTCCCCAAACGCCCGAACCTGGCCAAACTCATCGAGCTGGGGATAATCGCAGATGTTGATTCCGCTCCACGCGGATTTGAGCCCATCTCCAAAGAGCAATTTAATAAGATCATCAAGGAGTCCCTGACCAATGAAGGTATTATTGTCGATTAAACCGGAATTTGCGGAGCGCATTTTCGATGGGAGCAAAAAGTATGAATTTCGCAAAGCAATCTTCAAGAATCCCAACGTAAAAACCGTCGTGGTCTATGCGTCATCCCCCGTGCAACGCGTTATTGGCGAGTTCGATATTGCAACAATTTTAATCGATGAACCGACAGCTCTTTGGAAGGAAACGAAAGAGCACTCGGGAATCACGAAAGATTTTTTCTTTGATTATTTTGATCAGCGGGACATTGGCTATGCCATTGAGGTGAAAGATGTACGCCGTTATAAGAACTCTCAGTGCCTTCGCACCCACTACAAAAAAACACCCCCTCAATCTTTTTGTTACGTCTAAGCTTGAGTCTCTCTCCCCCTTGGCGGAACAGCAGCGGATCGTGGCGGAGGGGAGAATGAGCTGATGGGGTGGTGCGACAAACTGAAGGGGCGGCGCTTCGTCGCCCAGACTGGAGGGGCGGCGGCCTCGCCGCCCGGTCCGTTGAGGCCAGCGACCCTCCACCCCGTACCGCCGCTGAGAACCCCTTCCTCGCCAGCGGAAAATATTTTCCAATTTCCATCGTCCTCTTCGCGCCTTCGTGGTTAAACATCGTTATGAGCAAGTTGACCGTAGGATTAGTGCAGCAGTCGTGTTCGGACAACCGCACGGCGAATATTGAAAAGAGTATCGCCGGAATCCGCCGTTGTGCGGAACAGGGCGTAAAACTCGTGGTGCTGCAGGAACTCCATACCTCGCTCTATTTTTGCGATGTGGAGGATCCGGCCAATTTCGATCTGGCGGAATCCATTCCCGGCCCGTCGACGGAAATCTTCGGGGCTGTGGCGAAAGAACTCGGCGTCGTCATCGTTACCTCCCTCTTCGAAAAACGCGCGCCGGGGCTGTATCACAACACGGCCGTGGTGCTGGAGACCGACGGAAGCATTGCGGGTAAATACCGAAAAATGCATATTCCGGATGATCCGGGCTATTATGAAAAATTTTATTTCACGCCCGGCGATCTCGGTTTTGAACCCATTGAAACCTCGGTTGGAAAACTCGGCGTGCTCGTCTGCTGGGACCAGTGGTATCCCGAGGCCGCGCGCCTGATGGCCATGCGCGGAGCCGATCTTCTGATTTATCCCACCGCCATCGGCTGGGACCCGACCGATGATACCGAAGAGCAGCAGCGCCAGCGCGAGGCCTGGATCACGATTCAGCGATCGCACGCCGTGGCCAACGGCATTCCCGTGCTGAGCGTCAACCGGGTCGGCGCCGAACCGGGCGGCGCAGCCTTCTGGGGGTCCAGTTTTGCCGCGGGGTGCCAGGGCGAACTATTGGCGAAAGCAGACGCGGCGGCAGAGACCGAACTGCTGGTTGAGCTGGATTTCCAACGTTCGGAAACCGTCCGCCGCATGTGGCCCTATTTTCGCGACCGCCGCATTGACGCCTATGAAGGATTAACAAAACGATTTTTAAATAAGGAGTAATTCATGAAATCACTGAAACATCTGTTTGATGAAAACCGCGGATGGGCCGCGAAAATTGAGGAAGAACAGCCCGGTTTTTTTGAGACTCTTTCCAAAGCGCAGGCTCCGGAAATTCTCTGGATCGGTTGTGCCGACAGCCGTGTGCCGGCCAATGAAATTATTAACCTTCCACCCGGTGAAGTTTTTGTGCACCGCAATATTGCCAACGTCGTGGTGCATACCGATCTGAACTGTCTTTCCGTCATTCAATACGCCGTGGAAGTGCTGAAGGTGAAACATATTATCGTGTGCGGCCACTACGGCTGCGGCGGCGTGGCCGCTTCCATGGGCGACGAAAGCTTTGGACTAATCGACAACTGGCTCCGCCATATTAAAGATGTCTATCGTTTCCACGCCGCCGAACTCGACGGCATTGAAGATCAGATTGCGCGCCGCGACCGACTTTGCGAACTCAATGTCATTGAGCAGGTCGGCAACGTGTGTAATACCTCGATTGTTCAGGGTGCCTGGAAAGGCGGGCAATCACTGCACGTCCACGGCTGGATCTACCGCCTGGAAGACGGTCTGATTCGGGATATGGATGTGACCACCCTCGGCCCCGACGAGTAGTCAACGTAGACGCGACGCCCTCGTCGCGTTATCTCCGCAAAGCTCAGGTGCATGAAGCGACGAGGGCGTCGCTTCTACTATACTCATGGACCTATTCGAAAATATCCTTCCGGCACAGGCGCTGGGCATCGAAGTTTCCAACCATTGGAAAAATGGGATCGAGCTCTGTGCACCGCTGGACAAAAATCTGAATGACAAGGGAACCGGATTTGCCGGTTCCCTTTCTTCGATCCTCACCCTCTCCGGGTGGGCCCTGATTACCCGGGAACTTCAGGAAGTCGGAATTTCCGCCAACGTGATGGTGGTAACATCGGAAACTGAATTTACGGCTCCAGTCACCGGAGATTTCACGGCAACCTGCGAAACGACCGATGCAAAAATCGCGCGTGTTTTACAGAACCTGCAAAATAACGGACGAAGCCGGATGACCCTTCAATCTGAAATCCCCGGCTGCGCCCGCATGACGGCTTCGTACGCCATACGCTTTACTTCATAAAATAACGCAGGTAGATATACGCACTGGCAACCACCAAGCTGATGATCATGAAGGGGAAGCCGTATTTCGTGAACGAACCGAAGGTGATTTTGCAGTTATTGCGGTTAGCCACCTGCGCGATCACGACATTGGCTGAAGCGCCAACCAAAGTCCCGTTGCCTCCGAAGCAGGCGCCGAGTGCGAGCGACCAGAGCAAGGGTTCCGCAACCTGCGCATGGATCAGGGCCTGATCTTCCAGGCCCATCTGCTGGGCAAAGACCGGGATGATGCCTTTTACCAACGGAATCATCGCCATGACCAACGGGATATTGTCCACAATGGCCGAAGCAATGGCACTGAACCAGAGAATGGTCAGCGCGGTGGCCATTAAATTCCCTTTGCAAATGTGCAGGATAAACTCACCCATCGCTTCAAACACATGGGCGTGTTCCAGCGCGCCGATCATCATGAACAGTCCGGAGAAAAAGAGAATCGTGTTCCATTCCACATGCACGAGCGAATGGTGGATATCCTTTTTACAAACCAGCACCATCAGCATGGCTCCGGCCAGGGCGATGATCCCCGGTTCGATTTCCAGTACGCGGCCTCCGAAAAATCCGGCCAGAATCAGAGCAAATACGGCCAGCGATTTTTTCAGTACGACCGGCTGAAGAATCGCTTTTTCCGGACGCGATTGCTCAATACGTTTTCGGGTCTGCTCCGTGGTGCGGGTGGTTTTCCGAAACAGCAAGGCCATAAGACCGAGCAGTAGAATCATACTTACGATGACCGGCGGGCTGAGGTTGATCAGAAAATCGTTGAACGAAAGGTGCGTCTGCGAACCGATCAGAATATTAGGCGGATCGCCGACCAGCGTGGCCGTACCGCCAATATTGGAAAAGACGGCTTCCATGATCAATATCGGTGCCGCAGGCATCTCCAAAAGTTGACAAAGCAGAATGGTGATCGGCGCCATCAGAATGACGGTGGTCACGTTATCCAGAAAAGCGGACAGCACGGCAGTGAGGATCATGAAAAACACCACGATCAGCAAACCATTACCTTTGGCGGCACGGGCCAGCTTGATGGCGAGCCATTCAAAAACACCGGTATCGGTGAGCGTGTTGACAACGACCATCATGCCGATGAGCAGAAACAGAACATTCAGGTCGATAGCATGGAGCGCTTCTTCGTAGCCGACGAGATGCAGGCCGACCATCAATCCGGCGCCAATGAGGGCGGCGATGGTTTTATCGATGATTTCGGTGGCGATAAAGAAATAGACCACCAGGAAGACTAGAATTGGAATTAACATGGTTTTCTCCTTAGTGGTTGATCACGTTATCGAGGACGAGGCCTTTATCGATGGTCCCAACCCAACGATTGTTTTCATCAACAACGTAGAGCTTGGGATGCGACTTCACCGCGAGATCGAAGACGATTTCCATGATGGTGTAATCCATGGAAACCGTACGGGCCGTCGCCTCCATCATGTCAGAGGCCAGCGCATGCTGTTCGTCTTCAAAATATTTTTCGAAGGGGTCAAACTCGGCGATGAAAGAGACACTCTTGAGCTGGCCGAAAAATTCGGGCAGCCCATATTTAAAGAGGCGCTCGACCGTAATTTCGCCCAGAATCTCCCGGTCACTATTCACGACCGGAATCGCGTGCAGGTTATGTGTGCTCATGAAGTGTGAACACTTCGATGCTGGCTCGGATTCATTTACGCTGAACCGCGGCGGACGCATAATGTCGCGCGCCAGAATCGGTTTATCGATACCTAGATTATGAACGCTGAATATATTCCGCAGCTCATCCGGGTTTCCGGCATCCATTACACACTGCTTGACCATTTCATCGGACAACAAGCGAGAGAGCTGGGCCATGATTTTCAGCGAAACCGTCGGGTCTGAAAGCGGTACCAGAATCAGGCAAATGATCTGCACCGGGGCATCCCCAAACAGGACCGGCTCTTTAAATGTGGCCACGGCAAAGAGCGCCTTATTCAGGTTTTCGAGGCGCGCATGCGGGAAAGCAATCCCCTCACCCAATGCGGTGGTCATCCGATTTTCACGGGCAATAAGCGCTTCAAGAACCGCGTCATGGGTCAATTGATCATTGACCTCGAAAAATCCGTTGCTGCAGAGTTTTTCCAGAATGGTAGAAAACACTTCATCACGCGGCGCAGACGCGAGGGTCGGAAGCCATGATTCCTCGCGGCGGGTATAGTTCATAATTTTCATGGGAATCTCGCTCTAGCGCGTGGCTGCGCCTTTAGCCTGTAAATAATGCGAGAGCACGCTCTTGGCCTCGAGGACACCGGTTAGGCGGTGCTCACCATCAACCACAGCAATCTCACGGATATGATTGAGCTGCATCAACTCGATCACGTCCTTGAGCGGCGTGTTGGGCTGCACCGATACCGGCTCTTCGGCCAGATCCTGCCCATGGAAGAAATTGAGCACGTAGGCGATGGCGGGCAGCAGCTCCTGTTCATCGCTCTCCCGGCGCGAAAGCTCGAGCATTTTGGTGGCAATTTGCTTGGCCTGAATGACACCCACCAACTGCCCGTCCTCATTTTCGAGGTAGACCTTGTATCGGTCGGATATGCAGATCATAGACGCGAGTTTTTCAAGCGATGCCCCGCTATTGGCGCGCAGGCAGGAAGTATTCATCAGGTACGCAATGTCCTTAACGGTCGTTTTTTCTAAACTGGTTTTCATTTGATCCCTTCGGAGTTTGGTTCTGTGGCAATGAGGAGGAGTGCAGCCCAGAAAGGTGCACATTTGGCCGGTCGAAACCGTCGGGTTTCTGGCCGTATCTCATCGCACGAATCAAATCCGCAAGGGCATCCGCCATCCGCGGGCCATTGGTGCGGCGATGGCGGATAAGCAGCTGAAGGTGCATTTAGAACATATTAAATCGGTATTAAGGTGAAACTGTTGGGCCGGCGACAAACCGAAAACGTGACGTTCAGATTCCTCGTCGGTCGTTTCCTCGCACTCAAATTCAGCAAAGGCATCGCAAATCTCCTCGGTCTGCCCGAAACGGTTTTGCTCACTATTCTTACGGGAAGGAGCCGCCACAAAGAAGATTAGTAGCTCAAGCAGGATCGGGATCAGCAGGACCCATAGAATGGTGCGGTTCTTTTTCATGAAAAATCAGGCCACGGTGCGTCGCTTGACCAGTTCGGCATTTACGCCGCGGCGGGCGGCTCGGATATCGAGAACGCCGAGCAGTTTGCCGCTCTCTTTATTCTCGATGACGGGCATGGACTCGACCTGATTATTGCCCATCTCTTTGAACGCTTCCGTGAGCGACATACCGGAAACCAGTTTATGGCGGGCGGGCTGCATGACATCGCCGACGACCAACCACTGCCAGGTGTCGCGTTCGGTGAGCAGTTCCTTTAGATTTTCAAACGTCAGAACCCCGATAATCTTCCCCTCGTTGGAAACTACGGGATAGACGAACGTATCCTGATCGGCAAAGTGCTGCACCACCGTTTCAAGCGGCGTGCCTTCCAGCAACGGTACAATGCCTTTATCGACCACGTCGCAGACCTTCATTTCGGCCATGACATCTTCTTCGGTTACGTTGCGCCCGATTTCACCGGCCTTTTTGACGGCAAGCTTCGCAAAGGCCGGGCCGATGAGCTGCACGCAGAGGGTGGTTGCCGTCACGGTAAAAATGATCATATCGCCGAGGCTGACTTCATCGGTCACCTGGATGTGCTGCAGGTTATGGCTGGCCACAATCGACAGACCGACGGCCACCCCGCCTTGGGCAAACAGCGCCATGCCCATATAGTTCTGCACGGGCTTTTCAGCTTTGGACCATTTGCCGCCGTAGTAAGCGCCGACATATTTTCCAAGACTTCGGAAAAAGACGTAGGAGGCCACCAGGAGCCAGATCCAGGCCGGCATGTTACCTAACGAAAGGCGGGCGCCGACCAGTACGAAAAAGACAATGTAAAGCGGCGTGGCGAAGGAGCGGACGGTTTGGAACAATTTTTTCGAGCGGTTCGGCGCGCGATTGATTAACACGATACCCACGGCCATGGTAGCGAGAATTACATCCATATTAAACGCAACGGAAAGACCGATGCAGATCATCAGCGCACCGATCGACATACCCAACCGCTTTTCGTTCTGCGGCAGATATTTCATCATCGCATCCAGCGTAAAGCCGGTTGCGACCCCGAGCACAATGGCCCCGAGTAGCTCAATCGCCGTATGCATGAGGGTTGCACCGACCGAGTGGCCTCCGCCTTGCACTAGAATGGTGGCTACGCTGGTGCCGAGACCGTAGAGCGTCATGGCCAGGGCATCGTCCAACGCCACAATCGCTACAATCGCCGTGGTGAGTACGCCGGCCGATCGGTATTCCCAGAGCACATCAATGGTCGAGGCTGGGTCCGTGGCGGAAGCAATCGCCCCGAAAACGACGCCGGCGGCAATGGCCGTAACCCAGCTATGGCAGACAAAGTAGACAATCAGGGTTGAGAATATGCCCACCAGGAAAAAGGCCGCCAACCCTTCGCCCAGCAGAATCAGCGTAAACTGCTTCCCGTATTTCTTAAAAATCGAGCCGCTCAGCTCGCCGCCGACCAGAAAACCAATGAGACCCAGCGCAAAATTATTAAAAGGCGAAAGGGCCTGAATATCGGCGGGATGCAACAGCCCGAAACCGGTATCGCCAATCAATACGCCGACGACGATATAGCCGACCACCTGGGGCATGTTGAGTTTCTGGAAGATAAATGCGCCGATAACGCCGCCGGCAATACAGATGCCGAGGATAGCCAAAACGCCGAGTTCGATGTTGCCGTGCATATAACTACTCCGCGGTCAGCTGTGAAAAAATAAATCCGGTGTCTTCGGACTCGATGATCGATTTTCGAATCTCGGCATCTTTCAGCCGGCTACTGACCGCAGAGAGGGTGCGGATATATTTTGCGTGCTGATCCGACCGGGCGGCCAGCATGCAGACAATCTGTACCGGTTGGTTATCGAGTGAGGAATAGCCGGAAATGGGGTTTTTCGATACGGCCACCGCCATGACCAAATCGGAAACAGAATCGATGCGCACATGCGGCACACCAACGCCAAAGCCGATGCCGGTGCTCATCAGCTCTTCGCGGGCAAAAACACCCTTCAATAATTCGTCGCGATTATGAACAAACGGGGATTCGGCTAAAAGGTCCACCAGATTGCGCAGAATGGTATCCTTATCCATCTCGTTTACAATGATCACCCGTTCGGCAGTCAGGGTGGCGCTGCTGGTCATGCCCTTCTTATTTTTCCCTGAGGACTTCGTGGAAATTCGGGAATTTACCCAATTTTCAACATCGCCTCGCTTAAAGCGCCAGGTCGTGCCCAGCTTACCGCCGGGAAGGTCGCCTTTTTGTGCCCAGTCATAAACCGTGCGCTCAGAAACGCGGAGATATTCCGCCACTTCTTCGATCGTCATAATTTCGTGCATACTGCATTCTCCGTTGCGATATGCGAAAAACTACATTAAACCGCATCGTTTGCAATTAAATAATTTCCAATGATTGGATTCGCATAATCATGCGTGCGAAAAGCCAGCCGTCCGAAGGTGAACGGCTTTTTGCAGGAGCTGGACTTTTCCAATCGTTGGAAGTTTCACGAAATCGGCATCATATCAGCAGGTATTCGCTCCGCGTGGCGGTTATACTTCCAGCGGTTTATGGCAGAACCACCAGTCGAAACCTTCGTATTCCTTCAGGCGCTTCTCCGCATCTTCCATACTTTTGGCCGGCGGAACGATGATCCGGTCGCCGATCAATTCGTTCTCGGGCCAGCCAGCGGCTACCGCACCTTGTTTGTCGGAAACCTGCAACGCTTTTACGGATCGGACAATTTCATCCATGTTCCGACCGACTTCCTGCGGATAGTACATAATCAGCCGAACCTTGCTTTCCGGATCAACGATGAATACCGCCCGCACCGTGTTGGTGCCTTTGCCCGGGTGCAGCATGCCCAGCTTGAGCGCAATCGCATCATTGGCCGCAACAATCGGGAACTGGATATCGACCTTCAGTTCTTCCTTGATCCACTGCACCCACTTAATGTGCGAGAACACCTGATCGACGGACATGCCGATCAGCTTGCAGCCGAGCTCCTCGAACTGATCAAAACGCTTTTGAAAGGCTACGAACTCCGTGGTGCACACCGGGGTGAAATCCGCCGGATGGCTGAACAGAACAAACCAAGACCCTTTCTGGTCGTCTGGAATATTCATCGGACCCTGTGTGGTTTGTACGCTGAGCTTTGGGAATTCATCACCCAGCAGCGGCATATTTATTTTTGATTCGTCCATGATACTCCTCCGTCGTTTGTTGTTTGGGGTAGTGGTCGCAGGCGTTGGTGCCTGTTTCCTGCCAAGTTGGCCTTTTGGCTCGATCATTCGTTATTGATGTTTTAGATCGGAATGAGGGGCTTCGTAGCGACTGACGTAATCTGCGGTTTTGCTTCGTAGCTTGCTGAGCTCATTCGCGAAGGAGGGGGTCGTTGCAAGGTTGGTCGTTTCTCCAGAATCGTTTCGAAGGTCATATAATTGTTCAAATCCGGTTTCGGTAAATTTGACATATTTCCATGCTTCGGTCTGAATGCCCTCCATCCGCGGTATTTTTCCTTTCGCGGTATAATAGTGCTCAAAGAAAAATTCGCTGCGCCAGTCGGGATCTTTTTCCTGAAGAAGGGGGAGCAGGCTCTTTCCTTGATAGGTGGATGGCACCACAATCCCGGCCAGCTCACAAACGGTGGGCGCGAGGTCGATATTGAGTGCCATTTTTTGACATTCCTTGCCGTGATGGGCCTTGATTCGTGGGTCAGCAATAATGAGAGGTACGTTTAAACATTCATTCCATCCGAGCCATTTCCCGGCCAGTTGCCGCTCGTTAATCGTATAGCCGTTGTCTCCGATATAGATAATGACCGTGTTATTGGCCAGTTGATGCTCGGCCAGTTTTTCGCGGATTTTTTGCACCCCTTGGTCAACCGCCGAAATAGCGCGATAGTGCCGCTTGACCATCATTTGGTATTTCTCAGGCGTGTCGTAGCGCCATGCCCAACGAATGCGAGACATAGATTCTTTAATGAAAGGAGGGAGCGCATTGAAGGAGGCGTCGTCAGAAAGACGAGCAGGAGGAATGGTCACATCCGCATAGAGCTGATCAAACTCGGCAGGATAGTGATATTGAAGCTCCGTGTCCTGGTCGTGGGCATGCGGGTTCCAGAAGCTGACCGATAGGCACCAGGGTTGGTTGGCGTGCTCATGGGCCGCCTCCTCAATAAAATCGCACGCGACATTTGCGATGTAATGCGTTTGAGGTATTTCCTTCCCTTGGTAACGTTCGGTAATGGCCTGTTTGCGATCATCATAGACGTTGAATAAATCAGCGGAATCTCCCTTCATTTTAAACCCAAATTTTCCGATGAATCCGGTGCGATAGCCATTTGATTTCAGTTGCTGCGGATAGGAGCTAGCGACAAAGGAGGCCGGAACAGGGGGTTGGCCGAAGGTGTATCCATGCGTTCGTTCGGTAACTCCGGTTAGAATGCTTGCACGACTGGCGGCACAGATCGGGGTGGTTGCATAGGCGTTTTTAAAAATCATGCCTCGGTCGCAAAGTGTATCCAGCGCGGGCGTCTTGATTATGTCATGATATTTCCCAATGAGATCGCTTCGATGATCATCGGCAACAATCAATAAAATATTGGGTCGCTCAGGCTGAGCAGTTGCCTGAATACCCAGGCCGAAAAGCATCGCGATTAAGCCGTTGCGAAAGAATGAATACGTGGTGGTGTTCTGGTTCATCTGTTATGTCCTCGTGTCTAAAAGCCAAGGCGCCCACATAGCAGGCCCTTC
>JGI12048J13642_10154070_pt1 | contig 10636 bp, 6 predicted proteins | sample ElkSlonscriptome_16_FD_13642 | JGI IMG/M metagenome (IMG submission 13642)
GTTGAGGATTAGCCGCGTGAATGGTGTTGGTGAACCCTTGAGTCATGACCAAGAAAATCCCCAATACAAGCGTTTTCGGGACTGTAGGGGCGGGTTTGACGCTTATCGTGTCTTTTCCTACGCTGATGGAACTAAACCCGCCCCAACCCAAGTTTTCCGTGTTGACCAATGTAGGGGCGGGTTTGACTTTTACTGTGTTTCTTCCTACCCCGATGTGACTAAACCCGCCCGGAGCAACGTTTTCACTTTTGAGTGGGAGAATGAAAGGGATTTTCATGATCACAGTTGTGCGCGATCGCTCGTTTTTTGAATCGGTCTGAACTTACATCTTGCACCAGTTTCACCAACCGCCTTGGGTTTAAACCCAAGGAACCAACAGCGCAAGTGGTCTAAAAACGACTGCATCTCTAGTTTTAGTCCATTTTAATGGACTTAAGCTTTTAGCCCGGAGTTTGAACTCCGGGCGGGTGTCGGGGCTGAACTCTTCGGTAAACAATAGACCCCCATCAGGTAACACCAGCACCCCAACCGGGCGTCCCCAGGTGGTGAGTCCGGACGGGTCAGGTAGTCGGGAACTAAGTTATCCCCCAGTTTATCCCGTTCGTTGACGGTGGTGTAGAGTTCGTTGGTGGTGGGGTGAAAATAGAGTCCGATGGGATTGCGTAAGCCATAGGCAAATGAGCGATCGCGGCTAATGTAGCAATGGGATAGTTCCAGGTTAAGAGAAAAGGTTCTAGGAAACCTGTTGCGTCAGGGGTGTAGGGGCGGGTTTCATTATTACCGTTTTTTACCTCACCCAGATGTAACTAAACCCGCCCTGACTTAACCCTTCACTTGTTTTCCCCTGATCCTAGACGTGCCATGGCACTACATAAGCACAATCAATCATCTCTATATCATATCATGTGGCTCATGAATCTAAAGAAATGTTGCGGCTTTAGAAAAATTAAGTTAAATTTTATTACAGAGACAGATACAGGAGACACCACTCATGCAAGAACAAGAAACCAAGTTTGGCTTTACCTCATTTGCTGAAACCTGGAATGGTCGCTTGGCAATGCTGGGCTTCGTTATCGGTATCGCCACTGAACTACTCACCGGGCAAGGCATTCTCCAGCAACTCGGCTTGATGTAATCCACCGAGACGGGTCATTGGACAAGGCAAAAACGTACACCAAAGGTATTGAGAGGGAAGAATTATGCAAGAGCAAGAAACCAAGTTAGGCTTTACCACCTTTGCTGAAACCTGGAATGGTCGCTTGGCAATGCTAGGCTTCGTCATTGGTATCGCCACCGAATTACTCACCGGGCAAGGCATTCTCCAACAACTCGGTCTAATGTAGTGCAGCGATACCTAACTCTTTCCTAGAGAACGCTTCATATTCCGAGGAATTAACTGAACTGTTGGTAGCCGACAGGCATCTAAAACTGACTGTTATAGAGTGATTAAAAGACTGAGGGCTTTTGCCTTCGGTCTTTTGCCGTTATTCTATGAGTTTGTCTATTTACGGTGATTCAGTATGTCCTCCCAACCATCAAGAAAGCCCAGCGCTATCAACATTGTTTTTGTCGGCTTTATTGCTTTCGCTATCCTATTTGCCGGGTATACCGACAAGATGCAAGCCATTACTGACGCCAGTTTTGAATCCGCTAAAACGGCTGTCGAGTTAGCCATTGGTTTGATTGGGGTTATGGCGCTTTGGCTAGGATTGGTGCGGGTTTTGGAAGCCGGAGGGCTGATGTACAATCTGGCAACTCTGCTCAAACCCTTAATGGTGAAACTTTTTCCCGATGTACCCCCTACCCATCCGGCGATGGGGGCGATGATTCTGAATATTTCTGCCAATATGCTGGGGTTGGGGAATGCGGCGACTCCATTTGGCATTAAGGCGATGGTGGAGTTGAATAAGTTGAATCCGTTCCCGGGAACAGCAACGGATGCGATGTGCTTGTTTTTGGCAATTAATACATCCAGTGTGGCTTTATTTCCCCTGGGTGTCATTGGGGTAAGGGCGGCGGCAAATAGTAGTGATCCGGCAGGAATTTGGTTACCGACGTTTTTGTCTACGACTTGTTCGACGCTGGTTGGGGTTTTAGTGGCGTTGTTTTTACGAAAAAGGAGTCAAGTATCCGATACGCCTGTCGCGGATAGTTCAGGACAAGAAACGGTGCTGCAAACCGAGGATGAGGTTAAACCCGTTGAAGAACCTGATTTTTCCCATTTATTGTATCCAGCAGGTCGAATTTCTAAAATTATCGCCTGGGGGTTTATTGCCGGGTTCATCTTTTCTATGGTTTATGGCGTGATCATCCGCCAAAGTTTAGGTGGTTTCTTCAACCAAGATTTTATTTCCTATTGGCTTATTCCTACATTAATCTTATTGATTATCGCTTATGGGGTTGGACGAGGGGTGAAAGTTTATGAAGCGGTGACGGAAGGGGCGGTACAGGGGTTTGAAATTGCGATTCGGATTATTCCGTTTTTAGTCGCTATTTTAGTGGCAATTGGTATGTTTCGGGCGTCGGGGGCGATGGAGGCACTTTCGACTTTATTAAATCCGATAACCCGTTTAATTGGGATGCCTGCCGAAGTTTTACCGATGGCGTTAATTCGTCCTCTTTCTGGGGGAGGGGCGTTTGGCATTATGAGTGAAATCGTGGAACGAGCGCCGGATTCCTATAGTGCGTTTTTGGCTTCAACGATGATGGGGAGTACGGAAACAACGTTTTATGTGTTAGCGGTTTATTTTGGCGCTGTTGGTATTACTCGCATCCGTTATGCACTGGTGGCGGCTTTATTGGCAGATGCGACGGGATTAATTATGGCTTGTGTGTTTTCGGCTTTGTTTTGGGGATGAATTTGTTGTTTCTTAGGGAACAGGTTATTTTATGTAGGGTGGGCAAGAATTATAAATCCTGAATTGCTTATGTTATCGTTTTTGGCTCTTGCCCACCTCCAGGTTAGTTAGAGTTATAAAATTTGGTTTTATTTCTGGATGAACCTTGGGGGAGGGCGGGTTTATTTACATCTGTGTCTACTCGCAACCGATAACTGTAAAACCATTGGTGTCAACTTAAGCTCAACCCCTCTCCCCCAGCCCCTCTCCCACGCCGGGGAGAGGGGAGCAAGATAATCTGGTTCCCCTTCTCCCCAGGGAGGGAGAAGGGGTTAGGGGATGAGGGGGAAAATGTCAAGAAGTAGATAGACACGGCTTAAAACCTTGTCAGCATTAGTTTTCGCCTTAAGTTGACACGGGTGCCGTAAAACCCGCCCCTACAAATAAAGGTGTTATAAGCTGTAATGCATTTAAATTGGGTATTAGTAGCGAGCAAGATGCAAAGCCTGCGGCATGGCTTCGCTAAACGCACTACAAGGATTGTGCCATTATTGATATTAAGGTTTAAATGCCAAACAGCTTATCATGTCCCAAATCAAGGATTTTAAACCTTCTGCCCTCTGCCTTCTGCCTTCTGCCTTATCTCAAGACTAACTCACTATCTAAGGTTAATTCTAAATCGGTTTCTGGGTAAATCACGACAACTTCGGCTTGTTCACCTCCACCTAAAAGTAATCCGCTTAATGCGCCTAATCCAGCACCGACTAAAACTTCAATTAAATCAATATCGCCAAATATTTCTGACAAAACCCCGGCGGCGGCTGCACCAATGGCGGCATTTTTGAGAATACTACTTACATCGGTTCCGTTATCGATTGTTTCTGTTTCTGTAATGATGGCTGATGTCGCTTCAATCGGCAATTCTCGATTATTGGTTTTCAGGATTAGCTGTTTAGCGATAAATTGAGTACCACCTTCTACGGGACGTAATTCTCCCTCAATTTGACTCCCGGCGGGAATTAAAATGGTTCCGGCTGAGGAACGAATCGGTTGGGTAATTGTTAGGGTGATGGGTGCGGTTTCATCGGGGGTAACGACTATTTTTTCTGCTTCCTCAGATTTAACGGTAATAATTGTTCCCGATGGTACGCTTACCTGGGTAGAACGAGGGGTGACTGGTGTGGGTTGTGAGGGAAACAGTTGCCCGATACGATAAGGTTGGGGTTTTGCTGTCGCTGGTGCGGCGATGAGGATGGGAAGTGAGGCTGTTGTGGTTATGCCTAGTGCCATCAGAACGGCTAGTTTTGATTGGCAACGATAATTTAACATGGAAATATGCCTGCCATAATAAGATGATTATGAGTAAAGTTGACTGATTTTTTAGGTAAAGGTTCCAGATAATGGTAATCTTATTACATGTTTTTTCAACGCAGAGGGACGCAGAGGTTAACGCAGAGGGGCGCAGAGGAATTGGGTGTATTTGATGGAAAAGTTTATCGTAATATATATATAAGTAAGCTCATGTACCGTTCAATTTGCTATTCCTTGTTATCGGTTCTACAATAAATGACAACTAATGGGTATTTTTCCAGCACCTAAATTTAATACGTTTACACTGGATAGGTTTGAACTGGAATCTGGTGTTGTATTACCTCAGGTTAATTTAGCTTATCGAATTAGTGGTACACCTTCGTCACAACCGCCAATTGTCACTTGTGCGGCTTTTTCTCAAAGTTATTATGATGTGGCTTATCTGCGGGGTGCTAAGTTGGCGTTAGATCCAAAAAAAGATTGGATTATTCATACGGAGTTGTTGGGGAATGGGCGCAGTAGTTCTCCAAGTAATACGTCGCCACCGTTTAATGGTGCTAATTTTCCGGCGGTAACGATTCGGGATAATGTGATTTTACAAGCTGCACTTCTGAATCATCTTGGCGTTAATAGGATTCGTGCTGTTGTTGGTGCAAGTATGGGAGGACAACAGGCAATTCAATGGGCGGTGAGTTATCCGGATAGGGTAGAAAATGCTGTGGTTATTGCCGGAAGTTGTCGCGCTACTTGGCATGTTCGTCTATTTCTTAATAGTTTAGCCACCTGTATTCGTTCTGATCCAGCGTTTCAGGAGGGAAATTATACAAAACCTCCTTTGCTTGGGCTGTCACGTATGTCTGAAGCTTGGGCACCTTGGGCTTTTTCGCCAGAGTTTTATTCATCAGAGGTGTATCAAAGGTATCCTGATACTCAGGCGAATTCGCTGGATGAATTTTTGGCGAAATGGCGCACCCGCTATCATGAAAAAGATGCGAATGACCTATTATGTCATTTTCAGACTTGGGCAAATCATGATGTTAGTTTGACGCCCGGTATGGATGGATCTTTAAAGAAGGCGTTGAAGAGTATCAAAGCAGAGGTTCTCTTTCTACCCATTCGCACGGATGCCTATTTTGCTGTCGCTGATGTCACCGCAGAAGCTGCATTGGTTCCTCATGCCCAACTGATTGTGGTAAACTCAGTCTATGGTCATGGGGCGGCGTTTGGACGAGACAAGGGCGATCGCGCACAGATTAATCAGGCGATCGCGAACTTCCTCCATCAAAACATCAACCCTTCTCTTATGGGCTAAAGTTCCTCAACAACAGCACGATTCCTGAATCAGGGCGGGTTTTGTTGTTTATTTATCGGTGAATATCTAAATTGAATGGCTAAACCCGCCCCTACAATTGTGGATTGACAAATGACAGATCAAAAGACTTATGACATGGGCAACTCAATCACAAACTCGGTTCCTTGCTCTGGTGCGGAACTAAAATTTAGGGAACCTCCATGCTTTTCAACCGCAATCTGACGCGCAATCGATAAGCCTAAACCTGTTCCTTTGCCCACGGGCTTGGTGGTAAAAAAGTTATCAAATATGCAGTCTTTTACCTGACTTGGCATTCCTATTCCATTATCGCGAATCCGAATAATAACAGTTTCTTTATCGTCCTGAATGTCGGTATCAATTTTAATTTGAGGCAGATAGTCTTTATTCAATTCCTTGGACTTCTTTGTCTGTAATTCATCTAATGCATCAATGGCATTAGCAATGATATTCATAAAAACTTGATTTAGTTGCCCAGGATAACAGTCAATAGGCGGTACATCCCCGTAGTTTTTTATTATATTAATAGCTGGACGTTTATCATTTGCCTTAAGTCGATGCTTTAAAATCAACAATGTACTCTCAATTCCATCATGAATATTAAATACTACCTTAGTATGAGCATCCAAACGAGAAAAAGTTCGCAAAGAGCTACTTAACTGAAAGAGACGATCAACTCCTTTTTTCATTGAGGATAAAATACTGGGCAGATCTTCAATCAAATAATCAAGTTCAATATCCTGACTTTCTTGTTCGATTTCAGCTCCGGGATGGGGAAATTTGTCTTGATACAGATGCAGCAGGGAAATCAGATCGTTAGTATAATCTTTGGCACAACTGAGATTTCCATTAATAAACCCTACAGGATTGTTAATTTCATGAGCTACGGCGGCTACCAGTTGACCCAGTGTTGCCATCTTTTCCACCTGTATAAGCTGAACTTGGGCTTGTTGTAACTCCTGTAAGGTTTGTTTTAATTGGGCGGTTCGTTCTTCAACTCGTTGCTCTAAATCCTGGGTAAGTTGACGAATCGTCAGTTGATGATCGACACGCGCCAAAACCTCTTCAAATTGAAAAGGTTTAGTAATATAGTCAGCCCCTCCCAAGGCAAAGGCTTTGACTTTATCAAAGACTTCATCTAAGGCGCTAATAAAAATTATCGGAATATCACGAGTGACGGGTGAAGCTTTCAAGGCTGAACAAACGTCATAGCCATTCATGTCGGGCATTTTAATGTCCAACAAAATCAGATCCGGGGCTACCGCTTTTGCCGCCATTAATGCCATAGCACCGTTGACTGTGCTGCGAACTTCATACCCATATCTTGTTAGTGCGGCTTCCAACAGACGTAAGCTATCGGGTGTATCATCAACGATTAAAATAATTCCTTGTGCTGTTTTTGGCTGATAACTATTCATAAGCAAGTCTGGCTGCCATAAGGATGGCGGATAGTGTAATACGGCAAGGGCTAGGGGGAGCAGAGGGAGCTGGAATTAAATTAGAGTGTATCCAAGTAATATTCTATTGAAGTATATCCCGTATCTAAAATACCGGAGAAAAGGGAGGTTTTTATCAGGAGATAGCCTTGTGAGCTATATCCATAATGACATCACAACGAAAATTATTAACTAAATCGGTTAACGCCTTAGCGAATAACGTCTGTTCTGGGGGAATCTGTTCGATAAGCTGAATAATCTGCTTGCTATTGAGCTGGATTGCGGCTTGGTGCAACTGGGCAATCCATTTCGTCGGCATCACCTTTAAATCCTCAGAGGTTAATATCGGTGTATCAGCATCGGATGAGGGTGGGGCAGCATTTTCATAGCGATAACGGAGTCCTAAATGTTGTCCCATTTTCTCTAAAATCGCGTCTGTTCGGAACGGCTTGGCGACAAAATCATCACACCCTGCGTCTAAAATAGCGGTTCGTTCTTCATCAAAAGCACTAGCGGTTAAGGCAATAATCACGGTTGTCTTTCCCTGAGGATGAGATTTAATCAATTGGGTGGTTTCATACCCATCCATCACCGGCATTCGCATATCTAGCCAAATCAGATGAGGGTGCCAACGTTCCCAAATAGCCACAGCCACTTGACCATTCTCGGCTTCTCGCACGTCCAATCCCAAGGATTCCAGAAACTTAACCAGGGGTTTGCGATTTGCCCATTGATCTTCAACCACTAAAATGCGATAGTTGGGTTGGTCGGGTGCGATGCCAATAACCTTTTGACTTAAGGGTTGGCGAGGAATCTGATCTTGGGAAACAATGCCAATGGGGATATCAAATTTTACCACTGTACCTTGACCTGGAGTACTGTTAATGGTAATTTCCCCACCCATCAACTGGACAAATCGACGACTAATAGCTAAACCTAAACCCGTTCCTGACTGCGATCGCTGACTGGTTTTGGTTTGCACAAAGGCTTGAAACAGGGTATCGAGTTCCTCAGCAGGAATGCCAACCCCTGTATCTTCAACTTCAAAAAACAGCCTGGATTGAGTATCTGTGTTCGTTGGTGCGTTTATCCTATCGGATATCTCTTGCACGCGCAAAATAACCCTACCTTGTGACGTAAATTTAACTGCATTACCGACTAAATTAATCAAGATCTGCCGCAATTTTCCCTCATCCGCCACCCCATAGTTCGGCACATTTGCTGTTCGCTCAACGATAAGTTTTACCCCTTTCGATAAGGCTTTCAAGCGCAACATTTCAGCAATGGAATCAACCAAACTGTAGAGATCAAAGCTATTTTCTGACAGCGAAACCCGACCTGCCTCAATTTTGGACATATTCAGGACATTATTGATCAAATCCAGCAAATGTTCACCCGAACGAGTAATAATGCTCAAATAATCCTGCTGATCTGGATTTAGAGAAGCATCCCTTGCCATGAGTTGAGTAAAACCCAGAATGGCATTCAGGGGAGTACGCAGTTCATGACTCATATTTGCCAAGAACTCGCTTTTGCCTCGATTCGCTGCTTCTGCTGCATCTAAAGCTTGTTGCAGGGCGACTTCCGTTTGCTTGCGCTGTTGGATATCCTCAACGACGCCAATAATATAATTAGGGGTATCCATCCAAGTTCGCACCAGGGATACAGCAACATTGACCCATTGCCATTGACCATCTTTGCGGATAAAGCGTTTTTCTCTAGAATAGGTGGAACGTTGACCTGCTAATAATTGAGTTAAATCATTAAGTTCTGCGGCTCGGTCATCAGAGTGAGTAATGTCGGGGAAACTAAGCTGTAATAATTCAGATTCCTCGTATCCTACCAGGTTACAAAATCGTTGATTGACCCGAATTAACTGTCCCGATGGTGTCCCCAGGGCAATGCCCACGGCGGCTTGTTCAAATATTGCCCGGAAGCGTTCTTCACTTTCTCGTAAGGCGGCTTCCGCCCGTTGACGTTCGGTGACATCGCGCAAGCAAATCTCAAAAACCGATTCACCTTCCCATTCGGTTTCCACCACACTCATTTCAGCAAAGCTGAGTTGTCCATCGGCGCGAACAATTCCCAATTCTGTGGTTTGATTCACACCAATGGGCAGTCCAAAGTTATAGTTGAGTAAGTTGTCTACGTCCTGATTTAAGAGGTTGGCGGCGGCTGGGTTGGTGAAGCGAACTTGACCTTGGCGATCGACGATCATAATCCCGTCGGAGGTACTGGTAACAACGGCGTGGAGTCTGGCTTCACTGTGGCGCAGGCGGGCTTCAGTTAATTTGCAATCAGTGATATCCCGTCCAACCGCATGGAATTCCACTAATCGACCTTGATTGTTAAAGATAGCGCGATCGCTCCATTGTTGCCAACGGAGTTCACCCCCCTCTAGAATGACACGGTGTTCGACTATACCTACAGGGTTGTCTGGGTTCAACCCCGCAATAAAGCCTTCTAACAGGGGTTGATCATCCGGGTGAATCAGGGGGAAAAAGCGATGTCCAATTAGTTCTTCTGGTGTTTTGCCAAAATAGCGACAATAGACTTCGTTAACAAAGGTGAGTATGCCATCGGCACTGTAACGACAAATCAGTTCACTTTGATCCTCAATAATCGCACGATAGCGGAATTCACTGTGTTGTAACTGCTGCTTTTGCTGTTCTACAGTGTTCTCCAGGATTCGCGAATGGTTTTCTAGCTGGTTGTATGCTTGAGCATTCTTGAGTGCTGATGCAGCTTGAGTGCACAGGAGTTGGACAATCGCCACGCGATCGCGCGTAAATATGCCTCTGGTTTGATTATTTTCTAGGTAAAGAATACCAATTCTTTGATTGCCAACTGTTAATGGCGCACATAATATACTCAGTTGGGGAGGTGTTGAGTTTTGAGTGTTAACCCTTCGCGACCCTCGAGGGCATGGTTTTGACCCAACGCTAGGCTTATATGGAACCTGGTTTTGAGGGTTCAGTGCGATCATTGACCATCGTTTAACATCTGTCGTATCATCTGAGACAATTAAAATGTCTGGATGATGCCATACATATTCAACCAGCATCAGGGGAATCTCCGGGCTGGATTCAATGGGAGTCAGGGGCAAAATGGTGGGGTTCATACCCCTTACCCCCCTAGCCGCTATGACTAAATTCTCCGGCTGATGCAAAATCAGGGTAACGCTTTGAGTATCTGTCGTCTCAAAGGCTATCTGGATTAAGCTTGAGAGCAATGGCTGTAGTCTAATTTCTCCAGAGATGGCTTGACATAACTCAATCACTGTCGCCATGGATAGACTATCGGAATTATCAATGAAACAAGAGACCAAGGTTCTAGGGTTGAATATTTTCACATCAAAACGGACGAACAGAAGCAACTTAGCCTACTGATCAGATGGTTATTTCTGAATAAAAATGAATTTTGCTTGACTTTTTCCGTTTACTGTTTTAATTACAACAGACCCTTGGACGATTCGCGATCGCGTCTTCTGTGAGCGTCGTCTGCTCCGACTGATTAGCTTTTCTTTTCCAAAGATTAACTTGGCTTTATAGTAAGCTAAGCTTTTATAGCTTTTGTCCTCTAGTTTATACTAGATTTCCTTTAAGTGAACACGCCTGTACGGGGGAAATCCTAGTGCAAGAAGGCAGAAATAACGCCAACAGCTACTATCTCCCCCAGCTTCCCAGACGTAGCATGCTACGTCTCTACATGCTTCCCCAGCT
>JGI12048J13642_10729956_pt1 | contig 10630 bp, 13 predicted proteins | sample ElkSlonscriptome_16_FD_13642 | JGI IMG/M metagenome (IMG submission 13642)
TGGTGAAATAATCGAGACTATGCGTGTTGAAAAGGATCAGGAGCTTGAATTCTTCATCCTCGATAAAGTCGCCGATAAACCGGACACCGGTGGCTTCCTCGATTTTGCGCAGTACATAGCGCAGGGTGAAAAAAGGGATGAATGAATAATAATGGTAGACAAATTCGGTATCGATGATCGAAGTTTTTTTGAACTTGAAATTGCCTCCTTCGAAGTAATTGAAAATGCCGGTCATGTTTAGTTCATGATCTTCATAGAACCCCTCGATAAGGGTGCCAGGCAGTACGTAATCATCTGGGATCACTGCCTTAAATTTCAATTGCCGGTAGGTGTTTTCAATATAGCCCTGGTAAAGGCTCACCCACCCCTCGGAAAGGGTGGCAGCCGGTGGGTCGGAATCGGCAATTGCCACTTCCAGCGGCGGATCCAGTCCGGGCGCGGTCACCCGGAAGCGGAGCAGGTTGTTTTGCCCCCCGGCCAGGGCGAGCTGCACATCACAGATCACGCCAATGTCGGCGCCATTGATCGAAGTTTCGATGGCCAGCAGCCGATCCTGGCCACTGGCTGCTTCGCTGCTGAAAGTTTCACCGTTCACGGTTACCTCGAGGGGATTGGGCACATTGCCATAGAGGATCTGGTACTCCAGGTGTTTTTTGCCGTCATAGCCTGGCCCGATGTTGCTGATCATGGTTGACCAGTCGAAAATCTGATCGATCTCATGATTTAGCTGCCGAATATTGAGGTCATTGAATTTTTCAGCCAGCACACTGGTATCGGTCTGAAAGTTGGTGCGGTAATTACCTCCCTGAAAGCTACGAAGGATCAGGTCGCCCGATTTCCAGGGCACACCCAGGATCCACAGCTCCACGTCGCTATAGCGAAATGCAGGTTTTGAAGAAAGATTGAGCAATTCAGGATAGCCCAGCTCCTTGCGATTGCGATCAGTAGTAGGCAGATCGAAAGGCAGGCTGAAGGATCCAGGGATCACCTCATCGGCAAACATGGGATTGTTGATCTCCATGCTGATGGAGGCATCCGGGAGCATGTCCAGGAATATGCCGGTGTTCATTTTGAGGCTAAACATCAGGGCAGTGGACAAATTGCAGGATCATACACAGGAGCAACATAGTCTGGGTCTCCAGAGTCGTTGGGCTTTGTATTTCCGGTAGCCGCACCGGTGGCCACGTTGTATTCTTCCAGTGTGGTCCAGGCTTTGAACCCCGTGTTTACAGGGTCGGGCACAGGCCAGTTCCAGGTGAGTATGGCGCTGGTCCAGTTGGTAGTTCCATCGCTGGGCACATCATCGATGAAAAATTCAAATTCGAATGGCACGGTTGGATTTAGCGGATCGTACCTGTCGCCATAGTCGCCGAAGTGGATTTCTACGGTTTGATTAGATCCCGGGTCCAGCCAGCCACTTGCGTTGAATCCTGAAATTTTGCTGATAGGCCCAGAGCCAAGCATTGTACCGCCCTGTTCTCTGTAATTAAGGGCAATGTTGTATTCCGGATCTGGTTCGGTGATGGTCACATCGAGGATCATTTCAACGATATAGGTGGCCGCGGTGTAGGTTTCACCGGCCAACCGCTCCCTGATATTTACGTTCGTAATCGCTACTGAATACATTTTACAAAATTATTCTTGTACACAATATTGTGAAGTGGGGTCAACCCTCCAGGCGAAGCTCAACGGACAGGCGTTAGTATCGGTGACCGGCGGTAAATAGTCGGGGTCACCGGGGGCATTGGCTTTAGTGTTGCCGGTAGCCTGGCCGGTATCTTCATTATATTCTTCTAAGGTGCTCCAGGCTTTTTGGCCGGTATTGGCGCCGTTGGAGGTGATACAATAAGCAGAAGATGATAACACCCTCCAGACTAAAAGTACATCCTTGATCAATCCTTTATATTGCCGGCTCAAAAATCCGCGGCTGCGAAACTGAAATGTGGTACCCAGAAAATCCTGGTTTTCAGCTCCGCCTTCATGGCTAACCTGGCGGCATAGTAAAGGACTGGATATTGAACCAGCCATTTTGATTGATCCATCGGCATGATCTAGTAGCGCGAGAAAAAGCCCGTTGATCATTCGCTCGAAAATTACCAGGTTGCCCTGATCATTGCCAGGGATCCCCACATCCAGTACGGTTTCATACCAGGCGGATCCATCCTGGCCAGCGCTGGGATTGCTAAGCTTACAGCGGCTGGGAGAAAAGCTGAACTTATAAAACCGTTTGCCTTCTTTCAACGAAATATTAGCTGAAATTATGCCAGTGGCTGGATCTGGGTCCGGCACCGAAAGCACATCCTGCCAGGGGATCAGCCATAGCCTTACTACCCCACCCGGGTTAGGCCCGGTTTTAAACTCTATGTCTTTAAGGTTCATTTGCTGTAGGCTTTATTTTCGTGCGCATATTGATATTCAAATTCATCGTGATGCACCCGCTGCATCGCATCAGGCAGGTTGAGTTTCTCGGTATTGAGTAGCACCGGCATAAATATCCCGGGTTGAATCTCATAAATATGATCGCTCTGGTAGAATTCCTGCAGGTGATTTTTCCAATCTCTGAACAAAAAGCCGGTGTTTACTTTGATCATGGGTCTGCTCCGGGTGTCTCTGCTGAAATATTGCTTTGAATCGGGCAGGTAGCTGTAGTCGGTGATTCGCTTGCCTGCTTGCCGACTGTGGCCCACTTCTGTCTGCACGTTGCCGGTACACCGCAGGGTTTCAAAAGCGCCCAGACTATTGAGGTACAGGAAAAATTTCTCCGACTTATGGTATTCAGTCTGATCTACCAGGTAAGTGCGCTCTTCTGATCTGTTGCTGTCACTGAACGGATCTGCATTGTTGTTTACCCAGATAGTATATTTCAAGATTGTTTTACCAGGGAAAACATTGTCCAGGTCTAGCTGGGTGTATCCGGCAGGTATTATCAGGATTTTATCGGCATCAAAATTGCCGTTTGTGATCGTATCCGTGCTGTCGGTTCCATCTGCAAAATATGCTTTGCAATGCAGATAGATTGCATTCTGATCGCGGCCTATGGTGCTGAAATACAGGAATTCCTGCTGTGCTTTGGATACCAGCTTGCGGTCGGGCTGCCAGGTGAGAAACTGGCCGGTGGTGTAAAGATCATTGAAAAAGGTATTGCCTGGCCAGTCTTTATATGCCAGACCTCCCAGGAGCACGATATTAACCGCGGTGTCGTTGCTGCTTTGCTGCTCCGGAGGATCACCGAATATTTCCTTTACGGTAGCTTTCCAGAGCCGGGAAAGATTATAAGTTTCAAATATGGTAGATTGGCCCCAGGCAGGCAGATCCGGAGCCAGTTGATCGTGCAGTATCTGGGCGGCATCAAATACCAGGTATCCGTTCCCATCAGGCCTGGACTTGATCGTTACCAGGTTTTCGAACTGACTGTTGGCCTGGTTTTGCAGCTTCAGGTCTACTTCAAAGCGAAAGTTTGGCGTATTGGACTGGGATGTATTACACTCGACCGGGATCGGGTTTTTGCTGAAATAGATGCTGCCGCCGCCTGTGACCGATCCAGCAGTGATGTATTCATACATCTCCACCTGATCTATATATACCACACCACCAAAATTCAGGTTTGCGGACTGAGTTTGCAGATCCAGCTGCACCAGGATGGATTGAGCGGTGAGTAGTCCGGTTTCAAATTGATAGGACACTTCTACCCATCCGGATTTTGCCTGACCTACAGATTTGTTTGTCCTGGCGATGTCGGTGACTACACCGGTAAACCTGTCCCACTGAAACTCCACTGCGTCGGCAGCAGGTGGATTGTTAGAGTCTACCCTTACTTGTGCCTTCAGGATGTATTTTTTATTGCTCTCAAGGAGTGGATGTATATAGAATTGCAGCGCGTAATCATCAACTGCTCCGGGTGTAGGCGATTTGTAAGTGATCTCACTTCGCAATGCATAAGCATCTGCAAACACCTGCTCTGCAGATCTGGTTTTGGTCCAGCGGATATCCAGGGTGCCAGGATTCAGCAGGTAGCCAAGCCCCCAGGTTGACGAATCGGCCTCAAAGGAGCCATTATCGCACAAGGTAAATAAGTTGCCGCTTACTAATTCCATTTATTCGGGTCGTATTCGTTCCACTCTTCTGAATTGAAATTGATATCTACCCAACTCTGCCAGCTCAGCTCACAGCGCCAGCCATAGCAGCTATCGAACACCGGGCCTACTTTATCGAGTTTTACCTGGTTGGTTTCCAGGAACAACACGCCATCGGTGCGCCGCTTCTCCCGCAGGAAACTAATCGCGTCCAGGGCGATGATGTTGGTGTCGATCAGGTGCTGTTTGATGGTAGGCGCATGATTGATGTATTTGCCGGTAACCTGCTTCAGGATGGCAAATGCCGAAGGAAACACCTGGTTTACGTTGGTGCGATTGTCGGCAAAGGAAAGTGAAGGGTATTCCAGCACGAAAGCGGGAAATTTAATCTTGCTCCTGAACTGCCCGGCAATGATCTCATCTTCATCTATTTCGTGAAACCAGGCGATTTCAGGGTGCCGGTTGGCAATTTCCTCAAACAGTTCGTTGTATTGCTGATAGGTGGATGCTCTCATGTTACATTAATTCAAATCCATCTTCCAGATTGCTCTTTAGCAAAATAGGCTGCAGTGGCCTGTTGAAAGTGAGTTGCTCAAGGTAAATCTTTTTACTGAGACGGATCTTCTCCAGATCTTCTTCGGATAGCTCCCAGCAGGTAATCACGGTGCCATCTTCCAGCCTCAAAGCCGGTAAAGGCTGATATTCGGGCTGATCTTTGCCGAATACTACGTTGTGACCTTTAAATTCTATTGGTTTCATCTTTTCGTTTTCATTTTCTCCTGCCTTACCAGCTCATCCTGCAGGTTGGTAAGTATGGTGTGCAGGTTGTAATATGCTGTTTCATCGTAATTGCCATAGAGCCTGGTCGATGCCACATCTTTGAGCAGCTGGATCCAGCCACCGGACTCATGATCTTCGAAATCTTGCTTTTTCTCCCGGGGAAATACCCGGTTGTAATCAAGGCTGTTGATGATTTCGTGCTTACAGGCAATGAAGAAAGCGAGCACATACAGCTTCCACTGAAGTGGTAACTTTCTGAATTTCTTTGCCCTCTTTTTCATCAGTGCCGGGTTGAAGCGCTGCCGGTTGTCACCGTCGTTGCTGGCCAGGTTTTTCCGATACCACCAGAAAGTTTTCTGAGGGCGACACAGTGTGGCCACCATCATATCGAGCTGCTCCAGGTTGATTTTATTGCCTTCCTCCAAGGCCAGGTTGGCCAGGAATGCATCGGCATAGATAAATTCCAGGAAGCAAGCATTGTACAGGTGGCTTTCGGGTAGATAATAGCGGGTGAACCTGAATTTGAAAGAAGTATAATGGGCAATCGGGCTGCTGGTTTCTACCAGGAACCGGGCCGCGTTGCTGATATCGTAGATCTGATCAGGGGAAAGCCGCCTGAATACCGATCTTTTCCCGACCAGGTATTTCACCAGCTGCACTCTTATTTTGCTTATGTCCGGGGCAGGAAAAGCCTGATAAAGAATCTTAAAAAGGTTTTTAAAAAGCTTGTCGGACACCTGTGACCAATTTTCCGGCAGCTCTATACTGCTCAGCACAGTTGAGTTATCCCCGGAATTTTTACTGATGATCGCCCTTTGCATACAGGCAAAAGTAAAAGGGCAATTGCCGATAGGTTAGGACGGATGTGGCGATCAACGTTTCAAAAAAAGCAGGGCCATTCCCGCGATTACAATGATCCAGGCAAAAGAATTTATAAATATTTTAGCTTTTTCAAAAAATCCGGGCTTCACTTCCTCTCTTACCGTGCGGTGATCGATCTCCTTTACGATGCGCAAAATGCTCTGGATGCTGTCTTCGTATTGCTTTTCGAGGGTTTCGCAACGCGCCTGAAGCCTGCCCAGGCTATCGAGAAAAAAGCTAAGCCGGGTTTGCATCGTGGGGTCAGTCTGGTAGATCACCCGCTGATCAGGGGGGCGCTGAGCCAACAAGCTCTGCACCGAGTCGTAAAAATTAACCGGTAGGTCCTGCACCACTTCAGAGGGCGGGATCTCTATCATGACCGGTTCGTATCTGACGATTGTTGAGTCGGTTTTGTAATGTTTTTCGGTGATTTCCCTGGTGGGTTTGCAGCCTGACATTATAAAAACCATCAACATCACAGTAGCCAGGATAATTTCTTCAATATTCTTTCTCATGATTTATTTCCTGAATTGACATAGAATCCAAACCAGGCTGCTCCTGCTCCTACTACAGTGCTCACAAATGCAGTTTGTGAGCCACTCGGATCCGGCAGCAGCATATACCAATCGATCACAGAATAAAATATCCATCCATATAAGCCGGTAAGGATCCTGGGCACTACTCTCCAGGCATTGACTGAATCAGGTGTTATTTTCTGCAAAACTCAAAGGCAGTTGAAAGTGAGGAGCATCCCAATTCCACAGGGAATAACCCCATTCTATTTGAGACTCGGCTTGGTTTATTAACTTTGCAAAGTCTCTGAATAATTCCAGGTTCCAATCGCATTTGCCATCTTTGACAAATGCGACATCCATTGCCAGCGCCGGATCATAATTATGTCTGCTCATTTTTCGGTAACCATCACAAGTAGTTACAATTTTTTTATCCTTATCCTTTGTGCGCCCTATCTGATACAGCTCATGCTGCTCCTTCTGAGTACGGAAGGTGTCAGTCAAAATAACCTGATAGCCCTGATGTGTTGCCTCAAATTCCGGTTTTGCATAGCCGAAAGCAAATGCTAGGGCCGGATGTAAAAAATTTGGATCTCTTCTGCTCATTTCTTTTTATTTTGATCAAATGTGATGTTCTTCTTGATGATGCCCAGGTCGACCTGAAACTGATTGATGGTAAGTTTCATGTTTTCAATCATGAGGGAAACGTCCTCATGTTTGCCGTTTTTCAAGTCGCGTTGCATGTCGTTCAGGATCCCTTGCATCCTGAATAGATGGTTGGTCAAATAATTGTCTCGTAACCATCCAGTGAGTTTATCAAGTACTTTGTTGCTCTGTCTAAACATGCATTCATTGCACTCATTTTCCCTCATGATGTATTGTGATTTTATTATTTACAAGCAAATCAACGAGCTTGCTTACCGCCGCCATATTATTGCTGATGCTGTTCAGCGTTTCATTCATCCGCTCAATTTTACTGTCCCTCATTTCATCCTTGCGGCTGTTGCTCGAAATCTGATCCTTGAGTTCACTGAATAGCTTTTTGGTTTTTTCATCCTGGTTATCAATTTTATGATTGATAATTTCTTTCAGGTCATCAAATTGCCGGTTTAGTTTTTTATCGATCAGGTCGTTGATGCCGTCGTGTTTTTCCTCGAGGGCAGAGACGCGGCTGGTCAGGTTTTTCCAGATTATTCCGATCAGACTTCCTAATATCAGGAAGGATCCGGATATCATAGCAGCTATAATTGCATCAGTCATAAAATAATTATTTTTTGATCGGGATCGGTATCATCGAGGGTTTTGTCTTCCTGGATTGCCAGGTAATGCGAATAGGACTCCGAGGTTTTGAAACACTCGTAACTGTCTGCATTAGCGATCAGGAATTTCTCCAGGCCGGCCAGCTCGGAGTTGCCGTCTGTTTCCAGGCTCCGATACAGATTGCCTTTATCTTCATTCGAAGGCATACCACGTTTATTAATGCCGTTATCGAACGATTTGAATTTGATTCCTTCATCGCTTAGCTCGAGGCTCAGCTCAGGGATCGCTTTTTGCAAGGAAAGAGGAGCCAGGGCCGGGCGAATGTAGTCTTCGATCAGCAGCGCATTGCCTGCTGACAAATTGCCGCCCTTTAACTCTTCTTTTAGCTGGTTGTACAGATCGATTCCGATCAGGGGTTTAATAAAATTTCTTTCTGCTCTCCGGATGTAAGGGCGAAGTGCCAGGAAGGTACGCCTGCCTCCGGATACGTTGATGTATTCTTTCATCTGCCCGGAGCGGCTGAAAAACAGGTCTACGGTACGGGTATAGGCTTCTGAATTTTTCCAGGTCGGGAATTTGTGCAGGTCGTCAATCACCTGGTAGTCAGCAATCAGGCCGGTCACCGGGTTGGCGCTGAGCTGGTAGTAAGTGATCACCGGCACTTCACCGGAAGCATCGGTCACCTGATAGTAATTTTCGTTGAGCTGATTGCCCTGGTCGGCCAGCATATCGGTCACAGAATCGTATTCGGCGGATATGGTATTGAGGGCCGTTTCTAAATATTCCAGGAATGTGTCCAGGGCGGTGTCTCCGCTCCGGATCAGCGACTTGCGAAAATCGTAGCTCACCCACTGGCGCACCGGCGAAGAATTGGAAGAGCTGGTCTCCTGGATGCCCTGGTTGCCTACTTGCACAGAACCCACAAAGCTGTACAGGAAATAAGTATATGGAGCCAGGACACGGCGCAGCATGTCAATTGCTTTTTTCTGATCAGGGGTGGCGCTGGCATACTCCAGCCCGTCCAGTTCTTCATAGAAGGCCCGGCTGATGGCTGGTACGATGTATTCATCAACAGCCTGCAGGTAGCTGGGCTCGATCTCAGAAAGCTCAAAATTTAGGTTGACTGAAATATGCTTTGTTACTTCTTCCGGGCTGGTGAATATCATTGCATTACTTTTTGAGATCCGGTCGGATTTTTATCCAGGGTCGTGAAATCAACATCCTGGATCCCGATAAATATTTTTCTTTCCTGCCCTTCGATAGTTCGCCGGTCGTACTTGTTGATCGCCATGGCCGTTTGGATCGGGCGCAGCAGTAGCCTGCGTGCATACCTGGTTTTCACTTTTGCGTGAAATTCATAGGCCAGGCGCTTTTCAGATCCAGAGCCAGCGCCCATTTTGCCTACCACCAGAACTCCGGAAAGGCTGGGATCTACGGCTATAGCGCTCAAGATAGCTGAATTGCTGTCCTCATAGTCTTTGCTGTAAGCTTCATGGTTTACGTCGTTAGGGATCTTGTCTATTTTCCAGCCTGGCAACTCTTTGCCGGTTTGAGGATCAATCATGATCTGGCTGGCGAAGGCTTTGCCCACATTTTCAGCGCCGGAAAGCATGTTGCTGATCTGCTTGATCTTTTCTTCGAATTTTTTGCGGCGATCTTTGGCGGAAAACCCCTGGCTATCCGGGTACATGGTAATAAAGTACTTTTCGGGTACTTGTACGTGATACTTCAGGTTCATGGAGTTGTCCATGTTGTTGGTTTTCCAGATCGGTATCTTGTTGGCATGGCGGAGCCAATGCTGAGCGCCTATGTAATTCGGCAATGGATAATATGGATTGCCGATGGTCTTCTTTTTGAGGTGCATCAGGAAGGTGCGGGGCATCTTGCCCACTTCCCAGTCGGGATTGTAGGCCGGATATACGGAAATTTCGCGTTTTTTGGTGTCGGTCCAGTCGGCCACTCCGTAGTATTCTACGCGCTTGGACTTTTCGGACATCACGCCACAGCGTACGTCGATGGCTTCCACGGCATTGATGCGCACGATCTTGTCTTGGTAATTGCCGCCTTTTTTGCCGAATGTGGGTTGCGCCCAGAAGTTAGCCAGCCAGTCAAAATCAATCACGGCTTCCTCCATGTACTCATTTACCTGCATCATTTCCAGCCAGTCTTCAAGCTCGGGATCCTCGAACGGGGTCGGGATCTTTTTGCCGTTTTCGAATCGATTGTAATAGAACACCAGCTGATCGCCGAGGGTGATATGATCTTTAGTGTCGAGCGACCCCGGTGCCAGGTTGTTGTTAAGCACCATTTTCATGATATGATTAGGCAGCTTATTGTCCTTTCCCCAAGAGGCAAATTTGAGATTGAGGTTTTTGCCAACCGGGCGGCTAATCTCCCTGGGTGCCTGATAATTTGCCTCGATGGGTTCAAATTTAGGCACTTCGGTATTGAGTTCGAATGTAACCTGCAGGCCAGGCTGTATGTCGGCAATGTAGAGATTGTCGCCTATTTCATTTACATTGCTCATCCATGCGATACTTTAATGCCGTTGAACATTACGATCTGATCGATGGCGATCTCCCGGTAGCCATTGCGATCTACAGACCAGATCCGGACATTGCCGGAGGTTTTCATGAAGTGGTTTTGGGCTTTTTGAGGCTCTTTTTTTGCGGTTACTTTTTCCTCTGGCCGGTATTTGAGGGCCTGCTTGAAGTGACTTAGTTCTCCATTGTTTTTCACATATTTGAGCGAGAAGTAATTTTTGCCACCATCGACATTGGACTGGTCGATATAGCTCAGAACTACCTGAATGCTGATTTTTTGTGGCATTTCCCGATTATTGATTAGTGCATCAAAATTATGGGGATTTGGCACAGGATATTAGGACGGATGTGGAAGGGAGAGACTAAGCAATAAACTTTTCAAAGTCTCGCACTCTCATAAATCGATACAGCTGCTCTTTGGCCAGGATGGTATAGCATTTATTGATTGATTTTATTTTTCCTGTCAGTTCTTCTTCTCCAGGCTCGAATTCCAGTTTATTGGCGGGGTGGTATTTTATGGCAGGAATATAGCCTTCAACAACATGCTTTTCGAAATTAACTACAGAATTACATAGTATTGAAATTCCTACTTTCGAACCGA
>JGI12048J13642_10052562_pt1 | contig 10620 bp, 3 predicted proteins | sample ElkSlonscriptome_16_FD_13642 | JGI IMG/M metagenome (IMG submission 13642)
ATTTGGTAAACTTTTACACGGGCTTTTCCCAAACGGAACCCATCGGAGCCACCAATCCGGCCTCCAGCGTATACCTGAACACCTCCGGTACCGATCAGGCGATCCGCTTGGTTTGGGACGAGGAGGTGCCCTGGGATAACTTTGCCTTTGTGGTCTTTCGACAAAATGATCAGGGAGGCTTTGACAGTCTGGCTACCGTCAATCAACTAACCTATACCGATGCTGGTCTGATTAACGGGGAAGAATACTGTTACCAGATCCTGGCTCTTGGAACCTATGGCATTGAGTCTTTGCCCGATACGCTCTTTAATTTTAGTCAGATCAATTGTGGCGTACCCCGTGACGATGTTCCTCCCTGCCCACCTGTCTTGGCCGTCGATGATATTTGTGATGAACGCATTGATTGCTCCGATGAGAGTCTCCTGCAAAACACCCTGGAGTGGACTAACTCCAATGTGGAGTGCCCACAAACGGAGGACGTAGCCGGATACCGTATATACTATGCCGAGAATGAGGGAGCTGACTTTCAATTAGTAGGCCAAACCAATGATGCGGCCGCTACGCTATTCCAGCACCGTCCCGATCTGGGTATTGCCGGATGCTACGCCGTTTCTGCCATCGATGAAAATGGTAACGAAAGCGAGCTTTCCAATTTTGTCTGCGTCGACAACTGCCCATTGTACGAACTCCCCAATACCTTTACGCCCAACGGAGACGGACAGAACGACGTCTTCCGGCCGTATCCCTACTGCTTTATTGAGAATGTGGCCTTCGAGGTCTACAACCGCTGGGGGCAACTGGTGTACGAAACCACCGATCCTGATTTGAACTGGGATGGCACCAATTTGAGTAACGATCCGCTGCCGGCGGGCACCTATCACTATATTTGCCGGGTCTTCGAACAGCGGGTGGATGGTGTACGGGAACGCCCCGAAGTTCTGCGCGGCTTTATTGAGTTGGTGCGCAGTGGCAGCGAATAATCTGATGGGAAAAACCTAATGAATATTTCTCCTGTTGGAGAATGTGTATCCAGAAGCCATCTCAATGATTCGTTGAGATGGCTTCGACGCAAAACGAACCTATGTTTACAGGAATCATTGAATCACTGGGAAAAGTTGTCGACCTAAAACGGGAAGGCACTAATGTGCATATTACCATTGCCTCGGATATCTCCGATTCTCTGAAAATTGATCAGAGCCTGGCTCACAATGGGGTTTGCCTGACTGTAGTGGCCCAACATAACGGCACCCATACCGTTACGGCCATTGAGGAAACGATGAAGCGTTCAAATCTGGGTGACCTCTCCGTCGGGAGATTCGTTAACCTGGAGCGGGCCATGGTTTCCAATGGTCGTCTCGACGGGCATATCGTACAGGGTCACGTGGATGCTACAGGCACCGTCACCCGTATCGAAGAAGTTGACGGGAGCTGGTATTTCCGATTCTCCTTTACCCCAACGGTGGATCACCTGGTTGTTGATAAAGGCTCTATCTGCATTAACGGGGTTAGCCTTACCGTCGTGGATCCTGTTGAGGATCAATTCAGTGTAGCCATTATTCCCTATACCTACGAGCACACCACCTTCCAACAATTGAAACCGGGTGATCGCATCAACCTCGAATTTGATATTTTGGGTAAGTACATCGCGCAATATGCGAAGTTGTACATGAGTAAGTAACTTGAGGTTGGGGCTAAGGTGTTTACTAAACAACTGAATGTCACAACCTCACGGTAAGTAGCTAGTTGCTGAAAACTCCTTGTTCCTTCTTATTTCGCCCCCCTCACGGAGAAATTGGGGAAGTAGTTAAAGAGTTTAAGAACAACTTCTAAACTCATATACTTCTCACCTCCTGCACTTATTAACTTACCGTTTCTTTTGCCTCACTAGTGGTAGGGCATTCATAAAAAAACCTGCATCCCGGTTTCCCGGAATGCAGGCTCTTTTTATTCCCCTCTCCCCGCTAGCGGAGGGTCAGGTCTTTATTTACTCGTCTACTTCTTGTAGTTGTGCGTGACGCGCATCGATTTCTTCCTGGCGCTCTGTGGTGTTGACGTACAGTCGATCGAATCGACGCATACCCGTACCAGCAGGAATGCGTTTTCCGACGATGACGTTTTCCTTCAGGCCGCTGAGGAAGTCAATCTTGGCACCGATAGCTGCCGTACTAAGCACTTTGGTGGTCTCCTGGAAGGACGCCGCTGAAATCCAGCTATGCGTACCGAGAGACGACTTAGTGATACCCTGCAGCAAAGAACTGGAGGTCGCGGGCACAGCGTCGCGGTAGGTTACCAGGCTGTGATCATTGCGCTTTAGGAAGCTGTTTTCTTCCCGAATTTGGCGCAAGGTCACCAGCATTCCCGGCATCAACTTGGTGGAATCACCATTGTCATCTACCACTTTCTTATCGTAGATCCAGTCATTCTGTTCCAGGAAGTCGTAGCGTTCTACGGCTTCACCTTCCAGGAAGCTGGTATCTCCCGGATCTTCAATTTGTACACGGCGCATCATCTGGCGTACGATCACCTCAATGTGCTTATTGTTGATGGTGATACCCTGAGAGCGATATACTTCCTGGATACCATTCACCAAATACTGTTGTACCGAGAATGGTCCGCGGATATTCAGGATGTCCCGCGGTGCAATCGTACCGTCTGACAGACGAGTACCCGCACGCACAAAGTCACCATCCTGCACCAGTATGTGCTTAGATAAACCAATGAGGTATTTTCGCTTCTGGCCATCGCGGGCTTCCACGATTACTTCCCGATTACCACGCTTGATCTTACCGAAGGAAACTACACCATCGATCTCGGACACAACGGCCGGATTGGATGGGTTACGAGCCTCGAAGAGCTCGGTTACCCGTGGCAGACCACCCGTAATATCCTGGATACCGCCCAGTTTACGCGGGATCTTCACGATCTTCTCACCGGAATCGATCGACTGACCATCTTCGATGCTGATGTAAGCTCCTACCGGCAGGTTGTAGCTCTTCAGCGTTTCACCATCTTTATTGACGATGTGAATGGTCGGGATCTTCCGTTTATTTTTGCTCTCAACGATTACTTTCTCAGCGTATCCGGTTTGATCGTCACGCTCGATCCGGAAGGTCGATCCTTCCTCGATGGATTCGAACTTGGCAATACCTTTGAATTCGGATACAATGACAGCGTTGAATGGGTCCCATTCACAGATGGGGTCACCTTTTTCAATCTTTTGCTTGTCTTTGATATGGATCGTAGCTCCGTAAGGGATGTGGTGAGACACGTAGATCTTTTTGCTTTCCGGATCTACAATCCGCACTTCACCGGTACGGGAGAGAACGACATCTTGTTTTTTACCGTCTTTATCGGTGCTAACCACCTTGACGTTATCAAACTCAATGACGCCCTTGAATTTAGATACGATCTCCGATTCATTTTTGGCTACGGAAGCAATACCACCTACGTGGAAGGTACGCAGCGTAAGCTGGGTACCGGGCTCACCAATGGACTGAGCTGCGATAATACCTACAGCATCACCGTTTTCAGTGATCCGTCCGGTTGCCAGGTTTTTACCGTAACACTTGGTACATACGCCACGCTTGGTCTCGCACGTCAATACAGAGCGAATCCAAACGGTTTCCACTCCGACCTCTTCAATGCGATGGGCCATAGTGGTATTGATGTATTCACCAGCAGGCACCATTACTTCGTCGGTCTCCGGGTGGAGAACGTCGTACAGGGTGTACCGGCCATCAATCCTCGAGACCAGGTCTTCTACTACCTTGTCATTGTCTTTCAAGGCGGTAGTTTCCATACCTCGCAGGGTATTACAATCCTCCTCCATGACCACTACATCCTGGGCAACGTCGACCAGGCGACGAGTCAGGTAACCGGCATCCGCCGTTTTAAGAGCCGTATCGGCCAGACCTTTACGGGCACCGTGGGTAGAGATAAAGTACTCGAGTACCGATAATCCGTCCACAAAGTTGGACAGGATGGGGTTCTCGATAACCGCTCCACCGGTATCACCCGATTTCCGCGGCTTAGCCATCAGTCCACGCAGACCACAAAGCTGTTTAATCTGCTGCTTGGAACCACGGGCACCGGAGTCGAGCATCATATATACCGAGTTGAAACCTTGCTTGTGCTCGGCCAACTCTTTCATGAGCGTTTCGGTGATCTTATTATCGGCATAGGTCCACTTATCAATGATCTGGTTATACCGCTCATTATTGGTGATCAGACCCATGTTGTAGTTATCCCAAACTTCATCCACTTCTTCCCGGGCTTCGGTCAGGGTTTGTTCTTTTACCGATGGAGTAATCAAATCCCCCAGGTTAAAGGACAATCCACCTTTGAACGACCACATGAAGCCAAGGTCCTTAATGTCGTCCAGGAAGTGAGCAGTAACGGCGAAGTTGGTACGTTCGATAACATTACCGATTACTTTCTTCAGGTTGCGCTTGGTCAACAGGAGGTTAACGAAGGGCACACCTTTCGGTACTACCTGGTTAAACATCACCCGGCCTACGGTAGTCTCGATCAATTTATCGACCAGTTCTCCCTCTTCGTTTTCGACTTTAACGCGCGCTTTGATCGGCGCGTGCAGGTCAGCTTTACCTTCATTAAAGGCAATCATAACTTCCTCCGGAGAGTAGAACTTCATGTCTTCGCCGTTCACCTTGAGTTCCTTGGTAGTACGGCGCTCTTTGGTGATGTAGTAGAGGCCCAATACCATATCCTGTGAAGGCAGGGTAATCGGGGTACCGTTCTGCGGGTTCAACATATTGTGCGATGACAGCATCAGCATCTGAGCTTCCAGGATCGCAGCCTGGCTCAGAGGAACGTGAACGGCCATCTGGTCACCGTCGAAGTCGGCGTTGAAAGCACCGCAAACGAGCGGGTGCAATTGAATCGCCTTACCCTCGATCAATCGCGGCTGGAAAGCCTGAATTGACAAACGGTGCAGTGTCGGTGCCCGGTTGAGCATGACGGGGTGACCCCGCAGAATATTTTCCAGAATCTCCCAAATCACAGGATCTTTGCGATCCACGAGTTTCTTGGCAGATTTTACAGTCTTAACAATACCGCGTTCGATCAACTTCCGAATGACGAACGGCTTGAACAACTCGGCGGCCATGGCTTTCGGCAAACCACATTCGTGGAGCTGAAGCGTAGGACCTACGACGATGACCGAACGACCGGAATAATCGACCCGCTTACCGAGCAGGTTTTGGCGGAAACGCCCTTGCTTACCTTTCAGGATATCACTCAGTGATTTCAGGGGACGTCCACCCTCTGCTTTAACGGCATTGGATTTACGAGAGTTATCGAACAGGGAGTCAACCGCTTCCTGCAACATCCGTTTTTCATTACGCAGGATGACTTCCGGCGCTTTGATTTCCAACAGGCGCTTCAGGCGGTTATTCCGAATGATCACCCGGCGGTAGAGGTCATTGAGGTCAGAGCTGGCAAATCGGCCACCATCGAGGGGTACCAGAGGGCGTAGCTCCGGTGGAATGACCGGCAGGTATTCGATCACCGCCCATTCGGGACGGTTTTCCATACGCGACAGGCCATCGCGGAAGGCCTCCACTACGCGCAGGCGCTTCAGGGCCTCGGATTTCCGTTGCTGAGAGGTCTCGTGAGCTGCCTGGTGACGCAGCGCGAAACTCAGCTGATCCAGTTCCAGACGGCTGAGCAGATCGCGAACGGAATCGGCTCCCATTTTAGCAATAAACTTATTGGGATCGGTATCTTCCAGTTGTTGATTCTCGGGTGGAAGCGTTTCCAGGATTTCCAGGTACTCTTCTTCCGTAAGCAGGTCCATTTTACCAACCCCTTCCGGCTCTTTGATACCAGGCTGGATTACGACATACCGCTCGTAGTAAACGATCGACTCCAGTTTTTTGGACGAAAGTCCCAGCAGATAGCCGATCTTATTGGGCAGTGACTTGAAGAACCAAATGTGTACCACGGGCACTACCAGCTTGATGTGGCCCATGCGCTCGCGACGTACCTTCTTCTCCGTAACTTCTACTCCACAACGGTCGCAAACAATTCCCTTATAACGAATCCGCTTGTACTTACCGCAGTAGCACTCATAGTCCTTTACGGGACCGAAGATCCGTTCGCAGAACAAGCCATCGCGCTCCGGCTTGTACGACCGGTAGTTGATGGTTTCGGGCTTCAACACCTCACCATAGGAGCGTTCCAGAATCTCATCCGGACTCGACAAACTGATGGTGATACTGTCGAAGTTCTGCTTTTGAATATGACTTTTCTTCTTAAAAGGCATAGACTATATAAATTAAACCGTAAGCCCATACGGGCGATCGGTAGTCGATTAATCAAATTTCACATCCAGCGCCAGTCCGCGCAATTCGTGTACGAGAACGTTGAATGACTCGGGGATATTCGGTTCGGGGAGGTTCTCTCCCTTCACGATATGCTCGTACGCTTTGGCCCGGCCATTAATGTCGTCTGACTTGATGGTGAGCAACTCCTGGAGGATATTGGCAGCGCCAAAGGCTTCCAGTGCCCATACTTCCATCTCACCAAAGCGTTGACCACCAAACTGGGCTTTACCCCCCAGTGGTTGTTGCGTAATGAGTGAGTATGGTCCGATGGAGCGTGCGTGCATCTTATCATCGATCATGTGCGACAACTTGAGCATGTAGATCACCCCTACCGTTGCCTGCTGGTGGAAGCGGTCTCCCGTTTCACCATCGAACAGGTAGGTTTGACCAAGGCTTGGCAGATCAGCCTTCTTGATCTCCTGGTCGATCTCTTCCAAGCTGGCCCCGTCGAAAATAGGCGTTGCATATTTGCGGTCGAGTTTTTCACCGGCCCATCCGAGTACCGTTTCAAAGATCTGTCCGAGGTTCATCCGCGAAGGTACACCCAGTGGGTTCAGTACGATGTCCACCGGCGTTCCGTCTTCCAGGAACGGCATATCTTCCATCCGGACGATACGAGCCACAATCCCTTTGTTACCGTGGCGACCGGCCAGCTTATCACCCACTTTCAGTTTGCGCTTTTTAGCCATATAGACTTTGGCGAGCTTCAGTACACCGGCTGGTAGTTCGTCCCCAATGCTGATGTTGAATTTCTCGCGCTTGTAGCGACCAACTTCTTCGTTGACCTTGATACTGAAGTTGTGGAGTAAGCTGGCAACCATGCTGTTCACTTCCGCCTCATCACTCCAGTTGCTGTAATCTACGGATGTATAATCCAGTTCGCGCAATACCTGCTGGGTAAACTTGACGCCCTTGGCGATCAGTTCCTCGTTGTAAATAGAGCGAACGCCCTTGGATTTTTTGCCCTTGAGCATAGTCAGGAGCTTATCGACCAGAATGGTTTTCAACTCATTCATGGCGATTTTGTGCTGGTCCTCCAGTTTGGAGAGCAGCTCTTTCTCCTGTGCTTTCTGCACCTTGTCTTTCTTGGCGCGGGCAAACAGTTGCTTGTTGATAATAATCCCCTTTGTAGAGGGGGGTGCTTTCAGTGAAGCATCCTTCACATCGCCGGCTTTGTCGCCGAAGATGGCACGCAACAGTTTTTCTTCCGGAGTCGGATCAGATTCTCCTTTCGGTGTAATCTTTCCGATCAGGATATCGCCTTCATTAACCCAGGCTCCGATACGAATGATTCCATTCTCATCCAGATCCTTGGTCGCTTCCTCGCTTACGTTTGGAATGTCATTGGTCAATTCTTCCTCACCAAGCTTCGTGTCACGCACATCCAGTTCAAAGTGCTCGATGTGCAAGGAGGTAAAGACATCTTCCTGAACTACGCGTTCGGAGAGTACAATGGCATCCTCAAAGTTGTATCCTTTCCAGGGCATGAATGCCACCTTCAGGTTTTGACCGAGAGCCAGTTCTCCTTTTTCCGTAGCGTATCCGTCACAAAGGATCTGCCCTTTGGTCACCCGCATACCTTTGCGCACAATAGGACGCAGGTTGATGCAAGATCCCTGGTTGGTCCGACGGAATTTGATCAGGTCGTATTTTTTAACGCTATCGCTGAAGGAAACGAGTTCTTCTTTTTCCGTCCGGTCGTAGCGTACGACAATCTCGTTAGCATCGACGTATTCGATAACCCCATCACCCTCGGCGTTAACCAGCATGCGGGAGTCACGGGCTACCTTACCTTCGAGCCCTGTACCCACGATCGGTGAGCGCGGACGCAACAGAGGTACTGCCTGACGCTGCATGTTGGATCCCATCAGGGCACGGTTGGCATCGTCATTCTCCAGGAAGGGAATCATGGATGCAGACACACCTACAATTTGGTTAGGGGCTACGTCAATGAATTCGATATCTTGCGGTTCCAGAACCGGGAAGTCACCGTGCTCACGGCATTTGACCCGATCGGTCTCGAAGCCGCCTTTCTCGTTGAGTTGGGCGTTGGCTTGTGCGATCCGTTTATAATCCTCCCCTTCGGCGGACAGGTATACCTGATCGGTACTCAGATCCACTTTCCCCTTAGCTACGCGACGGTAGGGGGTCTCCAGGAAACCCATTTTGTTGACCTTCGCGTGCACACACAGTGTAGAGATCAATCCGATGTTCGGACCTTCAGGTGTCTCGATCGTACACAAGCGGCCGTAGTGAGAATAGTGAACGTCACGCACCTCAAAACCGGCGCGTTCCCGGGAAAGACCACCAGGTCCGAGTGCCGAGATCCGCCGTTTGTGGGTGATTTCCGACAGTGGGTTGGTTTGATCCAGGAATTGTGACAACTGACTGGTACCAAAGAAGGAGTTGATCACGCTGGACAGTGTCCGGGCGTTGATCAGATCGATTGGTGTAAACACCTCGTTATCGCGCACATTCATGCGCTCGCGAATGGTACGGGCCATACGAGCCAGGCCCACGCCGAATTGCGCATAGAGTTGTTCACCTACGGTCCGAACCCGGCGATTGCTCAGGTGATCGATATCGTCGATCTCGGCGTTTTGGTTCATTAGACTAACCAGGTACTTAACGATCTCAATGATATCGTCTTTGGTGAGTACGAGGGTCTCGCGGTCGATCTCCAGCTTCAATTTGCGGTTGATCTTGTAGCGGCCTACATCGCCGAGGTTATATCGTTTATCAGAAAAGAACAATTTGTCAATGATACCACGAGCCGTTTCTTCGTCGGGCGCATCGGTACCACGCAATTGTTTATAAATATACTGAACCGCCTCCATTTCAGAACTGGAGGGGTCTTTTTGCAATGTGTTATATATAATGGAGAAATCCTCGTCGATCTCATCCTTCTGCAGGATGACCGTTTCGGTCTCTGCTTCCAGGATCAACTCAATGTTGGTTTCATCGAGTACGATATCGCGTTCGAGGATAATCTCATTGCGTTCGATAGTAACGACCTCGCCGGTATCTTCATCTACGAAGTCCTCCGTCCAACTGCGAAGGACCCGTGCAGCCAGCTTACGGCCAATGGCTTTTTCGAGATTCTTGCGATCGGCTTTAACCTCATCGGCCAGGCCGAAGATGTCGAGGATCGCTTTATCCGTGTCGAAGCCGATGGCTCGCAAGAGCGTTGTTACAGGAAATTTTTTCTTGCGGTCGATGTAGGCATACATGACCGTATTGATATCGGTGGCGAACTCCATCCAGGCCCCTTTGAAAGGAATGACCCGTGCGGAGTATATTTTAGTTCCGTTGGGGTGGAAACTTTGCCCGAAGAATACACCAGGAGACCGGTGAAGCTGAGATACGATCACCCGTTCCGCTCCGTTGATCACGAAGGTACCTTTGGGCGTCATATATGGTATGTTACCCAGGAACACATCCTGAACGATCGTCTGGAAATCGACGTGCTCTTCGTCATTACACGACAAACGAAGTTTGGCCTTCAGCGGTACGCTGTAGGTCAAGCCACGCTGCATACACTCTTCAATAGTGTAGCGAGGGGGATCAACGAAGTAGTCCAAAAATTCCAGGACGAAGATGTTCCGAGCATCGGTGATGGGAAAATTCTCCTGAAATACTTTGTAAAGTCCTTCGTTCATCCGATTTTCAGGAGTAGTTTCGAGTTGGAAAAACTCCTGAAAGGATTTCATTTGTATTTCAAGAAAATCGGGATAACCCTCGGATAGTTTGATCTTCCCGAAGTTTACGCGCAATTCCTCGGGAGTAAGTACCTTACCGTTCGACGTCATCTGCAAAGTTTATTTGTGATTCCGGTGCGGAGGACGTTCCCTCCGACCAAAGCTAGCTTGAAAAATACGAGGCATCGTATGTATACGATGAAACGTATTCAAAAGTTCAATGTAGAAATGGGGATTTTGAAAGGAAGAATGTTGCAAAACCTATCCAATTCCTATTTACCTGCACCAACTGGCAATATACACTTTACAGCGAGAATTGCAAGTTAGCTAGCGTCATAATTATATGACAATAGGCTTAGCAAGTCGGTTACAACTTGCTAAGCCTTAAGGGTACCTAAATTCCCGACCCGGAAGCGCCCGGTGGCCTGTTCTCAGGCCGGCGAATCGGTCCCGGTCAATCTTACTTCAGTTCGACGGTAGCGCCAACCTCTTCCAGTTTGGCTTTCAGCTCTTCAGCTTCTTCTTTAGAGACTGCTTCCTTGATGGTTGCAGGAGCACCGTCTACCATTTCTTTAGCA
>JGI12048J13642_10226496_pt1 | contig 10620 bp, 10 predicted proteins | sample ElkSlonscriptome_16_FD_13642 | JGI IMG/M metagenome (IMG submission 13642)
GCGGTGATGGTCTCGCAGGCCGACGGGCAGAACCTCGTGACGGCACTGATGAATGGCTCGCTGTCGATCACGCTCTCCTTCGAGCCCTTCACCGGGCCGGGGGCCGAGCAGGTCGCGGGGCTCAGCTCGCGCGGACCCGGACTCGACGGGATCACCGTCAAGCCCGAGATCGCGGCGCCGGGCGTGAGCATCGACGCCGCCGATGTGGGCAGCGGCACGCAGCCGACGAACAAGAGCGGAACATCCATGGCCTCGCCCTTCGTCGCGGGCGCCGCCGCCCTGGTGCGCGAAGCCCAACCGTTGCTGTCGGCGCTCGACGTGAAGGCCATGCTCATGAACCACGCCGAGCCCATCGTGGGCACCAATGGAGCGCGCTTCCCCGTCACCATGCAGGGGACTGGCCGCCTCGACGTGGAACGCGCCGCCCAGGGCGCGATCACCATGCGCGACGCCCAGGAGCGCGAGCTGATGGGCGTGAGCTTCGGGGCCCACGTCACCGACGAGGTGTGGACGGATACCCGCACGGTCGAGGTGAAGAACCACAGTCAGGACGTGCGCAACTTCACGGTGTCGGCCCAGCCGCACCGCAACCTCCCCGGGGTGACCATCACCACCTCGCCTTCCGCAATCGCGGTGGCGCCCGGTCAGACCGAAACCATCACCATCGACATCGAGGTCGATCCCGAGGTCTTCGGCGTCCCCCCGCTCGACCCGTTTACGCCGCCCGAGTACCAGTTCGGCGATGGTGAGCCCAATCCGCGTCATGCCCTCGTGGAGATCGACGGCTACGTCCGGCTCGAGGATGGTCCGGAGACCATCCGTCTGCCCTACTACGCCTTCGTGCGACCGGCGGCGCGACGTCGCGGGGTCGTGGGCGAGTGTGCGTCCGACGAGGTCATCGTCACCACGGAGGGGGCGAGCGCCCACCCCAACCCGGTGGTGAGCGCCTTCGAGCTCGGTGTGCTCGACCCGATCGACCTCCCTGAAGAGGAAGCCATCTACGATTTGCGCGCCACCGGCGCGGCCAGTGACGTGCCGACGGCGGAGACTTTCGAGGACGTGTCGGTCTTCTTCGGGGTGGCCGTCGAAGGCACCTGGACCACGCCGGCGGCGGGCCCGATCAGCACCGCCGGCGTCATCATCGACGTCAACGAGGACGACATCCCGGACTACGCCGTCGTGGCCGAGCCTCTCGGGGCCGAGGGGCCTTACCTCGACCTGCTCGCAGCCACGACCTACGACCTGTCCCAGTGCGAGGGCGGCGCGATCAATTCGTGCCGTGAGAGCGAGCGAAAGCGCTACCTCAACATCGTGCCCTCCACCACGGTAGACACCGTGCCCTTCTTCAATGGGGTGGTCGTCTTTGCCACCTTTGCCGACCAGATCGGCCTCACGCCCGATCAGGGTCGGTTCCGCTACGCAGGCGTGACGCTGAGCATCTTCGGTGAGCAGCAGCGCACCGCATGGGCCACCTACGACATCGCGGCGCCCCAGCTCGATCCCTCGACCGATGCGCCCATCGAGGGTCGTCCCGTCTTCGAGGGCGAGCAGCCCATCCGCGTCCGGCGCGGGGAAGGGGGAAGCGGCCAGCTTCTGCTCTTGCATCACACCAACCTCGAGGAGCAGCGCTTTGAGGTGGTCGATGTGGGCGTTCCCGCCGGCGTCGCCCTGGCCGTGACCGGTCCCGAGGCCACCAGCGGCGACGAAGCCGTGATGCGCGTCGAGGTGCGCAACGACGGGGCCGCCGTGGTGGAAAACTTCACGGTGGACCTCACCGCCGAGGGCGGCTCGGTCTCGGCCATCGACGCACCGGGGCTCACCTGCGGCGCGAGTCAGTGTGAGATAGAGGCGCTCGGCCCGGGTCAGAGCTTGGTGTTCGACGTGACCGTCACCGGGCAGGGTAGCGTACCGCAGGTCGGCCTCAGCGCCGAAGCGCGGACCGGCGAGGGCTGCTCGGTCGCCGCCGAGGCCGTCGCTTCCCGTCAGGTGCCCGAGCCTCCCAAGGGCAGCGTCTACGACGTGGGCTGCGGCTGCGTCGTGGTCGGCACCCCGGACGAGGAGCCCGCGGCGGGCTGGCTGCTCTTGCTGGGTCTCTTCGCCGTCCCCTTCGCGCGCCGGCGCGGGTGACCCTCAGAAGGCCATCCGCCAGAGCAGGGCGCAAAGCACGACCAGGGAGATGAGCAGCTTGGCCCAGCGCGGGACCGCGAAGGACAGCACCGGCGCCGGAGCGTCGGTGTCGACTCCCCGCTCGACGTCGACGTTCATCTCGTAGAGCGCCTGTGGATAGGGCAGCGGTGCGCCGCCGCGCTCGACGGCCCGTTTGTAACTGTGGGCCCATTGGTGCGGGGTCGCCGGCCGCTGTTGGATGTCGTCGTGCATTCCGCGACCGAGCCAGTGGCCCACGGCCTCCGGGAGCTGCGTGGGCTCGTTGGCGTCGGGGCGATGCCCGGTGAGCGCGAAGAAGACCACCGCCGTCGCCGACCAGAGGTCGCTGCGACCGTCGATGGTCTCGGGGGCCCGGCGCTGCTCGGGGCTCATGTAGGCGGGCGTACCGGCCCGACCCAGCTCTCGCGCTTCGTCGCTGAGGCGGGGCGATAGGCGCGAGAGTCCGAAGTCGATCAGCTTGACCTCGAGCTGCTCACCCCCGACCAGGATGACGTTGCTCGGCTTCACGTCGCGGTGCACCACGCCGTGGCCGTGGGCGTGGCTGAGGGCGGCGGCGAGCTGCTGGGTGAGGGCGATCCCCTCGCGGGGCGTCATGGGGCCCCGGCGATCGATGCGCTCTCTCAGGGTATCGCCTCGCAGGCGCTCCATGACCACGAAGGGGACCCCATCGAGCTCACCGAAGCCGTGGACCTCGACCACGTTGGGGTGACGCAGTCGCTCGAGCACCACCGCCTCTGCGAGGCCGTCCTCGGTACCGTGGAGCAGCATCTTGATCGCGACGTCGCGGCCGAGCCGCTTGTGCCAGGCCTCCCAGACCTCGCCCATGCCCCCTCGACCGATGGCGTGCTTCAGCACCACGTCGCCCACCTGACGACCGGGGCGCAGGCTTGGCTTGTCCTCCGGCGCATCGGCGCTCGCGACCTCGCCGAGCAGCGCCGCGAACTCGCGGTCGTGGGTGGCGGGGGTGAGGGAACGGGAACTCAAGACCCCTCTAGTCTGATCCTCTCGAGCGGCCTTCGTCCAGCAGGCCCTCGTGGCGGGCGAGCTCACGGAGGCGCTCCTTGGCGAGCTGGAAGCGCTTGCGGAGCCGCGCGGCTTCACGCTTCTGCTCCGCGGCCTCGAGTTCGCGGCCGGCGATGACGGTGGCGAGCTCGGGCCACGTCATGTGCTTGTCCACCCGCAGTACGAGAAGCTCACGCTCTTCGGCCGAGAGCTGGGCGCGCAACGCGCGGACGCGCGACTTGACCGTGGTCCGCATGTAGACGGGCGTACGGGAGAGGTCGGGTCCGGCCCGGTCGTCGCGGCTGTTGAACGGGAGCTCGATGCGGCCATCGCGTTGGCGTCGCTTCAGCGCTCGGTGGCCCGCGTTGCGGGCGAGGGTGAAGGCCCACACCCGAACCGGGCAGCGCCAGCCGAAGCCAGCCAGCCCTTTCCAGAGGTCCACCGAGAACTCGCTGAAGGCTTCTCGGGCGAGGGCTTCGTCTCCCGTACGGGCCGTCAGGAAGCCCAGAATGTCCTGCCCGTAGGCGCGGAGCGTGACGTCGGCCGCGCGGTCGTACGCGCCCGCCTCACAGGCGATGCGTACCGCCGCCTCCGTCTCTGCCTCGCCGTCATTCTCGTGTTCTTCGTCCGGCATGAAGATCAGCGCCCACGGGCCCCGAGGTAGAACATGAAGGCCCAGAAGAGGGCGACGACGAGGCCGGCGAGTAGCACCTTCCGAAAGTAGCGGCGGTTCTCGACGGGCTCGTGGCGCGCGCCGGGCACGTTGGGGTCGACGCCGAGGTGACGGGCGAGCCGTTCGAGTCCCCAGGCATTGCCCATCACGAAGAGGTCGAGCACCGGCTCGGGATCGCCTTCGGCGCGTGCCCGCCGGTAGCGCTCTAGCTCTTCGTCCGCGAGCTCGTCGGGGAGATTGAGGGGCCACTCGTCTTCTTCCTCTACGCTTTCGTCTCGGCCGAAGAAGTAGACGTGCTCCCAGTCTTGGGTCTTGCCGTCGCGCTCGAGCCAGCCCCCCTCGTCGTGGTTGTAGCGGAGCGATCGCACCCGCTCGCCGCGGTCGAAGCAGACGACCTCCTCCACCGACGCCGTCGACTGGAGGAAGAACCCGATCACCTGTGTCCCGAGCTCCTCGGAGAGAGCCTGGGCAAACCTGGGCACGCGCAGGCTGTCGAAGGATGCCGCGGTGCGGACGTAGAGCCATCCCTTCTTGGGCTCGACGGTCACCATGTCGATGTGGTGGCCATCGAGGATCTCGACGAGGTCGCCTCGCCCTTTCCAGTTCACGAAGGCGCCGGCCCAGGTCCCCATGGCTTCGGGCTAGCGCACCGAGCCGGCTCGCTCAAGGGCGCGCCCGCGGATGGAGGTCGGTGGACGCGACGAAGCGCACGACCGGATCTCCCGGCCGCGCGCATCGGTGAGGTTGAGATGGGTTCAGTCGCGGACGGGGATGATCTGGACGCGCCGGGTGGCGCCCTTCCCCTCGCTCTTGGTCACCACACCCGCGAACTTGGCGAGGGCGAGGTGCACGACCCGGCGGTCCTGGGCGCTCATCGGCTCGAAGGTGATGATCTTCCCTTCTTCGAGCGCCTGCTTGCCGAGCTTCTGGGCCATGGTGGAGAGCGCGTTCTCACGGCGGGCTCGGTAGCCGTCAGCGTCGATGATGACGTGGCGGCGGGTGAGCTGAGGCCGGTTGATCACGCGGTTGGCGAGGAACTGCAGAGCAGCGAGGGTTTGGCCCTTCTTCCCGACGAGACGCTCGGCGTCGTTGCCGATGATCTCGATGCGGATGTCGCTGGCCGGATCCTCGGGAGCGTTCTCCATGAGGTCGACGGTGCAGTCCATCGTCATCTTGGAGAGCACCTCGACGATGAAGTCGAGCGCCTTGTCGGCGCGCCCGTCTTCCTCGAAGTCCTCGATGGTGGGATCGTCGGCGTCGTCCACGTCCTTCGCCTTGGCGGGGGCGGGGGCGTCGTCGTCGATCTCGGTCACGGTGGGAACAGACGCCTCGCGCTCCTCGGCGCGCGCGTCGCTATTGGTATCTTCTTCGCTCGACGCCGACTTGCTCTGTCCGGCGTCATCCATGTGGTTGGACATGGGCATCTTCCTTTCGAAGTGCGTGAATCAAGCGTTCCCCACGGCAGGCTTGCTCGCCTCGGAGCCCGACTTCTTCTTCTTCTTGGCGTCGCCCTCATCCTTCTCGGAGTCGGGGCCGTTGCCGGAGTCGTCGTCGGCTTCGCGGGATTTGTAGAACTTCTCGACGGCCAGCTGCTGACCGATGCCGAGCCAGGTGTTCGTGAGGAAGTAGATGCCCAGCCCCGCGGGGAGGAAGAGCATGAACACCGTGAACATGGCGGGCATGAAGAACTTCATCATCTTCTGCTGCAAGGGGTCGCCCTGCATCGGCATGAGGTGCTGCTGCAGGAAGCTGGATGCGCCGAGCACGGCGGGGATGATGAAGTACTTCCCCGGCGCCGAGAGGTCGGGAATGAAGGGACCGAAGGGTGTGTGGTAGAGTTCGACGGCGGTCTGAAGCGACGTGTAGAGCGCGAACCAGACGGGCATCTGAAGGAGCAACGGGAGACAACCCAACATGGGGTTGGTCACGTTGTTCTTCTTCATCAGCTCCTGCATCGCGACCGCCTTCTGGGCGGGGTCGTCCTTGTACTTCTTGTTCAGCTCGTCGATGGCCGGCTTGAGCTTGCGCATGCCGAGCGAGCTGCGGATCTGCGCGATGCTCAGCGGGAAGAGCAGCAGCTTGACCGTGATCGTGAGCAGGCAGATGGCCCAGCCCCACGTCTTGGTGAAGCCGTAGAGCAGGTAGAGGTACTGGATGAGGAGCTTGCCGATGAACGAGAAGACGCCGAGGTCGAGCAGATTGACCGCGTCGTAGTCGGCGCCCTCACCGCCCACGCCCGCCAGGGCCTGGCGCTCCTTGGGCCCGATGAAGGTCAGCACCTCGTAGGTGGTGCTCTCCCCGGGGGCGAGCTCCTGCAGGCCGTAGTTCAGCCGCGCGTGGTAGATGTTGCCGACGTGCTGGCCGTCCGACCAGACGTGCTCGACGAGGGCCTCGCCGGCCGGGGAGGCCGGGGCTTTCACAGGGAAGAGCGCCTTGGTGAAGTAGGAACTGGAGACGGCGGCCCAACGCGCGGTACCAGGCACGCGGCGCCACTGCTCGCTCGTGAAGCCTTCGCCGTCTTCGAAGTCGCTGGGGTCGAACTCGCCCGGGTCGAAGCGTTCCGTCTCGCTCGTGGTCTCGATCTCCGAGCGGGTCATGAACTCGGACTGCCGACCCATCGAGCCCTCGATGTCCTCGAGCGTGTGGTAGTCGGTCTGAGCCACCGTGAGGCGGTGCTTCTTTACTTCCTCGGCCCTGTTCGTCACCTTCAGGTCGAGCTTCAGCTCGAAGGGCCGCTCGGTGGCGGAGATGATCTTGTCGACCACCACCTGCTCGTCCTCATAGCGGAAGACGCAGGACTTTCCGTCCTGAGACACGAGAGCGTAGTCGACGTCGTCGTAGGCGATCTGGTTGGCCTCGTCGCCCGGGCGCCGAAGGCTCGTGCGCAGCGGCATGACCGACTCGAGGCTGGTCGTGACCAGATCGATGGGCTCAGAGCTGGGGTCCTCTGCGTCGGAACGGTACTTGTCGTCCGTCATCCACGCGTGGCGAAGGGAGGCGCCCTGGGTGCTCAGCTCGGCCCGGAAGCGCTGCCCCTCGAGTTGACAGGTCTGCTCGTCGGCCCGCGTCTCGGGGGCCTTGGCCTCCAGGTTGATCTTCGCGATCCCCTGGGTCTTGGGGCCTGAGTCACCGCCGATGTCCCACCCCAGCGCGGGCGCGCCGTACTGGAGAAAGAGATAGATGGCGACGCCGATCAGGAGCCACCTGAGAATGCCAGCGCGTTCCATGGGTTTTCGTAGACTTGCGCCGCGGGAGGAGGGGCGTCGCTCCGATACGACGGGGCAGGGGATTCGTTTTGTGACCCGTTCCTTTGCAAAGCCCCGAGCTCGGGGACCCTCGAAGGTTGAATGAGGGCGGGGGAAGGGTCGTTGGAGAGGCTACTCGGAAGACGAGGTCGCCGCCCCCTTGGGCGGGGGCGGGTCGTAGCCTCCAGGATGAAGCGGGTGACACTTACTCAGGCGCTTGATCGAAAGCAAGAGTCCGCGTCGAGCGCCGTGCGTGTTGATGCAGGCGTGGGCGTACGCGGAGCAGCTGGGTTCGAAGCGACAGACGGGTCCCAACACCGCGACCAGCAGACGCGAGAGCGTGAGCTGGTAGAGCCGGATGAGTAGCGTCAGGAAGCGGACCATGGCGGGACTCTAGCCCTTGAGCGTCGCGTCGCCACCGTCCGGCGCGGAAGTTTGTGGCGCGGGGGCGCGCCGCCGACGACCGCCTCCCGGTGACCGCGCCGCGCGGCGATGGGCCTCCCGCAGCCCGTGGTCGAGCTCCGGCCATGCATCCCGAGCATTCAACGTGGGGGCACCCACGCGCAGGATCACCACCACGTCGCCGCTTGGAGGCACGACAAGTTGCCGAAACCATTCGCGCACGAGCCGCTTGCCTCGGTTTCGAGCCACCGCATTGCCCACGCGCTTCGACGCGACGATACCGAGACGGCCCCCTACCGGTCGCACGGAGGTTTCGGGGGCACCGTCGTCGATCAGCCCGGACGCTCGCACGACCACGACGAAGTGTGGCGTCCGGAATCCCGTGCCGCTGCGCTGGACGTCGAGAAAGTCTCGGCGGCGCAGGAGCCGTCGGTCCTTCGGGAAGGCGTGGCCCGGGGGCCTACTTCTTCCAGACGCCGACAGAGAGCCGCTGGCGGGCCTTGCGGCGCCGGTTGTTGATGATCTTGCGACCACTTTTGGTCTTCATGCGCGCACGGAAGCCGTGGGTGCGCAGGCGGCTCAAGTTGTGGGGCTGGTACGTGCGCTTCATGGTGGAGTGCTCCGATGGGCAGAGGCCGGGAAGTCGGGCGCGGGAATAAACTACACGAGAAGGCGTCCGTCAAGGATGAGCTCGTTGTCGGCTGCAACGGGTCGCTGCGACTTCGGCGGCCACGACTTGGTGGATGGGTCCTGAGCGCGTAGTCTGACTGAACCCATCTTGGCGGAGTCGAGCGGACAACGGAGGCGAGGCGACGCGCGGACTCGCGCGCGCGGCGCGAGCGCGAGTCGCCTCGTGCGCAGCCTACCGATAGGCCTCCTGATGGGACCGATGATCCCTCCGCTCACGGGCTGTGAGGGGGAGGCGAACGAGCCCGCGAAGCGCTTCGCATGCACCTGCGCCTTCCTCACCGACACCGACGGGGCCTCGACCCTGAAGCTGGAGGTCTGCGCCAGCCCCGAGGCCCACGACGACGCGGCCCGTGGCTGCGCCCAGACCGCGGCCCCGGCTACCGTGCAGCGCTGCGATTGCCGGGCGACCGAGGGCGCCTGTGACGGAGATCTATGCTCCGTCAACGAGCGATGAAGTCAACGAGCGATGAAGTCAACGAACGATGAAGTGGTCGAACGATGAGGAACCGATGAAGGCAACTTGGATCGCTTTGGGAACGGCCCTGGTCACCGCGACGATGGGATGCGGCGGGTTTGGGCCTGGGGATTACCGTGTGTACCGCGTTGGCTTCGAGCAGTCCGAGCCACAGGAGAATTGCTTCGCATCGGGCGCAGTGCCCTTGGACATTCAGGACGACACGAGCAACCTCTACGCGTCGGGTACCTTCGTGGTCTTCATCGGCGCCGACGAGAGCTTCTACCTCGACGCCGGGTCGAGCATCCTCCGAGGCACGGAGAGCGGCGACACCATCGATTTCGTCGGCAACAACACCGACGTCACGGTGGAGGGCGACCCCATGGAACCGACGCGAACCACCGTCGTGAGCGATCTGCAGATCACGTTCACGATCGACGGCAAGGTCGGCCAGGGCACGGTGACCGACACCCAGTCGACGGACTGCTCGGGTCCGAACTGCCCCGACCCCGCCGCCAGCGCTTGCACGAACATCACCGACTTCATCGCGGGCGAGGTCGACGACGTGGAGATCCAGCATGAGATCTGAGCTGGCTCTCGCCGCGCTCGCGCTCGGCACCACCGCGTGCACGGGGGTGGGGCCGGGCGACTACCGCGTCTTCCGGGTGGGGATCGGCGCGGTGGAGGTCTCGCCGGAGTGCTTCTTCCCCGACGAAGAGGTGCCGGAGGACATCGCGAGCGACAACAACACCTTCTTCGCGCCCGAGACGATGGTCATGTTCTACGGGGCCGGGGACCGCATGCTGCTCGATGCGCAGGGCGTCAGCTACGAAGGTGAGTCCGGAGGCGACGGCTTCGTCTTCACCGCCTACGACATCGACGTCGACTACGTCGGGATCGACAACAACGAGGCCCAGGTCACCATCACCACCGAGGCCGTGGTGAACATGAAAGTGTCGGGTGACGCCGTCTCTGGGGATTTCACCGCGACCGACGTCTACCGATGCGAGTTCCTCACGGCGACTCCATCGCCAGGGCTCTGCCAGGACACGCCTGCCTGCATCCGCCGCGCACTCTTTTCGGGGGTGGAGATCGACGACGTCGACATCGTTTCAGGGGTCGACGACCCCAACCCCTTCTAGCTAACCCGCGTGCCTATGCGACGTCGGACTCGAGCGCGTGCAGGACACGCTTGGGCACGAGGAAGTCCGGATCGTACTTGAGGGCTAGCTTGAGACAGCGTTGGGCCTCGTCGATTCGTCCGGCCTGGCGGGCGACCTCGCCGCGTACGTAGTGGGCGAAGGCGAGGCCGGGCTGCGTGAGAAGCGCGAGCCGGCACAGCTCGTCGAGCTTGGGTCCGAACTTGTCGACGGTCTTGCGCGCCGACATGGTCTCCCGCATGCCAGTCGCCCAGACGTGGTGCAGCTCGACCACGTGGTCGCCGCCCTGGGCGCGGGCGTCTTCGGCGGCCTGAAGAGCACCCGCGAAGTTGTTGGCGTCGAGATCCTGACGACACTGCGCGAGGTAGGTCTCGGGCGTCGAGGTCGGGGCGCCACCCCCCTTTGGGCTCTTGATCGGGAGTCCTTTCGAGTCGTCGGGCGAGCCGCCCCCCGGCCCGCCGATCCCGGGATTGGACGCAGGGCCCTCGGGCTCCAGGTCGCGGACGGAGTTGAAGGGCAGCGGCGAAGCTTGCTTCTGCTGCACTGCACGCCGGCGCTCGCTCGGGTCGACCTTGCGACGCTTCGTTTGCACGCTGGGGCGGAAACGGTTGGGTTGGGCCTGCTTCTGGCGCACCTCGCGCACGCCCAGCGACCGGTGCGACGGTGGGGCTACCGGTCCACTCGGCCGTCGGCGTCCGGTGCCAGAGCGTCGCGCCTCGCCGGCCGGCGCACGCACGGAGGGCGGCTCTTCTCTGTCCGGGGGGCGGACGCCAGACGTCGTACGGGGACGAGGCGCGGGGCGCGCGTCGGGATCGGAGATGGCGAGGT
>JGI12048J13642_10792231_pt1 | contig 10619 bp, 10 predicted proteins | sample ElkSlonscriptome_16_FD_13642 | JGI IMG/M metagenome (IMG submission 13642)
CGGTGACTTCTCGCTCCACTGTCTTCAGGGTCGCTTCATCGACCCCTTCCTCCTCCAGGTACTGCTCGAACTGACCCAGCGGATCCCTGCGTCCCCAGTGCTCGAAGAGCTCGACCGGGAAGGTATGACGGGCCTCGCGTTCGTCGTGGGTGGCGTGCCCGCCCATGCGAAAGGTCTCGGCTACCACCATGGCGGGGCCTTCGCCTCGTCGGCACCGCTCCACCGCCAGGCGGGTGGCGGCGAAGACGTCCAGGACGTTGTTCCCGTCGCACCTCCAGGCCGGGAGGCCGTACATCTCCGGCCACCGGCCCAGGTCACCGGGGGAGTGCTGGTCCGCCCGGGTGCCGAGGGCCACCTGGTTGTTCTGCAGCACGAAGACCGCCGGCACGTTCTGGACGGCGGCGAAGGTCAGCCCCTCGTGGGCGGCGGCCGTCTTGCTCGCCCCGTCGCCGAGCCAGGACATGGCCACCCGATCCTCCCCGCGGTTGCGGAAGGAGAGGGCGATGCCGGCCACCACGGTGATGCTGGTGCCCATGTGGCTGATGGGCTGGACGATGCCCGCGTCCAGGTCCCCGATGTGGAGGTCGCGACCGGCGCTGGGCGAATCGGAGGTGGCCAGGTACCCCCGGAACATGTCCGAGAGCGGCATCCCCATCATGTGCAGCGCGCCGGCGTTCCGGATCATGGGGCTCACCACGTCCCGGTTCCGATCCAGGGCGGCGACGTTGCCCACGGTGACGGCCTCTTCCCCGGTACCGAGCCAGGCCTTGGAGATGACGCCGGTCCGGACCCAGCGCTTGAGCCCGATGTCGTGGAGGCGGGTGCGCAGGAGATCCCGGTAGAGGGCCAGCAGATCGTCCCGGTCCAGCGCGGTCACGATCTCGGCCCGCTCAGGATCGTCGTGGACGGCGGCCCGGTAGGCCGTGGCCAGTTCGGGGTCCGGACTCCACTCCAGGTACTCGGGGGGGTCGAAGGCGGCGTAGCGCTTCATGGTGCCGGATTCGGCAATGGGACTGGGGGTCCCCACGGGACGCTCGTTCAGGCGCCCCGTGGGGCAGGGGTATAAAAAAGAGCGGGGGAGACAGCGGATCTCAATGGCACTGAAAACCAGCCCCCCCAGGGTGGGCCATGAGAACTGCTCCACTGCTCGCCCCACTCACGGTTTGGCCACAAGGACCTCCCCGCACCACCTATATAACTCGGGTCGTGGTCCGTTGTCACTCTCAATTCGTCACGATCCCGGAATCGGTGCCTTCCGGGTGCTTCCGGTCGTCCGGGTCCGCCGGTACCCGGTGCAGGGGTTCGCACCCGAGGCGCATCCGTTGCTCGGGCCCCGGTGGCGGGTGACATTAGCCTTCCCCTGCTTCCTCCCACCCGGCCGTTCGTGGCTTCCTCCTCTCCCACCCGCCGAGTTCGTCCCGCGGTCGCGCTCCGCCTCCTGGAGGTGATCCGCGAGCTCGACCACCCGGGCGAGGTCATGGAGGAAGAGGACCCCACGGTGACCATGCCTCGCCGCCTGGGGCTGAGCGGCGTGGTGGAGCGGCAGATCCAGACCTACCGCACCGACGTCAAGCGTGGCAACCGGCTGACGGATCCCGAGATCATCGACCTCTTCCGGTTGGTCATCCGGCGGCCCGACGCCTCGCAGGTGTTTCGGCGGACGGGAGAGACCCTCGCATGGCGGGACCGAGTGGGACGCTGGCGGAGAAGAGCTCCGCGGCGGCTGGCCTACGCGCTGGCCCGACGCTGGACGGGGAAGCAGCTCAAGCGGCTTTTCGGCCGCCGGGTCGGGGGCTTCGGACGGGGTCCCTTCTCGGTGGAGGGCCGGACGCTGATCTTCACCCAGGCCGACCCCGGGGGAGACGCCTGCCACTTCCTTACCGGATTCCTGGAGACCGGTCTGGCCCAGAGCGCCCAGCGGAAGGTGGAGCTCCGGCATTCCCTCTGTGAGGGTCGAGGCGACGCCACCTGCCGTTGGGAGGGAGAGATCCTGGACGACGCAGTGCTGGAGATGGCGGACCCGTCGGAGCGGCCACGTTCCGGCTCCGGCGACGGCGCCGAGGGCTCCGCTGTGGTCGGGGAGACCCTCCGCGGCACCAGCGACGGAAACCCCGCTTCCGCCGACGGGTAGCTGCGCGTCCCCGGACGCCGGATGGTGTCCCCGAGACCTTCGCACCCACCCGATCAGGAGGCCCCCATGGTCGAGCCCGGCTCGCCCGCCCCGGATTTCACCCTTCCCTCGGACACGGAGGGGGACGTCACCCTCTCCGACTTCCAGGGGCGCCCCGTCGTCCTCTACTTCTACCCGAAGGACGACACCTCCGGGTGCACCCGTCAGGCCTGCGGCATCCGGGACAACCTCCCGCGCTTCGACGAGGTGGACGCGGTGGTGCTGGGGGTCTCTCCGGACTCGGTGGAGTCCCATGCGAAGTTCCGGGCCAAGCACGACCTGAACTTCCCCCTCCTGGCCGACGAGGACCACGAGGTCTCCCAGGCCTACGGTGTGTGGAAGGAGAAGCAGATGTACGGCAACACCTACATGGGGATCGAGCGGAGCACCTTCCTCATCGACGCCGACGGCGTCGTGCAGGAGGCCTGGCGCAAGGTCCGCCCCAAGGGCCATGCCGAGAAGGTGCTCACGGCGCTGGACGGGTAGCGGCGCCGGCGTCATTCACGCGTGCCCAGCGAGCCGATTCGAGGGTCGGTTCAGAGGGGAAGGAGAGCCCGAAGAACCCGATAGGAGCAGAGGTCCTGGACCACCACCAGCCCCTGGCTCCTGGCGTCCTGGACCTCCGGGTGGGCCACGATGCCATCCTGCAGCCAGATGGCCGGCGCCTCGGGGCGCGCCGCGGCTTCCCGCACGATGGCGCCGGCCTCGGCCGAGGGCCGGAAGACCACCACGATGTCCGTGGGATCCGGGAAGTCCGAGAGGCGGGGGTAGGCCTCCTTCCCCAGGATCCGGTCGGCGTAGGGATTGATGGGGACGACGTCGAAGCCTTTGGTGGCCATGTAGGCCGGGATGCGGCGAGCAATCTTCGCCGGGTCTCTCGAGAGACCCACCACGCACATGTGCCATGCCTTCTGGAAGAGGGCACGGAGCTCTTCTGCGGAAGGGTTGTCCGGATCGGAACTCTCGGCGAGGAGGCTCCGAACTTCCTGTAGCGGATCCATGGGGAAGCGAGGATAGGAAGGCTGCCTCCGGGAGGCAACGTCGGTTGCCCGCAGGGGTGGCTCCTGCCAGAATCCGACGGCTCCGGAGTGACCGCTCCTTCGCACCCCCACACCCCAGGACCGCATGGACATCGTCACCATCATCGTCGCGTTCGTGGCGCTCGCCGTGGGTTTTGCGGTGGGCCGGGCCTCGGGAGGCTCCGGCGCCGCGGCGGATGCGGAGACCCGTGCTCGGGCCGAAGCTCGCCGCCTGGAGGATCGCTTCCGCGGCCTCGCCGAAATGGTGGGTCGTGGGCAGCTCCCCGAGGGCGCCGAGGCGGGGAGTCCCGAGGCACTGCTTCGGGACGCGCTCCAGAGTCGGTGGGCCCCGCGACAGGAGGAACGTCGGGCGGCGCTGCAGGAGGCCATCGGCCGGGTGAGTGCCTTCCTGGACCGGAAGGTCCGGGCACCGCTGGCCGGGGCCACCGCCGAGTCCGACGCCGACGAGCTCCGGGAGCGCATCGTCCAGGCGCTGGGAAGCCTGCAGGATCTGGAGTTCTTCCTGGAGGAGCCGGGAGCCGAGCGAGAGGGGCAGAACCTCTCGGCGTTGGTGCAGCAGGTGACCCGGGAGTTCGCCCAGGACCAGGATGTCCTGGTCCGCCTCAAGATGAGCGGCCCGGTCCGGGCGGAGGTGAACGCCCAGAGCTTCATGGACGCCATCTACCTCCTCCTCCACAACGCCGCCCGCTTCGGCGGGGGACGGGCGGTGGAGGTGGTCGTCCAGGAGGAGGGGGGACCGGTGATCCGCATCGAGGACCAGGGCGAAGGTTTCAGCGAGGACGCGTTGGCCCGGGCCTTCGACCCCTTCTACTCCACCGCCGAGGACGGTCTGGGCCTGGGGCTCCCCCACGCCCGACGGGTGCTGGAGTCCATGGACGGCACCCTGGAGCTGGCGAACGTGCCGGGCGGGGGTGCCCGGGTGGAGGTCCGCCTCCCTTCGGCCTAGGCCGATCCCCGCGCGTCGTCCGTCCGCGTGCCGGCGACCCCGGCGACCGCAGCCACCACCACCGCGAGGCCCACCCACCCCAGGGGCTCCAGCCCCTGTCCCAGGAGGAGGGTGGCCAGGAGCGCCGCCACCACCGGCTCGCTGCTGGCGGCGATGCTGACGCGGCTCGCTTCGAGTCTGCCCAGGGCGTCGAAGAAGAGGTACTGGGCCACCGCCACCGTGAGGATCCCGTACACCGCCAGCAGACCCCAGGCCGCCGGCGTTCCAGGAAGGGGTACGCCTTCGAAGAGCCAGGGGACCAGCACGAGAAGGATCCCCACCGACCCCACGGTGCTCCAGGTCACGGTGGCTCGGCTCCCCCAGCGCGGTGTGGCCACCCGCCCGAAGAGGGTGTAGCCGGCGTAGCCCGCCGCGGCGAGGACGCCCCATCCCACCCCCCGGCTCCCGAACTCGGCAGCGACCTCCTCGGCGCCCAGGACCGAGAGCCACACCCCGCCCACCACCAACCCCGCCAGCGCCATCCGGCGCGGGGTGGGCCACTCCCCCAGGATTGGTCCGGCAGCGCCCACCACCAGCGCCGGAGCCAGGTAGAGGAGCGCGACGGTGGAGGGGACGCCCACCGCGTCGGTGGAGAGCTGGTAGGCGATCTGGAAGACGGCCATCACCGCGCCGCCCAGACCCAGAAGGACGAAAAGGGCCGTCCTGTCGAGGCGTCCGGGGGAGCCCGGCCGGGGGGCGTCGGATCCGGTGCCACCCTGCGTCGTGGTCCGGCGGAGGAGCGCCCAGGCAAGGAGGCCTGCCGCGCCGAAGAGAGGTCGGAAGAGGGCGAGCGTCTCCGGTGGGACCCCCATCCGGAAGAGGTTCACGCTGAACACCCCCGAGGATCCCCAGAGCGCGGCCGCCGCCACCACTTCCAGGACCCCGACCCACGGGGCGCCGGCATCGTCCGGCGCGGTCCGGGTCACCGGTAGCCGTACACCTGGTACAGGAGGAGGTAGACCACCAGCCCCGTCACCGAGACGTAGGCCCAGATGGGGAACGTCCACCGCGCCAGCCGGCCGTGGGCGTGGAAGCGCCCCTTCCACACGAGCCAGAGAAGGCGGAGGACCAGAGGGACCACCACCACCGCCAGGATCATGTGGCTCACCAGGATGGTGAGGTAGACGGTTCGAGCTACTCCCTCTCCGGCGAACTCGTGGGTACCGGTGAGGAAGACGCGGGTCAGGTAGAACCCAAGGAAGAGGGCGGAGGCCCCCACCGCCGTGACCATCGCCGTCCGGTGGGCACGGGCGTTCCGGCGTCGGATGAACCAGAGGCCGGTGAAGAGGGCTACCGCGCTGGTGGCGTTGAGGCTGGCGTTGACCAGGGCGAGGAGGTCGCCGAGCTGGGCACGGTCCACCGGTTCAGGAACCCGCCGCCGGCGGGGAGGCCACCCGGGAGGCGGCGGTAGGACCCTCTCTCGCCACGCCGTCCGAGGCCCTCCGCGTCGCCACCCACCCCAGCGCCGCCACGTGCGTGAGGACCACCAGGAGGGTGGCGGCCACCAGGGTGTGGAGGGAGACGGGCACCACCGCCAGCCCCGAGAGCACCGAGAGGAAGCCGAGGCCCACCTGGAAGAGCACCAGCGCCCCGGCCCAGGTCGCCCAGCTCCGCACCACCCGGGGAAGCCTCCGACGAGCCGCCTGCCAGGCGAAGGCCAGGACCACGCCCGCCGTCAGGATCCCCAGCACACGGTGCCCGAAGTGGAGGGCCACCAGACCGTTCTGCAGGGGCGGGACCACCTGTCCCAGGCAGAGGGGAGCGTCGGGGCACGCCATCCCGGCGTCGGTGTGGCGGACCAACGCGCCCACCACCGACTGGCCGTAGACCAGCAGGGCGGCGCCTCCGGCCCAGCGGACGGTCCCCCGACCGGCCTCCGGGGCCACCCGATGCCGTCGGGACCAGGAGGTGGCGGAGGCCAGGAAGGTGGCCAGCGCCAGGAAGCCGAAGGCCAGGGTGAAGTGGGTGGTGGAGACGAGGTCCGGGAGCTCGAAGATCACCGTGAGCCCGCCGAAGACCGACTGCACCACCAGCAGGCCCATCCCGACCAGCGCCGCGTGGAAGACCCAGGGCCGCGCACCCTCCCGTCGGGCCATCCAGGTCCCCGTCCCCCACAGCAGCAGAAGCCCTCCGGCCACCAGCCGGTGGAGGTGTTCCCAGAAGACACCGCCGCTCATCTCCGGCGTCCAGCTCCCGAAGCAGGTGGGCCAGTCCGGACAGGCGAGACTGGATTCGGTGGCGTGGACGACGCTCCCGAGATAGAGGAGTCCGAGGGTCCAGAAGACCGATGCTGTGAAGGCGCGACGGTGGAGCACGAGTCGGCGGATGGAGGCGGGAACAGGGTCGGGCGGTCGAGGTGGGACGTACCCCCGTCGGAGGCCGTGGTTGCGCCATGTGGAAGCTCTCCGCGGCCCCCTCCCGAGCCCGCCGCAGCAGTTATGTTGGAGCCCATGCCCGACGCTGCCTCCCGACCCCGACCCACCGAATTCCTCCGCACCCTGTGGCCCCGGGTGCGGCACCACTCCGGAGCCCTCTGGGCCGGACTCGCCGCCCTCCTCCTGAGCACGGTCATCGGGCTGGCCTTCCCCCTGGTGGTGCGGGAGCTTCTGGACGCCGCCTTCCTCCGCGGCAGTGGGGAGCTCCTCAACGTCATCGCGCTGGGGCTCCTGGCCCTCTTCGCCGTGCAGGCCGCGCTCAACTTCGCCCAGAGCTACCTGGCCGCCTCGGTGAGCGAGCACGTCATCGCCCGGCTTCGAACGGACCTCTTCACCCATCTGGTCCACCAGCCGCCGGCCTTCTACGATGCCCGCCGGGTGGGCGAGCTCTCCAGCCGCCTCGCCTCCGACTCCTCCCTGATCCAGGGGGTGCTGCGCTTCGGCATCCCCGAGCTGGTGCGCCAGATCCTCTTCCTGGTGGGAGCGTTGGCGCTGGTGACAGCCACCAACCCGCGCCTCACCCTGGTGACGCTGACGGCCATCCCGGTGGCGGCGGCGGTGGGGTGGTTCTTCGGGCGGAGGGTGCGACACCTGAGCACGGGGATCCAGGATCTGTTGGCCGACGCGGTGGCGCGGGCCGAACAGGTCTTCACCCAGATCCGGACGGTGCAGAGCTACACCCGGGAAGGCTTCGAGGCCCGCCTCTTCGGCGACGCCATCGCCCGCACCCGGGACGAAGGGCTGCGGCGGGGGGTAGCCCGGGCCTCCCTCACCGGCGCCGTCACCTTCGCGGCCTTCGGGGCCATCGTGGTGGTGCTCTGGCAGGGCGGGCGTCTGGTCCTCGCCGGCGAGTTGACGCCGGGCACCCTGGTCGCCTTCCTGCTCTACGCTGTGACCATCGCCGGCGCCATCAGCTCGCTGGCGGGTTTCTACAGCAACTACCAGGAGGCCTCCGGCGCCGCCCGCCGCATCTTCGAGCTCCTGGAGGTGCCCCGGGGTCTCGCCGACCCGGAGGAGCCGAGCTCCCTCCCCCGACCCGTCCGAGGTCGGGTGCGCTATCAGGGCGTCTCCTTCCGCTATGGACCCGACCTGCCGCAGGTCCTCCGGGACATCGACCTGACGCTGGAGCCCGGCGAGACGGTGGCGCTCGTCGGGAGCTCCGGTGCAGGCAAGAGCACCCTGGCCTCCCTCCTCCCTCGCTTCCACGACGTGGAGGACGGGTCGGTGACGGTGGACGGGGTGGATGTGCGGGCTGTTTCGTTGTCCGAGCTCCGGGCGGCCATCGGCCTGGTACCCCAGGAGCCCATGCTCTTCGCCGGCACCGTCCGGGAGAACCTGGTCTACGGGAATCCCGACGCCGCCGAGGCGGAGATCCGGGAAGCGGTGGAGGCGGCCCACGCCGACGTCTTCGTGGACGAGCTGCCGGACGGGCTGGATCAGCGGGTGGGCGAGCGTGGCATCACCCTCAGTGCCGGGCAGCGCCAGCGGCTGGCCATCGCCCGGGTCATGCTGAAGCGGGCCCCCATGCTGGTGCTGGACGAGGCATCGTCTTCGCTGGACGCCGAGTCGGAGCGTCTGGTGCAGGATGCGCTGGATCGCCTTATGGTGGACCGCACGACGCTGGTCATCGCCCACCGCCTGTCCACCGTCCTCCGGGCCGACCGCATCGTGGTGCTGGCCGGCGGCGAGATCGTGGACCGGGGCACCCACGCCGAGCTCCTGGAGCGGAGCGAGATGTACCGCCGGCTCTACCAGCGGCAGTTCGAGGACGCCCTGGCCGGCGGCTGACCCAAGATGCGGCCACCCCCAGTTCGGAGATCCCTTTGGCCAAGAAGCACCCCCACCTCATCCCCGACGCCCTGAACCCCCTCCACCAGGCCAAGGTCATGGGCCGGCTGGTCCGACGCTCCGTGCGCAAGCCAGGTGCCGCTCCCGGCACCCTGGTGGCGCCGCCGAGCAAGGTGGAGCGCATCCGCCTCCGCTTCTTCGATTACGAGGAGGACCGCTGGGAGGAGAATGAGAAGGCGACGGTGGAGGAGTGCTTCGTTCTCAAGGACCTGCCCACCGTGAGCTGGATCAACCTGGACGGCCTCCACGACGTCCAGCTCGTGGAGAAGATGGGGACCTACTTCGGGCTGCATCCGTTGGTCCTGGAGGACATCACCACGCCGGGGCAGCGAGCCAAGTTCGAGGAGTACGACCGGTACCTCTACGTGGTTCTGCCCATGCTCTCCTGGGACGCCCAGCGCGAGGTGGTGGTGGAGGAGCAGCTCAGTCTGGTGCTGGGCTCCAACTACGTCCTCACCTTCCAGGAGCGCTACGGCGACGTCTTCGCCGGGGTGCGGGAACGGGTCCGCACCGACGGTTCCCGGGTGCGGCAGAGGGGCCCGGACTATCTGGCCTATGCCCTCATGGANGCCGTGGTGGACCACTACTACCAGGTGCTTGAGACGGTGGGAGACGCCACCGAGCGGCTGGAGGAACGGGTCCTCCTGGATCCCGCCGAGGAGACCATGCGGGAGCTCCACACGCTCAAGCGGGAGATCATGGTGGTGCGCCGCGCCATCTGGCCCCTCCGGGAGATGCTGGGGACGGTCCAGCGCTCGGAGAACGAACTCCTCACCGAGCGGACGCGGCTCTTCATGCGGGACGTCTACGACAACGCCGTGCAGGTCATCGACGCCGTGGAGTCGCTGCGGGACGTCATCTCGGGCCTGGTGGACCTCTACCTCTCCACGGTGAGCTTCCGGACCAACGAGGTCATGAAGGTCCTCACCATCATGGCCAGCATCTTCATCCCCCTCACCTTCATGGCGGGGATCTACGGGATGAACTTCCAGAACATGCCCGAGCTCAGCTGGCAGTGGGGCTACTTCGTGTTGCTGGGGGCCATGCTGATGGTGGGGCTGGGGATGGTGCTCTACTTCCGACGGAAGGGGTGGTTGTAGGCGTCAGTCCGCCCCCACCGGCTCCCGATCCGCGGCGGCCCGACCTCCCGGCTCCCGCTCCGCGGTTGGGTCCGCACGCTCCACCTCGTCGGCGGCCCGGAGGTGCTCGGCGAGCCGCTCCTTGTAGATGCGGGTGGAGACGATCCCCTCCTCCATCCAGGCGTAGCGACCGGCCAGCATCTCCTGAGCCACGGTGTAGGTGGCCACGTCGTCGTTGTCGAAGAGGTGGTCGAAGCGGTCCTGGATCCGGCGTCGGGCCTGGCGGCAGTAGAGGTCCGCCAGCGTTCGGGGACTCCCGTCGGACGCGTTCTGCTCCAGCATCCGGTGGGACTTCACGACCACGGCCGTCATGACGAAGAGCTCCGCCCCGATGTCCACCACACGCCCCAGGACGGCCTGGCGGTGCTCCAGCTTGGGTCCGAAGCGGACCATGGCGTGGAAGGTGGCCCGGGCGAGCTTGCGGGAGGTGCGCTCCACGTAGCGGAGGTGGGGCGCCAGCGCGTCGAACTCGCCGTATTTGAAGCCGCTGAAGCCCAGGAAGCGGGTGGGATACCACCAGGCATAGAAGAGTCCAGCCTGGACCAGCGCCTTGGCCTTGGCGCCCAGCGACGCCTTGGGGTCCACCAGGTCGCCTGCCACGGAGAAGTGCTTGTCCACCGCCTCCCGGGCGATGAAGAGGCGCATGATCTCCGAGCTTCCCTCGAAGATGGTGTTGATCCGCATGTCCCGGAGCCAGCGCTCGACGGGGTAGGGGATCTCGCCCCGACGCAGGAGGGAATCGTGGGTCTCGTACCCGCGGCCGCCCCGGATCTGCATGGCTTCGTTCACCAGCTCCCAGCCGGTCTCCGTCCCCCACATCTTGGCGATGGCGGCCTCGAGGCGGATGTCGAAGTCGCCGGAGTCCGCCATGGCCCCGGTGAGGTCCACCACCGCCTCCAGGGCGAAGGCGTCGGCGGCCATCGTGCCCAGCATCTGCGCGACGGCGTCGTGCTTCCCCACCGGCCGTCCCCACTGCACCCGCTCGGAGGCCCACTCCCGGCA
>JGI12048J13642_10029240_pt1 | contig 10616 bp, 8 predicted proteins | sample ElkSlonscriptome_16_FD_13642 | JGI IMG/M metagenome (IMG submission 13642)
GACGCGCGATCCCGAGGTCTTCGGCGAGTTTCGCTTGGGTTTTACCGAGCGCAACCCTGGCGCATCGAATTCGTCTCCCCAGACCCGCTCTAAAGTTTGACGAATTGTCCTTGCTGGGTTGAGGTTGGTTCACCGCCCAATCTCCTGGTCATCGTCTTCGATGCCGAAGTCATCGCGGTCTTTCGGCTCGGACCCGAAGCCGCGCAGATTCTCCTTGGCCAGCTCGCTTTCCTGCCCGTCTTGACGGCTCCGCAGGTCGCGCGAATGTGTCGTTTTGTCCTTTTCGTTGGATCGTTCCTCGCTATCGCGCTGAACCTGTTTCTGACGCTCTCGATAGTCCTTCTCACCCGTTTTCTTGAACCTGAACTGGTCAACGTGCCCATCGGCGTTCTTAGCAGCATCCGGCTCGATGCGGCCGTCCTCATTTTTCGCAATCTCGCGCTCAGCTTCTTCGACCAAATGGCCCAGAGACCCTTCAACTTCCTTGCGCAGCTGCTCCGCCGCAAGCTCGGCATCGCTTCGCTCAACATCTGCTTCGATCACCTTTTTGGGCTTATCGTCCGGACCGCCACCCTCGCGGCCATCGACTCCCATTTCCGCGGCCTCTTTGTCGCTTGGGGTGTAGTCGGCGGCGCGCATCTCGCGCACACGCTGAAAGCCTTCGGCGACGGTCTCATAGTCGCGCCAGCTCAGCTTGATACGCGCAGCGGGGAATCCATCGGGGAATTTGATAAAACCGTGCAGGCTCGGGAGATCCTTGATGTCTTCTGCCATAACCAGCTCTTCGATCTGTTTTCGCGGCGTGATCGTCGATGCATCGCGGCTATTATTGTACCCGTAGGAATAGGCTTCATCCATCTGGCGAACTTCACGTCGGCCGATGAATTCGGAGCATTGCTCGGCGGTTTCGTGATCGGCGAGTTTGAGGATGAGCTTGGTGCCTGCAAGCGATGTCAGATGGGTAGCGCCGTTCTCGCCATAGGTGTCCTTCAGAGCGCCGAAGGAGTGCATCCCAAGCACGAAAGCTCCGCCGACTGCCCTGGCCGTTTGAAGACCATGCTCAATGGCAGGGAGACGGTGCAGTGCATGAACCTCATCAATCAGGAACCACGTGCGAAGATTACGGGTGCGGCCCATGCGGAAGAGCGCGTTAACAGCCAGGTCCATCCATAGCGTCAATAGCGGCCGGTTGAGGACAAGATCAGGGTGGCTGGATGTGATGAAAAGGATCGAGCCCTCCTTCACGTCCTGGGTCATCCACTTGTTTATCGAGAAACCCTTTTCACCCTTGGTAGGCTCAGGCAGAAAGCGGAAGACGTTGGCGTTCGCGTTGAAAGTGGCGCGGATCGATTCAGCCATCTTGGCGACCGACGGAGACATAAGCGGCCCAGCAATCGTTCCTTCAAGCTGTCGGCTGATCGTCTTGAGGTCTGAATGCATGAGGAAGTAGGCGAGGCCTCCGTTCGACTGGACACCCATTTTGGTCATTTTCATGCACATTTCGACGAACAGCGTGCGAGCGGCCTTCTGCCAGAAATCGTCCTCCGCGTTATGGCCACTGGGAACGAGCGCGGCGGCTGCACTCATGAACTCAGCGTAATTGTCGCAATCGCTGAAAATCGACCAAGGCTCACAGCGTTCATCCATGGGATTCAGGATGACGTCCGTGTCTTTATCGAAGAAGTTTTCGACGAGCCCACCCGTGAGGTCGAACACCACGCAGCGATGCCCTCGCTCCCGCGCTTGCACGATGATCTTCTTGAGCTCGGTTGTCTTACCGGCGCCGGTTGTTCCGACGAACATGGCGTGGCTTTGTTCCAGACGCCACGGCACCGGAAGTCCGGCCATTTTATAGGGTTGGTGGAAGCCACGCCGGATACGACTTTTGAGATCCTCCTCAAGCACATCTCTTGGGTCTTCGGGTGGCTCGCATTCGAGGCATTCCTTACTGTGCTGGGTCCAGTTATGGCGCGCAATGGCATCCGCCAGTGTTTGTCTATCATTGACCAAGACGGAGCCGCGTTCGTGCCTTTCGGTGAGGATATCCGAGCCGCGCCGATTGGAAAAATCCACGAACCAAATAGTCAGAGGAACGCAGATGAACGATGCCCCAATGAGCGCAGACACTGTCACCTGAATTGCGCGCGCCCATGCGGCTTCAACTGCTGGGTGAGAGGGCACCATTTGCATCGTCCCGCGAACCACATCGCCTGATGGCAGGGTAAGATTGACAGCCTTGGTTGGATCGAGTGACATCCAGGACCAGGTGACTGCCATAAGGCGCATCAAGACGAGCTGCACTTCATGGTTCTTGAAGGTGAAAAATCCGAGGCCGCAAAGCAGAATTATCGCTGTTGCCGCCCAGATAATCAGGGGCAATCGCACCCCCGCCCAGGTCATCAGGACTTCGTGATGAAAGAGCTGGGACCCGCGTGTGAAATTGGTCGCGTTTCGCTTCACTCTTCCCCGCGCAGAATCGTGCGTAAGCGTGGCTGCGTTTTTGCTGAAACGAATGTCCTCACGCATGATATTCACGCACGTTGGACAGCGCCTGATTGATAAGCTCGTTGACGTCCTCGGGGTATTGCCGCTCAACCAGAAGAGAAAGCGCAAGCTGCGTGTGTTCGAGGATCGTGAGCGCTCGTTCCGTATTGAGCGCCATACCAAGCTTCAGAAGCGGCAAGCCTATATCAACGGAAATCCGAATGGCTTCGGAGCGGGAAACCCCGCGAGCCTTTGCAAGCTCGTCGATCTGATCAACGATGTGTGGGCTGAGAGTGACCCCGACACTTTGTAATTTGGTAACCATACATAACCTTCAAGGTTGTGCATGGTTTGGGTATCGCCGAGACAGTATAGCGCGAATAATCTTCTTTGGAAGCCGTTTTACAACTGCAGTCAGCTGCAGCGCTAACGTACTGATTTCCAATGAGTGTGAGAAACTGGCCGAAAACTGCAGTCCGCTGCAGGTGCAAGAACAAGCACAAACTTCCGCTTAAGCTATTAATTGCAAATGATAAACTCGCTGCAGCAACCCACGGCTCAGCCGTGTTCGGTGTGCATGCCACACAGGGACTGAAATACACGTTTCAGTCGGCTAGCGCAATCGCTGCATCCAACTGATTCTTGGCGTTTAAATGGAAAGGCGCTTGGCCGGACGGCCTTGAGCGGTTTTGTTAATTGGGCCCAATGTTCTACTTATGTCTCGCGTGGGGACACGTATGGCCACCACAAGCCCCCAAACTGCTCGTGCAAAACACGGGGGTGAGGCATGATCCTTAAGAGCATTATTCGGCTCAGAAAGAGGCACAAAAAGAGGCCCTGCCACCATGTGGCAGAGCCTCGGATTGTGTTGGGATTTTGGAAAGCTCAGTCTTAATCTGAGCCCTTCCCGCGCGACAGGAAATCGACCTTGTCAGCGAGGATTTCGGTGCCGTATCGGGTGACGCCATCGGCATCGTCCCACTGCGTGTAATGGATGCGGCCCTGTACCGAAACCAGCTGGCCTTTGGTACAGTGTTCGGCCACGGTTTTGGACAGACCATTGAAGCAGGTCACGCGGTGAAATTCGCTTTCTTTGGCGGTGTATCCGTTCTCATCTTTGTAGGTTTTGCCCTCGGCGTTTCGGGCTGGACGATCGGTGACGACGGTGATTGCCGTGATGCTTGTTCCACCATTGGTTTGACGGTTCTCAGGATCGCGTGCGAGGCGGCCTGTGAGGATGGCGATGTTGGTCATGGTAATGCTCCTTTTGCGCTTGACCGGAGACCATCTCCGGCTTGCGGACATCCAAAAGAAACAGGTCATGGGAGGACGGCACCGAAGGTCTGAAAGACCGAAGGGAAACGCCGCTCGCAAGGGGTGGTGCGGGCAGGCAGCGCAGCTGCCAACACGGCCCGTAGCGAGCGCGCGTTGCTGGCCTCAGCTGAGCTGATTCAGGACTGTTCGCGACAAAAGCCGGATTGGTCTCGGGCACACGGTTGAGGGAGTTCGTGGTTGAGCGATCGGGTCAATTTTCTTCGGCCTCTTGCGAAGCTGCGAGAAGGTCCATGAAGCTGCGTGCGGCCTCGCGATCATCTTCGTCTTCAAAGGCCACATCAAGTTTAGGGGCAGCTCCCAGAATATGCAGAAACGACCACAGCGCGAAACGTTTTCCTCGATCTTGCTCCAGTCCGAAATCCACCCTGCAGCGCTCAGTGCCAGAGGCCAAAGTGTCTGGGTTTACAGAGAACAGATCGTCCGTTGCGAAATAGCGCCGAATAAGGTCGTCTAGCAGGATCGACAGCGAAAGTATTAGCGGTTTGAGATTGTGCAAAGTCTACCGCGAACCTACCACACGAGCGCGATTGAAAAATCCTGTGCGCATCCTCTAAAAGGAGGACCATAAAGAAGCGAATAAGCAAGCCCGGTCTTCGAGTGGCCGTTGCCTTTTTCGCCACTATTTTCGTGGCTATGCTCCAGTTTTTCTCCTTACGGCATTGGGATGCGCATCCGCTAAATACCTACTTATCGGTCGCTTTCTTCCGAGCCATTCGCTTCATGGCTGGACGCTGAAGTCAAAGGGGCTAACAGTTTCTGCAACTAAGCCCTACTTGTCGCAGCCAGAATGGCCGAGGCACGCGTCCGACGCGTTGAGCCAATTATTTGGTCGCTGCAAATGAGGTACGGATCGAAATGATAGATTTACGATTGGTTGACTTAGGCCCTTTGACCTCACAGGGGTAATCACTCGCGAACTGAACTGGCGCTGGGTCAAACGCAAATTGAGCCAATCATCGAGCCGTTCCAGTCTTGTTCTCCGCGACTCCAAGTGATAAGCGGGGTACAACGGAAACGTCGAGGAGGATTTGCATGTCGGATGGTTCAGGCCCGTCAGTAGTTGACTTGTTCTGTGGAGCAGGAGGCTTGAGTGAGGGTCTCCGGCATGCTGGTTTCTGCCCGAAAGTGGGCGTGGATTTCGATAAATATGCGGCAGCCACATACCGGCACAACCACCCCGGCGTGCCGGTTATCGAAAAGGATATTTCGAGCGTTGCCGGCCAAGAGATATTGGACCTCGCCGGTGTTGATCAAATCGACCTGATAGCAGGGGGACCGAGCTGCCAAGGATTTAGCACGCATGGTAAGAGGATTCAGGACGATCCGCGCAATTTTCTGTTTGAGCATTTTGTCCGCTTAGTCGACGAACTCCGCCCACGAATGTTCTTGATGGAAAATGTCAGGGGCATGTTGACGTACAATAAGGGTGCATTCCGTCGTCAAATCGAAGCTGCATTCGAAGAGATTGGCTACCGCACAAATTTCGCGCAGGTTGTCGCAGCTGACTATGGCGTGCCTCAATTGAGGCATCGTATCCTGTTCATCGGCACTTGTGATGATCGCTTGCCTTTAACGTTCCCACTGCCAACACATGGGGACGTGGAAAAGGGACTGCGTCCTTACGTGACGGTTGAGGACGCCATTGGTGATTTGCCGCAGATCGGCCAGAACTTCTCGCAAGAGCACCGCTCTTACAGAACTGCTCCTAGAGGCCCCTACCAAGTCTACTGCCGTTCGAACGCTCCATCGAAAGTGTCGATGCACGTGGGGCGTCCTCTGTCTCCCCAGGCCTCCAAACTTGCGAAATTCATTGGTCAAGGAGAAGGTTTGCGTGCCGTTCCGGTCGATCACTTACCGGATCGGTTCAAACGGATGCGTCGCATTTCGAACGGACAGCTTCGGCGCGACTGCACCACTTTATACCATCGTCTTTCAACCGAGCGGCCAGCTTATACTATCACCTGCAATTACAAGAACGTTGCGTCAGGCCCTTTTCTTCATCCGCACGAAGATCGCTCTATCTCACATCGCGAGGCTGCCCGCTTCATGTCGTTTCCGGATCGATATGAATTCGTCGGTGCAGCGATACCCAGACAAATTGGAAATGCGGTGCCACCGCTGCTTGCGCGAGCGGTAGGCGAACACCTCTTTGAGATTCTTAGGGGTGACGATCAGAGGGACCAGCATTATCGCGTAGCGTGATGAAAAAGATTCGCGCCGCCCGAGTTGCACTCGCGCTAACAAACTTATCCAATTGGAAGAGCCGCGTTCATGCGCAGGGCTCGACGCACTTGTTCCCGTTGCTGGCTTTGCTCGAGAGCGGCGCAGGCACGGCTGGCGCGGCAGTCCAGTTTAATGAGACGCCTCACGAATTCACTTTCTGGGATAAGTATTTTCGATTGCAAAATGCCGAACCGACCAAGCCGTATTTCAATCCAGTTACATTGAGATACGCAGAAGAGGGGTTCCCACATTCGAACTCCGCGACAATTCGGAAAAACACGTTCGCGGGCAAATGGAAAGGCGCGATCCTTACGAAGATTGGCGACCGCGAAGAGTGGGAACTGGCTGAGAATTACGCTGAGATTTTCCGCGACAAAGTCCTAAGCAAAGGCGGCGCTGTAACTCGAGTGCCGGTCGTAGACGTAGCTGCCTTGCTATTCCGAGCTGATGAGTTCGAAGATGATGCAAACGCAAAGTCCTTGGAAACCAAGTTCCGCGCAGTCTTTCCGCAGCGGGATCAAGATTTCGAAAGGATGTTCGTATTTCATGCTGAAGACAGCGAACGAATTTTCGCTGATGCCGCCGAGGCTCAAGACTATGAGGCGGCGATAACCGAAGCACTTATAAGCGACGTTCGAAGCGCTGATAGCATCGCCGCGCTACCCGAAGACCCCGGCGAGATGGATCTGAACGATCCAATCTTGACGGAGGTACAAAAGTTGCTTCGTTTTGGAACGTCTGGCATCATCTTTTCAGGAACACCAGGAACGGGTAAGTCCTACTACGCGAAGCGAATAGCAAAGCATCTCGTTGATGACCCTGACCACGACATCTTTCGGGTACAATTCCATCCGAGCTATGGCTACGAGGACTTCGTCGAAGGCTATCGACCCAACGACGCTGCTAAGTCTGGTTATGAAGTCGTAGACAAAACGTTTCTCGATGCTTGCTCCAGAGCTGAAGCAGTAAGCGGTTTTGGTAGGCTGGTCGTCGTTATTGTCGATGAGATCAACCGAGGTGATCCGGCACGTGTCTTCGGTGAGCTACTTACATACATTGAGCAGGATTATCGTGACGAATCCTTCCAGTTGCCCTTTTCAGGCAAACCTAAGCACATACCCAAAAACCTAGTCCTCCTCGGCACGATGAACCCATATGATCGCAGCATAGCTCAAGCCGATGCAGCGTTTGTTCGCCGGTTTGACCACCTTCCGATAGAACCTTCGCGCGAAGTAGCGGAGTTGTTGCTTGAACAGGCGAATGGTTTCGGCGCCGAGCAAGTTGGAATGATTGGAGATTGGTTTGACAATATGCAACGACTACTGCCGTTCGGGCTAGGGCACAGTTATTTTGCCCGCGTGGCATCAATCGATGACCTACTTCTGATTTGGCGCTACAGGATCAAGCCAGCGGCGGATCTGGCTCTAGTACTTAGCGACCAGGGCGAAGCCGAAAATATTGAGCTTAGTTTTCAAGCGCTTGTTCGGCGATTGGAAGGCGGCACTGATGGCGATTGAGATCGTCGAGTGTCAAGAATTCAGTGAGATTAGCGTTCGCCTGTCGGCGCTTATGAAAAATGATGAAATCCAAATTGATCCACGCATTGCCGCTAAGGGTTATTTGTCGATCGCCTTCAAAGGAGGACAAGTGGTGCTGCGCACCACCAAATTCGTTGGCCTAATTCCGCTTACCCCGGAAGTGTCCGTGCGAGTGGTGCCCCGCGCTCCGATAAGCAATCTTTCCTATATCCTCGCACGTTCTCAAAAAGCACCTACCGCCATCGCAGGATTCGCCCGAGGGTATACCTCGAAGTTCGTCCGGGCTGACAATGTCGAGAGACTGTTCGGCCAAACCTTAGCTGACCAATGCGCAGCATTAAGCGTGCGAGGGCTCATCAAGCGCTACGAGCGTCCCGAGATGAGGATACCTTGGCGGGGCCGTTTCTTAGCTACGGAGACTGTTCGCCGACACGCATCGAGGGGTATTCGATATAGGCACGAGTTCGATCAAAGCGTCTTGACGGACCGGACCGTCGACAACTTTGCCCTTAAAGAGGCATTAGGGTTGGTTCTGAATTGGTATCAACGAAACGAACGCGGTTCACCCGTGCTCCAGCATACCAAGAGGGCACTCGCTGCATTCGAGAACATTCCATCCTGGCGCTTTTCTCACGAAGAGCTCTTGCGGAAACTCGCCAGACTTCTCTCCGGCCAATCCAATATTCGACCAGACTACGCGGAAGCGCTTTGGTCCGCCTACGCTGTTCTAGACGGATCGATTCCCGACTTGAATTCGCTAGGATCACTCAGGCTCGACTCGCTGATCGTTGATGTCTCAGTGATCTTTGAAGCCTACCTTCGGCGCGAGCTATCTATCCGATTGGCCGATGACGGATTTCGTGTCTTCGACGGTTGGAAAAAGCCACACCCGTTCTTCGCCGATGGCGGAGCCTATAGTGTTCACCCGGATATAATTATCGAGCGCGATGGCTCAACCGTGGCAATCATTGACGCGAAATATAAGCCCGATGTCAGCGAGCAAGATCGCTATGAAGTGCTTTCTTTTATGGATGTGATGGGAGTCCAGAACGGGGGCTTCGTTTGCCCGGTCGCCAATGTCGAAGAATCAAGGGTAATGGGCATCACCAGTTCAGGAAAACGCCTTTCCAACCTGCGGGTCAATCTTGCAGCGCAAGATCCAGAAGCAGAAATTGACCGCTTTACTGAGAACGTCAGACGGATGATCGCCGAGCGTCACGATTTTCTATGACAAGCACACCATGGACGCGTACCCTTTTTCCCTGAGAAAATCGGCTATAGCTTTGACCGAAGTGTCTCGCCCAGCTCTGTAAGAATAAATTGTCGAGTTCCTGCTTCGATTTCGCCTCTCAGGAGCCCCTTGGACCACAAGGCCGTGGCGGTCCGAGGATTTATGTCCGGGAATGCACTGCGTTTGACGCCCGGTTGGAAACGGATCAGAGCCTCCATTTGCGGTGTCGTAAGGCCATTTCTGATGGGTGGCGGCGACACAAACATTCCCCTTTAGGTTCACTGAGTTGGGGCGTGAAAAATAGGCATGTCCAAGAATTCTGTCGATGTCCGTTGGTCAATGTTCCACATAATCCTTATCCTGCGCCTTTTTGGCTTGTGTTCCGCTATTCTTGGTTGACTCCTTCTTCGGCTCGACATGTTCAGTTTCTATATAACTGTTCGCAATAGGATCGCGTGCTGAATTTCCGCTTTTGAACACGTTCCGCCAGTGATCGGTCGCTGAACCAATGGGCTTAAATTACAGCTAGTCCTCTCCAAACACTATCGATCCAGCGACATCATTCTCGCAACGGCCGCACCCACGGTTTCAGTCGCTTCAAAGATGTGCCCATCATCTAAATGCGCATAGCGCGAGGTTGATTGGACCTGGCGGTGCCCGAGTAGCTTGCCAATCATCGGCAGCGCTTCCTTGTTCATCGCTGCGTGACTGGCGAAGGTGTGCCTCAGATCATGCAGGCGTACTCCGGACAGCCCGGCTTGCGCCTGCATCAGCTGCCAATGAGAGTCATAGGCCCTGACAGGCTTTTGTGCGCCCGAATTCCAAAATACCCAGTCGACGCCTTTGTGACGCGGCATATCTTGGAGAAGCGCGCGCGCTTCGGCTCCAAGCCAGACCGTTCGGGGGCCGGTCTTAGCTTGGCGCAGCTTGATGCGCCGCCCTTTGATGTCACCCCAGTGCAGGCTCAAGATTTCCCCTCGCCTACAGCCAGTCAAGAGCAGCAAGGTCGTTGCCGACGCGGTCAGCCGTTGCATGACATCCTCCGATTGCCGCCACTCGGCCAAAACACAGCCAAGTCGATCCAGCTCTTTGATGCTGAGATAGCGCTCAAACTTCTTACGCTTGTTCCTGCGCACCGCGCGGCAAGGATTGGTGTGGTCAAGACGGTAGCCCCAGTCCTCCGCCTTGTTGAGCATGAGGTTTAGTATGCCGAGAACCATATTGGCGGCACCGGGCGGCGCTTCGTCGTTGAGCCGCGCGAACCATTCGGTGACATGTCCCTCACCGATTTCGTCAATCCCAAGACCGGGGAAACAGCCGTCGAGATAAAGGCGACGATAGTATGTGTTGACCGAAAGAGTTTTGTCCGCCCAGCGGCCCGACCACTTGTCCCAGAACTCATCAAGGAAGTCGTGGAACAGCGGCGCGCCTTTGACGCGCTGTTTGGTCGAAGCCGGATCGCCGCCCACGCGAGCATGGGCCAACACCAGCCGCGCCACCTTCGTGGCCTGAGCCTTAGTGAGCAATGCATCGGAACCGATCGTCACAGTGCGGTTCCTTCCCCCCATCCGCGCCTGAACAATGTAGACTGATCGGCCATTGGGATAATGCCGCAAGCCGAACCCCGGCTCGATCCCAAGCCACTCGGTCGCACGCTGGCGCCCTTTGGGACGGCGTCGCTGTGCGGAATCGAATCCAATCTCGGCGAGTGCGTCATCCACGACTTCGTTGAGAGTGCGCGAGTTCATCGGCTCATTCCAATCGCTTGCGCGAGCAATCCCGAGACGCGCTGCGCTGCCTCGGCG
>JGI12048J13642_10396627_pt1 | contig 10610 bp, 7 predicted proteins | sample ElkSlonscriptome_16_FD_13642 | JGI IMG/M metagenome (IMG submission 13642)
AGTGCAGCCTGGCGAGTTCGAGCAGCCGTGCGTTGTACAGAACCCATAGCCGGCAGCCCTCGTCCAGCGAGCTGCCGTCGCGTGCCTGCAGCGACCGCGCGACGTGCAACGGGTGACGGTAGGTGCCAATAAACCGCGGCGCCGGCAGACGCTCGAGCCAGAATGGCAGCGTAAACAGCGTGCGCGGATCTTTGAATCCCCGGTGTTCGGCGCCGCGTTGCTGCAGCGACTGAACGATCGCGTCCCGTTCGCTGGCATGACTCGTATCCCAGCGAGTAATCACCCGCGGCGCGTTCCAGGCGGCCTGATTGGCGCGCAGCAACGCATCATTCAGGCTAACGACGCGGCTGTTCTCGCGGTTGCCGCGCCGGTTGTGGAGATTCTCGGTGTGCACATCGCCCAGCTCAACGCCCAACTTCTGCAGAATACCCGTGAGGCAGCTGGTGCCGCTGCGGTGCATACCCAGAACGCATACCCAGGCCATCAGCCACGGCCGCGGAGCAGGCTGCCGGTGCGCTCCCTAGTCAGCGTCGGCACTCAGCCGCTCCAGCATTTCGCGCAGGCCCTCGCGCCAGGGCGGTGCCGCCAAGCCCAGCGCCGCGCAGGTCTGCGTGGTGTCGAGGACCGTGTAGGGCGGCCTCGGTGCTGGTGCTCCGTAGGCTTCCGTGGTGGTTGGCAGCACCCGCGGCGCCTGCGCCAGCAGTCCGGCCGCAACCGCCTCGGCAAAAATACCCTCGGCAAAGCCCTGCCAGGTGATCGCACCCCTGTCGCTGTAGTGCAGGATGCGCGGCTGCGGCCAGCGCTCGATCACCCGCCAGACAGCTTTCGCCAGGTTCCGCGCATAAGTCGGTGAGCCGGTCTGGTCGGCAACGACCGTTAACTCGTCGCGCGTCTTGCCCAGGTTGAGCATCGTTTTGACGAAATTGTGACCGTGCTCACTGTACACCCAGCTGGTACGCAGCACTCGCGCGCGATCGCCCAGCGCCAGCGCCGCGACTTCGCCGGCGCGTTTGCTCCGTCCGTAAACGCTGATCGGCAGGGGTTTGTCGTCAGGTTGCCAGGGTGCGTTCCGCGGCCCGGAGAACACAAAGTCGGTGGAGACCTGCACCAGCCGGCAACCCGCTGACGCACAGTGCTTCGCCAGTAGCTCTACCCCGGTGCCATTAATCTGCGCAGCCAGTTCGGGTTCCGCTTCCGCCTTGTCAACTGCTGTGTAAGCGCCTGCATTGACGACTACGTCAGGTTGAGTCTGGCTCAGCCGTTGGGCGACACCCGCGTCATCGGTCAGGTCAAGGCGGCTGGAATCGCAGGCGATCAGTTCGACCTGCTCGGGCCGCGTGTCCTTCAGGGAGCGGCCCAGCTGGCCGCCGGCGCCCGTTATCAGTGCTTTCATACCCTTTGTTGTGCCCTGTTGGCTCATGCATCAGATTGAAATAGTACCGGCTTTAGCGCAAATAAGGCACACTGACAACGCGTTTCGGGCAGCGGCCAACACCCTCGCACAACGGGCAGGCCGGCTGACTCAATCTTTCTCAGGGGGCAACAAATGAAGAACAGTAATCTGCTTGCGCTTTCGGGCATGGCCCTGATCGCCACGGCACCGGTCGTCCATGCGGCCGTTGATGAGGTCACGGTCACCGCGCAGCGACGCGATGCCAATCTGCAGGAAGTGCCAATCTCGGTCAGCGCCTTTACCGAAGACGACATCGGCCGGCTGCAGATTAACTTCGTGGGCGATATCGCGGCCAATGTGCCCAACATGCAGACTTACCAGGTTACGTCCAACGCCACCGCCATCCAGGTGTTCATGCGCGGTGCCGGTGTCCAGAACCCGGGTTTTAACGCCTCCGAGTCGCCAGTCGGCTTTTACGTGGATGATGTGTACCGCGGGCGCCTGGCGACGGCCAACCTCGATATTGCCGACGTCGAGCGCATCGAGGTGCTGCGCGGCCCGCAGGGCACGCTGTACGGGCGCAACACCATTGCCGGAGCGGTAAAGATCATCACGCGCACGCCCACCGATCAAGCCTATGCCAACGCTTCCGTGGGCTACGGCAACTTTGATACCACCAAGGTTACTGCCAGCGCGGGCGGCGAACTGGCTGACGGGCTGGGCGCCTCACTCGCGGGACTCTATCACCGGCGCGGCGAAGGCTGGGTGACGCGGGGCAGCACCGGCGGGCGGGCGCTGGGCGAGTTCGACAACATTGCGCTGCGTGGCAAGCTCAACTGGTTCGGGGGCGAAGTGTTCAGCGCGAAGCTGACCGGCGAGTACATTGACGCAGAAAACGATGGCTACAACGGTATTCCCTACGGGCCGAGTTTCAACCCGGCGAGCTCCCCCGGTGGTCCACTGGAGGGTTTTTTCGACACCCTGGTTCCCGACGAAACTGCGGGCTTTGGCCGCGGCAAACAACAGAACGCCACGCTCGAAATGGCCTGGGCGCTGAGTGGCGCCACGATCACGTCGATCACAGGTTATAGCGAGGTCGAGGACGACTTCGGTTTTGACCTCAATGGCGGCGCATTCCAGCCGGCCGGTTCGCCGCTGGTGTTTACCGGCGGAGCCGGACTTTTTATCAACTCTCTGTCAGAGAACGATACCTTTACTCAGGAACTCAACATCGCCGGCAGCACGGATGCCTTTGAATGGATCGCCGGCGTATTTTACCTGAACGAGGAAGGCACTCAGGACTACCGTATTCTCACCGATCGGTTTGGCGCCGACCCGACCATCCCGATCGATCTGGCCGCGAACCTGATCGAGCGCAGCAGCACGGACACCGATAGCTTCGCTGTGTACGGTGAAGGTACCTGGTCGATCACCGACAAGCTTTCGCTGACGGCAGGTGTTCGCTGGACCTACGACGACAAGAAGTTTACCGGCAGTTGCACGAATGACCCGGCCAGTTTCTTCACGTTCTGTACCCGCCTGGGCGGCTTGCCGGGTGACTGGGACATCGATCTTGACCAGACCTTTAACGAATTTACGCCGCGCGTGCTCGTTCAGTATCAGCTGAACGACGACACAATGATATTTGGCGGTGTGTCGCGTGGTTTTCAGGCCGGCGGTTTTCAGACGCTGTGTTTTGGCAACAAGGGCTGCAGCCGAGTCATCTACGAGCCGCAGACAGTGGTTTCGTGGGAAGCGGGCGTCAAGACAGAGCTACTCGACAACCGCCTGCGGCTGAATGCGTCCACGTACCTCGCGCAGTACGATGATCTGCAGCAGACCGCCATCGACAATGCGAGCGGCAGCTTTCCGGTGCAGAACGTTGGTGGCGTCAATGTCTATGGGCTGGAGCTGGAAGCTAACTATTCACCCACCGATGTGCTGAACCTGTTCGCCATTATCGGTCTGGCCGACGAAGACTTTGACAAGGGCACGCAGGCGCAGCTGCCGTTTACCCAGCGGCTGCCCGGCCTGCCAAGGCAGTCAGTGCGCCTGGGCGCGGATGTTACGGTGCCGGTCGGCAACGGTTGGGAGGCATTCGGCGGAGCTGATCTGAACTACAACAGCGACTATTTCGCGACCATTAACAACGCGCTGGAGATTCAGAACTTTACGCGCTGGAACGCACGGGTTGGTGTTCAGCAGGAAGACGGTCCGTTCTCGGTAGTCCTGACCGGCCAGAATATTTTCGACTCGGAAGACATCGTGTCCGGGATCTCGGGCAACGGCACCAATATTCGTACGCCGCTGCCCCCCCGCGAGTACATGCTGACCTTTAACTTCCGGTACTAGGCCGTGTCGCCATCTCCCGGTGTCACCGTGGCTCGCGGCGTGGCAGTGACGCCAGCGTTGTGTCGCGGAAACGCGGAGGCGTCGATGGTGTCCAGGTAGGCGTGCCAGGTGGCCATCCCGATGATTGGCCACAGCACGATGGCGCCCAGCAACGCCGTGGCTACGCCGACGATGACGGTCAGCATGATGATTGCGGCCCACAGCGCCATGACGCCTTTATTGCGCAGTACCGCGTTGATGCTGGTGATAGCGGCCGTAACGGCGTCGACATCGCGATGCATGATCATCGGCAGCGAAAACGCGCTGAAGCAGAAGGTAACCGTGGCAAAAAACAACCCAACGACCAGCATCACCATGTGATACGTTGCGGTGGCGCTCGCATCCGGCTCTGCCTCCATGGGCATGAACACCTGCACCATCGAAAAGGCGCGAATCCAGATCAGAAAAATCACCAGCAGTATCAGCGCGAACACCAGTTCGGTGCCCAGCCGACGCTTCGCCGCCTCGCGAAACGTGCGTCCCAGCATGGCGGGTTCCTTGCGCTCGAGCTGAGCGCTGATGGCATAGAGGCCCAGGCACAGCACCGGCGCCAGAAAGACTATGCCGCTCATGATCGCCAGTGGCACCACGAAGCCGCCCCAGTAGTTGCCCAGGATCCCGAGCAGTATGCATATGCCGACCATCATCAGGCCGTATAGCAGGCTTTGCACCGGGGCGGCCCGCAGGTCCTTGTAGCCGTCGGCCAGCCAGCGAAACGGCGCGCGGGTGTCCAGGATTCGGCAGGGCGCCAGCATGGGCAGCGGCTCGCGTTCTGTGTCCGCTGGCTTCATCCGCGGGCTTCTCCAAAAGCAACAGCGGCGCCCGGCGATTCAGCGGGCTGCTCCGTTTGCGCATGCAGTTTGCGCAGCTCGGCGGCGGCACGTGCAACGCGCTGCTCGGCCGGTCGGTAGCCCAGGGTGGGCAACAGCGGCGACGGCGCATCGTCTTGCAGGCTGCGCAGCAGCGCGGTGAAGTAGCGCGCCGTGCTGGCGCGCTTGCGGCGGCGGGTCTGCATGCTGCGGCGTTCCCGCAGCGGCAGTTTTGCCGTCTGCGCGGCGCTCAATCCGGGCGATGGATGACGCAGGCCGCGGAGCAGGTCGGCCAGGTAGTAAAGCGGTCGGGCCAGACCGGTGCTCGCGAGCTGCCGGGCAATTGCGTCGAGAGGGCTGCGGCGCCGCGGTGCGCCCCTGTCATCTGCCAATGCGCTCACGCCGCCCAGGTGCACGAGCGTCGGCAGTCTCGCGGTGCGCAGACGCAAACCTCGTGCGTGCATCAATGCCAGCAGCAGCTTGCCGGTGTCGTAATCGGTTTTGTCCAGCGCCAGAGCTTGCAGTTCAGCCCGCAGCTCCGGTGCAATGTCGTCCCAATAACGGTAGCCGAAGCCGACATTGGTGGCCGCACGTACACGATGAAGGGCCGCGTTGCGATACGCGGCGAAATAGCTAAAGCCGAGCGTGACGCCGCTGGCAGACGCGCAGTAGGAGCCCTGCCAGCGCCGAAAATTGGTCGGGAGGGTGATGTCTTCCGGCGCATGCCACACCGGGTGACCCGAGCTGAACACATCGCAGTCTGCGAGCTGTTCCCGCACCGATTCGCCGAACGCCCCGGTCGCGAAAACGTCGGAGTCCATAAAACAGAACCAGTCGGCTGAGCACTTTTCGTGCAGCAGGTCGAGGGCTGTGCCATGCTCGAGTGTGTCCGTCGCCGCCAACTGGCAGTAGGCTAATCGCGGTTCCTGCGCGCAGAACCGCTGCAGCAGTTCGGTCTCGGCCGGCCCGCAGCCGTTGCTGACGAGCTGGAAGCTGCAGTCGCTGTGCGCCAGCAGGCTGTGCACGAGCGGAACCAGATACGTGACCGTATTCGGCGTATAAATGATATTGAACTGTAGCCGCGCGGTGTTCATGAGTCGGCCAACCTGCCCCCGGTCCCGGCATCCCGTCTCGGCGCCTTATCGCCTCATGGTACCCAATGTGCCGGGGCTGCGTCGTGGCCCGATGCCGCGCAACGCAGCCTCGCAAAAACGCCGCCGCGGCTGAACCGCGGCGGCGTTTTCGAGTTGCCGATTGAGGCCGATCGAACCCGGTTGTCGTGGCGACAGTCGGGCGCGACGCCTACCAGAAGCGCACGTCGAGCTGGTAGACGGTCGTGGTGCCACTAACCTCATTACCGACAATCAGCAGCGGCCGCCAGGTCGGGCTGCGATACCACGGCACGAATTCAAGACCCTCCGGGCCCAGATCGCCGGCTGCCGGGTCGGTGGCATCGTCAATGCTGAAATCGCGATTGTTGGTGTAGGTCACGAATTCCGGAGCAGTAGGCCGGGTGATGTCGTACACCATGATGCCGCCGATCCGCTCGAGGCCGACAAAGGCAAGGGTCCGCCCGAAGTAGCGACCGAGCACGATGCCCTCCGGCTCCGGGCCTTTGTCGTCGCTGCGATTGTCAAACGAGCCGTTCTCATCGTTGGTCGAGTTGAAGTCTTGCGGTAGCAGGTTGGCGGTGATCGATTCGAAATCGTTGCCGCTATCCCAGACCAGGCTGCCGCGCGAATCCCAGATACTGAAAGATCGGGCGCCGTAGGCATACAGCTCCTCGTAGAGACCGTCGCCGTCGATGTCGCCCAGCGTAGTCGTGGAGTTCAGCCGGCCGAGGTGCTCGTCCTGCTGCAGCTCAGCCGCATTCGGAAAAACGTTTGGATCGAGCGGCAGATCGCCCATCCGCTCTTCCTCGCTGAAGCCATCGTAATCGCGGGCGTCACCCTCGTTCGCCGTGACAAGGTATGTCTCGCCGCGGAATCGATAGGAGTCGATGCTGTCCGGCTGATACATGCCGAACACAGGCCAGCTCTGGAGGTTGATGGCATCGTCGCGGTTCGAGGCATCGAACTCGTTGCCCGGCGTTGTGTGGTCCTTGAAACCCAGCGGAACGATGTCGACGACCCGCGCGCGGCGGATATTGACGACCGCGAGTGCGTTATTTTCCTGCAGCGCGACGTAAGCAAAACGCCCCCGCGAGTCGGTGGTGATGTATTCCGGCTCGAGGTCCTGCGCAACGGTGGCTCCCGGCCCGAAGATGCGAACGCCGCTGGCGCGAAGTTCATCTGCGCGCTTGTTGAAGCGGCGGAAACGCGCGGTGCGCACACGCGCCCGGCTGATGCCGCGGCGCAGGTCGATAATGCTGACGCTCCCCTCGGGGTCGACGACGTAGTCATCGTCGGGCTCGCCTTCGTTCGCAACCAGCACCCGTTTGCCGTCAGGCGTGAAGGTGAGCATGTCGGGTAGCGGTCCCACTTCGACGAAACCCAGCAGTGCCAGCGAGGCGGTGGAGTAAAATGCGACGATGCCGTTCTGCTGCTTCGGGTCGCGCTCCACCGCAACGGCCAGCAGCCCGCGGTCTACCGCGACACTATTGGCGTTGCCGAGTGAGTCCGCGACCTGGGTCACATTGATCGCATCGATCTTGGTGGGTTCGCGCGGGTTGCTGAGGTCAAGCACGTCGACCGTCGTGTCGTTGGAATTGACCACGAAGGCCCGCCGCGTAAACGCGTCATAGGCGACGATCTCGGCCGCGCCTTCGTCGAACACGGCGGATTCATAGGTGCCGAGTACGTTCAGTTCCAGGGTCGGTTTGAAACCGCGTGCGCTGGCCTGCGTGGTCGTCAGCAGGCCGGCCGACAGAGCGGCGAGTATGAGTGTGCGTGTCATCGGGTTTGCATCCTGAGCAGGGAGTAGGAGTGTTCTGTTGTACCGACGCCGCGTTACGCTATTGTTACGGTCATTCGCAGGACAGCGCCATGAATGCTAGCGACAAACCGGTCTGGCACCCCACCGCAGCGCAGATACGGCAGGCAGCGCTGACGCGGTTTGCGCAGGATTACGCACCCCGCGACGCAAGGCGCGACTATCACTCGCTGCACCGCTGGTCTGTGACTCAGCCGCAGGCGTTCTGGTCCGGCGCGGCGGAGTTCACCGGTGTGTGTTTTGACCGGCCGCCGCACGCGACGCTGGTGGGCGGGGAACACATGGCTGAGGCTCGCTGGTTTCCCGGCGCCACGCTCAATTATGCCGAGCATTTATTGCGGCTGGACCTTCCTGACCCGGCGCTGATCGCGCTGGACGAGCGCGGCCGGCGACGCGAGTTTTCGCGCGCTGACCTGCGGATGCAGGTGCTGCAGGTTGCGGGCGGGCTGCACGCACTGGGGGTCGGCCCCGGCGACCGGGTCGCGGCGGTGCTGCCCAACTGCCCCGAGGCAGTCATCGCCTACCTGGCTGCCGCGGCGATTGGTGCCGTGTTCAGCTCCTGCTCGCCTGATTTCGGCGCACAGGCTGCTGGCGACCGGTTCAGCCAGATTGCACCGCGCGTGCTGATCGGGTGCGATGGCTACACCTACGGCGGCAAACGCTTTGAGTGTCGCGCGGCCCTGGACGAGTTGCGCGAGGTTCTGCCGGGCGAAGTCGCGCTGTTTGTTGTGCCGTTTCTCGACGCCGAGTCGACAACCGCCGGCGGCGATGCCCGTCCGTTCGCCGATCTGCTGGCGGGCCCTCCGGTCGCAGGCTTTGCCGCGCTGCCGTTCGATCACCCGCTGTGCATCCTGTTTTCCTCGGGCACCACCGGCGAACCGAAGTGTATTGTGCACCGCGCGGGCGGCGTGCTGCTGCAGCATCTGAAGGAGCAGGTGCTGCACACTGATCTCGGGCCCGGCGATCGACTGCTGTATTTCACCACCTGCGGCTGGATGATGTGGAACTGGCTGGTGAGCGGCCTCGCGACCGGGGCCACGGTCGTGCTTTACGACGGCGCGCCGGCCTGTCCGACAGCGCGCGGGTATTTGCAGCTGTCTGCGGCCGAGGGCGTTTCGGTCTTCGGCACCAGTCCGCGGTTTCTGACCACGCTCGCCAAACAGTACCCGCAGCTGGGCAGCGAACTGCGCTGGCCGCAGCTGCGTACGGTGCTGTCCACCGGCGCGCCGCTGCCGGCGGCCAGCTTTGATTTCGTGGCCGCAGAATTAGGCAGTCACGTGCAGTTGGCCTCGATTTCAGGCGGCACTGACATTATCTCCTGTTTCGTGCTCGGCAACCCCTGGCTGCCGGTGCACCGGGGCGAGATTCAGTGCGCGGGGCTCGGCATGGCGGTCGACGTGTTCGACGGGGCCGGCATGCCGCTGTCCACCGGCGCGGGCGAACTCGTCTGTACTGAACCGTTTCCGTCAATGCCGCTGGGCTTTTGGGGCGACCACGGCCAGCTGCGGTTCAGGAGCGCTTATTTTGACCGCTACCCGGGAGTCTGGTGTCAGGGTGATCTGGCGGGCTGGACCGGGCGCGGTGGAATCCGCGTGTTGGGCCGTTCCGACACCACGCTGAACCCGGGCGGCGTGCGGATCGGCACGGCGGAGGTGTGCGGCCCGGCCCTGGCGCACGCGGCGGTGATCGACGCGCTGGCGGTCGGCCATCGGCACCACGACGACGAGCGCGTCATCCTGTTTGTGGTGCTGACTGAAGGCGCGGCGCTCACGCCGGCGCTGCAGCAAGAGATCGCCGAGCGGATTCGCACGCAGGCCAGCCCGCGTCACGTACCGGCGCAAATGTTCGCGGTGCCTGCCATGCCGCAGACCCGCAGCGGCAAATCGGTCGAGCTGGCGGTGCGCGCCGTTCTGCACGGCGCCGACCCGGGCAACCTTGATGGGGTTGCGAATCCCGAGGCACTGGAAGCGTTTGTGGGGCTCATCTGACGCGTCGACGTGTGGTTGCTATTTCGCGGCGTTCGTCGCGTAATGATCAGCGGGAAGGGAGAGCGATGCAGTCACTAGTCCGGCACCCGGGTGCGCACCGCTGGTTCGGCACGATGGCGCTGGCCGGTGTTGTGCTGTTCGGCTACGCCATCGGCGGGCTGATGGGGCCGCCCAGCCAGGTGGTGGGCGAGCGCCTCGCGGAGCTGACCTGTCTGCAGGTGGCCTTTACGCCTGAACGCTTCACCGGCGTGTTCCTCGATTTTCCGGTTCCCGTGCGGGCGGCCGTTGTCGAGCTGCTGATCCCCGGCGATCTGGTGTTTGCCTGGGGCTACGGACTGTTGTTGGCCGGTCTGACCGGGCTGCTGGCGATTCGTCTGCCGGGTCAGTGGTTGCGGGTCGGGGCTCTGGTGCTGTGGGCGCCCTTGCTCGCCTCGACCTTCGACTGCATCGAGGACGTGTTTTTGCACACGCTGGCGCGCGAGCTGCTCGAAAACCCCGCGGCTAAGGTCAGCGGTGCTCTGCCGCTGCTGGCGGGTCTGGCCGCCACCGTCAAGTACCTGGCACTGGTGGTCGTTACGCCCGCTTACGGGCTGGCCGGCATCGCCAAGGGATTGTCCGTTGACCGCAGCGCAGGCGCGCTGCTGTTGTATGCCTTTCTTGGCCTTAACCTTATGCTTATGATTCTGCGACCGCTGCAGCAGATTCCGCCGTGCTTCTGACCGCAGCCTGACTCTGCGCACGATCCGGATCATTCGAGACACGCCTGCCGCATGCGAACCTTTATCAACCGCTTTCCTCTGCTGGCCTACTTTGGCCTGGCCTATGCACTCACCTGGAGCCTGGCGGTACCCCTGCTGCTGTCGAAGCGCGGGGTGATCGATCTGCACGTGCCGCACGGGCTCGAGGCGGTGGCGGCTTTCGGGCCCTGTGCGGCGGCGCTGATCGTGCTGGGGGTAACGCAGGGGCGCGCCGGCATCGCGGCACTCGGCCGCAGCCTGCAGCGCTGGCGGGTTCCGCTGGTCTGGCTGCTGTTCGCGCTGCTGTCGCCGCTGGCCGTGCTGGTGACCGCGCTGCTCGTCCGCGGCTCGCTCAGCGCGT
>JGI12048J13642_10525332_pt1 | contig 10608 bp, 7 predicted proteins | sample ElkSlonscriptome_16_FD_13642 | JGI IMG/M metagenome (IMG submission 13642)
CTTGGCGCGCCGGAATTTATCCGAGGCCAGCACTTCGCGCATGCTGACGATCTGTTTTTTCTTATTCGGCACTTCAATACCGATGGTCCCCCGTCCCGGAATGGGTGCGATGATCCGTATTCCCAGAGCCGCCAGGCTCAAGGCAATATCATCTTCGAGATTCTTGATTTTGGAGATGCGTACACCGGGAGCGGGTACGATTTCGTAAAGGGTAATAGTAGGGCCGATGGTAGCCCGGATCTTGGTGATCTCGATCTTGTAATTCAGCAGGGTCTCGATGATCTGATCCTTATTGGCTTCCAGCTCTTCCCGGTCGATCTCTACCTTTTCCCCTTCGTATTCCTCCAGGAGTGGCAATACGGGATGTTCGTAGCTCGACAATTCCAGGGTGGGGTCGTAGGGCTCGGAGTGATTGCGGTTTTCTTCCTGTGCCTGCAGGGGCTCTCCGGCACCAAGTGGTGTAGAAGGCTTGGCAGGTATATCACTTGCGGCACCTGGTGTTTCCACTTCCAGTTCGGAGTCCCCCGGATGCAGCGGACCTTCAGAAGACCCCTTCTTTTTTTCCTGATTGACCAGATCGAAGTCCAATTCGGGAATAACTTCCGGTTTCTTTTTTTTGGAAGAAGGCAATTGATCAAGGCCTAATTCCTCCTCTATGAGTTCGTCTTCGGTCAGATTCGACTCCTCGTCTGAATCGGTGTTCCGGAGGTCTTTGCGCCCTTTCAATTGGGGGCGATGGCCGGGCCGGAGCCGGGCTTGTTCCTTTTCGACCGAACGGGGCGTTACGGCCGGACGCGTGCGGCGATTACCGGTAAGCTCGATCCAGAATCCTTTGGGATCCTTGGTGAGCATCCCCCAGGGCATTTTTTCAAACTTGGGATTAAAAAACCAGATGACCATTACGATCAGGATAAACACGAACAACAGGGCTTCTCCGGTAACGCCAACGAATTTGAATAGCCAACCGTTCACTGATTCCCCGAAGGCCCCGCCAAATGGAAAGGTAGCCCCGGGAGCTACAAACTCCAGAAAGACGGAGAGTACGACCATGGACACCAGGCTGTAGCGGATCACCGGTACGTACCGGGACATGGGCGTTTTCTGGATCAATCCCCACCCCACGGCAACTAACAGGAATACGATAATGTAGGAGGACAAGCCGACACCCCAGTAGAAAAACCCGCTGGACACGATGGCACCCAGTCGACCCAGCCAGTTGGCCATTTCCAGGTCGCTGCGCAGGAGCAGCTCCCAGCTAAACCGCATCACACGGTCCTGATCGATATGCCAGGTAAACAGGTAAGAGGTAAAAGCAATAAACAGGTAGACGGCAAAGAAGAGCATGAGTACCCCAATGAGCTTAGGCACCCGTTCGTCCTTAAAGGCGAGTGCTAATTGATTCCCTTTCCGTTTTTTTCGCTTTTTTGCTGCCATGAAGGTGATGTCCTACGGTTGTTCGTCAACAAAAATAGGTATTAAATATGGGAAAAAATAACGCAAGGAAGCCGTGAGGATAGTACCATGACCCTTATTTTTTTACCTTATTTTGCGAAAGCAACAGCAACAACCATCACATTATCATACACTTAGACTTTCGCTAAAACAAAGACTATCAAACCGAATCAAATTATTGCAATTACTCATTTTTGTTTTAACTGATCAACGATGAACCTTACCGCCGAAATCAGCATGTACCCCTTGCATCAAGAATACGAGCCGATCATCCTCGAATTTATTGCCGACTTGCGCACAAATACCGATATTGACGTAGTCACCAACGCTATGAGCACCCAGATACGCGGGCCTTACCAACGCGTATGGGACGTGCTGCAACAAGCTACCCGAAGGAGTTTTGAAGTGCACGGGAAAGCCGTATTTGTGGTTAAATTCATCGGTGGCGAACTCCCCATATTGGATGCACCGATCACCGAATAAACCAACTTCATGTTAGCTACTGAGCAAATTCAACGGTACCGCTTGGAAACCCCAGGCACACAACACCATATTCACCTGAACAACGCCGGAGCGGCCCTGATGCCAGAGCCCGTAACGGAGGCTATCAAGCGGCACCTGGAACTGGAAAGCGATCACGGTGGCTACGAAGCCGCGGCCATGGCCAGGGGGCGAATCCAGGGGTTTTATCAGTCGCTGGCCAAGCTCCTGAAATGCGAACCGCGGAATATTGCTTTTGCCACCAATGCCACCGATGCCTATTCACGGGCATTGAGTGCCATTCCGTTCCGGAAGGGTGATAGTATCCTGACCACCCGGGAAGACTATGTTTCGAACCAATTAGCGTTCCTGCAACTCGTACGCCGATTCGGTATCAAGATCAGGTATGCCGACACCCTGCCCGCAGGCGGAGTGGATCCGGATTCAGTGCGTGACATGATCCAAAAAGAGCGACCAAGGTTAGTGGCCGTTACGCATATGCCTACCTATTCGGGACTTATTCAGGATGTAGCGGCAGTGGGTCGGATTTGCCGGGAGCACGATATCCTGTATTTGGTGGACGGATGTCAGACGGCCGGCCAGTTAGACCTGGATATGAAGGACATCGGCTGCGACTTTTTTAGTGCCACCTTCCGGAAGTTCTTGCGGGGGCCCAGAGGTACCGGCTTTTTATTTGTCTCGGACCGCGTTCTCGAAAGCGGATTGCACCCTCTCTTCATTGACCTGCACAGTGCGAACTGGACCGGCGACACCACGTACCGTCTTGCGGACAGTGCCCGCAGGTTTGAACTTTGGGAACGAGCTTACGCACTGGTGCTTGGAGCGAGGGCAGCTACTGAGTACGCACTGGCAGTAAATACATTACACATTGAGCAACGGGTCCGTCAGTTGGCCAATGACTTGCGTCAAAAATTGGAGTTGGTCGATAAGATCGAGGTCCTCGACCGGGGGACAGCCCTGGGCGGTATTGTTACTTTGCACGTTTCCGGATGGAATCCCAATAATGTAAAGGCAGTCCTGGAGCAGGCAACCATTAATTGCAGCCTGGTACATACGGAATCCGCCCGATTTGACTTCCAGGAACGGGGTATCGAATGGGCCCTGCGCCTGTCGCCACACTACTACAACCTGAACTCCGACCTGGACGAAGTCACCGGCATCCTCGACGCGCAGATCAACAGATCATGAAAGGGGATCGGACCATTATAAAACAACAGGACCTGGCAATAAAACTCGCCCACGCCGACCAGGCGGAGGATTTATACGAACTGCTGCAACGGGAACGGTCTAACCTGAAAGAATACGTACCCTGGGTTTCCGAAACGCAGAGCCTGACCGATACCCGCCGGTTCCTGGAGGAATCGGACCTCTTTAACCGTGGTGGCCAAAAACTCATTTCCATGATCTATTATCAGGAAAGAATGACTGGGTCGATCGGATTGCTGAAGATCAACCGCCACCACCGGTCGGCCGAGATGGGTTTCTGGCTGATCAGGGAAAACGAAGGTAAGCGCATTATGTCTACCGCTGCCCGCTTGCTCATAAACTATGTCTTTGACCAGACAACCATCCACCGCCTGGAAATAAAGATCCCATCCAGCAATGTTCGCGCCCACCGCATTCCCCATGTTTTAGGCTTCCTGCACGAAGGCACCCTGCGGCAGGGGGCTTACCAACACGGGGAATTCCTCGATCTCGAGTTGTATGCCCTCCTCCGACCAGATTGGCACTAATACATCCAACAATTTTTTTTATAAAAGAGCTACAAGGACTTGCGTCAGCCAATGTATTGTTTTATATTGCAACCAAATCGTTGTTTTTTGTTTGAATTAACACCCTACACCAGCCATGATTCGGGAAGATCGCATAGCCTTGAACAGACGTTTTCGCAAAGTATTCAAGCTCCTGGAAGAGCGAGGAGATATTGTACTTAATGACCGCAACGGGCGGGGTATTGGCGATTTCGCCGAAAAAGTACTTGGTAACCGGGCCTACGGGCACATTATCAGAGCATTCCTGAATCCAGATGACAAACGGTGCATCGACTACCGCCATGCACGTTCCATTTGCCACGAATACGGTGTAAATGAATCGTATCTTATCGACGGTGCTGGTACGCCCTTTGGATTCGACGTTCCCGATGCCGGCAGCTTTCCGGCGGATATCGAAGCGGCTCCCCGCGGCAATATTTTACTTACTACTACCGAAGCCTTTGCCGGTACCTCCGTAGATGTAGGTGGTTTTGCCAAGGAAGATGTGGAGTATTTCAGCATTCCCGGCCTGAGTGGCAGCGGGATGGTGGCCTTTCCGATTAACGGTAACAGTATGGAACCGGTCATTATGGACAATGACCTCGTGGTCTGCCGGGAGATCAACGGGCCCCACGAACTCAGAGATAACAAAATATACGCCGTCAAAAATAACGGCTCCATTTGGGTGAAATACGTCCAAAAGGTAGACGATCCCAACGGTCGCGTCACCCACCTCAAACTAATATCGGCCAATCATCTGGAACACGATCCCTTCGTGGAAGAGGTGAATGAATACACCCGCCTTTACCAGGTAGTACGCCGGATCAGTGAATTCGAATAACCCGTTTACAGCGTTTTACCATAATCCCGGACTGAAGAAACACGATACCTGACACAAATGGTTTGGGTGCTGCCCGATCAGTAGCTAGTCAGGAGATGCGGCTTCCGGAATAGTGGTATTGCTCCGGGTACATCCATGCCAATAAAGCCTCCTTTGAACCCAAGGTTGGATCGTACACTATTGAAACAACTTCCTCTTTTGTTCGATACCGGCCAATAAAGTTAGGGTTTTCGAAATCTTACATTTTCCTGCTGTTATTTTGTCCCGGCCTGGATTTCGTCCAGGCCGGTTTTCTTGTGCCTGTCTGGATCGTTTCATTCCCCAGGCTGCCTGCTCCGGCAACGTCACTACCCCAGGCGCTGGCGCATGCTTTCGTACAACATGATCCCGGCCGCCACGGATACGTTGAAGGAATCGGTTTTTCCTCGCTGTGGAATGATGAATCGCTGATCTGACATTTTGGCGATGGTGGGGCTGATACCTCGTCCTTCAGCTCCCAGTATAAAGGCCACCGGCCCGGTGAGGTCGAGGTCCATCAACCGCTCCTCCGCCGTGAGGTCGCTGGCGAGAACGCGCACCCCCGATTGTTGCAGGTACTCAATAGCTGCCGGCAAGCTACTTTCCCGGCAAACGGGAATATCACGCAAGGCACCGGCCGATGTTTTAAGCGCTTCGGCGTTCAGTAACGGTGTTTTATTGCGGCCCATAACAATTGCGTGAGCGCCGGCAATTTCAGCCGAACGGGCAATTGCACCAAAGTTACGCACATCGGTTACCCCGTCTAACAAGATAAAAAGGGGCATTTCGGACTGCTCAAATAACAATGGCAGCAAATCCTCTAATCGCTGAAAACCAACTGGTGCCATAAAGGCGATCACTCCCTGGTGGTTACCCCGTACCAGGCTGTTCAGCCGATCTTTTGGTACCATTTGTAATGGGATATTCCGATCGCGGGTTAAATGTCGCAATTCCTTTTCCAGCTCACCACGTGTATCACGCTGGAGCAGTACCTTATCAATCGAGGCATTAGCCTGAATAGCCTCCACTACCGGATGTCGGCCAAAAATGATCTGATTCGCTGATTCCTTCATGCTGTAAAGGTCCGAAAAAATTGACATACCCCATTCATGCCGCGGAGAAAGGCTCTTGTGCATGCCAATCCGCTGAAAGGGTGCTATTTATTCCTTCGCATAGCGATAGCCGGACTCCAAACATATTTTGTTAGTGGTATATCGTGTGGCCGACAAGCTATTGCCCATAAACTGTTTAATCTGTCGTCTATCCGGTAAATAACCAGCAATCAAAGTAGCCATGTCTTTGTTTATATAGTTATACATTTGTCTATTGCATTTCAATTCCACATATGATGACACTTCGCTTGCTTTTTGTTGCTACCCTTGTTCTGACTTCTGCGATTTCCGGCTGGTCCCAACAACAAACCGCTCTTGATCACGCCCTTCGCCACCTGGAGGAACACCGCGAGGCCTGGGGACTTGAACAAAGTGATCTCGATGATCTGATGGTATCCGACACCTATTTTTCCAACCATAATGGCGTACAACACATTTATCTCAAGCAGCGCTACCGTGGTATTCCCATCTTTAATGCCATAGCGGGCGTACACATTCGACCCGACGGCGAGATTTTGACCGCCAATCAAAAACTGGAGGCCAACATCAGTAAGCGGGTAACGGCACTCCGTTCCGCATCAATTCCGGCTGAACGTGCCCTGAGAACCATTGTACAACGCGTCAACCCGAACGGTAAAATATTACCGCGTTCCATGAAGTCATCCACTGAGCAACGTATCCGATTTACCGGAGGGGATATTTCATCCCACCCCATTACGCTGGAGCTGCAGTATATCCCCATGCCGAACGGAGAATTAAAACTAGCCTGGGGAACAACCATTGTTGAGACAGAAGGTCCGGATGCCTGGTTGATCCACGTTGATGCCACCACTGGTGTCCCTCTTGAAAAACGCAATCTTACCGTGAGCTGCTCTTTTGATCATTCCGAAGGCGGTAGCTGTGATGTGGCCGAGGCGCACATCTCCCGAGGCTTCACTCCGGTCAGTCAGAAGCTATCCGAACAAGTACTGAATGACGGTGCACAATACCGGGTATTTCCGGTACCGGTCGAAGCTCCGATCTTTGGCACCCGGGAATTAATAGTCGATCCGGCGGATCCCACTGCCAGCCCATTTGGCTGGCACGATAACAACGGCATGGAAGGACCTGAGTTTACTACCACCCGTGGCAATAATGTGCACGCCTACCTGGATGTCATTCCCGACAATGATCCTGATGATCCTTCCTTTCCAAATGGAGGGGAAGAGCTCATCTTTAATTTTCCGCTTAACCTCAATAACACACCGGACACCTACGAAGAAGCCGTGTTGACGCAAATGTTTTACATGAACAACGTCATGCACGACTTTACCTACTACTACGGATTTGATGAGAATGCCGGAAATTTCCAAGACTTCAACTACGGTCGGGGCGGACGCGGTACGGATTATGTCCGGGCGGAGACACAGGACGGCTCGGGACTCAATAATGCTAATTTCCTGACCCTCCCCGATGGGGAGTTTGGTCGCATGCAAATGTTCCTCTGGGCGTCGAGCACGAATGCCCGGGTAGACATTTCCGGACCTTCGGTGATGGGTGACAATCGCTTTCGGTTTGGCACAGCTTCTTTTGGGCCAATACTTCGCTCTGAGCTAAGCGGCCAGGTGGTAGCCGTAATTAGTGACGACTTCGACAGTACAACCGGATGTAGTGTATTCTTCAACGGCAATCAGGTAGCCGGTAAAATTGCCCTTATCAATCGGGGAGAATGTGCATTCGAAGAAAAGGTAAAAAACGCTGAGGCCGCCGGAGCTATCGGGGTTATCATTGCCAATACGGAAGACAACATCCTGAGCATGGGTGGTACCGACACTATCCCCGATCCGAGCATTCCCTCCGTCTCTATTTCCAGCAGTTCGGGTGCTATCATCCGGGATGCACTGAATGGAGGTCAGGTGAACCTTACTATTGAAGTACCTCAATATCTGGATTCCGGATTTGACAATGGTGTTATCGCTCACGAATACGCCCACGGCATCTCCAATCGCCTGACGGGTGGGCCTTCGGAAGCCTTCTGTCTGTTCAACGACGAACAAATGGGCGAAGGCTGGAGCGACTTCTTCGCCTTAGTCACTACCGTACGCCCCGACGACACCGGAGAATTACCCCGGGGCATTGGTAATTATGTGACCGGGCGGGAGATTCGGGGCCGGGGGATTAGACGCCAGCCCTACTCTACCAGTTTTGATATCAACGACCAGACCTACGATGACATCATAGGCACCAACGCCCCTCACCCACTCGGTGAAATCTGGGCAGCTACCCTCTGGGACCTGTATTGGGCCCTGGTCAATGAATATGGGTACGACCCGGATCTGTATACCGGCACCGGCGGCAATAATATCGCCATCCAATTGGTGATGGACGGCATGAAATTGCAAGAGTGCCGCCCCGGATTTATCGATGGACGTGACGCCATCCTGGCCGCCGATGCCATCAATAACAATGGTGCCAACGAATGCCTGATCTGGGAAGTTTTTGCCCGCCGTGGACTGGGCTGGAATGCCGACCAGGGCTCCTCGGGTACCCGCAACGACAATATTGAAAATTACGACGTACGTCCGGAGTGTATTCGGGAAGTAAAGATCGAAAAGACCTCTACCCCGCTAATTGCTGCCGGTGATACGTTTCAGATACAACTGGTTGTTACTAATGACAAGCTGGAAACCGTAACGGATGTTATGGTTTCGGATCTTATTCCCGACAACGCCACCCTCCTTCCCAACACGCTGGCTGGCGGACAGGAAGTGTCGATCGCCGGCAATGAGGTGGTGTTTTCAGTAGGTAGCTTGCTGTCCGGCCAATCGATTCAATTGAGCTACGAGCTGGTCAGTGACCCCTCACTGGCTTCCCGTCCACTTTTCATGGACGACATGGAGAGCGGAATTGGTGGCTGGAGACTGCGAAGCCGCATTGGTCAGGAAGGTTGGCGCCTTTCGGATGACCGTTCCAATTCCGGTTCCTTTGCCTGGTACGTTCCCAATTCCGAAAACGAGCAGGATCAATCCCTGCAATTACTACGGGCAGTACCCCTCACAAACGGCACCCCCGTTTTGCGTTTTTACCATTCTTTTGACATTGAACCAGGACTCGACGGCGCTATCCTGGAAACAGCTACCGATGGTGGTTTCTCCTGGAACCCATTGAACGAGGAAGTCTTTATCCGGCAGGGGTATACCGGTCGCATTGCCCCCCGAACCCTGGGTGAATCTGATCTCGATGGATTCTGGGGAGGACAACCTGATTTTCGGGCCTCTTACGTAGACCTCACCTCTTTTCGGGGGCAGGATTTCAGTGTCCGCTTCCGCTTTGGTGCCAACCAGGAAACCAGTCAGAATCCGGTGGTAACGGAGGGATGGTACGTGGATGATGTAGCTATTTTCGACATGGTCAATTACCAAAGCGAAGCTTGTATCACCACTGCCGAAGGTGACCAAGCCTGCGCAGAAACCCGTCGGGGCGGTACCATTGTGGAGGTGGAGGAACTATCGACCTCGACCGAAGAACACGTAGCTAAGGCAGAAGTATCCATTTTCCCCAATCCGGCAATCAGCCAGATAAACATACAGCTCAGCGAAGACATTGGCAGTTACCATCTTGAGATCCTGTCCATCGACGGACGCACCATGCTTCAGCGAACTTCCCGCGATTTGCGGTCTTCGCTGGATGTATCGGCCTTGCCCGCCGGTATATACGTATTGGCCATTGAAACGGAGACAGATCGCCTGGTACGGCGTATGGTAATTGAAGCTGCTAACTAATGAATAGCTTTCCGGTCCCGATCCGGTAATCAAGGCTGGTCCAATAATCACCATCCAGATGGTGCTTTTTGGAAATGATAAGGTCAATATCTTCTTAACCAGCATCCATCAATTGGCATCTTGGTTGGACTGACTCCGCAAGAGCCGCAGGGCCTCCCGGTCCATGGGTTCTGTATGTTTTACTTTTTCAAACCACTTCTCAGCCAGTTTATCATCCCCTTCCCGCAGGGCGATCAGGCCGCAAAGGGAAAGAATGGCATCATCCAGGTCCTTAAGCATTTTACCGGATTGCAAACCGATGGCATCGCGGAGAGACAGTAATTGTCCCGTATTACTGATGGCGGGCTGATCCATGAAGTAGTAATTCAGCACCAAACGGATTGAATCAGAAGCTGCATAAGTACCCCAGACTACCACGTTAGCATTACAGTTTTCAGCAGCCATGGGGGCCTCATCAAGTGCAGCGATGGAAGCAGGGTTTCCCAATTGAGCCCGAACGGATAACCCATTATTGGTTGACAATTCATTGATGCGATTGCGGATAACAACCTGGGGCTGGGCTTCGTTCCCGCCAACATTTTCAAACGGGACAACAAGCACCCGATTGGAAATATTCGGTGGATAACTCGGACAATCCGGCGTTCTTTCCGCCATGATCCACCAAACAGCAACCGCGCTGAGAGCGATCAATACACCAGTGATCCAGATGATGCGAGGTCGCTTCTTTTGTGCAGCAGCTGGTCCGGAAGACCGGATGAGCGACAGTAAACGATCGTTCAAACGATTAACTCGTACCTGCCGTTCTTCGTAGCTGAGCACCCCTTTTTGGTGATCGCGCTGGACCTGATGGTATTCGGCTTCCAAAACGTCCAGATCAGATTCCAGGGATGCATCCGGATCCAGGTCACGAATAACAGAAACCGCCTCCTGGAATCGGCCAGCAGCCAAATGTTTAGCAATAGTTCGGCGATCGGTAGCAGGTATCAAAATATGCTTTTCAGAAAAGATACTAGTTACCTGGCAGAAATACTATGTTTCAATTGCCTGCTATTATACTCAACGTGATTTGGTTTGGGGCTTTTCACCTACCAATCAGTTTAGAAGCCATTACAAAAATATCCGTTGGCCTGCCCATACGGGCCCGTCGGGGCAAAGCTATCTTTGTCCCTGTA
>JGI12048J13642_10410137_pt1 | contig 10592 bp, 10 predicted proteins | sample ElkSlonscriptome_16_FD_13642 | JGI IMG/M metagenome (IMG submission 13642)
CAGACCTCGGGTCCACGCGCATAATTGCCACGGACAATTCTCCGGCAATGGTCAACCGCTTCACTGAACTGCTGGCGACGCGCGCGCGCGCTGATCACAAAGCAGTTCCGCTGCAGCCGGTACTGGGCGACATCCGTGACGTGGACTTTAGCGGCGCCTCCATGGTGGTCCTGAACTTCACCTTGCAGTTTCTGGCACTGGATGAGCGCGACACGCTGTTGCGCCGTATTGCCGATGGCCTGCTACCCGGCGGTGTCCTCGTACTGGCGGAAAAGATCTGTTTCGAGGATGAGGCCGTGCAGCGCGATCAGACCAACTGGCACCATGACTACAAGCGCATGCAAGGTTATTCGGATATGGAAATTGCCGGCAAGCGGGCGGCACTGGAGGAAGTGTTGCTCACCGAGAGCGAGGCGACGCATGTGGCGCGTATGGAGGCAGCGGGCTTTCGTCGCGTGACCCGTTGGTTTCAGTGCTTTGCGTTTTGCGCCTGGCTGGCGGAAAAGTGAGGTGTCGGCTGACGCTGCAGGCCTGGAATGGCCTGGAGCAACACCTGGCCGGAGCCAGGGTCAATACGGATGCTTTGCTCAAGGTCCTGCATGCGCGCCTTGCGAGCCTTCAGCATGGTGATCTGGCGGACTGGCTGGACGCGGTGGCTGCCTTGCCTCAGGTCACGCCAATGCTGCACGGCGGCCTGTCCGCCCCGCAACTCGGGGAGCCCGTGGCGGACCCGGCGGCCCTGGCGGAGACCCTGATGGCTTTTCACCCCTGGCGCAAAGGCCCACTGGAGCTGGGCGGTGTGGTGATTGATACCGAGTGGCGCTCGGACTGGAAATGGGACCGAATTGCACCACACCTTGGCCTGCAGGGCGCTCACGTCCTTGATGTGGGTTGCGGTAACGGTTATTTCGGCTGGCGCATGCTGGACGCGGGTGCGCGCTGCGTTGTCGGCATAGACCCGACCGTGCTGTTTGTCGTCCAGTGGCTGGTGCAACAGCACTTTGCGGGCGCGTCAGCGAATTATGTCTTGCCCCTGAAGGACATCGACCTGCCGCTGGACCTCGGACAGTTTGACGTGGTCCTGTCGATGGGTGTGCTCTATCACCGCCGGGAACCACACGACCACCTGCGGCGCTTGCGCTCAGTCACCGCCCAGGGAGGACAATTATTGCTGGAAACGCTGGTCGTTGAGGGCATCAACAGCCTGTATCCAGCCGGTCGCTATGCACGCATGAAAAACGTGCACGAGGTGCCCTCGGTAGAGCGGCTCTGCTCGCAAATTCAGGACTCGGGTTTCAGTGACATTCGGGTTGTCGACCTGGCGCCCACCACGGTTGACGAACAGCGCAGTACACCCTGGATGCATTTCGAATCACTGGCCGAGTGCCTTGACCCACAAAATCCGGAGTGCACCATCGAAGGCCACCCTGCACCGGTCCGCGCGGTGATCGTGGCCAGCGCTTAGGGCCCGTTAACAGGCCTGGACCAATGACCCCTGGCGCATGGCAGATGTCGCAGCCTGTGCGACACTACGCGCGCTTCACGATTTGCTGCGTACCCTTCCGGCCTCGCCGGACACGCACGCCATCGACTCACGGATTTGTAAGACCTGGAACAAACTGAATGATTGAGCTTAGAAACCTGCGGCGCACTTATCACGTCGGCGGCCAGACCATCAATGCGCTGGATGGCGTTGACCTCGACTTCGGTGAAGGCGAGTTTGTCGCGATCATGGGCCGTTCGGGTTCCGGCAAATCAACGCTTCTCAATATGCTCGGCTGCATGGACCGGCCGGATGGTGGCAGCTACCGGCTGGACAGTAAGGCCGTCAGCGAGATGAATGATGATGAGCTGTCGGCGTTTCGTAACCGCTATATCGGCTTCATTTTTCAAAGTTTTCACCTTCTGCCCAGGCTGACCACGCTGGAAAACGTGCTGCTGCCCCGGCGCTATCACGAACACGGTCAGCAGGAAGCCGATGTGGCCCGGGCCAAGGACCTGCTGGACCGGGTTGACCTGGGCACCCGAATGGATCACAAGCCAAACGAACTGTCCGGCGGCCAGCGTCAGCGTGTCGCCATCGCCCGCGCGCTGATCAATGAACCCCGTTTACTGTTGGCCGATGAACCAACCGGCAACCTCGACAGTCGAACCTCTGATGCCATCATGGCGTTGCTTAAGGAACTGAACGCGGACGGACAGACCATTGTCATGGTGACGCATGAACAGGAGATTGCTGACTTTGCCCGCAGGCAGGTAGACATGATGGATGGAAAAGTTCTTCGGGAGACACATCGTGACGCGTAATACAAACTTGATCAATGGCGTCAGAACAGGCCTTGTTGCCATGTTACTGGCTGGCTCTGCCAGTGCGGCGGAGCCACCGCCGCTGATTAGCGGCGAGGTATTCTCCCGTCAGGCCCAGCAAATAATTGTTCCTGCGGTTAACAACTCCCAGACCCTGATCAGCAGCATGGTTCCCGAGGGTAGTTTTGTCGAGACCGGCGCGCTGGTCGTGGAGTTTGACGGCACGGAGGCGGCGCGAGCGCTGGAGCAGCAAAGGGAAGTGACCCGTACGGAGCAGGCCCGCACTGACCGCGATCTGGCGCGGCTTGCCAAGGAGCTCGAACAGGCACGTTATCTGCTCAAACAGGCCGAGGTCGACCTGGAGCTGGCAACGCTCAAGGCGGAAATTCCACAGGGCGTGATTGGCGCGATAGAGTTTGCCGAAAACCAGCTCACATTCGAACAGGCGACCAATACGCTCGAAGATGCACGCAGGCAATTCGACAGCAGTCAAAAGAGCCTGGCGGACCGGCAACGGCAGGACGAACTGGATCGCACCAGGGTGGCGCTGCAGGAGGCCTGGTGGGCAGAAATGCTCGAGAACATGACGGTTCTCGCCCAACAGCCCGGCTACGTGATTTACGGAAACCACCCCTGGACCCGGGCAAAGTTCCAGGAGGGTGATAACGTCCGTACCAGTTTCCAGGTAGCGCAGGTTGCAAACACGGCGGATCTCGCTGTGAAGGTCTGGATTAACGGCGTGGACCGGCCAAGGATTGCCGAAGGCGACCGGGTTCAGGTGCGCTTCGACGCCCTGGCCGAGCGTCGTTGGAGCGGCCACATCGAATCTATCTCGGCCAGTGGCGCGAAACGCCAGGAGTGGGGCGACGCCAACTACTTTGAGGGTATTGCGGTGCTGGACGAAGGGGGTAATGGTGCATTGCTTCCGGGAATGAGCGCACTGGTGGAGGTGCTGCCATGAAGCGATTCGTGCCTATTTCATACGCCGCGTTACTGGGCATGGTGCTGACGGCCTGTAGCGATAAACCGCTGCCCGAGGTGTCCCCGGACCAGCAAGTCATGGCCACAGTGACCGTCACGGGCGAATTGCAATCCGCCAATTCAAGGTATTTTGGCCCGCCTGCGATCGCGGATATCTGGAACTATACGATCTCTTTCATGGCCCCGGACGGTGTCGAGATCGCCGCCGGGAGGCCCGTGCTGGGTTTCAATACCCAGGAACTTCAAACCCAGCTGCGCGACAAGAACAACCAACTTAATGAAAAGCGCAAAGAGCTCGACCGCACCCGCATCATAGCCAAGGAACAGTTGGCTGAGCTCAGCCTGGGTGTTGAAGAGGCAGAAGCTGACCTGGACAAGGCCCGGCTAAAAGCAGACATCCCGGCAAACCTCCTGGCGGCGCGCGATTATCGTGAAAACCAGCTCCTTCTGGAGCGCGCAGAACTTGAACTTGCCCTGCGCACCGAGGTGCTTGCCCGGGAGCGCATCATTCAAGCCACCGAAGTGGAGATTCTGGAACGCGAGATTGCCGTTCTGAAGGTTGATGCCGACCGGTTCGAGAACTCGATTAACAGCATGACCATCATGGCACCAAGTGCCGGCGTGGTAATTCATGTGCGCGACCGGCGAAATAACAAAATGGCGGTCGGTGACAATGTCTGGGGTGGTCGACGGGTTATCGAGTTCCCGGACATGGCACAGCTCGAGGCCCATGTGGAAATTCCCGAGCGTGAGTCGGCCCGGATTCGCGTGGGGCAACAGGTGCGCTTCACGATGGATGCGGCGCCGGAGAAGGATTTTATCGGTGAAATTACCTCGTTGGCCTCGGTGATCCATACGCGCTCTACCAATCAGCCGGACAAGGTTTTTGATGCCACCGTCAAGCTGTTGAACCCGGATCCGGACATCATGCGCCCGGGTATGAACATCAACGCCGTGATTCTTCTGGAAACCACGGCCAACGAGGTAGCGGGTCTGTGAGCGGTCGAGCGCGCGACTTTGTAGCGACGGTGGTGTTGGCAGCTTTGCTGGCGGGCTGCAGCAACGATGCAGTGGACGAGGTTGAAACCATCACGCTGGAGCGCACGGACTTCAACGTGTCCCTGCTGGCCAGTGGCGAACTCCAGGCCGCGGAGTCCACGGCCATCATGCCACCGCCGGGCAGCCGTGCCCCGCGGACCATTCGCTGGCTGGCGCCCAATTACAGCTGGGTCAGAGAAGGTGAGGTTGTGGCGCGCTTTGATGTGTCCACGGCAGAGCGCGAAGCCAGTACCGCGGGGATTGAAATCGATAAGGTCGACCTGCAGGTGCTGGGTAAGGAGCGGGAGCTGCAGCGGCTGCTTTCAGAGCTGGGTAACGACCTGGAAATTCTTGATATCGAGAAATTGATGGCCACGGAGTTCAACTTCGAAAATGAACTGGCCTATTCACGGTTTGAGATCATTGATGCCATGCGTGACCGCGCGCTGCTGGACTACAAGTCCGGACACCTGGAGAACAAGAAGGGCAGTTACAGCGAGCGACAAGGTGCGGAAGTGGCCGTGCTCGCGGCCCAGCGCTCTACCCAGGAGTCGAAATTCGAAGAGCAGCAACTCATGTTGGAAAACCGCGAGGTTACCGCGCCTCATGACGGTTACTTTGTCACCGAGAAAAGCTGGTGGGGCCAGCCGATTGATGTTGGCGCCACCGTTTTCTCGGGCAACAAGCTGGCCTCAATTCCCAACCTGGCCAAGATGGAGGCCACGCTGCAAGTTCTGGAAACCGAAGCGGTAGGTATCGTTACAGGCCAGAAAGTGGATCTGCTGGTGGACGCTTTTCCTGACCGCCCCCTGTCGGGCACGGTCAGCGCCATCACGGCAACCGCAGCACCGATTGAGCGGGATAATCCGGTCAAGTACTTCATGGTGACCGTCGCGCTGGATCAATCCGATCCGGAATGGATCATTCCCGGCGCCATTGTGACGGCCACGATCAATATCAGCCAGGCCGGGGAGACAATCGCGATTCCCAACCAGGCGATCTTCCGCGAGGGTGAGTCTGACTGGGTACTGGTGCAGGCAGGCAGCGCCCTGGAGCGACGCGATATCAGCCTCGGATTGCGTGGTCCCAACCGCTCACAGGTACTCGATGGTTTGCAGGTTGGTGAGAAAATCGCGCTGTTTCCACCCGGCAAGGCCGAATCATGAGCCTGCTTAAGGGCATCAACCGGGAAGGATTCGTTCATGCTTTTGCTCAGCTAAAGCAACACAAGTTGCGCACTTCGCTGACCCTGCTCGGCATGGTCTTTGGCGTGGGCGCAGTCATCGCGATGCTCAGCATCGGCGAGGGCGCCAAACAGGAAGCCATGCGCCTGATCGAAACCATGGGCTTGCGCAACCTGCTGGTCCAGGGCCGTGAATTTGACCAGGAAACGTTACGTGAAATACGCGAGAAGAGCGTCGGCCTGTCGCGCAGCGACGTGCGGGCGATCCGCGAGACCCTGCCCAGCGTGGTTGAGGTCAGCGAGGAAAAGCGTATCAAGAACTGGGCGCTGTTCAGCTTCGAGGCTTCCTCTGACGCCCAGGTATATGCCGTTACGCCCACCTATTTTGAGATGGCGAGTCTGCAGGTTGCCCAGGGGCGCCCGTTCACGGAGGAGGATAACCAGCGCTACCAACCGGTTGCGATTCTCGGCGCGCAGGCCGCTCGCGACCTGTTTCCGGGCGGGGAGCCGCTGGGCAAACGCGTCAAGGTTAATCACCAGTGGCTGGAAGTTGTCGGCGTGCTGGCCGACCGGGACCTGGGCAGCGATGAGTTTCAGGGTGTCAGCCTGGGCGGTGACCGCAACCGGCTGTTCCTGCCACTTGAGACGGCTTACAAGCGGCTGAGCTTTGAGTCCCTGGAAAGCGAGCTTGATACCGTGCGGCTGCGCCTGGGAGATGGGGCGAGCCCCCAGCAGACGGCACAGACTGTCGACTTCCTGATGGAGCGCCGTCACGGTGGACAAAATGATTACGAGTTGGTGGTACCGGCCGCCCTGCTGAAACAGCAGCAACAGACCCAACAGATTTTCACCATTGTGATGTCGGCGATCGCGGGCATTTCCTTGCTGGTAGGCGGCATCGGGATCATGAACATCATGTTGGCGACGGTACTGGAGCGCACGCGGGAGATAGGCCTGTTGCGCGCACTCGGGGCGCGTAAGACGGATATTCAGCAGCAGTTTCTGATGGAATCGGCCACCGTGGCGGCAATTGGCGCCGTCATTGGTATTTTCTTCGGATTATTGCTGGCGGTGATTATCCAGCAGTTTGCCGGCTGGCCCGCTGCCTGGTCGCTGTTTGCCATTGTGTTATCGGTGACCATCTGCCTGGCAACCGGCATCGGTTTTGGCTGGTATCCGGCCCGCAAGGCTGCTGAGCTCGACCCGATCAAGGCGTTGCATGCAGAGTAAGACCGGCCCGGTCAGGTCTCCTCGCTGGTGATCCATTTGCGCACTTTGGGCGGGTCATAAGCAGCATAGCGGTCCAACAGGGTTTCGGGGTCAGACTCGACGATGACCATGGGCCGGTATTGCGGCCTGACAAACTGCTCCTCAACAGCATGATCCAGAAAGGCATGCAGGTGATCATAGTAGCCGGCGACATTCAGCAGCCCGCAGGGCTTGGCGTGAAAACCCAGCTGAGCCCAGGTCAGAATTTCGAAGATTTCTTCAAAGGTACCCCAGCCACCAGGCAGGGCCACGAAGCCATCGGATAACTCGGCCATCATGGCTTTGCGTTCATGCATGGAGCTGACCACGTGCTGTTCGGTCAGTGCGGGATGAGCCACCTCCTTGATCGCCAGCGCTTTGGGGATCACGCCAATCGCCTCGCCCCCGGCCTCAAGAACCGCGTCTGCGACCTGGCCCATGACGCCCACGGCGGCTCCGCCGTAAACCAGGCCGATGCCCCGCTCTACCAGGGCCTTCCCAAGGATACGCCCAGCGCCCCCATAGGCCGGGTTGCGGCCCGGGCTGGAGCCGCAATAAACACACAGTCTTCGCATGATGATCCTTTGCTGATGAAAGAGCGACCGGTATCCGGCGCGATTCTCAGGGCAACCTTACCAGACCGGTGGCACCCTCGATACGCGCCCAGGGGAAGGTCGGACCCGGGTCGGTTTTGCGCGCAACGGTGAGCTCCGGCTGATCGCTGGCAGGAACCCGGTCACGGTCCAGTTCCTCGTGCCCGGCAATCTCCACCAGGCCGGGCAGTTTCTCACACAGGAAGGTAATCAGCGTTATAAGCGCCTCAACCTGGGCTTCAGGGTAAGGCTCATGATTATTTTGGCTGCGCGTGTCAAACCAGTCCGGATAGCGACCGCGATTCACCAACTCGATGCCGATGCTGCGTTGATTAAACCCGCGCACGTGATGCGCAACGCGGTTCAGGGGCACCCACTGCTCGCAGTGACCGTCACGGTCGATGTAGAAATGCCCGCTATTGCCGGTGCCCTTCTCGGGACCAGACCCTGAATTTGCCCCGGGGTAGTCGCCCTGGTAATGAATAATCTCGCCATACTCGCGCGCGGTCTGCAGGTCCGGTAGTTCAGTGCAATGAATGACCAGCAGGTTGATCTCGACCAGTGAACGTGGTGACAACCGGTCGGCATAGGGCAGCAGGTTTACCTGGCAGGTTGCGGCTGTCGGCAGACTCATGTCAGCGCACGCGCTCCCGGATTGCTGTCAGTCGCCGCTCCAGGTCGGCCTGGTTGAACCAGCGCCCGTCGCGGGAAACGCCCAGGATCCGGGTGCTGTTGTGGATGTTTTCCAGGGGGTTGGCCGCCAGCAACAGCAGGTCTGCCACCTGGCCGACGGCAATGGTGCCGCGATCGGCTTCCTGAAAAAATTTCGCGACGTTGATCGTGCCACTTTGCAGGGCCTGCAGCGGGGTCAATCCGGCGTCCACAAGGTAGGCCAGCTCCTGGTGCGTTGAAACGCCCGGAACATTAAAGATTTGCGGCGCATCCGAACCCAGCAACAGGGGTGCACCCGCCTCCTGCAGGGCCAGGATCAAGGCCTTTCTCGCGGCCAGAAACCGCTCGCGGTCTTCCGGTGTACTTTGCGCCCGAATGCGCTCAACCGCCCCGGCCCAGTCGCTGCGCACAGTTTCTTCAATCAGGTCCATGCCCGGGCGCTCAAGTAGCTGCTCAACGCTCAGGGGGCCGGTGGTAGTCTCGAAGAGGCTCTCGGTTGGTACATTCCAGACGTCCACGGCCGCTGTTGCCCTGGCCAGTTCGGGCACCAGCGCGGGATCCATCGCGCTAGCAAGGTTCAGCCCAAACCACTCCGGGGCCTGCCCAAACAAAGGGCTGGAAGGCGGCACCATGGCTTCGGCATAGCCATCGAGGTGGTCAATCGTGTCCTGACCCTGTTGCAGCGCGATTTCCAGCCCGGTCTCAAAAGAAATATGACCGCCAAAAGGCAACCCTGCCCCGGAGGCTGCTGTGGAAATGGCCAGGAATTCTTCGCGGCTCAGTCCCGGGTGGATTTTCACAAAATCGTAACCAGCTTCCGCCTGGGTCCGGACGCGTGCTGCGCCCTGCTCCGGCGAGGAAACCGAGTTGCCGTTAAACGAAGGGCCGCTGGTAACCAGGCGGGGCCCGAACACGGTGCCGGCCGCCAGCGCATCGCGCAACGCCAGGTGCGAGGACTCACCGAGCATGCCGCGAATCGTCGTGATGCCGTGCGCGAGGAACAGCGTCAGGACATCGTCCGTGGCCTGCCGGCCCTGGCTGCTGGGCGGCACATGTGCATGCATCTCCGCCAGAGCAGGAATCAGCCAGCCATCGGCACCGTCTACCGGCGTGAAGCCGTCCCTGGATGCGCCGGCTGCTTCGATATCGACGATTCGGCCGTCGGCAATAAAAACAGCCCGGTTCTCAAGAAGGGCGCCGTTAGTGACATCAATAACATTAACCGGAGAGATGACCCAGTCGCCGCTCACCTCGTTCTGGGCAAACGCTGACCCGTGCATGCCGATCAGCAACATGACACACGCCAGCCCGCTGAAAAGGCGGTGGGCGAGGCTGTTCAAAAAGCCACACCCAAACACAGCTCCGTTTCCAGGGCCCTGAGTCAAAACCATCGCCTAACCCTCCGACAGCAGATAGCGCAGGTCGATGATTGCCGCGTTGGCGCGGGCCACATAATTTGCCATCACCAGGGAATGGTTTGCCATGGGACTGAATTTGCCGCCATTGAGCACCATCGGCGAGCGCAGCTTTTCCTGGGTAGACTCCAGTTCGCGGATGATCTGGCTAAAGCTTGCCTTGGCATTTTTCTTTTCCAGAACATCTCGGAAATCAATCTCCATGGCCTTCAGAAAGTGGATCAGTGCCCAGGTGGTCCCGCGTGTCTCATAAAATACGTCGTCGACCTGCATCCAGGGCGTTTTCACCTCGATCTCCAGTGGTCCGCCGGTGGACTGACGTGCTTCCGACTCGCCGGACAGGTCTGTATTAAAACGTCGCTGGCCGGCACTCGCAGAGAGGCGCTGGGACAGCGAGCCCAGGCGTTTTTCAACCACCGACAACCAGTCCGCCAGGTTGTCTGCCCGCGCGTAGAACTGGGCATCAGGCTGTGCAGGGTCAGTCAGCCGGCTCAGATAGCCTTCAACATGGTCACTGGCCTTCCGGTAGCGTCCCTCGGTGTCCGGCGGAATCCAGCGCTCGCTGTCATAGTGATAAAGAGGGTCAGCCAGCTCCAGGTCCGGATCCGCTGCCGACTGGGTCTGGGAACGGCTGAAGTCGTTGCGCATTGACCGGGCCAGGTCACGAATCTGTGTCAGGACACCGAACTCCCAGTTCGGGACGTTGTCCAGCAAAACCCAGGGCGGTGCAATGTCGTTTGACATGTAGCCGCCGCGCTTGTTGAGCAAAACGTCGGTCACGTCTATCAGGGCCGAAGTGGTGGCAAACCCGGTCGCTTGCGCATGATTGTGCGTCGTGGCGTGGGTTTCACCTTTCTTGATGGGGTCGAACAGGGGCGGTTCGTAGTTGAACCACCACATACCGATAAGGTTAAAGACGATCAGGCCGGCCGGAATACCGATGGCCAGGTTTTTTTGCAAAGGGGTCAGGCTCATGACGTGGCTGGGTCACTCGTGAAACAGGGTTAGTACCTTATCAGATCGGCGTTCTCAGGAATGTGCCGGAAGTTACCATTTTGCATGCCCTACGCATCAACACTCATCGGCTTCAGGCCCGCAACAAGTTGCGCCTGGAGCTGTCGGGTTACCGATGCATCCGCGCCGATAATGGCGGCT
>JGI12048J13642_10459879_pt1 | contig 10589 bp, 11 predicted proteins | sample ElkSlonscriptome_16_FD_13642 | JGI IMG/M metagenome (IMG submission 13642)
ATCAACGATGTAAAGGAAGTGTTCAAAAAACTTGGACGCGATGTCTTCATAAACGGGGTTTTCCAAGGCTAATTCTAAGGCAATTGAAAGCATATTGAGGCAGAACATGGCCATCCAGCTTGTCCCGTCCGATTGCTCGATATAGCCCCCAGTTGGTGGATCGCTACTCCGATCGAAGATGCCGATATTATCTAAGCCGAGAAAACCCCCTTGAAAGACATTATTACCATCTTCGTCTTTGCGATTGACCCACCAAGTAAAGGTGAGTAATAATTTCTGGAAGACTCGTTCTAAAAATTGGCGATCGCGTCTACCATACATTTTCTTTTCAATCTTATACACCCGCAAAGCAGCCCAAGCATGAACGGGAGGATTCACATCATTAAAGTTCCATTCATAGGCGGGTAGTTGACCGTTAGGATTCAAATACCATTCACGGGTAAATAAATCGAGTTGTTGTTTGGCAAAGTCGGGGTCAATTAGGGCTAAGGGAATGGTATGAAAGGCTAAATCCCACACCGCAAACCAGGGATATTCCCAACTGTCAGCCATGGATAAAACGTCTTCACAAAAAACGTGAACCCAATCACTATTACGTCCATTTTTATGACTTTCGGGGGGTTCGGGCTGGTTTGGATCGCCACTTAGCCAGCGATCGAGAATGTATAAGTAATGCTGTTTATTCCACAATAATCCGGCAAAGGCTTGGCGTTGGATGGTTTGCCAATCGGATTTCATGTCAAAGGGGGCAACGGCTTCATAAAAAGCACAAGTTTCTTGTTTTCTTTGGCGATAAACTTGCTCAAATTCTTCACCAAAGGGGTCTTTTATTTCAGGATCATCGCACAGTCGTAGGCGAATGGTTTGGCTTTCTCCGGGTTGTATTTTTAAGATGTAATGGGGGGCAGCTTTGGTGCCAATCATTTCAGGATTAACGGCTTTTTTATTGCCATTGACTACATAAGCATTAAAGCCATCTTTGGTATAATCTGAGTCATTCTCAACGCCGTATAAATGCTGTTTGTTGGTTTCATTTTCAGTGAATAAAAGCTCGTTGGCGTTTTCAAAATACAACCAGCGTTGACCGAGATCGTAGTGATTTGCGGCGATTAAATGGGTGTCTACTTTCTTGATTTCGGGTTTGGGGGTTTCATTGTCCCATGACCAATCATTGCGAAACCAAAGGGTGGGTAAAATATGCAGGGTTTCGGTAGTTTGGGCTTGATTGGTAATGGTATATTGAATTAATATATCTTCTTCGGTACGCTTGGCATATTCGATCTGAATATCAAAGTAAGTACGGTCTTCAAAAAGTCCGGTTTCGTGAAGTTCGTATTCGCTTTGGGTGCGATCGCGCTTTTGGCTTTCTTGGACTAATTCTGCGTAAGGATAAGCTTTTTGGGAATAACGATAAAGGGCTTTGGCATAAGCATGACTGGGGAGATTATCTAAATAAAAATAATACTCTTTTACGTCTTCTCCGTGATTACCTTGTTTCCCGGTAACGCCGAATAATCTTTCTTTTAAAATTGGGTCTTTTTCATTCCAAAATGTGGCCGCAAAACATAAACGCTGGTGATTATCACACCAGCCACAAATTCCGTCTTCTCCCCAACGATAAGCTCGATATAAAGCATCTTGATGGGAAAAAGAGTCCCAAGCTTCGCCATCCTCGCTGTAGTCTTCTCGGACGGTTCCCCACTGGCGCTCGCTAAGGTAAGTCCCCCAACGTCGCCAATAAGCGGTGCGATCGCGATTTTCGGCTAAACGACGAACTTCTGCGGTTTGGTTGCGTTGCTTTTGCTGTTGCTTTTGATTCATATTTCAAGGCGGGTAAAGATCGATCAAACAATAGTCAAAAAACAGCCGAAGTTACATTTTTTTTCAGAAAACTTTGTCATTGACAAAAATCAAAAAACAAAAGTAAAAATTACCTTTGCTATTTTGATATTTTCAAGCCTGAATAAAAAGTAGTTTCGGCTATGCTGAATATCTAGATTTGTGAAAAGCTCAATCGCTAGATTGATCTGATTTTAGGGAACGAAATAATCCCTTGACATCGCGATTAGTCTCGATTGGCTTGGATCGCACTTTCAAGGGAACTCGCTTTCTGTTTTCCCATCATTTCTGCACGCTCATAGGTATCTTCAACGCTGCCTTTCATTTGACCCATTTGCTTTTTGCCTTGACCCACGGCTTTGTCGAATTTCCCTTCAATGCGATCGCCCATTCCGGCGGTCATATCGTCATCGAGTTGACCTTTGATTTTACCCGCTTGATTTTTCATTTCTCCCATGGACTGGTCGATATTGCCTTCGACGCGATCGCTCGTACCAGAGCCAAAAACGTCATCAAAGGCTTTTTTGGCCTCTTGTCCGACATCAGACATATCTGCCATCATCGTCGGTGCAGCGATCGCCGCCGCCGGAGAGGAAAAGGTAACCGCGATCGCGACCAAGACCGCAGATAAAACGGTGTAAAATCTTTTAACCCAGCCTTTACCCGTTCGAGGGGAAAACTTTTTAATTAACATGAATGATTTTTCCAAAATTTAAACTAATTCTGCTTTATTTTTACTCAAATTGTCGCTCAATATTGTCGCTCAACCGAGAGAATTTTGAACCCACCTGTTATTATTTTTCTCTTTCTTTCGATAGAGAAACGATTGACTCATTGAGTAGAATGTTGCCGAGATTAGCTGGGGTTGTGCTATTGTCAACTCCTTCCCTGGAGAGAAGACAGCGATCGCAAATTTTTATAAGATTAAATTGTCGTCGAAGCAGTCCACGATTACAAGCTGAAATTAAAGCCCAACATCGTGACTGGAATCAAGACGAATCAAAATCAACTTTCATAAAATATATAAAAATTGGAGGAAATTAAATTATGAGTATCGAAGAAAGAACAGAAGCTACAATGAAAAATATCGAAGGGAAAGCCCAAGAAGCAATGGGTGAAGTAACAGGTGACCCTGAAGATAAAGCAGAAGGTAAAGTAAAACAAGCTGAAGCCAAAGCACAACATACTGTTGAAAACGTCAAAGAAAAAATGTAATCATTCAGTTCTGAACTGAAGCATTACAACTAAAAAGGCAAGGGTACAGCTTGTGGCAAGTTCCACCTGTACCCTTTGCTGTTTTGAGTTTTAGACTGAAGTCTTTTTTACAGTTAACTTGGAGCCGCGTGGTTATGATAGAAAAATACTGTTGTCGGTAACTCTGGGCATTTTGCCCCGGTTCTGATCCAAAAAAGATAAGTTACCCTAGCTCCTCGGTGCATCAAGCTATAAATCTTGTTACACGGTGGCTTGGGGCATTGTTTTTTTCAATGAGATTACCTGATTCGTGTATTGATGCTGGTTATAACGGTTATATAATGTTAATGACTTGCCTACAGCAGTCTAGTCCTAATGGTGTAAGTTAACAAGAATGAAGCCAGTCAAACCCACGCGAGGACAGCTAGAACGCCAACTTTCTCAAAGTATCCAAGCTTTTTATCGAGAGCAACTGGGACACCAACCCAGCAAGGTGACTTGTCAGCTTTTCGACACCAAAATTGCCATTATTCTAGAAGATTCTGTAACCCCCACCGAGCAAATTCTCAATAAAGAAGGTCAGCGAGAACTTGCTCAACAAGTCCGTTCGAGTTTGGATGAAGCAACGCGACCTCCTTTGAAAAAGCTCATCGAAGAAGTCATTGGGACGAAAATTTTAGATTTATTGTGCGATGCTACCGTCGATACAGGACGCACCGGAATCATTGCCATATTAGCCGATACTCCCGATACCAGACCCTCAGAAAAACTGTCTAAAGTGGAGCCTGGAGCCTAAAGAAGCGACTGAAACTCACTAATTCAATAATTTTATATGTATGAATGCCAATTCCCACCATTTTCGCCAACTCCAAACCGTTTTATTTAGAGAGTTAAAGCAATTATATAAACAGCAACTCAATCAGGAACTCAGTCAAATTACTTGTCGGGTTTTTGAAAAAAGTTTAGTCATTTTACTAGAGGGGACGATCACGCAACCCGAACGTATTTTAGCAGAGCATCAAAATACAAATCTTGTGAAGAAAGTACGAGAAAGCTTAGATCGGATCATTCAGCCCCAAATTAAAAATATTGTCGAAAATGTAATGCCGTTTAAAGTGGTTGATATCCTGAGTGATACAACCATAGAAAATAATTGTACAGGGGCGATTGTAATTTTTGAGTTGGAAAATTATTCGGAAAACGTCGCTAAACTGAATAAGACGCAGAGACAGAAACTTGGGGCAGATGATGGTGTAACACCTGCTCTAGATCCTTCAATAAATAAGGCTTAGAAAGATAGCCATCAAAACCAACTTCGCGAATTTGCTGACGATCTTCGGCTAATACTAATCCTGTGACAGCAACGACAGGAATATGACGCGATCGCGCATCTTGTTTGAGTTTTTGTAACGTTTCAAAGCCGTCAATTCCCGGTAAAACCAAATCTAATAAAATCAAATCGAGCCGAGTCTGAGTGGCTAACTTCACCGTTTCTTTTCCACTCTGAGCGCTCAAGGGTTGACATCCCAAAAGCTCTAAAAAATGGATCAAAAGGAAACGATTATCTTCATCATCATCCACTGCTAAAATATTCAAATTGGGAGGTAAAGGAGACGGAACAGGAATAAGGGAACTTTGTTTGTTCATGCTTAAGAATCTATTTCTCTTGACATTTATTCTCATTGATAGACGAAGCATTACCCAAGTGGCAATCCTGTTCGGCTTTTATCAGTGGTTCCCGAACAATATTTTTTAGCACTCAATCTGGATTGGTTCGCCTGTTCCGGGCTAAGTTGCGTTGCCTTTGCCAAGTTTCGAGTGGGAAAGGAACTGCAAGTTAGCATTAACAGTGAAAATTTGATTATAACTTTTATACTACACGAATCTTCAGAAATCTAGAATATTTAGCAATTAGCGATTTTGATGGGGTGAACCAATCTCTACAATCTTAACGTTTCTTACTAAAACTTGTCGAATGTCTGGTTTCCCCGTCGGAACAATCAACTCTGGGGGAATTTGGCCAACTCCCATTCAATCTCGCTCAAAATAGCTTCTTGAATTTGAGTTTCTTGCAGTTGAGCGTGACGCAGAATCGAGCTTTTGACCTCGGCTCCCTTCAAACAAGCACCGTTTAAGTTCGCATTTTCTAGATTCACGCGAAATAACACTGCGTCGGTCAAATCCACTTGGCTTAAATCCGCCTCACCCAAAATCACTCCCACCAACTCCGCTTGACGTAAATTAGCGCGATTTAACTTTACCCCTTGAAAATTAACCCGTGTCAAATCCGCTCGTCGCAGATCGCAGTCACTCAAATTGGCATGGGTACAATTGGCATGAGTCAAATCGGCTCCTCGCAAATCGGCCCCGCGTAAATCCGCTTCCTGTAAATTCGCTCGCGTCAAATCGGCCCCACGCAAATCCGCTTCTCGCAGATCGCACCTTTCGAGCATCGCTCCGGTTAAATCCGTATGGCGTAAATCGGCGCGATCGCAACAAGACCCCGTTAAACAAGCTCGTCGTAAATTCGCTTGATTCAAATCCGCATCGCTCAAATTAATACCCATCAACTGAGAGCGACTCAAGTCCGCCTGCCTGAGATCGACATGGCGTAAGTCCAAACCATCCAGCACCAAGCCCGGAAGCGACACTTTCGCCGCGATTAACACCGCTCCGGCAAGGATTGGGTCAAATCCTATCGGAAACACAGTGCGACGGTCATAAACCGCCTGAGTCAGATTAACCCCGGCTAAATCGGCTTTATTAAAGTTGGTGCTGCTAATATTAGCCCGTTCTAAATTAGCCCGCCCTAAATTAGCCCCACTACAATCAGCCTTAACTAAATTGATTTCTCGTAAATCTGCTCCCCGCAAATCCGCTTCAACTAAATTGGCTTCGGCTAAATTCAAGCCCCGTAAACTGGTATTCGGTGCTAATAAATAAACCGGAAACTTCTCGATTTCAAAACTCTCATCAAAAATTGTGCGATGGCTATACAACGCCGACTCAAAAATAGCATCTTGTAGTTGTGCGCCCCGCAAATCCGCCCCACTCAAATTCGCCGCACTCAAATTCGTTTGATTCAGATTTGCCCCGACTAAATTCGCTTTGATCAAACTCACGCCATAAAGGTTAGCTTGACTCAATTCGGCTCCGACTAATTTACTATCACTGAGGTCAGCAAAACTTAAATTAGCATGATGAAGATTGGCCAAATTAAGAAAGGCGCGAGTGATTTGGGCTTCTTGTAAGTTCGCAAAACTTAAATTGGCTTCGATGAGGTCAGCATAGTGCAACAAAGCCCCCTGTAAATCGGCTTGGCTGAGATTGACTCCTCGGAGGTTAGCACCTTTGAGATCGGCTTGGGCTAAATTGGCGTTGTGGAGTTCTTCTTTTCTTAAGTCAAGACGCTGAAGAAAATCGTCGGAGTTCATGGCAATAGCCCATCCAATTATAAGCTTGAGTATAGCTTATTGTCGCCAGGGTTTAATCGTGAATCGTTAGCTATTTTTCTCTTGTCAAGATAAAACATTAGCGCGATCGCGACCCTCAACTGAGGAATAAAAAGAGGGATTGCAATAACCCAATCGTCATCCCTAAAATCCCTCCTAAATTCACAATCCCTTGTAATTCACTTTTAACAATCCCTTGAATCGCCATTTCTAATTCTTCAGGAGAAGTCGCCTGAACTCGACTCACAATCGCTTCATCAATGGCCAAAATTGGGATGGCTTGAGCCACAACTTTTTCTAAATCTCGTTCTAAATAACGGTCAATCGCCACCGCAAACTCTTGACTAACAATCTCTAAAGAAGTATTCACCACCGCCGAAGCTCGCAGACGATTAACAATGGAAACTGAAACTTTTTCCCAATCAATCGACTCTCCTAAACCCTGTAATAACTCGCCGCCACTTTGTTGTACATAAGCCCGTACATTGTCGCGGGTTGTTTTTCGCAGTTGACGTACCGTAGAAACGGGGAGGTTTTGCAGGGAAAAACTTTGCAGCCAAACCTGAATGCGATCGCGCACTTCTAAAGATAAAATCAACTCCTGCAATCGCGCATTCGCAATTTCCTTTTCATCTAAACAAAACGACCGCAATCGCACCAAAGAATTGCGTAAACCAAATAAATTCGCCACCACCCAATAAGTGCCGCTACTTTTTTCGCGAAAGCCCTCATCAATCACCTGAATATTGCGATCCGTCAAGAAATCTACAATCGCTTGACGCAGCACATCGGGGGGTAAAACCGCCTCTAAAATCCAATCAGACAATTGCCGAGCCTGCATATCGCTAAACTGAAAATCCAATAAAACCCGGTCAAAAATATGATCGATTTGTACAGCCAAAAAGTCTTTTTGACGGGCCCAAACCTTCAGCAAACGGGGTAAAGCTTCCCCAAAAAGATCGCGTAAAATTCCGCCCAAAATCTTCGCGGTTTTCTGTTCTCGATCCGCTTGGACTTGTTCTAATCCTAAGCGCAGTAACCACAAAACCGCCCCCTGAATGCGCTCGACTTGGAGCAAGCGACGGGCCAGATTTTGTAATTCTCCGGGGGTGAGGAGTGACCCCATAATCGTATCAGCGACGCGACGGGCTAAACGCTCTTGATTGCGCGGAATTAAGCCGGGTGTGAAGGGCAAACGGCGTTTACCCAGATAAATGGCGCGATAGGGGCGAAATAGCATTTTAATGGCTAAATCATTGGTGAAATAGCCAATCACTCCCCCGGCAAGTGGTGGAATAAAAAGTAACCAAACTGTAGATAAATCCAAGGTTGCGAGCAAGATAATCAGTAAGTTAGGATTGGCGATTTTTCTGGAGGCTGATATTTTTTAAAAGCCTCGAAAAAACGACCACTGCTTATTTATTCTAATCTTTTGTCACAACCAATACACCCATTAAACCGCCCATGATGGGATAATGGATCGCATTCTCAAAGCCTGCCGTTCGAGCGAGAGTCACTTGTTCGGGGCCTTGGGGAAAGCGCTCTAAACTGGGCATGATGTAGGCGTAATCCTGCTGAAGTCCCAACCGATCTGCTGCCGGGACGACAATGGTATCGAGATACCACGTTTGCAGGGCTTGTATCGTGGGATTCAGCGGACGATGAAAGTCGAGGATTGCCGCTTTTGTGCCGGGTTTGAGGACGCGGTGCAACTCCCGCAAAGCCTGGGGAATATCAACGACATTCCGCAAGCCATAGCCCATAGTGGCACAGTCAAAAGTGGCATCGGCAAACGGCAGGGCTAAGGCATCCCCTTCCAGCCAGGTGAGATCGTGACCGGGATAGCGATCGCGCCCTCTTTCCTGGGCAATGGCCAACTGAGCCGGAGCAAAATCAAGCCCGACGACGCTTCCTGCTTGACCCACCGCTTGAGCCAACAGCAAGGCTAAATCGCCGCTACCGCAACATACATCAAGGGCAGTCTCTCCCGGTTGGGCTTCGGTCCACTTCACCGCCATCCGCTTCCAAACTTGGTGCAGTCCGAAACTCAATTCTTGATTGAGAGTATCGTAAACCGGGGCAATCCGGTTAAAAAGGGCTTGAATTTCTGAAGCTGCGATCGCCATTTAATGATCTTCTAATAATTTAAGGGGCAAAGCGGTTTGTTGGGCGGTTAAATGAATCAGTTGCACTTCGCTTTCTTGTAGGGGGCCGGGTTTTGGCCATTGTAATGACAGTATCGCCTGGACGCGATCGCGATATAAAATCGGCGTAACCAAATGGAGTTGTACCCCCGCTTCAGCGTAATGTTCTGCGCCTTCCGGGGCAGGTGTACTGGCGCTATTCACCCAAACTTGCATTTTTTGGTGAGAAATAGCTTCTTTGGCGATTGGATCGCTTTCTAGATTTAAACGGGTAAAACCCTCAGCTTGATATTGTCCAATAGAAGGCGCGATCTCGTTTTCTTTGACCAACTGCAACACACAGCCCTCAGCACCAAAACTCTTACCAATCGCGATCGCCAACCCTTCTAAACCCGCATCGACTGAATCCGCCGTTTGCGCGACTGTCACGATTTGCGACATCAACATCGTTTGTAGATGCGCTCGTTGTAACTCCTCGGTGCGCTGCTTCAGCAGATCGTAAGTTTCGGCAGCGTGTTCGACGACTCCCTTGAGTTCATTGGGGTCCCAAGGCTTTGTAATATATTTATAAACCTGACCGGAGTTAATGGCTTCAACCAAATCCTCCACATCGGTAAATCCCGTCAAAATAATGCGAACCGTATCGGGAAACTGGGGAACCGTTTGGCTTAAAAACTCCGTTCCCTTCATTTCTGGCATTCGTTGATCGGAAATAATCACCGCAACTTCCCCTTCATTGCGGAGAACTTCTAAAGCACTAATGCCGCTATCGGCTTTAAAAACTCGAAAATCCCGGCGGAAGGTGCGATATAGCAAATCGAGGTTATCTGGTTCATCATCAACCACCAGCATTTTCGGCTTCTTTTTTCGTTCCATACTCTTTAACTGGTGCGTTACGCTATCGAGGTCAGCAAAAGGATTTTTCATACTACAACAAATAAAGGATTCTCCCCGAAGGTGAAATCAAAGCCAGCGCCATTCTACATTCAATTTATCGTTGATGTTGTCCGACTCACAAGCCATAGGCAGAATTGTCGTAGATGGGGGGCATTTTCCCTGAATCCCCTCTTTTCCTAATCTAGACTTTCAAGGGAATATCCGACAAAACTTTCGAGAAAGCGCCAGACAACCGCCTAGTTTAAAGAATCGGCTTGGGGCGATCGCCCACAATCATACAGTTGATAGGGAATCCCCACTCGATAATACCCTTGGGGATCGCGACGACACAGGGTTTCAGCCGACAAGCGCAAACGGTCTGGGTAACTTTCTTTAATTAAGCCCGGACCAAAAACCCATAAACTCTGGGGAGTCTGCGCCCAATCCTGTTCTAAAGATTGCCAAACTAAATTATAGCCTTGTTGATTGTTTAAAAAGAGGAAAGAAGTTGATGCTGAAGGCGATCGCAAACCATCCAAAGCTAGGGCATAACTCAAGCCCAAAGCAATGTCTAGAGGATAATGATACGCCATAACAACTGTACTCGGTTGGGGAACGTCTTGCAGTTGACGCGCCACCGGAAGGGGATGATAAGGCTTCAAAAAACTTAAATTAAAAATAACTAAAAGACTGCTTAAAAATCCTCCCAATAAAGCAATTAAACCCGGACGTTGCCAGATTTGTTTCGGTGCAAGTTGCTCTAAACTGCCGCCAATGGCCAGACAAATGGCGGAATAATAAACAAAGTGATAACGAGGGGCGACGCTGATATCTTTCCCTAAGCCATAAATAATCACCAAAAACTGCATCAACACCGCCCCAATAAAACTTAGTAAAATCGTCGTTTCCGGGGGATAGCGTTGCTGTAATAAGCGCCAACCTCGTCCGATTTGCCAAAACAGCCACAACACGAAAATCAACGCGATCGCGCCGGCCCCAATCATTACCCCCAACGGCTGCCTTTCTACCGGAGGGGCAACCATCATCAACACCACACTCATCAGCATTTGCAACAAGGGCGTAA
>JGI12048J13642_10087297_pt1 | contig 10585 bp, 9 predicted proteins | sample ElkSlonscriptome_16_FD_13642 | JGI IMG/M metagenome (IMG submission 13642)
TCTTCGACCCCTTCTTCACGACGAAGGAGGTTGGCCAGGGTACCGGCCAGGGCTTAGCTCTGGCCCACCGCGTCATCACCAAGCTGCATGGGGGAAGCATCACGTTTTCCTCCGAGCTGGGCCGTGGCACCACGTTCACCATCCGCCTGCCCATGGCGACGGTGGCACGGGGGGCAGCGTGAGCAAGCTCGCGATCCTCTTCGTCGATGAGGAGCCGGCGGTACTCGAGGGACTCGAGAACCGCATGCGCAGCCACCGTCGGCGTTGGGCCATGCGCTTCGCCCCCGGTCCCGAGCACGCCCGGCGCGAGCTGGCGCAGAACGCGTTCGATGTGGTGGTGAGCGACATTCGCCTCTCCGATGCGCGGGGCCTAGACCTTCTCGAGCGGGTGCGGACCGAGCACCCGAGCGCGCTTCGCATGGCCCTGACCGGTGGCATGATCGACAAGGACGAGCTGGTGCGTCTCGGGCTGGTGGCCCACCAAGTCCTCGTCAAGCCCTGCGGATCCCGGGAGCTGGAGGACGCCATCGAACGCGCACAGATGCTCCGAGGCTTCGTCGATCGCCCGGCCTTCAGGGACCTCGTACATCGGGTGAAAGCACTGCCCGTCCTGCCCGAGACCTACACCGCGCTTCAGGCGTGCATGCAGGACCCGGACTGCAGTCTGGACGAAGTGAGCAAGGTCGTCTCGCAAGACGTGAGCATCTCTGCGCGCCTTCTCCAGCTCGTCAACACGGCCGTCTTCGCCCGGCGAAGACCGGCCACGACGGTCTCCGAGGCGGTCAGCGTCTTGGGGCTGTCGTCGCTGGGCGCGCTGGTGCTATCGATGTCGGTCTTCGAGGCCAATCGTCCATCCGATCCCCAGCGGCTGGCCTTCATGCGCCGGCTTCACGACCACGCGCAGGCGACGGCCAATCTTGCGGCGCAGCTCTTCGAGGACGAGCCCGCAATGGCCTATGCGGCGGCCACGCTGCACGACATCGGGCGGCTGGTGATGCTCGACCTCGACGACTACCCCATGGTGGAGGCGGAAGCGCAGGCGCAAGCCATCTCGCTCCCCGAAGCGGAGTGTCATCGTTATGGGGTCAGCCACGCCGAGGTGGGCGCCTATCTGCTGGGACTCTGGGGGCTACCCGCCGACATGGTGGCGGTTGCGGCTCAACACCACGCGCTCGCCACCGAGCCGCTCGAGCCGCTCGTGGCGACGGTAGCCATGGCGGACCACCTCGCACAGGGGGGCGAGCGTGGTCCCGGCGAGTGCATCGCATCCGCGGCGCCTGAGGCGCCGGCCAGAACCAAGACTTCGGGGGGAGGCCCGTGGGCCGAGGAGAGTGTGCCGTGAAACCAAGAGTCCTATTCGTCGATGATGAACCCGAACTCCTCGAGAGCGTTTGTGACGCGCTCCGCAAGAAGCCGTACCGCATCGTCACCGCGAGCTCCGGGAAGGAAGCCCTGGCGAGGCTCGAAGCCGACGCCGAGATCCGGGTCGTCGTCTCCGACGAGCGCATGCCGGAGATGACCGGTCACGAGTTTCTGGGCCAGGTCCGACGGAATCACCCCCAGACCGTTCGGGTCATGCTCACCGGCCAGGCCGACATGTCGGCCATCGTGTCGGCCATCAACGACGGAGAGATCTTCCGCTTCCTCTCCAAACCGTGCGCCGCCGAGACCCTCCACGAGGTCATCGAACTGGCGCTGCAGATCACCCAGCGTATGAATCGCGAGACCGTCGAGGACCCAGATGAGTTCTTGCGCAAGACGGCCCTGAACCTGCTCGAAGAGCGCCACCCCGGCATCACGGAGATCGAACGGGGCACGTCAGGGGCCATCGTCATCAACGAGCGACCGAGCGAGATCGACGCCCTGCTCGCTTCTTACCGCCATTGACACGACCGCCACGCGGCAGCGTGCCCCATGTGGGCGTGACCATTCAGGCAGGCGCTACGAAAGAGGTGGCTCCGGTCGCGTCTACGGGGCAGACCGTCGTCGCTCAGCTGCCCCGGTAGGTCGAATAGCCAAAGGGGTTGAGGAGGAGCGGCACGTGATAGTGCTCGTCGACCGCCTTCACCTCGAACACGATGGTGGCCTCGGGGTAGAAGCTGTCCCGCTGCTGAGCCGCGAAGTAGGGGGCGATGTGAAACTCGATACGGTAGACGCCGGCCGTGAGGGTCCCCGGCCGCATGAGGTCGGTGACGCGGCCATCGGCATTGGTCGTGCCGGTGCCGACCTGCACCCAGGTGCCGTCATTCTTGCGCTCGAGGACGAGGTCGACGCCCGATGCGGGCCGGCCGAGCGAGGTGTCGAGGATGTGCGTGGTAATGGGGCTCTTGGGCATGATGGTAGAGGCTCGAACTAGAATTCAGACGCCGACGAGCTTGTCGAGGCGAAGATGGGTGATCTTCCGTTGCTCCTCCGCGGCAATCGCAAGCTCGTCGTCGGGCGCGTTGTCGAGTCGTCCCTGCAGGATGTGGAGCATCTCGGCCGCGGTCTTGCCGGTCGCACAGACGATGAAGATGTGACCGAAGCGGTCCTCGTAGGCGAGATTGCCGTCGCGCAGCGACACCAGGATGGCTTCGTCGGCCGCCGCGACCGACGACTGCTCACCGGCCGACCACTGCGCGGTGGACGCGAACTTCTTGCGGAGCTGCTCGATGTCGGCCCCGATGCGAGGGTGGTGACCGAAGGCCTCGAGAATGTCGTCGCGGGTCGCCCTCGCCCAATGGCGATCGGCCGCCGAATGCAACGCTTGGACCGAAGCGAAAGGCCGTGCCGTGAGCATGGCCTCGACCCAGCGTGTCGAGCCACAGCAACGCAACAGCGCCTCAGAGGCGGCGGATACGCTCGAGCCGTTGAGCTCGCCGAGGGTCATGCGTGCTCCGTGCTGCGGCCTAGGAGGGGCCGCCCCCGGGGCGCCTCCTCGTCGACCTCGGCCCCCCGAAGAATCGTGCGCCGCGTCGCCCCTCGAAGCCTGCGACCGATGTAGGGCGAGAGCTTGTGCCGAAACTTCAGGTCGTCGGGCGTGACGACCCACTCCTCCTCCAGGTCACAGATCGCGAGATCGGCGTCGCTGCCCACCGCGATAGCTCCCTTGTTGGAGAGGCCCGCCAGCCGCGCGGGGGCTTCGCTCATCCACCGAACGAGGTCCTTCAGCTCGAAGCCTCGCCGCTCGGCCTCGCTCCAAATGAGCGGCCAGCCGAGCTGTAGCGAGGAGATCCCGCCCCAGGCCGCGATGAAGTCGCCGGTCTCTTGCTTCTTCAATGCCGGGGTGCACGGCGAGTGGTCGGTCGTCACGAGATCGATGGTGCCGTCCTCGAGCGCTCGCCAGAGGCGCTCACGGTTGGCCTCCTCGCGAATCGGGGGGGCGCACTTGTAAGCGGTGGCGCCGTCGGGGATCGACTCGGCGGCGAGCAGCAGGTAGTGCGGGCACGTCTCGACGGTGAGCGGCAGGCCCTCGGCTTTCGCGGCCGCGATGGCCGGGAGGGCGTCGGCGGCGGAGAGATGTACGATATGCACGGCGCAGCCGGTTTCGCGGCAGAGCCGAATCAACAGCTCGATGGCGCCGACCTCCCAGCGGGCCGGTCGGCTCCGAAGATAGGTGGTGTAGGCATTCGGCGGCGCCCCTTCCCCCGCCGCCGGCACGGGGTGGACCTCGTCGCAGAGTTCGGCGTGGGCCAGGAGCGGCGCGCCGACCGCCACGAGCTTCTGCATCGCGAGGCGCAGCGTCGCCTCGTCGGACTCGGGGAACTCGGGGATCCCCGAATCGCAGAGGAATGCCTTGCACCCCAGGACGCCGGCGCGGACCAAGGCGGGGAGACCCTCGACCGCGTCGGGTACCACGCCTCCCCAGTATCCCACGTCGATGGCGAGCTTCCCCGCGGTGCTGTCGAGCTTCGTCTCGAGGGCTTCGACCGTGGTCGTGACCGGGAGGCAATTGAGGGGCATGTCGACGACGGTGGTGACTCCCCCGGCGGCGGCGGCCCGCGTGGCGGTCACGAAGCCCTCCCACTCGGTGCGGCCGGGCTCGTTGATGTGCACGTGGCTGTCGACCAGCCCCGGCAGGAGCGCGAGGTCACCGAGTGCTTCGACGCGTACGTCCTCATCCAAATCGGCGTCGTACGCGAGGACCTCCACGATGCGGGGGCCCTCGGTCACGACCGTGGCCGGGCCCATCTCGCTAGGCAATGCCACGCGCCGGCTGCGGTAGGCAACCCTCTTCGATGATTGATCCTTCATCGTGCTCAGAACTCCTCGACGTCGTAGGCGCAGAGGCTGTCGAAATAGTGACCTTGGTCCTCCACGAAAAAGGACTTGGTGATCCCGCCGGCGATCTTCGGGAGCGAGTACTTCATGCCCGAGATGCTGGCTCCACCGAAGCCGTGACTGAGCAAGCAGCCGAAGGTGTAGTTGTAGATGTGGCTGAGCCAAGGCTTGTCCCCGGTCTTGTCGATGAAGGCGAAGCCGTCGTCGAGATAGGGATGCCGCAGCAGATCTTCATGCGCGTCTTCCTCGGGCGGCTGATACCGGTCCGCCCAGAGGGTGATGGCCTCGTGGCAATGAGAGAGCTCGGGACGGCAGGAGAGGTCGGTGACGAACCCGGTCGCGGCAATGACGTAGTCGAAGCGAAGCTCGCCGCCGGGGGTCTCGACCACGACCTCATCGCCAACCATGCGAACGTCGGTCCAGGGGGTCGCGGGGTGCAGGTGGAAGCTATCGTGGGTCTTGGCGCGGGCAAATGTGTCCGTGGGCGGCAGCTGCCCCATACGGAGGAGCTGAAGGATGAATCGCCACTTCGCGGCGTCGTCCAGGTCGCTCACATGCTTGAGGAAGCCCACGAACTCCGCCCAGCGATAGGGGTTGACGTTGACGAGCTTGGGCCGGCGAAAGCAGAGTCGTACCTCGGCCGCGCCGTGCTCGAGGGCCACGCTCGCGTTGTCGAAGGCGGAAGCGCCCGCTCCGAGAATGCCGACGCGCTTGCCAGCGAGCGCCTCGAAGTCGATGTCGCGCCGGGTGTGGGCGTAGTGGGTTGGAGGGAGCGCGTCGGTGATGAAACTAGGGGCGCGCCAGCGGCCAGAGCCCTCGATGCCCGTCGCGAGCACGACCCGCCGTGCGTACAGGGTTTCCTCTCGGCTGGCGGTCCGGAGCGGAACCTCGAAGCAGTCGTGGCTGTCGACCCGTCGGATGGCGCCGGCGGTGGTGTCCCAACGAACGGGGAGGTCGTTCATGCCGCGGTACCAATTGAGGTATTCGGCCCACGTCTCCTTGGGGATGTACGCGAGCGCGCCCCAGGCGCCGTCGCCGTGCTGCGCCTCGTACCACGACTGGATCGTGAGACTCGGGATCCCGAGGTCGGGTCCGGTCAGGTACTTCGGGGTGCGCAGCGTGATCATCCGAGCGAAGGTGAGCCAGGGCCCAGCCTTGCCTTCGGGATGCCGGTCGACGAGCTGGATGTTGTGGATTCGCTCGCGCTTGAGAGCCGCACCGAGGGCGAGCCCACTCTGCCCCGCGCCGACGATGAGCACGTCGCACACCGGCTTGCCGTCGGGTCCGTCGCGCTCGGTGATCCAGTCGCGGGCGGGGTACTCCAGACGGCGCAGGTCGGCCCGGACCTGCCGTTCGAGGAATTCGAGGCTCATGACCTACCACAGCACGAACGGCAAAGAGGCCCAAGCGATAGATGGCGGCAGGAACGCGTACCTGGTCTCGCGGGCTCGACCCGGAGGCCTTGCGCCGCCGCGGGGGCCGCGAGGCTCGCCCACACAGCCGCATGCGAGCAATTCCAGGCACTTATGACAACTCGACCTTCCTACGAAAACATCGCGGCGTGCCTTGCGGGGAACGCCGGTCGATTTCGATCCAGATCTGCGCCGGGCCGGACACCTACCCTACGACTCCCTGCTCTCGGCCTCGTCTTGTCCGTTGTCGCCCCCCCTTGCCAGTCCCCAGATCGACGGGTCTCATCGTGATCGTATGAGCCTCGGTTCCTCGCATCGGCGTCCGTCGGCGCCCCCGTTCGAGCTGGACCCGGAGGGCTCGGACAGTGAGCCTCCCGTCTCGGCGGAGCGAGACCGAGGTGAGACCGAACGCACGTTCGAGACCGTATACGAGCAGCACCTCGACCACGTGTGGCATAGCGCCCGCCGCCTGGGGGTGGAGCCGAGCAGCCTCGAAGACGTGGTGCAGGAGGTCTTCATCGCCGTGCACCGTCAACTCCCCGGCTTCGAGGGACGCTCGACCCTTCGCACCTGGCTCTACGGGATCACCTTGCACGTGGTGCGGAACCACCGCCGCCGTCAACGGCGCAAGCCCATCGACGTCTCGGCGTCCGCCGCCATCGCCCTCGACCACGAACCCGATTCCGAGCGACGCCGTCCCGACGTGGCCGCCGAGCGACGAGACGACCAAGCCCAGCTCACGCGCGTCCTCGAAGCCCTCCCCGACGAGCTGCGGGAGGTCTTGGTGATGGCCGAGCTGCAAGAGATGACCGGGCCCGAGATCGCATCCGTCATGGGTCTCAAGCCCGCCACCGTCTACGGCCGGCTTCGCACCGCCCGCCGCAAGCTCAACGACATCGTCGCACGCATGAGCGCCCGCGCTCCCCGGAGGACACCATGACCTCGCTCAGCCCCAAAGCCCGCGCCCTGCTCGACGCCGATGCCCAAGCCCCCGGGCCCTCGTGCGAGGCGCGCGCTCGCATGAAGGCAGGCATCTTCGGCACCGTCGGCACTGCGGCCGCCACCACCGCAACCGCAACCAAGGCCGCCACCACCGCAACCAAGGCCGCCACCACCGCAACCAAGGCCGCCACCACCGCAACCAAGGCGGCGATGACCATCGCCGGTGCGCCCAAGGGTCTTCTCTTCGGTCTGGGGGCCGGGACCCTCGTCAAGATCGGCGCGGGCGTCGTCACCGTGGCCGCCCTCGCCGCCGTTTCGACCCCCGCGGAGGATGTCGCCCCGTCCTCCGTCACTCCACCGGAGCCATCCGCTGCGACGGCCGCACCCCCGTCGCCACCCGCTCCGCGCACACCGGCCCAACCCGCCGCCACGCCGCCTGACGCACGACCGGTTGCCCCCCCGGCGGCCGCTGCGTCGCCGCGGCCAACCTCGGCGTCCCCGGCTCCGGAGGGGAGCTCCGCCACGCTCGACGCCCAGACCCAGCTCCTGATGCGAGCACGCATCGCCGTGCGTGACGGCAGGCAAGGGGACGCCATGCGGCTGCTCGAGCAATACCGCACCCGTTATGGTGACGGCGCCCTCGCCGAGGAGCGTGACGCGCTGATGGCCATCGCCACTTGCCGGCGCGATATCACTCAGGGGAAGGCCGCCGCCCAGCGCTTCCAACGAAGCCACCCCGCCTCCCCTCTTCGCACGCGCGTGGACCAGGCCTGCGCCGCCCAGAAGTAGTCGCGCCTCTGCTTTTCGATCGAGATCGGCCCTACCCCGGACACCTACCCCTCGAACCCCAACGACGAGAGGTATCTCCACCATGCTTTCTTCCCTTCGATACGCAGCCGCCGCCTCCCTCATGCTCTTCGCCCTCCCCGCCGCCAAGGGCGGCTGCGGTCCGACCGTCACCATCGGTGGCGACCAGGGCACGGGCGGCCAAGGCGCCAGCGGCGGAACCAACCCCGGCGAGTGCGGGGGACAGACCGGTTTGGTCTGCCCCAGCGGCGAAGTCTGCATCAGCCCCGCAGGCGCGTGCGGCGCGGCAGGCACCTGCGTCGTCCTCGAGGAGGCGTGCACCGAAGAGTACGCGCCGGTCTGCGGCTGTGACGGCCAGACCTACAGCAACGATTGCTTTGCCCATGCCGACGGGATCGGCGTCGACTACGTGGGCGAATGCGGCTCCAAGACCTGTGGGGGCTTTGCCGGCACGACCTGCCCACAGGGCGAGTTCTGCGACTACCCCGGCGATAGTTGTGGCTTCGCCGATCAGACGGGGATTTGTCGCGCCGTGGGCGGGGATTGCCCCGCGATAGAGGCCCCCGTCTGCGGCTGCGACGGCATGACCTATGGCAACGCGTGTATCGCCAATACCTCCGGTACCGACATCGTGAGCCAAGGCGCCTGCCCCGGACAGATCTGTGGCGGCTTCGCCGGCACGGAGTGCCCCAATGGCACCTACTGTGACTACCCCGAGTCCGCGACGGCCTGCGGCGGCGCCGACGACACCGGCACCTGCGAGCTCATCCCCGAGGGCTGCCCGGACATTTTCGACCCCATCTGCGGCTGTGACGGCATGGACTACGGAAATGGCTGCGAGGCCGCCGCCGCCGGCACCGACGTCGCCTACGCGGGCACCTGCAACTGAGCGTCGCCGCGACACCGCGACGCCAGGTTCACCCCTCCGCGCCCTCGATGACGTAGCTGAGGCACAGGCCCTCGAGCTGCTCGAGGGCGAGGTCGAGACGGCCGTCGGCGCGGGCCGTCTCGAGGGCCATCGGGGCCAGCACGAGGAAGCTCGGGACCGCCGCCGCGCGTTGGGCGAGGGCATGGGCGAACCCCCCGAGCTCGGGCAGCGCTCGTAGGGCCTCTGGAAGCTGCTCCGGGCCTCGGAGAGCCTGCGAGAAGGTGTCGGCGAGTACGTCTTCACCGACACCCTCCCGGCGGAGGCGCGCGACGAAGCGACGCAACCGCCGCCAGAACGTTTGTTCCTCGCGCACGGTCGGCCGGCTGTCGAGACCCACGCCCTCGACGCGCATCTCTACGGCCGTGGCCACCCGGACCGAAGCTCCGTCGGGCGCCACACGTGTGATGTCACGCAGCAACTCGGCGAGGCTGTCCATGAAGGCGACGCCGTGCTGGTAGCCCATCCTCAGCAGGCCCTCTACCGCCTCGGTGGCCGCCGTCGCTTCGCCCATCGCCTCCGCCCAATGACCCCGGCGGAGAGCGAGGCGGCCGAGGTTGGCACGAAGGATGGCGAGATCGGTCCGCGCCTCCACACGGAGCTCTTCGTCGTCCCCTTCGGACGCTTCGTCTTCACCTTCGAGGTAGGCCTCGAGAAGCGCCACCGCCTCCTGCCAGAGCGGCTCCCCCGCCTCGTCGTCTCCTTGCAGGGTGGCGAGGTTGGCCAGGTCGCCAAGCGACTTGGCGAGCAAGGGGTGTGCCTCTCCGTAGCGCGTGCGCCGGAGCTCGAGGGCGTGGCGGTACGCCGCCTCGGCTTCATCGAGACGACCATTGAGCTGAAGCACCAAGCCCCGGGCGTGGACCGCTTCGATTCGAACCTCCTCCGCCGTATCCGACGCGAGGGATGCCACCGCCCGCTCGACCATCTCCATGCCCGCGCCCGGATCGCGCTCCACGGCGACGATACGCCCCCGGAGTGCCAGCGCGCGAACCTCCAGCTCCGGGTGCCCGCCCCAGCGTGCCCGCTCCGCCGCCGTCTCTGCGATCTCGAGCGCTGCGTCCACATCGCCCTGGTGGTTGAGGCCGAGCGCACGGTCGACGAGATCTGCGACCGCCTCTTCTTCGAGGGCCTCGGCCGAGACCAGCGCGCGGGGCTCACGGGCCACGATGCGCTTGAAGGTCTCGTCCTCGAGCAACGCCCCGAAGTAGTCGTCTTCCACCGCACGCTCCGCCCACTGGGCATCGGCCACGACGGCGCAGCGCAACGCCTCGAGCGCCTCCTGTCGCGCGTCGATCTTCGACAGCACGCAGGCGCGATTGAAGTGCATGGCCGGGCGCGGATCCTGGCCGAACAGCATGCCGTCCCCATCGAGGATGGCCTCGAGGGCCTCGAGGGTCTCGCGGTAGAGCTCGGCCGCCTCCCGGTGCCGGCCCGCGAAGGTACGTGCATTGGCGCGAATCTGCCACCCCATGGCGGAGCCGGGGTTTGCCTCGACGAGCGCGTCGGCCAATGCGCCTGCCTCGTTCCAGCGTTCCTGCTCGTAAACCAGAGGGGTCAGCACCTCGAGCACCTCTTCCCGCCGCAGAGACTCGACGAAAGATTCTATCTGCTCCGCAGCCGCCGACCGCGCGCCCCCTCCTTCGAGCAAGCGAAGAGCCTCCCTCAGCTCTGCTTCGGCGCGGTCGGGAGCGAGCCCGCACCAGGCCCGCCCGCGGGCAAACCGGGCCGAAGGGGCATCCGGCGCCAGCATCACCGCCTCACCGAGCCGCTCGAGGTCGTCATCGAAACGGCCAGCCAAGAAGCAGAGGAGCGGGCGATGGTGCTCCAAGGTCTCGATGAGTGCCTGGGCCATACCGTAGAGTGGTCCCGCCCTGTCGGCCTCATCAAAGCGCGCGAGCCAGGACATGACCCGCTCCGCCGCGTCTCGTTCCGCCGTCTCCCCCGCGACGCGGCCGACGATGACCTGCACCTCCGCCGCCAGCGCGACGAGGTCGTCGGTATCCCCCTCTTCGCGTTCGTCCGAAGCGTCGGCGATGGCTTCGCGCGCGGCGCCCGCGAGACCCAGAGCGAGTACGGGCTGCCCCGAGCCCGCGTGAAAGTAGGCGCGCAGCAACAAGCCCTCCGGGTGGTCGAGGGCCTCGTCCAACAACATGTCGGTCGCCCGCTCGATGCGGGCGAGCTTTCCCTCCACCAGCCCGGCTCGGGCCCGCCGGATGAGCTCGCCCCAATCATCCGTGGG
>JGI12048J13642_10391787_pt1 | contig 10580 bp, 5 predicted proteins | sample ElkSlonscriptome_16_FD_13642 | JGI IMG/M metagenome (IMG submission 13642)
CTTCCTGGTTTTGGGGTTGAATATTCAGAATTCCCTTTACTGGATTAGGGAACAGGTGAAAACCGGCAGCAGTCAGGTTTGGTGTCCAGGATCCTTCACATTCTGAACTGTCCAGCACTGCGATAATGCCGGTATTCCCACCGGAACAAATACCGCAGGAATCGATAAATGCGGTTCCGTTAAAGTCACTGTTACAATCGTAACACGCTTCTTCATTAAGCACAGGAATACGTCCGGACCCTCCGCCAGCACAAAGACCACAGGAATCTATGAAAGCCTTACCGTTGAATTCATTGTTACAATCGTTGCATTCCTCCTTCGTTAGTACCGGCACCCGTCCGGTTTCGCCACCTGCACATATTTCACAAGAGTCCAGGAAGGCGGTTCCATTAAATTCCCCGTTACAATCGTAACACAATTCCTTTTCCAGGACCGGCATCCGGCCTGTATCGCCTCCGGCACAGATACCACAACTATCTAAAAATGCCGTTCCTCCCAGATCGCCATTACAATCTTCAACCGGAGCACATACCGCCGGGTCAAGTTCAGGAACAATACCGGTATTTCCCCCGGCACAAATACCGCAGGAATCCATGAATGCTATTCCGCCGATATCACCGTTACAATCCACTCCTGCGGTTACAAAATTTGACAACAGCCTGATATACATGATCTGATACCCACAACTGTTTTCAGTCACCGACCATGAATTAAGCGGCCAGCTCGTGTTGAAGTCTTTATAAGATTTCTGATCAGGTTGGTTTTTTGGCGGAGTGAGGTCCTCACTGTTGCAAATGGCATTATTGGATGCACTTCCGCAACCACTGGGACAACATCCATCCCAGTTGTATGAAGGATTGGGTCCGCCTGGCAGGAAGCCGGGTGGCGGACCAAATTCAGAAACCCCGACCCGGTCCCATTTGGGACTGCCATTTGTAAACCAGGAATGATAAAACTCATTCGCACAATTTTCAGCGCCGTAAGCATACATGTTGGACAGATAGGCAAAGGAGAGTGGATTGACCCCATGCAGGTAATTTACATACGTGAGTGCAGCATCCGTTGCCTTCTGATCCGACCCCGGATCAATGCCGTAGTACACCAGGTCCATGAACATCATCCCTTTTGCAGACTTGGTCCGGTTACTGCCCCACGTATAGCTGTTCAGGAATGCAAAATAAGGATCCCTTTTCGTATTAATTGCAGGCATGTTGATTTCGGAATTCAGCATGGATGTCCGGTATTTTGATCTGATCGCGTCCTTCACTGACTGCGTACCATCTGCGATGGTCAGGTAATAGAGCAACATCTCCTGGTTATCCATTTCATATGGATATGCATAGGTCCATTGGAACAGGTGGCTCTTGGTATAATTCGCATCAAAATGATCCCTGTAGGTGGTGTTACCTGTCACATCGAACAGGAAGCAGGCAGCCTCGATCTTGATCATGTCCATTCCGTATGCATCAACCTCCATTCTTCCAGCGCCCAGTCCCTCGCTATTGTATGCCGGATCATTGTTATTAAAGAATACATCGGGATTTGTCTCAGCCCAGTCCCAGGCAAGTTCGGCCCGTGCAAGCAATGTATCTGCATATTCATCCTGACCGATCATCCTGTATACTTTTGAGCTGATCGCCAGAGCTGCTGCAACATTCAGCGTACCTGATGTATTCACTTTGCCATAATAACTGGGGGCTGTCGCAGAAGAGGGAGGACTTCCATGTGCCTCACCCACAATGCTCAGCACACTGCCATCTCCCAGCTGCAGTCTCATAAGGTGATCGATTCCCCATTTGGCTTCATCAAGCAGGTCAGGCACCCCATTTCCCGACTCCGGGATATTGTAATCATCGCCCCATGCACCAGGGTTTTCAAGGTATGCCTTCATGAAATCCACCACGTAATTCGCTGTCCAGCTGGTATATTTGTTATAATCCCCGGCATCATACCATCCTCCGCTGACATCCCTTTCAGTCGATGGATCATCCTTTGCAAAGAATGATCTGCATTCTGTGTCCTGGAGATCGCCCATATGGCTGGCGCCGTCGGCCCATTCGGCCCCCGCAAATTCAGCATCCTTTGCATGTCCAACCCTTTGGTAATAAAAAGTACGCACCGCATGTTTCAGTACTTCGTTGTAGACATCAGGGGCGATACGGAATTCGTATGACCGTTGTCCATTTTCCTCATCAAGGATGTAGTAGGTTCCAGTTTCAGAAAAGTCAGAAAAATCAAAATACCAGACCCTGTCCCCCGAAGATGCATCGGTATCCCCACTCTTCCAGCGAGATACAACACCCGTATAAACCGGATCGCCCGATGAGACCTCCACTAAGGAAAACGCAGTCCCGGGTGCGTAGGATTCATCTGCGTCATATCCCACTTGCGGGTCCCTGATCACAGCCGTTTTCCTTGCATTGTTTGGATATCCGAACTGATCGATTACGATGTGCCTGGCTCCGGGTTGCGCTTTTATAGTAGCGAAGAAGCCGGCAAAGATGAGGATAAATAAAGACCTTTTCTTCATATGAAAATAGTTGTTACGTGGTGATTATACTGAATAATACGTCCTGCTGCCGACCCATTACCCGGTGGCAATATACAGAATTTTCAACTTATTGATCCGTATCCAATGTGTTTGAATTCTTATTATTATCTTGCCGGCACTAACAATCAAGCAAAACAGACCAACCATGAAAAACACCAGACGACTCATCGTTATTGCAGCGATGATGCTATTTACAGTTTCAATTGTGCAGGCTTCCGATCCGGATGCCCCGGCCCTCACAGCCAACAAATTCGAGACAGCCCCCGAGATCGACGGAACAATGGACCTCCAGTGGGAACCGCTCCAATGGCATTCCCTGAACTACGTATGGATGGAGTGGGGCGAAACCGTTGATTCATCTGACTATTATGGCAGGTTTAAGGTGGGCTGGTCTGAAGAAACTGACCTGCTATACTTTTTCGTAGAGGTGACGGATGATGTATTGATTGAAAAATATGCAGAACTGGGCGGCAATACCTTTTACAATGACATTGTAGAGGTATTTATTGATGAAAACAACTCCGGCGGAATGCACATTTTCGACACGGAGACCACGAATGCTGAAAATGCCTTCTCCTACCATCTTTGTCCGCTCGACACCCCCGAAGAGGGCGTCCCGGTCACCCAGTTCACGGTGTCTGACATAGACGGGACCAGCTGGGGTGATTCCTACAGTCCGGAGTATTTCCCGCATTTCGATGATGCCATCCTGGTAAAAGATGGTGATCAGTATTACTGGGAATTCTCTCTTAAAGTGTATACCGATCAGTATGAGGCAGGATCAGAGGAGACAACCAGGTCTGAATTAACACTCGACAAGAAGATCGGACTTGCCCTGGCCTATTGCGAAACCGACAACATGGCTGAACACAAGCGCGAAATGTTCCTGGGATCGTTTCCCGGTCATGCCGACAAGCTGGGAGATGCAGACGGCGGAAACCTTTATGGTTATAATGACACCTGGCAGAATGCTGATGATTACAATGTGCTGACACTCGCCGACGTGGCTGTTCCCGACTACAGTTCGCCTGGTGAGATGATCAGCAACGATCTCACTATTCGCAACCTGGGTGCAGACCAAGGCTTCATTGTCAGCTTCCAGGATGCATCCAGTGGAGCAGTCCAGGCCGAATTGTTTGACATTACCGGCAAACAGGTTCAGCGGTTCGAAAAGCAAAAGGATGCCTCACAATTTGAAGCACATTTTTCTACCCCGTGTGCAGGTCTGTATATAGTAAGACTAACCGCAGGAAACGGGGTCTTTTCAAAAAAAGTGATGGTTTATTAAGGAAGAGAAATGAGACACTACCTCTTTCTTTTGTCTCTCTTATTCATTGGGTTACATTTCTCCAGTGCATGTAAAGGTCCAGGTAATTTCATGGATGATCCAAAAAAACCGGCTTTGCTCCTCACGAGGTGGTGGACAATCTTAAACATCATGATGTAGCATTGGAGGTCCCGGTAGGAGAGTCAGCCAGGGAGATGCACCTTATACTGGAAGTGACAGATAACGGGGAACCGGTACTGACAAGTTACAGGCGGATCATTATTACGATTGGTTTTCGGGCTGAATAGGACTTGTGGGAACCGAGAAGGTTACCGTGGTACCTTTTTCTTTTTCACTTTCAATCCAGAGGTTCCCTTTATTCTTCTCAATGAATTCTTTGCATAAGATCAAGCCGAAACCCGTTCCTTTTTCATTTTCGGTTCCAGGTGTGGTGTATCCCTCACTGATGTCAAGTATCTTTTTCTTGTCATCCCTGGAAATACCAACGCCATTGTCTTTAACATAGAGCGATATCATCCCGTTTCCGGGTTCCTGCAAACTTCCAATTTCCACCTTGCCGTTCGGGTAAGTAAATTTAATGGCATTTGAAACAATATTCCGTACAATGGTTGTGATCATATCCGGGTCGGCATAGAGCAACTGACTCTCTTTAACGATATTGCTGAGTTTAATATTTTTTACCGCAGCCACAGGCTGAAGAGAAGCGATGCTACCCTGGATCAGTTCCTTTGCATTTAATAGTTCAGGACTGATGTTTTTATGATTGTTTTGTGACTGGGCCCATGCCAGGATGGTTTCGATCAGTTGATAGGTAGTGGATGTGTTTTCCTGACAAATCCGGAGGTAGTCTTTCCGTTGCTTTTCAGTGAAATCATCGTAGTCCTTTGTCAGCATAGTCAACAGCCCCGAAACAGAGCTCATGGGGCCTTTGAGGTCGTGAGCAATGATCGAAAGAAGTTTGTCTTTTGATTTGTTGGCCTCCTCCAGTAGTTTGTAGTTTTCTTTTAATTCTGCTTCAGCATTTCTGATTCTTTTCAGGTGTTTATGTCGCTCCATGGAATAGAATACAGATTGAATCAAGGACCTGCTATTCATTTCATTTTTAGGAATGTAGGCTTGCGCCCCCATTTTAATGGCCTTTTGTCCAAGCTGCTCGTCATCCATTCCGGTAACGACCATGATCGGAGCATGATCTGTTTTATTCAGAATGATTTCAAGCGCCTGTAATTCCATGCTGTCAGGCAACCCGAGGTCCAGGATAATGATGTCAAATGTATCTGCATCCAGGATCTGCATTGCAGCAGCCAGGCTAGTTGCAAGCGTGATATTAAACCTGAATCCCCGGGCATCTTCAAGCAGATCCTCCAGGATAATTGCATCTCCCTCATTGTCTTCGACGTGCAATAAGGAAAAGGACAGGGCATTCATTACTTTGTTTCTTTTGGGAGTACTACAATGCTCATCCAGAAATCCTCAATGGACTTCACCACATCGATGAATTTATCAAATTCTAAAGGTTTGGTAATGTAGCAGTTGGCATGCAAATCATAGGTTTTGAGTATGTCTTCCTCAGCTTTGGAAGTTGTAAGAATCACTACGGGTATCCGTCTCAGATTTGGATCCAACTTAATCTCCTCCAGCACTTCCCGTCCATCTTTCTTGGGAAGATTCAGGTCCAGGATGATTAAATCCGGACGTGGAGCATTTTCGTGATTTCCTCTTCTGTACAGAAAATCAGTAGCTTCATCACCATCGAATACAGTGAACAGGTTGTTTCTCATTTTTGCATCCTCCAATGCCTCAGCAGCAAGTTCTGCATCTCCCTTGTTGTCTTCCACCAGCAGGATATCCACCGGTCTTATCATTTCAGATTCTGTCATATCTGGGATTTTAATTTGATCACATTAGATGGCAAGGTAAAGATAAATGTGGTTCCGGTTCCATTCTCTGATTCGAACCATATTTTCCCCCCGTGCCGTTCTACAATTCGTTTACATATGGCCAGCCCGATTCCTGTACCATTATAATCCTCTCGTGAATGAAGTCTCTGAAAAATCACAAAAATTTTATCTTCATATTTTTGATCGATACCGATCCCGTTGTCAGTTACAGTAAACTTCCAGCGGCCTCTTTCTCTGGCAGCAGCTATTTTGATTTCAGGCTGAACTCCTTCTCGGGCGAATTTTAGTGCATTACCTATCAGGTTCATAAACAGTCTCGAAAGCTGTGCCGGGTCTCCATCGATTTGGGGCAATTCCTGAATATCAAGCTTTGCACCAGACTTTTGGATCCGATTCAGGAGATTATCCACAGCAAGCTTTACCACTTCATTCATGTCGATTCTTGTGAAGGACTTCCCACGGGTTGATATCCTTGAATACTGCAGGAGATCATTGATCAGGATCTGCATCCTTTCGGCACCATCCACTGCGTAGTGGATATAGCGACTGGCTTTGTCATCAATTTTATCTTTATATTTCTTCTCCAGAAGTTGGGTATAGCTGGCAACCATTCTCAGCGGTTCCTGGAGGTCATGCGAGGCGACGGAAGCAAATCGTTCGAGTTCGATATTGGATCTTCTTAGCTCTTCAGCGACACTCTCCAGTTTCTGTTCTGCCTGTTTCCGCTTTGAAATATCGATTCCGACACCCAGGAGCAGACTTTTGTCTTCAAACTTTACCCTGATCCCGCTAAAATAGAAGGGGATGTTTTTTCTTCCCTTGGCAAGGAAGTCAGCTTCCACAAATACCTCCCCGGTACGAAAGGCATTATCAATGGCGCTGGCTACTTTATTACGGTGTTTTTTTGCAATAAAATCAAGGGGGGATCTGGATCCGATCTCATTAAAGGGAATTCCCGAGAGATCTGCAAGCGTATTGTTCCATTTCAGGAATTTTCCTTGCTCATCGAACAGGTAAAAAATGCCTGGCATGGCCTCCAAAACCGAGTCATTGAATAGTTTTTCCGCCAGTACCTGTTTCTCCTTCTGTTTCGTCTCTGTTACATCCCTGACCACGGCAAGGAAGTGAGGTTCATCTTCGTACATGATCAATGTACCTGTAATTTGTGTTGGGAAGGTAGTACCATCTTTGCGGATATTGATGGCCTCTCCCCTGAATAGTCCGTGATGCCAGACTTCCGTCACCAGTTCATTGAAAAACTTCTTGTGATCAGGATGGATAAGTTCGGCAGCCGATTTTCCAATCAATTCATCAGGGCTGTATCCATAGACATCTGAAGCTGATTGGTTGGAATCAACGATCTTTCCATCTTCACTGAAGATAAAGAAAGCATCATTTGCTGATTCAAAAACCGATCTGTATTTTGCTTCATTCAGGCGTAGTTTGATCTCAGAATTTTTTTGCGTGGTGATATCTGCATGGGCACCTAATATACGAATCACTTTTCCATCCTTGTCCAGCTTTGAATTTGCCTCGTTGTGAATCCAAATGTAATGCCCGTTTTTATGCCTTAACCTGAAATCCAGTATAAATTTCCCCTTGGGTTGCTCAAGATAATCCTGCAAAGCTTTCGTGCACCTGTTACGATCATCTGGATGCATGAGAGATGTCCAGGTTTCAATGGAATTTGAGAGTTCATTGTCTTTATACCCAACCTGTTCTTTCCAGATGGTCGAAAAATATGCTTCATTCTCCTCTACTCTCCAATCCCAGATGCCTATGTTTACCAATGATTCGGTAAGCTCATATCTGTCCCTTGCCAACTCACTTTCTGCGATTGCATTTTTTTCGCGGGTGATGTCGATGGCCAGTTCCATCCTGACCATCTTACCGTTCCTCCACTCCACAGCACTGTCGTAACACCTGTACCACCTTTTATTGATTGAATTTCTATATTCCCAGTTATATACCTCTCCCGTTTTATTATTAAAAATGATTTCATTGGTACAGAACGGACAGGGGACATCCATCCCGTGTAACAACCTGAAACATTTTATTCCATCATCTAAATCCTGTTCGCCCCATATTGATTTGAATTTTTTATTTGTAAAAAGGACCTCAAAAGTGTCAGGATCTGCAAGATATATGGCTCCATCGATTGCGTCGAGGATCTGCAGATAGGGATCATGATCTTTTTTCTTTCCCATTTCAGTCATGGATGGAAAATTTCAGGGAATGCGAAAACACATTCGCAATGCAAATTAGTTAATCAACAGATACAAACTGCGGCATTACAGTTCTATTGGAGAATCGACTACAAGGATTTCAGAATTGTCTTGTCTGCCTATTCACCATTCCTGAGGATGAGAATCCTGTTTAAATTAAAAGAATAGTGTATGGTTTTCGTTCAGTGGCAGGTCTGATTATCACTGGTAATACTTTATAGTTTACTGACGTTGACTATGCGTTGTGGTTTGGTTATTTTTTGTAACTTGGAATATGGTTTTAACAGCTTCTGATCTATGAATTTCAATCTGGCCAGCAAAGTGCCTATCCTGATCATTTCAATTACTTTCATGGCTTGCTTTGATACAGTCTGCCCACAGCCGGGAAAAAACGATCGGGGAGTTTTATCGGACCCTGCCATTGCCCAGGTCGGCCTAAATGGAAAAAACTTTCGCAAAGCTCTACAAGGCACATGGATTTGCAGCAAGATCGTTAACAGCAGCATGCAGGATAGCTACGGGAAGTTTGGGGATTCCGGAACGTTTTTGAAATTTGAATTCAAAGGCAACAGGCTGTACATCGCAACCGCACCTTACGATGATGGGATGGAATTTGTTGTGACATACAGTCGCAAGGACAGCATGATCTATCTCCCGCTTCCCTATAGTGCACCTGAGATCGAACCTGATTATAAAGTGAGTAGGCTGTCTGATAACATGCTCATTCTTGATGCGACCAACGGCGAATTGCAACGAATTCATTACATTTTTCTCAGGCAACGTCAGTATAAAGGGCCTGAACAGGTCGCTGAGGTTATTGATTGCGGTATTGTCAGATTGCAACAATTGCAACTTATGAATACGACTGGAGGGAATGGGCATCCATATGGTTCAGAATACCATATCAGGACAACGGCCCCGCTGTTCTATCCTGTTCCGGAATTCCGCACCCACCACACGAGCACCTACGGCTACATAATGGCCGGGCACCTGGACTATCCGGAAGGATTTGCTGTGGATTCCCTGAGCAAGGAGATGATCCTCGAGTTTACCGTATCCGGAAATGGTGCGGAAGATATCGAAATAATCAGTGGGATTGACCTGACAACCGATAAGTTGATCATGGATGCCTTTTTAAAAACGAGAAGAAAATGGCAGCCTGTAAAAATAGGCCGGGAGAAGGTACCCATGCGGGTCAGGATACACATCTACCTGAATAAAAAGAGATTGAATATCTAAGAGGCAAACAGTATCATGTTCACCCATTTCTCCAGCAGAATTCGCTTTTCATTTCCCATTTAGGGATAAATTCGATCAGCAGTACACAGTTCGGCGAGGGTCTCCTGTAGACTGGATCTCATTTACTTTCCGATACAGAAATTTTTGAAGATGTTTCCGAGGATCTCGTCGGTAGTGACTTCACCGGTAATCTCTCCGAGGTAGTGCAGGGTTTCGCGGATGTCCTGCGCCAGGAGGTCCTGGGGCAGGGCGGAGGAGAGTCCCTCAAGGACGCGTTCCAGGCTTTCGGAGGCTGATTTGAGGGCGTTGAAGTGGCGGATATTGGAGATGACCACGTCCTGGTGGCGAATACTGCCAATGCTTACAATGGTGCCCAGTATATTTTTCAGTTCATCGAGGTTTTCATGTTTGTTGGCAGAGATACGGCAAACATGTTCTTTGTCCTCACTTACCAGGATATCTGATGATCCTTTGGCGCGCTCTTCATCACTGGTTGTGTCTGATTTATTGATCACAAGTATGATATGCTTGCTGGTGTCCCTGACCTGGTTTCTTATTACCTCCAGGGATTCAGCGATGATCTTTTTGCTGTCGCCCGCTTCCACCAGCAGCATAACGATACTGGCCTGTCCCAGTTTCTGGTAGGTACGCCTGATTCCGAGGTTTTCGATGGTATCTGCAGTTTCGCGTATCCCTGCCGTATCGATGAACCGGTATGTGATGCCGTTGATCACAACCGTGTCTTCCACGGTATCCCTCGTGGTACCCTCTATTTCAGAGACAATGGCCCGTTCCTCTTCAAGCAATGCATTCAGCAAGGTGGATTTCCCAACGTTAGGCCGACCCACGATGGCCACGGGGACACCTGACTTTAATACATTTCCAAGCTGGAACGAGTCTTTCAGACTGTCGACAAGGTTTTTTACCTCGCCAACCAGGGCAGTGAGCTCACCGCGATCTGCAAACTCCACATCTTCCTCGCTGAAATCCAGTTCAAGCTCGATCAGGCTAATGAAATTCAACAACCGCTCACGGAGTTGACGGATCTTTTCTGAAAACCCTCCGCGTATCTGCTGTATGGCCACATCATGCGAGGCTTTTGATTCCGATGCAATCAGGTCTGCAACAGCTTCCGCCTGCGACAGATCCATCTTCCCATTCATGAATGCTCGTTGGGTGAATTCACCGGGTTTGGCGGGTTCCGCACCATTCCCAATGAGGAGTTCCATGATCCGTTGCTGGATATAGGGAGAGCCATGACAAGAGATCTCGATCACATCTTCGCCCGTATAGGAAGCGGGTGCCCGGAACAGGCTGACGATCACCTCGTCCACGATCTCCTCCCCTGAACGGATCGTGCCATAGTGCAGTGTATT
>JGI12048J13642_10548899_pt1 | contig 10578 bp, 8 predicted proteins | sample ElkSlonscriptome_16_FD_13642 | JGI IMG/M metagenome (IMG submission 13642)
CTACGGGCACTACTGCTATCTGCCGCTCTACATCTTCAGCAGCAGCTCGATCTGTTCGCCGACCGTACCAGCACCCAGTTCCTGCGCGCCAACCAGATCCGCCTCTACTTCAGCACCTTTGCCTACATCCTGCTGTGCGCGCTGCGCCGCTTGGGACTCGAGGACACCGAGCTGGCCAAGGCCCAGTGTGGCACCATTCGCACCCGCCTGCTCAAGCTCGGTGCCCAAGTGCGCCTGACGGTGCGCCGGGTGTGGATCGCCTTCTCCGAGAGCTTCCCGGCTCAGGGGCTGTTCGTCCAAGTGCTGCGCAACACCCAAGCCTCCGGGGCGGTCCCCGCGACACCCTGAGTGATCAGCTGCTCTGCAACGCCCAAGCCGCTCGCGGCGGTGCCCGACCGAGGCGCCGAGGGGCGGCGATTGTCGCGTGCGCCGAATCGACTCGATACGCGCACCTCATCATCGGAACGTGTGCGACACCGGCCCTTCTTCCCGCCGAAACTTGATCGATGAATTTGCCATCCTGTCGGCCCCTCCCGCCGTCCGCTGCTCGCACCACCGCCCCGCGGCAACCCCCTTGTGAGCGATGCTGACTAGGGGATCGGTCAGTTGGAAACGCCATGTTGCAGCGGCTCGCCGGCTGCCCAGGCGAGGAACGCCGAACGGCTCAGCCGGCGTGCCTTGGCGTAGACGTGGATACACTTCTAGGATGGGGTAATGGCCTCCTCGAAACCCCTCTCTCGAAACCCCAGGTTCGCTGCGTCAGATAACGCCGCCTGTGCATTTAGACGGGCGAAGATTTGCTGCCGTTCGTTTCCCCCGAGGCATCCCGAGGCATCCCGATGCAGGACCTGATGGAAAGGCATTGGCACCACCTCCCCGAAGCGGAGGTGGCCGATTTTCTCGATGCGGACCCCGCGCGCGGTCTGGACCGGCTCGAGGCCGAGGAGCGACAGCGGCGCTTCGGCCCCAATGCGCTCACCCCGCGCAAGGGCCGCGGGCCCTTGCTGCGCTTCCTGGACCAGTTCAACCAGGCACTGGTTTACGTCCTGCTGGCGGCGATCCTCGTGAAGCTGGCCCTGGGGGGCTATGTCGACGCCGGCGTCATCTTCGGGGTGGTCCTCCTCAACGCGATCATCGGCTTTGTCCAGGAGAGCAAGGCCGCCAGCGCCCTGGACGCCCTGTCACGCGCCCTCACCACCGAGTCGACGGTGGTGCGAGGCGGCGAGCGCCGCCGCGTGGATGCCCGGGAGTTGGTACCCGGCGACCTGGTGCTGCTCGCCTCCGGCGACAAGGTGCCCGCCGACCTGCGCCTGCTCAAGGTTCGCGACCTCAGGGTGGACGAGTCAGCGCTGACCGGGGAGTCGGTGCCGGTTGAGAAGCGCGCCGGGGCCATGGACCACGATACCGCCCTGGCCGACCGGGCCAACATGGCCTACTCCTCCACCTTCGTGACCTTCGGCACCGCCGCAGGGCTGGTCACCGCGATCGGTGACAACACCGAGGTCGGGCGAATCTCCGAGCTGATCGCCCGAGCCGACCCACTGCAGACGCCCCTCACGCGCCAGATCGGCCGCTTCAGCCGTCTGCTTCTCTACGGCATCCTGGCGCTCGCCGCGCTCACCTTCCTCACCGGATTGCTGCACGGGGAATCCTGGGTCGACATGTTCATGGCCGCGGTGGCGCTTGCCGTGGCCATGATCCCGGAGGGGTTGCCGGCGGTGCTGACCATTACGCTCGCCATCGGCGTGGCGCGCATGGCCCGCCGGCACGCGATCATCCGACGCCTGCCCGCGGTGGAGACCCTGGGCAGCACCACGGTCATCTGCTCGGACAAGACCGGCACGCTCACTCGCAACGAGATGACCGTGCAGCGCCTCTGGGCGGGGGGTGAGGAGTACGCCCTGAGCGGTGTGGGCTACGCGCCGGAAGGGGTGCTCACCGCGGATGGCGCGCCGGCGGACTCGGCTGCCCGCCCGGCGCTGACCGAGCTCCTCAGGGCCGGGCTCCTCTGCAACGACGCGGTGCTGCGCAACGACGGCACCACCTGGCGCGTGGAAGGCGACCCGACCGAGGCGGCGCTGTTGACGGCCGCCGCCAAGTCCCGTCTCGACGCGGCGGCGGAGCACGACGAGGCGCCGCGCCTGGACGCCGTCCCCTTCGAGTCCGAGCATCAGTATATGGCCACCCTCCACGGGGGCGCCCGCCCCATGGTTTACCTCAAGGGCTCGGTGGAGGCCCTGCTGCCCCGCTGCGCTGGGGCCCTCGAGCGGGACGGGACGCTGATGCCGGTCGATCCAGAGCGAGTGCGTGCCCGGGTCGAGGCGCTGGCCGCCCAAGGGCTGCGGGTCCTCGCCTTCGCCCGCCTGGACGGGGTGGGGCGCACCGGCATCGACCACCCGGACCTCGCCGGCGGGCTCACCTTCCTCGGCCTGCAGGGCATGATCGATCCGCCACGAGCGGAGGCGGTGCGGGCGGTGGCCGCGTGCCGGCGCGCCGGGGTAGCCGTCAAGATGATCACCGGCGACCACGCGCTGACCGCCGCCGCCATTGCAGGACAGATCGGCCTCGGCAAGGGGACGGGCGAAGGCGCGCTGCCCGCGGTGCTCACCGGGCGCGAGCTGGCCGGCCTGCACAACGACGACCTGATCCGGGCCGCCGCAGAGACCGCCGTCTTCGCCCGGGTCACCCCGGAGCAGAAGCTGCGCCTGGTGGAGGCGATTCAGGCCCGCGGTGCCGTGGTCGCCATGACCGGAGACGGGGTCAACGACGCCCCAGCCCTGCGCCAGGCGGACATCGGCGTGGCCATGGGCCTGACCGGGACCGAGGTCGCCAAGGAGGCCTCCGACATGGTCCTGACGGACGACAACTTCGCCACCATCGAGGCTGCAGTGGAAGAGGGCCGCGGGGTCTTCGACAACCTCACCAAGTTCATTAGCTGGATCTTGCCCACGAACGCCGGGCAGGGGCTGGTGATCCTCGTGGCGGTGCTGTTTGCACAGCCCCTGCCGGTGCTCCCGGTGCAAGCCCTCTGGATCAACATGACCACCGCCGTCCTGCTCGGACTCACCCTGGCCTTCGAGCCCAAGGAGCCCGGCCTCATGGACCGCCCGCCGCGGCGCCCCGGTACGCCGATCCTCAACGGGGTGCTCCTCCAGCGCATCCTGCTGGTCGGGCTGATGCTGCTCGCCGGCGCCTTCGGCCTCTTCGAGTGGGCCCTGCACCACGGGGCCAGCGTCGATCAGGCGCGAACCGTGGCCGTGAACGTCTTCGCCGTCGGGCAGGCCTTCTACCTGCTCAACTGTCGCTCCCTGCGCTGGTCCATGTTCCGCATCGGCGTCTTCAGCAATCCCTGGGTCTGGGCCGGCATCGCCGCTATGGCCCTGGTGCAGATCGCCTTTACCTACCTGCCCTTCATGAACCGCCTTTTTCACACCGAGCCCATTTCGGCCGGCTATTGGCTTGCGATCCTCGCGGTCGGGCTTGCCATCTACACCCTGCTGGGGCTGGAGAAGTTGGTGCGGTCGAAGGGTGTCCAGGGACGGGGCGCTGCCCGCGCGACTGGTTCATAGTTCGTTGGGATTTGAGCGCCGACTTCGGCCGGGGGGCATTCTCTTAGCAACCGTGCAGAAACAACCTCGACAGGCTCCCGCAGCGCCCTCCCCTCACCCCAACCCCTCTCCCCGCTGGGGCGAGGGGCTCTCGGCCAGGCCGTGCCAGTTGTTCTTGAACCGTCTCTTACGATGAAACTCGCGTAGCGCGTTCGCTCCCTCGCCCTCCGGGAGAGGGTTGGGGTGAGGGAAGGATCAGGGGCGAGACGACATCTCATCGTCCGGGGTGGCTCGGCTCGCCCCATGATCGTTAGCGAGGAGACCCGAGAGGACACCGCGGAGGTCATTGGCAAATTCACCCAGTACCCGCTGCGACTCGCCTGGGCCATTAGGATCCACAATAGCCAGGGACTGACCTTCGAGCGCGCAATCATCGATGCGGGCTCGGCCTCTCCCACGGGCAGGGCTGCTTCGCCCTGAGCCGTGCCCGCCATCGAGAACTGCCGGGAGCGGCTATCGACGATGGCGTATCTCAGCGCCGTGGCTAAGGCGACCACGGAGATGACCGGCACCAACCTTTTTGACGGGCCGGCTCCTTGATGACTAAGCTTGATTTTGGCCCGCACAAATGGAGGAGCGCAGCCATGTCGGCGTCCCCCAGCCTGGCAAATCAGCAACGTGTATACGATGTGTCCTCCCACATTGATCAGCGTGTCATCCTTCACGGCATCAGCTGGTCAGACTATGGCGCATTGCTGAACATGCGCGGCGAGGGCGGCGGCACACGCATCGCCTATCTGGAGGGAGAGCTGGAGCTGATGACGCCCTCATACGATCACGAAGCACGTAAGAAGCTCTTGGCGCGCTTGATCGAGGCTTACGCCGAAGAATGCGACCTGGAACTGCAGGGCTGCGGCTCCTGGACCTTACGCACCGAGGCCAAGGCGCGCGGTCTGGAGCCCGATGAATGTTACGCGATCGGTCAGCTCGACGGCCCTCCCGCTATTCCCGACCTGGCGGTCGAGGTCGTCTGGACCCATGGGGGGCTGGATAAGCTGGCCATCTACGCAGGCTTGGAAATCCCTGAGGTTTGGCTCTGGCAGGATGATCGATTGTCGTTCCATCTGTTCAATGGCCAGGAGTACCGGACGGCACCGCGCAGCCGACTATGGCCAGCGTTCGATCCCGCGCTGGTCGAGAGACTGATGAACTACGCGAGTCAAACGCACGCGGTGCGGGACCTGCGTCGGGCACTGCGGGCACCTAGCCTCGGCGCGGGCGACCTGGCCGAGCGTTGAGGCGGTCCTCGCGGCCGTTTGGCTTTACTGCCCGCGCTGGAGCGTACCTACTCCACCAAGTTCTCGACCCCTTCGAGCGGGTCCATCTCCGGCAGTCGGTGGGCAATGCCCTTGTGGCAATCAATACAGGTGCGCCGGTCGGGTCCATCCCCCCCGAGATAGCGTTCGTGGGCCTCCTGCGCGCGTGGGCTCTGGTCGGTGAAATCCATATGACGGTAGGCATGGCAGTTGCGGCATTCCAGCGAGTCGGTGGCGCGCATCCGCGCCCACTCCCGCTCCGCCATCTCGCGGCGCTTCTCGAGAAACTTCTCCCGCGTTTCCAGCGTACCGAAAAGATGCCCCCAGACCTCCTTGGAGGCCTCCACCTTGCGGGCGATCTTGTCGGTCCAGTCGTGAGGCACGTGGCAGTCCGGACAGGTAGCGCGCACGCCCGAGCCGTTTGTGAAGTGGGCGGTCTCGCGCATTTCCTGATAGACGTTGTCCTCCATCTCATGGCACGAGATGCAGAATGTCTCGGTGTTGGTGGCCTCCAGGGCGGTGTTGAAGCCGCCCCAGAACAGGATCCCGAAGATGAAGCCGCCGCCGGCCAGGAAGCCGAGGCTGTAGTGGGCGCTGGGCCGGCGCAGCGTGGTCCGCAGGGTCTTGAGCCAGCGCATCACTCCTCCTCTTGCGACTCCCGGCGCAGCCGCAGCAGCAGCCGATCGATGGGTTCGAAACGGTTCGCCACCAGCGGGCGGGCCAGGGTCTGGGGCACGTGGCACTGGTTGCAGAAGTAGCGCCGCGGCGAGATCTGGGCGAGGAAGTTGCCCTCGCGGTTCATGTAATGGGTGACGCTCACCATCGGCGCCTGGGATTCCTGGACGCGGTGGCGGCTATGGCAGGTCAGGCATTTGTTGGCGTAGCGGTCGACCTGATAGTGGTCGATCTGGTGCGGGATCGTGGGCGGCTGCATCGGGTAGGCGCGCTCCCGACGCAGGCTGCGATCCTCGACCGTGAAGATCCGCTCAGGCGGAATCGGCTCGGGGATGGGCGCACCCTTGCGCAGCGGGTCGGGCCCTTCGGCCTGAACCGGCGCCGCGCCCAGCGCGGCCACAAACAGCAGAATGCCTCGCAGCATAGCGGAACTCCTCGAACAGCTTCTGGCCGCAAAGGCGCTCAGGAAGCAACGAAGATTAAGTCTGAGTCCTTCTTTGCAGTTTCCTTTGCGCACTTAGGCACAGTGCAACAACAACCTCAACAGCCTTCCGCGACCTTCTCCCCTCACCCCAACCCCTCTCCCCGCTGGGGCGAGGGGCCCTCGGGCAAGTTGTGTGAGTTGTTCTTGAACCCTTCCTTAGCGCCTTTGCGGTCCGAACGGGTCATCAGACCTTACGCAGGCGCACGGCGCACTTCTTAAAGTCGGTCTGCTTCGAGATCGGGTCGGTGGCGTCCAGCGTGACCTTGTTCACCAGCCGCGCCGAGTCGAACCAGGGGGCGAACACCAGCCCCTCGGGCGGGCGATTGCGGCCACGGGTCTCGACGCGCATCAGCACCTTGCCGCGCCGCGACTCGACCTCGACCTCGCTGCCGCGGCGCATATCGAGCCGCCGGGCGTCGTCCGGGTGCATGTAGAGCAAGGCCTGGGGCACCGCTTGGTGCAGCTCGGGCACGCGCCGGGTCATCGAGCCCGAGTGCCAGTGCTCGAGGACCCGGCCGGTGACGAACCAAAAGGGGTAGTCCTCGTCCAGCGGCTCCGCCGGCGGCTCGTAGGGCACGGCGAAGATCACCGCACGCTTGTCGGGGTGGCCGTAGAACTCGAACTCCGCGTCCCTGACATAGGGATCGGCGCCCTTGCGATAGCGCCAGCGGGTCTCCTTGCCGTCCGCGACCGGCCAGCGCAGGCCGCGGGTCTGGTGGTAGGTGTCGAACGGCGCCAGGTCGTGGCCGTGGTCGCGGCCGAAGACGGCGTACTCCTCGAAGAGCCCCTTCTGTACGTAGAAGCCGAAGTGCGCCGACTCGTGGTTCGAGTAGCCCGCCTCGATCTCGGTCACCGGGTACTTGTCCACCTGCCCGTTGGCGAACAGGACCTCGAACAGGGTCTTGCCGCGGTACTCGGGGTGGGCCTCGAGGATCGCCTGGGGCCATACCTCGTCGGTCGTGAAGCGCTTGGAGAACTCCATGGTCTGCCAGAGATCGGAGCGGGACTCGCCCGGGGCCGACACCAGTTCGTGCCAGAACTGGGTGCGCCGCTCGGCGTTGCCGTAGGCCCCCTCCTTCTCGACCCACATGGCGGTGGGCAGGATCAGGTCCGCGAGCTCGGTTGTCGCGGTGGGGTAGGCATCGGAGACGACGATGAAGGTCTCGGGGTTGCGGTAGCCCGGGTAGGTCTCCTCCATCAGGTTCGGCGCCGCCTGCACGTTGTTGTTGACCTGCACCCAATAGGCGGTCAGCTCCCCGTCCTTCAACATGCGGTTCTGCTGCACGGCGTGATAGCCGGGCTTGTCGGGGATGGTGCCCGGCGGGATCTTCCAGACCTTCTCGGCGAAGGCGCGGTGCTCGGGATTCATCACCACCATGTCCGCCGGCAGGCGGTGGGTGAAGGTGCCGACCTCGCGGGCGGTGCCGCAGGCGGAGGGCTGGCCGGTCAGCGAGAAGGGCGAGTTGCCCGGGGTGGCGATCTTCCCGGTCAGCAGGTGGATGTTGTAGATGAGGTTGTTGGCCCAGACACCGCGGGTGTGCTGGTTGAAGCCCATGGTCCAGAAGGAGGTGACCTTGGTGTCTGGGTCGGCGTAGAGCTCGGCCAGGGCGTCGAGCTTGTGTTTGGGCACGCCGGAGAGCTCGGTGACCCGCTCGGCGTCGTACTCGCGCACGAACTCGGCGTAGCGCTCGAAGTCGATGTCGCGGGCGCCTGAGGGGTCGTCGGCGTTCTCGGCCATCAGCTCCAGGCGGTGCTCCGGGCGCAGCCCGTAGCCGATCAGCGTCTTGCCCTCCTTGAACCGCGTGTATCGATCGACGAAGTCCCAGTTCACCCGGTCGTTCTCGATGATGTAGCGGGCGATGTAGTTGAGGATCGCCAGGTCCGCCTGGGGGGTGAAGACGATGGGCAGGTCCGCCAGGTCGAAGTTGCGGTTCTCGAAGGTGGAGAGCACCGCGACCCTCACGTGCGGGGCGGAAAGCCGCCGGTCCGTGACCCGTGTCCAGAGGATCGGGTGCATCTCGGCCATGTTCGAGCCCCAGAGCACGAAGGCATCGGCATGCTCGATGTCGTCGTAGCAGCCCATCGGCTCGTCGATGCCGAAGGTCCGGATAAAACCGCCCACCGCCGAGGCCATGCAGTGGCGCGCGTTGGGATCGATGGTGTTGGAGCGGAAGCCGGCCTTCCAAAGCTTGGCGGCGGCATAGCCCTCCCAGACCGTCCACTGCCCGGAGCCGAACATGCCGACCCCCTGCGGCCCCTTCGTCGCGAGCGACTTCTTGAATTGCTCGGCCATCACGTCGAAGGCGGTCTCCCAATCGACGGGCGTGAACGCCCCGTCCTTGGCATAACGGCCATCGCGCATGCGCAGCAGCGGTCGAGTGAGCCGATCCCTGCCGTAGAGAATCTTGGACAGGAAATAACCCTTGATGCAGTTCAGGCCGCGGTTCACCTCCGACTCGATGTCGGCGTGGGTCGCGACGACCTGGCCGCCCTTGGTGGCCACGTTCACCGAGCAGCCGGTTCCGCAGAAGCGGCAGGCCGCCTTCGACCACTTCATCTCGGTGAACTCCGGGTCGGTCAGCAGGTTCTGCGCCGCACCTGGCAGGCTCATGCCGGCTGCCGAGGCGGCGCAGGCCACGGCGGTAGACTTGATGAACTCCCGTCGGCTCAGGTGCATACCGTTCAGTCTCCCAGGTCGATCGTCTCGGTTTCGTGGTGGTGGTAGATCAGGCTCAAGGCCACCACGCCGGGCATGTCCCGCAGCGCCTCCATGTTCCGGGCCAGCTCGTCCTCGCGGGCCGCCTCGAGCGTCACGATGCCCTTGCCCCCTGGCTCTAGGGCGTGAACCTCGGCACCACGCAGCGCCGCAAGACGCTGCAGGAACCGGCCCTGCCGGCGCGGATGCACGTGGACGATGAAGGAACAGAGATGGAATCCGCTCACGGGTCCTCCTCGAATGCCGTCACCGTGACGGCCCCGGCCGGTCAGCGAGCCAGGAACGCGCCGCAGTCCCGCCCCGCCCGTGCCGCGGCCCGAGGCAGGCGCCGAGCCCCGATGGGCGTGTCGCGGCCTTCCCTCACAGGAACCCCGCTGGGGTCCTTTCACGTTCAGTCGACCGGTACCCCAGGCGGGGCACCGAACATGTGGGCGATCCAGATCACCAAGCCGTACCCGCCGATCAGGACTACGGCGAGCACCGGCGCAAGAATTACCGTCACGAACAGGAAGGCCAGAAACTCCTCACGCTTGCGGGGCCGCTCCGGTGGCGGCAGAGTCGGGGCGCTTGGCATCGGAACTCCTCGTCGTTGTGTCGCGATCAGCGTAACAGGCCCACTGGCGCGGCTGAACCAATAACCGGGGAAAACTCCCATCCCCTTTGTAAGCTACTTAAGGAACGCGTGGGACAGGCGACGCAACATCCGGCGGCAGGCCGTGAACGGTTCGTTGCAGACTGGACGGCCCCCACGCAGCCGGGACCCGCGCGACGACATGTCGTCCATCACGGCTCCGGTTTCGCCCCGTCGATGCGATCCTGAGCGACCCGTTCGGTCATCGGGACGAGGTACAGGACTGTTCTTGGTTAAGCTCGCGACAGATCGTCCGTGAACCGTTTCGGCAGCTCCCAGAGCAAGCGCCCAGCACCAATCAACTGGCGCCGGAGCAGCTCCCAGTCCTCCGCCCGGCGCCGGGCCTCCAGACAACGCAAGAGCCGGGCGCGCAATGCCGCCTCCTGACGATCGAGGATCATTGCCCAAAGCGTGTCCTCGACATTGTAGACGCGGCCTTCGGCCAACGAGACCGGCACGACCTGACCGATCGGCACGGCCAGATCGCCGGCGACCGCCGCAACGGCTGCCGCGATGGTCGCCGCCTTCGGGCTGGAAGGATCCGTCAGATCGTAGGGAGGCGCCCACTCCCCGCGTGGTCGCAGCTGATCGATATGGGTCATAACGACCAGCAAAGGCGATGGACGGCGCTGCGGGTCCGCGGCCTGTGCGGCGCGCAGCCGATCCAGGTAGGCGCGCTCGACCTGCCGATCGGGACGGTGAGCCGGGCTGACCCAGAGGATCAGGTCGGCCTCGTGAGCTGCCTCTTGGAGCGACGCGTGCGTGGGCGAGGTGGTGTCGCAGCCCGGCGAATCGAGAATCAAGGCGCGGCTCAGGCCTTCGCGCACCAGGGTGTAGGGGACAAGGGTGCGGGTCGTATCGCCCAACACATCGGACGCCGTCACGAGCTCGCCGAACAGGGCATTGATCAGACTTGATTTACCGGCGTTGGTCCGGCCCAGCACGAGGATGCGAAGCGGCTCGGCGTCGGCGCGCGCCATCGCGGCGACCTGCTCGAGATCGGCACGAGACCGCGAGGTCTGCACAACCCTCGGGTCCCCCTCGCCCAATGGCAGGCGACCGCTGTAGAGATCGATGGCGTAGTAGCCGACCTTGCGCACCAAGGCCCGTAGAAACCAACCGTGAAGCTCGGCCTGCGCCAGGCCGGTGCCGCGGTCGCGCAGGCTGCGCCAGGCCTCGCTGATCAAGGCGTCGATCGGATTGACGAC
>JGI12048J13642_10163943_pt1 | contig 10569 bp, 6 predicted proteins | sample ElkSlonscriptome_16_FD_13642 | JGI IMG/M metagenome (IMG submission 13642)
TTTTTGGATTGGAAACAGGGAGGTCCTGATGATTTGGGCGATCAGCTCGTAAAAATTACCGAGGGTACCTTGAGCTTGGATATGATCACAAATCGAGGTGTAAAAGTCTACCCGAATGGATTTCCCGAAACATTCTGCACAAATCATTGGAGATGCAGATGGCTCAGCAAGGATGAAGAACCGATTTCTTATAAATCAGTTCTTGCACTCCAAACGAAAGTAAACGAAGCAGGATTTGACGTTATAAAAACTGAAAACCTCTGTAAATTTGATGGAGAGCGACAGTTTTCAGCAGGACAGGGCCAAGGTTAAAAATCAATTTTGCACAATAAAAAACGCCTGACGAAATCGTCGGGCGTTTTTTATTGAAAATCGATACATCTATTTTCATCAATCTTCGTCAAGAAATTGAATCCAAAAGTTCCACAATTGCTGTGGACAAATTATCGTATATTTTTAAGTTTTAAGCGTGTTCTTAGTAACTTCGCGCTACCTTGCAAGAGCTCATTATGAAAGTAATAGTATCCTTTTTTTTCATTTCCTTCTCAATCCTTTGCTTTGCCCAAGAACAAGGGGATCGTCCTGACAGATGTCATACAGATCAGTACCACGAACAAATGATGCAAGACCCTGATTATGCGGAAGAGCATGAACAGAAGATGGAAAACATCCGGCTTTGGTTGAAAAACCACAAGGATGAATCTAAAATGGATTGCGATGAAATTCTTTATATTCCTGTCGCCGTTCACTTTCAAAGCCCTGCAGGCTCTAGTATAGGCGTTACGCCGGCTTGTGCCGAGGAAATGGCTTTGAGTCAAATTGCCTCTATCAACGCAGATTTTGCCGGCACAAATTCAGACATTAACAAGTGGGAAGACGGACAGGCTACTTGGCCCGCAATCAACAATGGGGAGTCGTGTATTCAATTCTGTTTGGCTACGCTCAATCACCCTGCAGGCTCAGGAATAGCGGAAGGAGATTACGCAATTACTATCGATCAATATGAAGAAGTCGATAACATACCTGATTGGAGCGGTTATATGAATTGGGGAATCAGAGACATGAACAATCCATTGGGATTTTCACCACTCGCAGGAAACGGAAACGGTGATGTGGTCGTTTGTGGACTTGCTTATTTTGGAACCAGTAATTGCAATGGCAATTTGAGTGCAACTTATGGTCTTGGCAGAACGATGACGCATGAGGTTGGTCATTACTTAAGCCTCAGACATCCATTTGACGGGCTCGATTGTGCAGGTGTTGGTGACATGATTGACGACACTCCTGAAACGGATGCCGAAACCTACGGTTGTTTCGATGTGGGAGAATCCTTCGTCAATTGTACAGACCCCGTTTTATGGCCTTCCTATATGGATTATTGCGATGATGCTTGTCTGTATATGTTTTCAGAAGATCAGGTGGAAGCTATGGAGGCTCATGTTAATGCCAACCTACAAAACCTTCTCGGTAACGCCACCACTGTTTGCGAAGATGCAGCCTGTTTGGGCAAGGAACTGGAAGTATCCGCAAACCAAGAGACCTGCATTACGGGATCAGACGGACTGATAGAACTCACCGTTGTGGGTGGTACTGATCCTATTCAATACTCTTTTGATGGTGGTAATTCCTATCAAGCAAATGCCACAATGCCTGACCTGACTGCCGGGAGGTATGATATTGCCATTATTGACGGGGCAGGCTGTGAGTTGATCGACAGCCTATTCTTGGAAAGAGAGGAGCCGTCCATTGAAATATTAAGCATTACGAATTCATTCTGCGGAAATCCGGACGGTTCCCTATTGGCCGATGTCGATTATCCCGATGTCTTTGAATACAACTTAGGATCGGGTTGGCAAGACACCGCTTTCTTTGATAATTTGACGTCTCAGACCTATACACTGAGTGTGCGAAACGATGCAGGATGCACGAATTCCACAGAGGTACTTATTGATGACGATACGGATTTGAATCTGGCAGTAAATAGAGTCAGACCTGTCAATTGTCCGCTCTTTGATAATGGGCTGATTAATGCGAGCCTTCTCAACGGTGAAGCTCCTTTTGAATACCGCCTCAATGGCGAAGACCCTAAACCGGTTGGTTTTTATGAAGACTTAAATCCCGGAGAGTATGTTTTATCCGTAGAAGATCAAAGAGGATGCAAGGAAGATTATGATTTTACCATAAATGTTTCGTTCGCCAACATTGCTGATGATTGCCCTTGTGAGGTGTTTATACCAAATGCCATGACACCCGGAGGAAATGATGACCTGAATAATACATTCAAACCAATTCCTTCATGTCCTATTACGGATTATACTTTTCAAGTTTTCAATCGTTGGGGAGACTTAGTTTTTGAAACTCGAAACTTGGAAGAAGTTTGGAATGGAGGAGATGGAGATTACTTCGGGCAAAACCAGATTTACTTCTACAAAATGACCTATCGCTGGGGTGAAGAAAGAAACGAAAGCCTCGAGCTCCAACAAAAAACGGGGTTTATTACAGTCCTGAGATAAAGAAACTTAGCCCCGCGATTGCGGGGTTTTCTTTTTAGCTCAAGCAACTATTTCAGCCGAACTGTGGTCATAGTATTAAACCAATCACCATACTATGAAATCTTTTCTTCTAGCTATTTTCAGCTTCGTTTCTTTAAGTCTCTTTTCTCAAAATCCCGGTGTCATAATCGACATCAATCTGTTAAACTCGCCCGATATCCCCGTCAGTGGAAACATCACGTTCTTTGGGGAGGATGAAACGGCAGACTATGACATTTTCATCAGCGAAGGCGCTTTTTCAAGTTTCTATTTCGATGATATTATCGATTGGGAAACCGGTCTCGTAACTCTGGATGATTGCGACGGAACAATCCTTTCAGCTGAGTTTTCTCAAAATGACAGCCTTTCAAATTTCTACTACTTTCAGTTTATCTATTGTGAATCGGATTCCATTTTCGGGTGTACTGACCCCACCGCCCTGAATTACTCTCCAATAGCCAATTCGGACGATGGATCATGCATTTACGAGGGTGCCGAAAATGACCTTTGCGCAAATGCCACCGAATTAGAGGAAGGGATTATTCTAATCGACAACAGCTACACTCCCGAAAACGAAGGAATTTTTGGCGAATGCTGGAATTTTGGTTCGGGCGAAGGTGAGCAAAGCAGTCTCTGGTTCACATTTACCACCCCTGCAGAACCTGCGGAAATTCACATTGAAGCACTTAGCGACCAAAGCTGGACACTTACGGATACTCAATTCGGGCTTTTTACGGAATGTGGGGGTGAAATGATTTACTGCGACGGCAATTCCGGTGAGGGCTTACTTTCAGCTTTCGACTTTGCCTGCGGAGAGTTGGATACAAACTCGACTTACATCTTGATGGTGGATGGATGGAATGGCGATGTAGGAACGTGCTTTCTTAGCTATGTAGTGAATGATGGATGCAACAATGAGGTTTTTGGCTGCACGGATCCCGATGCAATAAACTACAATCCCGATGCTACCGCAGACGATGGATCCTGTGAATACGAAGAATGTGAGAATAACTCGGTTCTCGTTGTGATCAATACTGAAAATTGGGGAAATGAAATTTCTTGGAACATTCGCAATGAAGATGGAATAGAAGTGGCCGGATCGGGAGGTTATGAGAACTACTCGACTATGACCGAATTGGCTTGTCTCGAAGATGGATGCTACACTTTTGAATTGTTTGATTCGTTCGGAGATGGCTGGAACGGAGGTGCATTTGAAATCCTATTTAACAATACCATACTCGCCTCCGGTACACTTGAAGATGGAGAGTTCGGATCGATACCCTTTGGCGTGAATGCTTCAGGATGTGAAGAACAGGAAATAGAAGGTTGCACGGATCCCGATGCAATCAATTACAATCCTGAAGCTACTATCGATGATGGTTCTTGCGAATATTCTTGCAACGACGTCTATCTCGGGTTTGATTTTTCAACCTATCCTGATGATAGCTCATATGTCGACATGTATTGGGTTGTAACGAACCAAGAAAACGGTGATTCTTTGATTCAGTATTGGTACAATTGGGCACCGCAATATGAGCTCTGCTTGGAAACAGGTTGTTACACTTTTGAAGTTTACAATGTACCTACTGGATGGGATGGATACTATTTCATCTTTGGCGATGTGGCCTTTGCTCAAGGTGAATTCAGCGGAGAAGAGAGCACTTTCTCAATCACGTTCGGAGTGAATACAGAGGGCTGTGATGATACCGAAGAGATTTCGGGCTGTACCGATCCCTTAGCGCTTAATTACAATCCTGATGCTACCATAGAAGACGGCTCGTGTGAGTATGAGTTTGAATGCGGGATCAGTTTTGACGTAGTAGCCGATTCGATCGGAGAGAATACCTATTTCATTATTCCCTCAGAGAATATTTTAAATGCAGCTTCGGTTCTGTGGGACTTCGGTGACGGCGGAACCTCGACTGAGTTATTCCCCATTCATTCTTACGAGGATGACGGACCATATACACTCTGCTTGTTCGTGAGTTTTGCTGATAGTCTGGGGAACTTTTGCGAGATATCTTACTGCGAAGTCTTGGACGGTAGTCTTCTTGGCGGTTCGGGAGTATTGTCAGGCGGATTTTCCATCAATATAATACCTCTGGGAACGCTTAATAATGACGACGTATTTACTGAGTCGGAATTAAATATATTTCCTAACCCCACCAACGATATAACTACGATCAGCTTCAATAATCAGCAGAACCAAGACCTGACTTTAAGAGTGGTTAACCTGCAAGGACAAGTAGTACACCGCAGAGTGCTCTCTGCAGTTAGCGGAGCTCAACAAGTTCAAGTAGATTTATCCGAATTCCCTCAAGGCCTATATTTAATTGGCCTCGAACAAAATGGCTATAGCACCTATACCAAGGTGATCAAGCACTAAATCTTCATTTTCATTTTATTGGTTAAAATGAGAGACTCCTGCTAACGGCGGGAGTTTTTCATTTTAGGGCTTGACACAAAATTTCGGCAGGGTGAAAACTCTCTTTCTCTACCCCATCCTTAATTTGATGGCGACAGCTTGTCCCTGCCGCAACTACCGATGTTTGACTATCCAATGAACGCAGTCTCGGAAAGAGAACCTGTTCACCAATTTGGTTGCTTATCTCAAAATGCTCAGCCTCATAGCCAAAACTGCCCGCCATTCCACAGCATCCTGCCGGAATTTTTACCGCCGAATAATTCTTTGGGAAATTCAAAATCTCTAAACTGTGGGAGGGACTCGAGAGCGCTTTTTGGTGGCAATGTACATGCACTTCTATGTTGCGTGATTCTTCTGTAAAGAAATTTTGCTCAAGGCGACCCTCTTTTATCTGAAGCGCAACAAATTCTTCAAAGGTAAAAGATAGAGTTGCCAGCTTTTCAAAAGCATCTTTTTTCTCACCACGGAAAAGTCTTTTGTACTCATCTCGAAATCCCAGTATGGCAGAAGGTTCCAGGCCTACAACGGGAATTCCCTGAGCAACATAATCTTTCAGCTTTCGCAAAACCTCTTCAGCGCATGCCTTGGCTTGCGGCAGCATCGATTTGGAAAAATAAGCTCTCCCGGATGCCGCATAAACTACCTTAAAAGGATAATTCAGCTTTGTAAAAAATTTTGCAGCGGCCTGTGCTACGTGTGCATCTTGATACTGCGTAAATTCATCAATGTACAGCACGAATCGCGGAGACTTGGCTCCTTTGTCTTTAATGGCAGATGTCGCTGTTTTCGCTGAAAAAGATGGTATAGATCGACCATGAGCTATTCCATAAGTAGACTTAAAGGTCTTTTCGACGATGGGAATTTTTAAAATTCTATTGGACAAAGGAGCCAGTGCCCTCCCCCACTTAGCACTTTTGTGAAAATTACCGAAGAATTTATTTCTTTTTGGCAATCCATTTCGCCGATAATAGTGATAGTCGGCTTCCATTTTAAGCAATGACATGTCTACAGAACTAGGGCACTCGCGTTTGCAAGCCTTGCAGCTCATGCAAAGATCCAGCACTTCATGTACCTCATCATTATCAAAGGGAAAGGCCTGATGGGGTGACTTTGTCAATGCTTCGCGCAAAACGTTTGCTCGGGCTCTGGTGCTGTCTTTTTCGTTTCGCGTTGCGTGATAGCTGGGACACATGGCAGCGCCCGTATACGGCAACTTTCGACAATCGCCTGAACCGTTGCATTTCTCTGCCAGTTCCAACATGTTTCCTTCTTCCGAGAAATCAAAAAAAGTGGGGTACTTGAATTCGGGTTGATTTTCCTCATAGCGAAAATCGGAATCCATTGGATCGGGGTTCACGATTTTGCCGGGATTGAAAATATTGGTCGGATCCCACTGTTGTTTTATTCTTCCCAGTAAGGCATAATTCTTCTCTCCGATCATCTCGGGTATAAACTCAGCTCTGACTCGCCCATCTCCGTGCTCGCCGCTCAGGGAACCGCGGTATTTTTTTACCAATTTTGCGGAAGCCTCACCGATTTTTCGGAAATCTTCTCTTCCTTTTTTGGACTTCAGATCCAATACAGGACGCAAGTGAAGTTCACCCGCACCTGCATGGGCATAGTAAACTGCCTGTTGTCCAAAATCGCCCATCAGTTTTTCAAACTCATGTATGTACTCCGGTAAATCGTATAATTCCACGGCGGTGTCCTCCACAAATGCCACGGGTTTGGCTTTGCCCTTTAGATTGCTCAATACGCCCAGACCTGCGGCGCGTAGGGTCCAAACTCTTGAAGTGTCAGGTGGTCTGACGATGGGATAAGCAAACCCCAATTCACGCTCCTTCAATCTCGTAATCAGTTCATCGCATTCACGCTTTAGTGCGTCGCTTGTTGCACCTCGTAATTCGATGCACAATATCGCTCCGGGATCTCCCTCTACAAAAAATCGATTCTCTGCCTGATCGGGGTTTCCTTTGGTCAGATCAAGAATAACCTTGTCCATGACCTCACAAGCATAGGGTTGACTCTTCATGGCTTCAACCGTAGCCACCATGGCTTCGTGTACCGAAGAAAAGTGCACGCACACCACCGCCTCAAAAGGAGGAGGTAAACGATCTAGCTTCAATTTGATTTTCGTTATTGCGCAGAGTGTACCCTCCGATCCTGCAATAAGTTTTGCCGGATTAAAAACTTCACCCGACGGATTGAAAGGCTGCATATTTGACAATATGTCGACGGCATATCCTGTATTTCTTCTATGAATTTCTTTCTTTGGAAAACGGGCTTCTATTTCAGCGCGAATCTCCTCAGAGCTCAATTCTTCAAGTAAGCGCCGAATGATTTCCCCTTTTGATGTCTCAGCCTTCAGCTCTTCGACAAGTTCTTCTTCATTTATTTCTCCAAAGGTGGCAATCGAGCCATCTGCCAGAACTGCCTCGATTTCCAAAACCTTATCGCGTGTGACACCATACCGAATGGAGGTGGTACCGGACGAGTTATTTCCAACCATACCGCCCATCATGCAGCGATTTGCCGTAGAGGTATTTGGTCCGAAAAACAATCCGTCCTTCTTCACAAATTCATTCAATTCGTCTCGTATAACACCGGGCTGGAGAATCACCCATTTCTCGGATGCATTGACTTCGAGTATTTCAGTCATGTACCGCGAAAAATCAACTACCAGACCCTCTCCCACGCATTGTCCCGCGAGTGAAGTACCGGCAGTTCTGGGGATGAAGGGTATCGATTCCGTTCTACAAAATTTTACAATACATTGAACATCGGCGCGTCCCTGAGGATAGGCCACCGCCAAGGGTAGTTTTCGATAGACGGATGCATCGGTTGCATAAAGCACTCGAGTAAGATGATCAGTAAATAACCGATCAGCAAGCTCATACTTCAGAGGAGTCCAATCAGGAATTTTTTTTTGTGGTTTCTTCATTTTCTGCAAAGGTGAAACTAAGAAAGAAGATTCGATTGACTTTCTTTGGTTAAAATTTCAGCATGGAAATTAACACTATCAAAATTGCTATCATCGGCGTCGGAAATTTAGGCGGAGCTATGGCCGAGGGTTTGATTGATTCAGGCTTTCCTGCGAATCAGTTATTTCTTACCAAAAGGAAAGTCGATCAACTGGATGCTTTAGCTCGGAAGGGTTGTCATGTAATGTCCGACAATTCAGAGGCAGTTCGAGAAGCTGAACTCATCATCTTGGCGGTGAAACCCTATAACTGCCGAGAAATACTGACCGCTGTCTCTTCTCACATCGATCCCGAGAGACACATGTTGGCAAGTGTGGCTACAGGAGTAGTGATGAGCGAATATTCCAAGATCCTTCCCCAAGGAACTCCTGTTTTTCGTGCCATGCCAAATACCGCGGCAGATGTTAATGAGTCAATGACCTGTATCTGTCATTCGGGCGCACGTCCCGAACAAGTCGATATCGTTAGCTCCGTATTCTCGACGATGGGTAAAACTATTTTTATTCAAGAAGAGCTGATGAATGCAGCTACTGTGCTTGGAGCGTGCGGGATAGCCTACGTGATGCGCTTCATCCGAGCCATGGTCCAAGGAGGTATCGAGATAGGATTTGATGCAAAAACTGCTTCCGCTATCGTAACACAGACGGTCAAAGGAGCTGCTGATATTTTGCTCGAAAGAGGCACCCATCCTGAAAGTGAAATAGATAAAGTAACTACTCCGAAAGGTTGCACCATAGCCGGGTTGAACGAAATGGAACACCACGGTTTTAGCTCTGCACTAATTAAAGGAATACGCACTAGCTACGAAAGAATAGACTAGTCTATTGACAATTCATCTTCTCCATCCCGGCTTCCAGACTGTCGTTAAATATCCTTTTTTGATCGAGGCTCATCCCTTCCGTCAAGTCATCGAGCTCCTTACGAATCCGCTCCGCGAGTTCTCTACTTTGACTGGCCAATGCATCCTTTAGGCTATCAGGATTACTGACGTAATTTTCGTCCTTTCTGAGCTTTTCGGCCAAAGTGAATCGCTCATTCTTAAGCTTGCGCGCTTGACAGTTTAATTCCAGAAACTCATCAAATACGGTTTCGGTGTATACACTCTCCTTCTCTTCCACCTCACAACTTATGAGGCTGAATAAAAGAAAACCAAGAAAAATATACCTCATACCTTACTGGATATTGTCAGGCCAAGAAATATCATTCACCACAGCATCGCCAACTGCGAAACCGAGATCTAATCCTTTTGAATTATCCATCTCAAAGTGGATTCCTCCATAAAAACGAGACAAAGCGCACTCATCGGCCATTTCATAGAAATTGTCATAAGTCCGAGCGGAAAAACCGTACTGAAGTTGACTTAAATCAGTAAAAGTGTAATCTCCGTTTTCCTCAGCAAATAAATGGATCAGAACTTTCACGCCTGCTCCTATTTCGGCAGAATGCCCCGACGTATACGCGGGAAAAGGTGGTGTACCAATGGTTGTTTCAAAATCAGCGTCGATATATTCTTTGATGTAGCTCACCGGTCGAATTAATATGTAATCATACTTTGACTTCCAGCAAGAAATAAATGCATCGTTTTCGGCTACTGCCATCATTCCAAGACCCACAGCTGTTTTCTCAAGAGTCGCGTTGGCCTCGCCCAACAATTGATTCACAATATTGAACGTATGACCGGCAGGTGTACAAGTAGCAAATGGATCATCTGCCCAATACTCTGCAATGGTTCTTTCTTCATCCGTGTTAAATTCAACCACCTGTTGATAAGTATCATAGGCTTGTCCATAAAATTCAGATGAAGGATCAGTAGAGAAAGGAACGTGCGCTCCGGGCTGGCTGGAATTCACAATACCCGAGATGAATGATCTGTTTTCCATCCAATAAGGAGACAGGGGCTGTAGGGTATTATTATCCGTAGGAACCCAGCAGAAATCATCGATCTCTACCGTGTAAGGAAGTTGGAATGGATCCAAGTAAGATTCATGACCACCATCAGTGACGGAAGCATTATAGATGGCTTCGGCCACGGAATTGCCGTAAGCGATGGAACGGTCTATAACATCCTGAGATTCTCCTATGCTCAAGTTTGCAAGATTATCCGCTTCCATTGCATCGATCTCACTTCGGTTCTCGTCTGAAAGGTTCAGGTCAAACATCAGTCGCATCATTTCAGCAGTAGCTGCATTACAAGAGATCGCCCAGTTGTATTTGAGATCTGAATCCGGATCGGGTATACTCCCTTCATCGATTCCATCGAGCTGCCCTTCCATTCGATAGGCAGGATCAATTCCATAGACTACTGACTCATATGCAGTAATTCCAATATACCCATATGCCCGTGCGGCTTGAGTCGGGAAAAATCCATCCGTGGTTTGAGCCACCTTACAAGTGAGAGTAATGTAGTCTTGTAAGAACTCTCCTTGATAGGTTTTGGTTTCGGAGCTCGTCGGGATGTTGGCCGGATCATCTGAGTTGTCATCATCTTTTTGACATGATACCAAGACAACAACAGATAACAGAAGTAAAATTAAACGCTTCATTTCAATGCAATTTGATAGATTATAAAAACAAAGATATGTCGTCTAGTCGACAATTAAAACCATTTCGTCGATACTATTTTATGATTTGC
>JGI12048J13642_10392660_pt1 | contig 10566 bp, 11 predicted proteins | sample ElkSlonscriptome_16_FD_13642 | JGI IMG/M metagenome (IMG submission 13642)
GCACGCGCAACTGGGTCGACCGGCAACAATGGAGGATGGGGAAAACGTTCGTCCAGATACTCCATGATGATCCGCGACTCGTAAAGCCGGAGGTCGCGGTCCACTAGAGTCGGCACTGTGCCATAGGGATTGAAGTCCATGACCTCATCGGGCAGGTCCTGAGCATCGACATCCACAATGTCGACTGTGATTCCCTTCTCTGCCAGGACCATACGAACGCGATGGCAAAACGGGCAAGACGGGTCGGAATAGAGGGTCATCACCGAGTGTCTACTGACGGCGGCCACTGCAATTGAATCCCTGGCGCCCGAGCGGACACCGCCCTTCTCGGGAAGGATCTGCCCGTAGTGCCGTTCCACTAGAAATCCGACACCCTCCCCTCACGGCCAGAACACGGCGAGGATGGAGCAGGAGGCAAAGGTTGGCGGCATCGAAATCACCCGCGGCGGGCCGCGCCCGCGGCGAGTGGTCCATCATTCCGTCACAAGTATAACGCTTAGCGTCACGCGATGCGGCTTTTCGTCACGATCCTGGGCCCTGGAGCTCTACCGGCCCCGGTTGCTCGCCGCTCAGCGCCCGGCACATCCTTGCCCCAAAGGCGCATGGCGGCAAGACACTCAATGGATATCCTTCCAGTATTCCTTCTTCAGGGCGTAAGCAAAGACGAAGAGGACACCGAGAAAGAGCAGCACGTAGACCCCGAGTTCTCTGCGCTTCTCCGCAATCGGCTCGCCCACATAGGTTAGGAAGGCGGTCAGGTCATAGACCATCTGGTCATAGGCCTCGGGCGACATGGAGCCCTCTTCTACGAGTTCCAAACCCTCGAGCGGCCCATGACCTTCTTCGCCGTGCTTGGCCTCCTCGTAGACGGCCTTCTGGAGACCCTGCTGCGGGGCAAGGACATGCGGCATGCCGACGTCCGCGAAGACGGCGTTGTTGACGCCCCAGGGCCGCGAGGGATCGAGATAATAGCTCTTCAGGTAGGTGTAGACCCAGTCGGGACTACGCCAGCGGGTGACCAGGGTCAGATCCGGGATCGCGGTGCCGAACCACTTCTCGGCATCCTCCGCGCGCATCGAATTCTCCATCAGGTCACCCGGTCGCCCCCCGTCGTAGATGAAGCGCTCGCGCAGTTCCGGCTCCGGAATGCCGAGGTCCTGACCCATCCGGTTATAGCGCTGGAATTGTAGCGAGTGGCAACCCATACAATGGTCTACGAAGTACTGCGCACCGCGGCGCATCGCTTCTTTGTCCTGCAGGTCGACCTTGGCCTTCTCCAATGGCACCCCGCCACCCGCGCCCAAGGCAAGCAAAGGGCAAAGCATCAGGATCAGTGCAGTGACTAGCTTGCTCATACGGTCACCCTCTCCGGCACGGGCTTGGTCTTGTCCAGCTTGCTGTAGATCGGCATCAGCAGGAAGAATGCGAAGTACAGGATGGTGAACACCTGCGCCAACAGGGTCCGCGTTGGTGTCGAGGCCAACATTCCGAGCCATGCGAGGATGACGAAGGACACGACGAAGGTGCCCAACGCAACCTTGGAGACGATGCCCTTGTAGCGAATCGACTTCACTGGACTGCGATCGAGCCACGGCAGGAAAAAGAAGATGAAGATGGCGCCGAACATCACGAGCACGCCCGGAAACTGGGAGCCTGCGATCGGCGGCACCGCACGGAGCATTGCGTAGTAAGGCGTGAAGTACCAGACGGGCGCGATGTGCTCTGGCGTCTGCAGCGGGTCGGCCGGCTGAAAGTTCGGTGGCTCGATGAACAGCCCGCCGAAGGTCGGGGCGAAGAACATGATGATGGCGAAAAAGGCCAAGAAGACGACGACACCTGTTAGGTCCTTCACCGTGTAGTAAGGATGGAAGGGAATACCGTCCAGCGGAATACCCTTCTCATCTTTCTTCTCCTTGATCTCGATGCCGTCCGGATTGTTCGAGCCGACGCGGTGCAGGGCGACCACGTGCACGAATGCGAGCCCCACGAGGACGAACGGGAGCAGGAAATGGAACGCGTAGAACCGGTTCAGCGTGACGTCGGAAATGTTGTAATCACCGCGTATCCAGACGGCGAGGTCTTCCCCGACGCCGGGCACTGCGGCGAAGAGATTGACGATGACCTGGGCGCCCCAGTAGGACATCTGCCCCCAGGGCAAGAGGTACCCGAAGAAGGCCGTCGCCATCATCGCCAGGTAGATCACCACGCCGATAATCCACAACAATTCGCGCGGCTTGCGATAGGAGCCCCAGAGCAGGGCCCGAAACATGTGCAAATAGATGACGATGAAAAAGGCCGAGGCACCGGTCGAGTGCATATACCGAATCAGCCAACCCCATTCCACATCGCGCATGATGTACGCGACCGATGCGAAGGCGTCCTCGGCCGCGGGCTTGTAACTCATCGCGAGCCAGATACCGGTGACGATCTGGATAAGCAATACCAGAATCGCCAGTGACCCAAAGAACGACCAGAAGTTCAGGTTCTTCGGCGCGTAATACTCTGCCAGGTGTTCGTTCCAGACCTTGGTCAGCGGGAACCGCTTGTCGATCCAACCCAGGAACCCAGTGGTCTCCGTGCTCATCAGGCGGTTCCTCCTGCGTCCTCGCCGACGAGGATCGTGTTGTCATCGAGATAGGTATGCTTGGGGATCACCAGGTTGGTCGGCGCCGGCACACCTTTGTAGACGCGGCCTGCGAGATCGAAACGCGAACCGTGGCAGGGACAGAAGAAGCCGCCCTTCCAATCGGCCCCAAGGTCGTCTGGCGCCACCTCGGGGCGGTAGGTCGGCGAGCAGCCCAAATGGGTGCAGATGCCGATCGCAACAAAGTAGCTATCTTTGATGGAACGCGCCGGATTCGCACAGTACTCAGGCTGGATCGAGGTGTTCGAAGCCGGATCGACCAAGCGGTCGTCGAGGGTTGGCAGGGCCTCGAGCATTTGCTCGGTGCGGTGCACGACCCAAATCGGCTGGCCGCGCCACTCGACGCGCAACAGCGCACCGGGCTCGAGCTTGCTGATGTCGGCCCGCACCGGCGCCCCAGCCGCCTTGGCCTTGGCACTCGGGGTCATCGAGACCACGAAGGGGACAAGGGTATAACCGGCGCCGGCGGCCCCGACCAGACTGGTTGCGGCCACAAGTATTCGTCGCCTTGCCTTACTTACACCTGCTGCACTCATATTCCTATGGCCCCCACCGAAGGATCGCTGGCCACTCGATCGGCGTCACCCGCGCCGGGCCAGAAAGACTGAAAAATCAAAGACATAAGAATACCTTAAAATGTTGATCGCCCATTTTCCCCGATCGGGCCACACCCGGTCAAGGCGATCGGTCGTTGTGTCGGCAGACACTCACCCCCTCCCCGGCGTACTCGGACAGTTCCAATGGGCCACCGCGCGGTGCGCAACTGACAACTCAGCGACGCTAAGCCGGATTGTCGATGTCGACAAAACAATGCAGTAGCGCGAAGCGCTCGGCGAGGTGCTCACCGAGGGCCTGCACGCCATAGCGTTCGGTCGCGTGGTGGCCGGCTGCAACGTAGTCGAGCCCCAGTTCGCGCGCTTGATGCGCGGTCTGCTCCGAGATCTCGCCGCTGATGAAGGCGTCGACCCCCAAGTTCGCCGCCCGCTCAATCCAGCCTTGCGCGGCACCCGTGCACCAGGCCACCGTCGCAACCCGGCGCCTGTGGCCAGCGACATAGGTCGGCGTTCGCCCGAGCACGGCGGCGATGTGCTCGGCAAGCTCAGCCGCCAACAATGCTCGCGGGAGCCGGCCGGTCCAAAGCAGGCCGTCGCTCGCTTCGACCGGCTGCGGCGTGACGACGCCGAGTCGATCGCCGAGACGACGATTGTTGCCAAGATCGGCATGGACATCCAGAGGCAGGTGATAGGCGAAGAGGCTCATCCCGGCACGCATCAGGGTGCGGATCCGACGAGCCTTGATCCCAGTCAGCGCGGGCGCCTCACCCTTCCAGAAGTAGCCATGATGAACCAGCACCGCATCGGCCTCCCAATGCGCTGCCGCCTCGAGCAGGGCCTGGCAGGCCGTAACCCCCGTCATCAAACGCCTAACCGGCCGAACGCCCTCGACCTGCAGACCGTTGGGGCAGTAGTCCTGAACTCCCTGCGACCCAAGCAGCGACTCGCAGTACTCGTTCAACTCGCCGACCTCGACCATCGCTCGCTCCGTTGGAAATGTCAGTTTTGGGCCAAGACAGACCGCACTTGGTTCCCTGGAACCGGCGCCGGGGCGTGCCCCCAACTGGCATCAATCGTCCTGAAAGTAATCTGAGGCGGGTCGCCGCCACCGTCGGCGGGCGGGTCCCCGCCGTCGAGCTGATACGGAGGTCCTTGCAGCGTGTCGCAGCGAGGCCTCTCCGATGACTTTTGCACCCCTCGATACGAGCCGATCGGACCTCGACATCTGGCTGCGCGCAAAAAAAAGCCCGGCGGGCGCCGGGCTACAAAACGTCTCACTTAAGAGAGACGAGGAGGACACTGCAAAACTTGAATTGGGGTGAGGGGAGCCGTGACCACGACCCCTCAGAGGCCGTCGCGAAACGCGTCAGGCGCAAGGCGGCGGAAACACGCCGCCGTTGGCGACGGCCTCCAAGCGACGCAACATCAGGCGACGCCCCGGGCCTAGTTGGTGGCCTCCGGCGGGGGGAGGCACGCCCAGCGCCTGCGCAAGCACAGGCGCCGGTGATCAGTGCATGAACAGCCCGCCGTTGACCGGCAGGTTCGCTCCGGTGACGTAGCCGTTCTCGTCCGCGGCCAAAAAGGCTACCGCTGCGGCGACTTCAGCCGGCAGCGCCATACGACGCATGGGAATCCCGGAGACGATCGCCTCACGCACGTCTTCGCGCATCGCCAACGTCATCGCTGTCTCGACATAGCCCGGGGAGACGGTATTGACGGTCACGCCCTTCGCCGCCCCTTCCTGAGCCAGGGCCATGGTGACGCCATGCATACCGGCCTTGGCAGCCGAATAGTTGGCTTGGCCGAACTGCCCGCGTTGACCGTTCACGGACGCAATGTTGATGATGCGCCCGAAGCCTGCTTCGAGCATGTCTTCCCAGACCTGGCGGGTGACGTTGTAGACGCTGTTCAAGTTGATGTCGATGACGTCGCGCCACTGCGACGGCTCCATCTTCTTGAAGGTCTTGTCCCGAGTGATACCCGCACAGTTGACCAGCACGGAGATCGGGCCCTGCGCTTCCTTGATCTCCCAAATCATCCGGGCCGCGTCATCGAATGACGCGACGTCCGCAGCCACTGTCTCGATCTTCAGCCCCTCCGCCTGGCGCTCCTTCTTCCAGGCATCGGCCACCTCCTGCTCGCTTGGATGATGATTCGCGACCACGAGACAGCCTTCTCGCGCGAGGCGCTGGCTGATCGCCGTGCCGATACCGCCGATACCGCCCGTAACAAGGGCAACTTTCGCGTTGTTGGTCATTCGTTCGACCCTCCCAGTCTACTCATCATCGCGGGCGCAGCTGCACGGCCGTGGGGCCGCCGCGGCCCTACCGGTCCGCCGGGCGCACGCCCACAAGTCCGCGGGCGCGCTCCCCTGGACTCGGGGCACGCTTGACAGGGACCCGCATTGGCGGCGGTCCCGTTCACAGGCTACCGCGACTCGAACTCAGGCCCGCGACGCTTGCCGCGGTACGCTGGTCAGGCACCCTTGGCACTCGAATCGCCCAGATCCGCCGTCAGATCGGCAAGGCTCTGCTCGTACCAGGTGCGATAGTTGTCCCGTATTTCCCCGGCCACCTGCATATTCGTCTTGGTCTCCGCCAGCATGCGCTCGGTGACCTCCTTGACAATCTCGGCCTGGCCCTTGACGTAGTCGTTGTAGTCCTTTGCGTCGGTCGCCGCCTTCATCATCCGCAGTCCTTGCTCCAGGCAGAGGCGGAAGTTGTCCATCTGACGGCTGGTGAGCTTCTCCCATGCACGCATGTTCAGCTCCGCCAGGTTGTTGAATTGATCCATGCCCTTTGCCGTCATGTCGTTGGCCGTCTTGATGGTATCGTTTACGTTCGCACTCATCATCGATCTCCGGTTTTGTGCAGTGCAGCATTGTTGCAGTGCAACATAGCGCCTAGCCCAGGCCTTGTCAAGTGCTTTGTAAGCCCTGAGTAAGGCGCCGGAGCAAAAAACAAGGCAAAGGCCGACCGGACGAGAACCGCCGTTTTCGAGACTGGCGACTGCCCTGCCGAGCAGGGCAATCGCCGATCGTCTACCGTTTCTGAGTGTCGTCGTCGCGACGCCTGGACATGGGACCGAAGCCCGTCGCGCGCAACATTTCCTGCTGCAGGTCAGACCAGATCCGCACGTTGTGCTGCGCCAACCGCGTCATCGCGTCAAAAGGGCTATCGCCCCACGCCTGGCGGATCTCCTGCTGCTGTTGGGCGAAGATATCCAGCGATTCCTCAAGATAGCGCGCGAAGACCCCCTGCAGGGTTCCGCCGTAGAAGCGGATGATCTGCGCCAACATGCCGGCGGTAAACAGGGGCTGCCCGCCGCTCTCTTCTTCCAACATGATCTGCAGCAGGATCGCCCGCGTGATATCCGCGTCGTTCGCCGTATCGACGACCTTCAGGGGCACGCACTGCATCACCAGATCGCGCACGTCGGCGAGGGTGACGTAGCGGCTTACCTCGGTGTCGTAGAGCCGGCGGTTCGGATACTTCTTGATGACGCGAATACTGCTCATGGCGTCGCAACTCCTTTCGGCTAGTAGGCCTATCGGCGCGCGGTCAATCGCGCTCGACGGCGAGCGCAACACCTTGGCCGCCGCCGATACACAGCGTCGCCAAGCCCTTCTTTGCGTCGCGACGCCGCATCTCGTGGAGCAAGGTCACCAGAACACGGGCGCCGGACGCACCGATCGGATGACCGATGGCGATCGCCCCACCATTGACGTTGACCTTGGCGGGATCCCAGCCCATCTCTTGGTTCACCGACAAGGCCTGCGCCGCGAAGGCCTCATTGGCCTCGATCAGGTCAAGATCCGCAGGGGTCCAACGCGCCTTCTCCAGACACTTGGTCGAGGCCGGGATCGGGCCGGTGCCCATGATGGCCGGATCGACCCCCGCACTGGCAAAGGCCACCAACCGTGCCAGCGGTTGCAGACCGAGCGACCGCGCCTTGGCCTCGCTCATGACGATGACGGCGCCAGCGCCGTCATTGATGCCCGACGCATTCCCGGCGGTCACCGTGCCCTCTTTGGCAAAAGCCGGACGGAGCTTCGCGAGCCCCTCCGCCGTCGTGCCGTGCCGCGGGAACTCGTCCTGATCGAACACGACGGGATCACCCTTGCGCTGCGGGATCTCGACCGGAATGATCTCATCGGCGAAACGACCGGCCTTCTGGGCCGCCTCGGCCTTCTGCTGGGATTCGGCGGCGAAGGCATCCTGGCGGTCGCGGGTCAACTGGTACTGGCCCGCGATGTTTTCGGCCGTCACACCCATGTGGCATTGGTTGAATACGTCCCAGAGACCGTCGACGATCATTGAATCCTTCATGGCCCAGTCGCCCATGCGCTGACCCTCGCGCGATCGCGGCAGCACATGCGCCGCCTGGCTCATGCTCTCCTGACCGCCGGCGACCACGACTTCGGCATCGCCACAGGCCACGGCCTGCATCGCCAGATGCACCGCCTTCAAGCCACTGCCGCACACCTTATTGATGGTCATCGCCGGAACACGGTGCGGCAACCCGGCGAGCAAAGCCGTCTGTCGGGCCGCATTCTGACCGACACCCGCCGTCAGCACCTGGCCGAGAATCACCTCGTCGACCTGCTCGGGCGACAACCCGCTACGCGCCAACAGGGCCTTGACAACCGCGGCACCGATCTCGGTAGCAGCCAGCGAAGCAAGACTGCCGCGAAAGCCACCCACTGCGGTCCGCCCAGCGGCAACGATGACGATGTTTTCGCTCATGATTAGGACCTTCCCCCTTTGGTTTTGGATCTTGGATTGACGGAATGGACATTGTCGCATCCCGCCGCCGATCTTACAGGTCTCGCCCCGACCCTGGCAGCACATCCCTGCGTTGCGCGCTCGACGCCCGCCCTCTTGCCAAGGGCAAGCAGCGCTGGCATCGACGCAAAAGCGTCCCACGAGACACGGAAAATCCAAGCCTTAGGGTTCGCTTCGGATTCTACGCCGCTTTGTTGCAGCGCACAAATTTCCGTGCTAGCTTCCCGCCAACTAGCACCTGGGAGGAGAAAAACACCGTGAGCGACACCAATACCAGCGACTGGATGGACATCCAACGCAAGTACTGGGAGGCGTGGAGCGAGCTTGGCCGTAAGTCCATGGGGCTCGACAACCCGCCGGCAAACCCATGGGCCGGGGCACTCGATCACTGGTGGCAGACAATGTCGCCGGCGCTGCCAAACGACCAAGCTCGGGACTTCATGCAGAGGCTGATGGACCAAGGCAAGGCCTTCTTCGACATTACCGATTCCCTGACAAAGGGCCTGGCCGGATCCAACCCGACTGCCGAGCAGGGCTGGGGGATCTTCTCGAAATCCCTCGACGAGCTGCAAAAGGCCTTCACCAGCGGTCAATGGGACGGCGAGCAAACGCTGCATCGCCTCATGGCCTTTTGGGAGATGCCATTCGACAACTGGCAACGCACCATGTCCTCGCTGGCCCCTCTGCCCGGCGACATGCTCAGCAATATCCCGCACGATCAGGTGAAGAACGGCATCAATCAGCTCCTCTCGGCCCCCGGACTAGGATATACACGGGAAGAACAAGGGCGCTACCAAGCGCTGATGCGTCGCTCGCTCGACTACCAGTCGGCCCTGCGGGAATACAGCGGATTCTTCACCCAGCTGGGGGTCAAATCGGTCGAGCGGATGCGCCAGCGTTTGCTCGGACTGGCCGAGCACGACAAGACCGTCGAGTCGGCGCGCGAGCTCTATGACACCTGGATCGGCTGCTGCGAAGAAGTGTATGCCGAAGAGGTCGGGTCAGAGGATTACTCGCGCATCCATGGGCAGCTCGTCAATACCCAAATGGCCCTCAAGCAGTGCATGAGCGTGATGGTCGACGAGAGCCTGGGCGCTCTGAACATGCCGACGCGCGCCGAACTGCGCACCCTACAGGATCGGCTGCAAGAGTCCCGGCGGGAGAACAAACAGCAACGGCGTGAGCTGGAGACCCTCAAGCGCCAGGTCGCGCACCTCCTCGAAGACGGCGCGCCCGCGACGGCGAGCCAGGCACCGGCCAGTTCGCCACCGCGACGGACCACGACGACACGCAAGCGAACGACCGCGAAATCGACCGAAAAATAGACCCGGCTGCAGCCCAAATCACCAGGAGATCGCCCGTGCCCGCCTTTCCCATCGCCATCCGGCCCGACAAGCTGAGCCAGGAGATGCTGGACTACAGCCAGAAGCTCAGCGAAGGTATGCAGAACCTGCTCAACGCCGACGAGATCGACACCGGCGTAACCCCGAAGGATGCCGTCCTGCGCGAGGACAAACTGGTCTTGTACCGCTATCAACGCCCGGCAGAGGTGGTGACGCAGCCGGTTCCCTTGCTCGTCGTCTATGCGTTGGTCAACCGCCCCTATATGACGGACCTCCAGGAAGACCGTTCGACGATCAAGGGGCTACTCGCCACCGGCCAGGATGTCTACCTGATCGACTGGGGCTACCCGGATCAGGCCGACCGTGCCCTAACGCTGGACGACTATATCAACGGCTACATCGACCGCTGCGTCGACTATCTGCGCGAGACACACGGCGTAGATAAGATCAACATCCTCGGCATCTGCCAGGGCGGCACCTTCGGGCTCTGCTACACGGCACTGCATCCGGAGAAGGTCAAGAATCTGGTGACCATGGTGACACCGGTCGATTTCAAGACGCCCGACAACCTCCTCTCGTCCTGGGTCCAGAACATCGACATCGACCTCGCCGTGGACACCATGGGCAATATCCCTGGCGAGCTGCTCAACTGGACTTTCCTGTCGTTGAAACCTTTCAGCCTGACGGGGCAGAAGTACGTCAACATGGTCGACCTGCTCGACGACGAGGACAAGATCAAGAACTTCCTCCGGATGGAGAAGTGGATCTTCGACAGCCCCGACCAGGCGGGCGAGGCCTTTCGGCAGTTCATCAAAGACTTCTACCAGCGCAATGGGCTGGTCGACGGCGGGATCACCATCGGTGAGCACGAGGTCGACCTCAAGGCCGTCACCTGCCCGGTGCTGAACATCTATGCGATGCAGGATCACCTCGTGCCGCCGGATGGCTCCAAGGCGCTCAATGGCCTGACCGGGAGCACCGACTACACCGAGCATGCCTTTCCCGGCGGCCACATCGGTATCTACGTCAGCGGCAAGGCCCAGAAGGAGGTCACGCCGACGATTGGTAACTGGCTGAACGAGCGGTCTAGCTAACAGGTCTTATCAATCGTCCCGAAAGTAATCGGAGGCGGGTCGCGGCGACCGTCGGCGGCAGGGATCCCGCCGTCGAGCTGACACGGACGTCTTTGCAGCGTGTCGCAGCGACCCGCCTCCGATTACTTCTGCAACCCTCAATACGAC
>JGI12048J13642_10793522_pt1 | contig 10566 bp, 8 predicted proteins | sample ElkSlonscriptome_16_FD_13642 | JGI IMG/M metagenome (IMG submission 13642)
CCGGGCATGATGGCAGCGACCATCTTTATGTTGCGGTGGGGGTACGCTATGAAGGGAACATTCTGGGTTATCTGGTGCTATCCCGTCCGATTGCCCCGGCCTATACCGAAGTGTATCAGCAGTGGTTTGAGCTTGGCAGTGCAACATTGCCCGTCATTGCCCTAGTGATAGGCGCGGGGCTGTGGCTTTCCGGCACGATTTCGCGTCCGGTGCAGCAACTCCGCAACTCCGCGCTGAAGATGGCGGAAGGCGACCTGAGTACACGCATCAAAAGCGATGCACAGGATGAAGTCGGGCAACTGGCGCAGACCTTCAACTACATGGCAGAGCAACTCGAAAGCCTCATGAAGACGCAACGCAGCTTCGTCAGCAACGCCGCTCATGAACTCCGTACACCATTGATGACGCTCAAGTTACGGGTGGAAGCCCTTGAAGATGATGCCCTGGCAACAGATGAGCGCACCCGCTATCTGCGCGAAATCCAGCAAGAGGTTGACCATATGGCGGAACTGGTGTCGTCGCTGTTGGTGCTGGCACGGATTGACGAAGGACGGCACAAACGGAATGGTAGCGTCACCGATACTGCTTCGACATTGCACGACATCGCCCGTTACTGGCGTATCACCGCCAAGCAAGTCGGGTTAGCCTGTGATTCGCAAATTCCGAGTGATCTGCCTGACCTACCACTCACGCCTAATGATCTACGGCAGGTGTTAGATAATCTGCTGGGCAACGCAATCAAATATACTGCTGCAGGTGAGGTTAGTCTGGTCGTTGAACAGCGTCCGGGGCAAGTCATTATGCGCGTGCATGATACGGGCATCGGTTTCACGCCAGTACAGAAAACGCAATTATTCACTCGCTTTTACCGATCAGAACAGGCTCGCGGTGATTTCGACGGTAACGGGTTAGGTTTGTCTATCGTACAGGCGATCTTGCAGCAGTACGGCGCAAGCATCACCAGTGCGAGTGACGGCATTGGTAAAGGCGCAACATTCACAGTTGCAGTGCCTATCTAGCTTACTTTTCGCAGCAGCACGATGCGATAAGCACCAAAGCGTGTATCGGTGTCATCTCGAATGATGGTGAGTTCAGGAACTGCCGCGACGATGGGTTCAAGCTGACGGTTAATCTCCGAAAACAGAAAACTCGCTACTGCGTTCATGATGCTACGACGCGATGAAACAGCTTCCCCTTCCGGCAGAAACTTGTCGTAGACGGCAATGCAACCGCCTGGTTTCAGTACCCGTGCTGCTTCGCTCAGGCAGGCGTAGGGGTCAGGGATTACCGCCAACACCAGATGGAGAATCACCGCATCAAAACTGTGGTCGTCGTATTCCAATGCGTGACCATCCATCACCTGTGCTGTGACCGGACGCCCCAACCGTTCCGCTCGCCGCCTAATACGCCCCACCATCACCGGGGTGATGTCGGTTGCCGTCACATCAATCCCTTCTGGCAGCAGTTCAAGGTCAAGCCCGGTTCCTGCCCCAACCAGCAGCACACGCTGACCGGGTTGCAGGTTCAGGTTGGCAATTGAGGTTCGCCTTCCGGCAGTGAACAATCTACCAACCAGATCATAGGCGGGCGTATAGAGCGTGTAGCGCAATCGGTTCCAGGTGTTTGTATTCAGTGTCTTTTTCATTGAATGACGATCACTTGCATTGCTTCAGCTTTGCCCTTTAATGTAACGTCCCGGTATGTAATCGGTAAATTGGAAAAATCTGACAGGTGCTTGATAGATGCCCATGTGGATTGACTCAAAACAATCTCGTTGGCTTTTGCTTGTCCCTGCAAACGTGCCGCTGTGTTCACTGTATCGCCGAATATACCATATTGACGTGTCTGTTCACCACCAACCAAACCCTCTACAACCTGACCTGTGTGAATGCCGATTCCAGCACTCAACCCAAACAGGGCAAGAACGGCGGTGACTTCTGGTTGAACTTGCAGCGCGGCTTGAACCGCTGCCTGCGGGGTATCGAATCGCGTCATGATTTCATCCCCCGTCATTTGAATCTTGAACCCGCGATTCGCTTTGATGATGTTTTCAGCGGTTTGATAAAACGTGTTGACCATCTGTACAACTTCATCAGGGGAGTGAGCTTCTGACCAGGGCGTAAAACCGCGAATATCCATAAACAGTACGGTTCGTTCAATACGCTGTAGCTCAAGCGCATTCTGATCGTGATAGGCTTGTTGCATCAGGTTCGCATCAAATGACCAGGAGGCAATCGTCTCGAAATGTGTTGCAAGATCATAGAGCAGGCTCTCGAAACGCTCACGCATCAGATTAATGGTGCCCAGCACAATACCCAGCAAAATCGCCCCGAATAAGATGAAAAAGTGGGCACTATCCGCCAGCCAGTAATCAATAATTTCAGTAGAGGTCGTTAAGACCAACCCCGCCTCTAATTCCGCGAAGAAATAGAGGAACGGTAGGAGAACAACCAGCAAGACAGCGCGTGAAAACACCGAAACAGATAGAAAATGCCGTTCTAGCCAGTAAGCAATCCCCATACAAGCTGCCCATACCCAATAAAACAGATGGTAGCTCTCAGAAATATAGGCTGCCCAGCCTTCTATACCAATATCCACAACTGAGTATAGGGCAGGGGCGATAAAGACATACCACCAGTGGAAACGGCGTTCGTCTCGGCTGATGATCCACGATTGAACCAACGCCGCAATCAACATAGCCCACTGTGGTGGATAGGTCAGATATGCCAGAATCCCATCACTGCCGAGATTGATCACACTATCAAACAACCAGAAAACGCCGCTATGTGTGACAAACTCGCGGATAAACCGTTGTGTACGTGTGCCGTACAGTACGGTTTCATCGGTGAATTTGGTACCGGTCAAGTTCATCATCGCTCCCATATTCATCGCTTCATCGTGCTACTTTACGAGCTGGTTTCGCCTGATCTTTGCCCATGCGGATACCGAGCAGCAGCACGACGATCATGATCCCAAACCCGACCAGTAACCGAAAACCCAACAGAGTGCCGTCTGTTCCAGCAAACAACCCATGTATAGAAACCATGCCAAAAGCGACATAACTCAGGGCGTGCAGGCGTTTCCATGTCTTATGACCAATGCGCTTTTTCAATGTAAAACTGAGCGACACGGCGACAATAATCCAGAATGCCAGCGTTCCCAGCCCCACAACTGCCGGGCGATAGGGGCCAGTGAACGGCACCAGTACATCCAACAGCGTATAAGTGAAGTAGTCATCGAACATCAGCAACAGACCGTGACCCAGTCCAAGCAGCAGCGCCAGCCAGGAAACGGTGCTATGCAGCGTCATGGAGACTGGACCCGGCGACCAGTCCTTGACAAATTGGCTGCTGATGAACAAGCCCCACACGGTCGAAGCCAGCAGCAGCACGTAGGCTACGATGCCCGACGAACGTACCAGATGCCACACCAGTTTTTCGTCCTGATTTAGTGCGAAACTAAACGTCCCGCTGGCGAACAGCCATGCCACCGAAAGACCGATAACAATCACACTGGCGAGCATCACGCCAATATCTGTCCATCTGGTTGATTGGGTCATGGGGTTAATCCTCATCGCCTTCGTATTCATCATCGTCATAGCTGCCGCCTGTGCCGGTTCCAGCGAATGTCGTCTGCAAACCATTGATAAGTGCCTGCTGTTCGGCATCACTCAGGCGAGCATCTGTGTGGGTGATGGTATAGATCGGTAGCGGCATCTCACCTTCTCGGATGACCTCGACCATCTCCTCAACGTCAATGCGATGATTGGTCGAAACGTTAAGCTCAGAGCGACCCTCATGGGTATCGTGTGCAACCAGCCAGCCCACAGGCGCAACATACGAGTACCAGGGATAAACGGTTTCGTTAGAGTGGCAGTCGGCGCAGGCGGTGTTCCACAGGCGTTCGGTTTCCACCGAGTCCCATTGGACGGTATGCGTCACAGGTGGGTTATCGAGCTTGAAATCTGGCACGACAAAACGAGCGAACTGCATCAGACCGAACACGCCCAGCAGGACGGCGAAGCTATAGATTGCGATGCGACGACGCGGTGTTTTTGTGTTTTCAGTGGAATCTGTCATGAGTATATCCTTTTGTCATTTCAGGGAAATGCCCGCCACCGTGGGCGGGCGTATTCCGGGTGCAGTCAGTGATGGTTAATCGTCGTCATCATCGTGGTCGTCATCATCGTCGTGGTCGTAGTCATCGTCATCATCGTGGTCGTCATCATCGTCGTGTTCGTATTCTTCGTAGTCATCGTCGTCGTAGTGGTCATCATCATAGCTACTGCCAGGGGATGTGATGATGATCTGAGCTGGAGCCGCATCTTGAGTCGGAGTGTCGAAAACGGTCAGTGTCGTGCAGGCCCCCTGTATCTGGGCTGCGCTCAATGCTAGCCATGCGGAACCATCATTCTGTGTGCCGACGACAATCCAGTTGTTCTCTTGATTTTGCCCGCCAACCGGGTAGCTTTCGCCGCGATAGGCATAACCCAGTACGCTGTAGCCCGTGCCAGGACCACTGCGCAGATTGGCGGAGCTGGCGGTTACGGTGGCGGTGCAGTCACCCACACCTGCTTCTGTCACTGTTTCGCCAGAGGGGGCCGGAGCCTCAATCACCGCAAAACCGCCATCTTCGATGGAGACCGCCCGCACACCAGCGATTACGGTTCCGGTCAGATCGGTGCCCAGCACGGTGAAGTCGTAGCTACCGCCATCCAGTACGAAGGTCAGTGCATCCACATGACCACCGACGGATTCAGCCAGCAGCACACCGTCTGCATCGACCAGTTGTGTCGTGGCGAATGCACCGGGGAACGTCGCTGTAATCACGCCGACTGTTTCCACCGGAACCTCAACGGATACCGTGCCGCCGGGGTTATCGGTGTTGAGCAAGAGCGAGGCTTCCTGATTGAGCGCCAGCGCATCGCCTTCAACAAGTTCGACAGTGCCGCCGACAGTCATCTCCGGCAGCGAGACAACGCTCACATAGGCTTCTGCTGCATCGGGCAACCGTTCGACCGTCAGCGTATGGGTGCCGCTGTTGGGTGCGATATTGAACTCAAGTCCGTGTAGACGTTCATCAGCAGCGGTGAACACAACCGCATCGTTGGCATCCGTCAGTGTGACTGCCGCCAATGCCAGATCAAGTGAGATCGTGCCAGTGGTATCGGGTGGTAACGTGATGACCACATCAATTGCCGGATTAGCATCGTTTAGTGTGATGAGGTCGGGACTATCCGACTGTGCCAGCGTGGGTAGAGCCATCACCAGCAGTGCGACAATAAAAGCGAAGAGAGATAGGCGTTTCATGATGATATGTTCCTTTCGTGGATAAGGGTTGAAGTTGCGAGTGCAGCGCCATCCTGCCGGAAAACGAGACCGGCGGTGTACCACTGCTGGTTAAGCCATTCCAGACCATGTTCCGCACCTTGTAGGATGATGGCTTTTGCGTAGGCTTCGGCAGTTGTCGCGCTTGGATGAATTACTGTTGCAGATAGTACATCCGTCACGGCGGGTTCTCCGGTGCGTGGGTCGATGATGTGGTGCTGCTGGGTGCCATCCGCAGATTGCCAGCGGCGGTAGTCAATCCCGCTAGTGCTGATAGCCTGATTGTATATATCAATAGTGGTAAATGCTTCGCCCATGAACGGGTCTTCAATTTCGACGGGCCAGCCATGTAAACCACCTGGTGCGCCGCGCCCGACCATATCCCCGCCGATGTTGACCAGGCACGCGCCAAGTTCCGCCAGGTCATCCGCGATAGTCGCTGCCGTCCAGCCTTTGGCGATACCACCCAGATCGAGAGCCGCCCCCACCGGAATACGGACCTCGTTCGATTTGAGGTTGAACTCAATCCCGCGCCAATCCGGTGTCGGTTTGGTGGGAGTGACTGCTGGCGCATTGATTTGCTCAAAGCTGCGATCATAGCCACTGCCGACCAGGGCAGACAGGATTAGCGGATTGTAAAGCCCGTCAGTCAGCAGCGCGGTGTGCTTTGCGGCGCGGATATTGGCAAACAACACATCATCCACCTTAACCCATTCGCCAGCACGTTCATTGAGGCGCATCAGTTCGCTATCCGTGTCAAAACGTGTTAGCGTAGCTTCGATGTCAGTAAAACGCTGCGGTAAATTACGCAATACGTCCGCACCCTGCTCATCGGCTTCAAGCTGCACATTAACCTGACAGCCCATCGCCCAAAACTCGATCATGTGAATCATGGCCGCAAACCTTAGCGTGATGATTGGCTACGTTGGGGAGCGGGCTGCTGGATGATGACCGGATTAGGTGCAGTGATCTGCGACGGCGCAGGCGGCTGGATACTCGTCACACTGGCTGTAACCGGCTGCACGGTGCTTACCTGCCCTGATTGGCGTAGGATGGTAATGCTGGGTGCCGCTTGCAGAATGGTGATGCCCGGTGCAGCCTGTTGGACCGCTACTGGCGTGCGTGTGGCGGCGGGTGTGACAACAACGACTTCATTCGGTTCGCTTGAGGGGGATGTATCTATTTGAAAATCGCGTGCATCGAGCATCGCAAAGTTCTGTGCCCCGACCAGCGTGGCGATAGTTGTGCTGGTGACCAATGCGGTGCGTACCAGTAATTTTCTAGCGCGGTCTGTGTTTGCCATAGCGGGTGTCTCCACATCAAATCGTACTTATTTCTACGATACGATGGATCACACCCGCTTGCTTAAACTGTGACTCAACACTGCCTTAAATCCAGCTTAAATATTGATGCGCCAGAGCAAATGCTGATCTGTGTTCAAGTTCTGATTGCTCTGATACATCAATTATACGAGTCGAGTAGTAAGAAAATTCACACAAACGACTCCCTATAGGTGCGCTAATTCGGGGCAGATACCTACATTTTCTCTGCACGCAATTCGTCAATTGGGTCATCATCATCGTGCTGCAAAATCATCGGCACATAAGGTTCTTCGCCAATGCGGTACGGCACAGAGATAACCGGGCGACCACGTCCACCAGAAATTTGATCGTGATACAGCGCATCCCGGATGGCCGCACTGGTTTGATTATGGAGCAGCCGTTCCCACCAGTGGGCGACGACAAACTCCGGCAGCACAACCAGGGTTGGCTCATGGTGTGGGTTTTGAAGATCTCGCTGGTGCAAATAGCGTACCAACGGGATACCAATTTCGCGGAATGGTGACTCGACGATGTCCAGTGGCACGTCCTCCAGACCCCACTCTTGCCAGCGTTGCTTCAACCGAGATATTGTTTCTGGTTCAACGGTGATGGCACACACACGCACGTTACTTGATGAACTCAAGGCAAATTCCAGTGCTTGCAGTGATGAACGGTTCAGACTGTTCATCAGTACGACCATTGGTGTATCGCTGCGGACATCACTACTACGGATGATCTGCTCTGGCGTAATGCCATCCAGCGTCAAGGAAGCGGCAACACCCTCATAATGCTTGTGGATGCGCGTGAACATGAACATCAGTGTTGGGATTGCCACCATTACGATCCAGGCACCCTCGACGAACTTAGTCACAATCAGGATCATCATGACGATGAACGTGCAGCAGGCACCAAATCCGTTCAGAGCGATTTTGGCATACCAGCCACGAGTCGCCTCAAATCCAGGTTCGTTGCGCTGCTTCAACCAGTGGATGACCATACCGGATTGAGACAACGTAAAGCTGACAAACACACCCACCGCATATAGCGGCAGCAGGTTGTGCTCACGCGCACCAAACATCACAATCAGGATGCTTGCCATCACCATTAATGCGACAATGCCGTTGCTAAAAACCAGGCGATCACCCAGATTGGTCAACTGACGCGGTAAATAGCGGTCATGAGCAATGAGCGATGCAAGGCGCGGAAAATCTGCAAACGCCGTGTTCGCCGCCAGTGACAGAATCAGCAGGGTTGCCAGTTGCAGATAATAGAATAGGATTGTCCCCTCACCAAATACAGAAGCACTCATCTGTGAGATGACCGTGCGTTCACCACCTAATTCGGCAATCGGGAAGTTATTGGCGAGGAACGTGATACCAACAAACATCGTACACAGCAGAGTCACCATGATGATGAGCGTCTGCCCTGCGTTGCGACTTTCCGGCGGTTTAAAGGCGGGAATACCGTTGGAGATCGCTTCCACACCTGTTAACGCGGTACAGCCTGCCGCAAATGCACGAAGAATCAGAAATAGACTGAGGCTACTAATCGTATTGCTGGTTTCGCCGATGACTTCCATCTCTTCGACACCAAGCGGGACGTTGCCTGTAACCACACGTACAATACCAACGCCGATCATCAACAGCACGCCTCCGACGAAGGCATAGGTCGGGATAGCAAAGAAGGTGCCACTTTCTTTGACCCCGCGCAGATTCATCACCGTGATAAAAACGACGATGACTAATGCCATCTGCACACGATACGGAGCCATTTCTGGAAAGGCCGATGTAATCGCTGCAACGCCAGCCGAGATACTGACCGCAACAGTCAGTGTATAGTCGATCAGCAAAGACGCGGCAGCGACAAGACCCGGTGTGATGCCCAGATTATCCTTTGAAACGATGTATGCTCCACCACCGTTGGGATAAGCGTGGATCGTTTGAAAATATGAGAACGAAACAATCAGCAGCAGCCCGGCAATGCCAAGTGCAATGGGCCAGGAGTTGCTCAACGCACCAACACCGGCGGCGACCAGAACCAGCAAGATCGCTTCTGTCGCGTACGCACTGGATGAGAGCGCATCAGATGAAAAGACTGCTAGAGCCTTTAGTTTGCTTAACCGTTGGTGGATCGCCTGATCAGTTGCCAGTGGCTTACCAATCAGCACATGACGCATGTTAATCACAGGAAACTCCATTCGACAGCGATTACTCTGATTCACTGTATCGCTCAGGTGTTGCATGTGATTTGTCTTGATGTTACCAATCTGCTACAAATCGTATCTCCTTGGTTACGTGGATTTATACAGTTGCCTGACCATCAAATTGGGCGAAGACCTCATCATGTGCTTCGGGATAGACATACGCCACAATGATGTCACCCGCTTCGATGTAGGTATCACCCTGCGGGATGATGACCTGCCCCCTACGGCGAATTGAGACAATGTGACAGGTATTGGAACAGGGAAACTCAATCAGCGAGTGCCCGACCATCGGCGCAGCAGGATCGACTACAATCTCCATGAATTCGTTCTCTTCGACATCACGCAAGTCAAAGTTTTTGGCGTGATGCTGCTCAATTGATTTGCGCGTTAACCCGACTTCATAGGCGCGGAGAATATCAGCACGACGCACCATGCCCAGATATTGACCGCCGTTCCCTAGCGAAACCACTGGCAGTCGCCCAATGTCGTAGATGTTCATGCGCCGCAGTGCCAGATAGATCGGATCATGTGGAAAGACGGTGATCAAGTTGTCTATGGTACCAACATCACCAGCCGTAAGTTCCTCGAATGTCGATTCTTGATAAACGCGTTCGAGATCAGCCAGCGTAATCATCCCTTTAAGCTGATGGACATCATCGACAATCGCAAAACCGTGATGGTGTGTGAAGTTGAAACGAGGTAGGAGTTCTTTCATCGCTGTATCAGGTTTCACGGATGGGTAGTCCTTTGTCATCACCTCACCGACGCGCACGCCCTGCAAGAGATCAACATCATGCCCCCGCTCAATCTGAATGCCGCGTAAGGTTAATTTACGGGTGTAGATGGTATCCGGGTGCAGCACATCAGCAATCAACGTGCTGATCATCACCGTCATCATCAGTGGCAAAATCAAACGATAGTCATTGGACATTTCCAAAACGATGATAATTGCCGTAATCGGGGCACGGGCTGATCCCGCAAACATCGCTGCCATACCTACGAGTGCAAATGCACCGGGTTCTGTGACAATTTCAGGGAATAACTGCGCTCCAACCTGCCCAAAAATACCGCCTACCATCGCACCCATAAACAATCCCGGCGCAAACACACCACCAGAGTTTCCCGAACCGAGGGTAAACGTCGTGGCGACCAGTTTCATCGCAAGAAACGCCAGCATAGTCGTAATCGTCAGTGACATTTCTTCAGCGATGGTTTCGCCAATAAATTCCAGACCGGGTCCGAGGATTTCTGGCTCCAAGAAGCCGATCAATGCGGTTAACCCCATGCCGACACTAGTTTTGACTGCCAGCGGGATTTTCCAACCATCGAAATAGTGTTCTGCACCGTAAAGTACGCGGATAAACGCAATAGCGGTTAACGCACAGGTGATACCCAGCAGCAAATAGATCGGCAGTTCCAGCGGACTATTGAGGCCATAGGCGGGTACAATAAACGCTGGATTCTCGCCTAGCAAAGTCCGAGACACGACATTCGCTGCAACCGAGGCAATGACGACGATACCGAGATAGCGGTTGGTAAACCGCCCTAAAATGACCTCAAGTGCGAAAAGTGTACCTGCAATCGGCGCATTGAACGTCGCAGCGATGCCTGCGGCGGCACCGCTGGCGACCAACATCCCAACCTGCTCATCAGATAGTTTTGCCCACTGTCCAGCAGTAGATCCCAGGGTGGAGCCGACCTGGACAATCGGGCC
>JGI12048J13642_10498571_pt1 | contig 10564 bp, 7 predicted proteins | sample ElkSlonscriptome_16_FD_13642 | JGI IMG/M metagenome (IMG submission 13642)
AAGCGAAAAGAACGCAGGGAATCAGTCAGTGGCTGCAACAGGGAGCGCACCGAATAGTCTGCCGGCGAAGAATCGTCCATGCGTTGGATGGGTTCCTGAGGAACAGCCTCTATAGCCCTGGCCTGCTCTTTTTTTTGAACAGCCAGGCCCCGCGAATCACGGGCTATTTCTTCCTGCACCATTTCTTCGGATTCGATCATTTCGTCCCCGGCCACCTCATCCGACTCGGCAATAGCTTCCTCTTCGGGCGGTGCGACTGGTGGCGGAGGTGGTACCGGCTCTTGCCGGGCTTGGGCCGGAGTTTCAGCGGGTGGTGGTACTTCTTCCTCTTCTCTTTCCATTGCTTCATCAGTGGTAGCGGGAGCTGATTCGTTGTCTTCGTTCGTGGTTTCGTCCCGTGGTGTATCGGCTGGTTGTTCCCGGGCATCGTCGGCGCGTTCCTGAGCCAGGTTTTGTTGAGGAGTCTGATTGACCCAGTAGAACAGACCGGCAGCTACAATTAGCAGCGCCACTCCGGCGGCGTAGCGGGTCCACAGGGGGATGACTCGCCTTTCGCGGCTGGTGCGTTCCCGCAGCCGTTGGCGTAAGCGCTCGTTGGCGGCAACATGATCGTGTTCGGGATGAGCCCGGTAACCGGATAGCGCATCGCGGAGGAACTCATCGGTCCGGGCCCGTTCCTCCAAACGGGCTTCGTCTGACCGGCGGGCTTCTCCCCGCAGCCAGGCACGTAACTGCGCCAGTAGGTCGGACCGATTATTCATCATTCTTCCTTAGTTGCCTTCTCTTCGAGGCAGATTTTTAAATTTCGCCGGCCATTCTGGATGTGGGAACGCACGCGTCCCAGTGTTTGTCCGGAGGCTTCGGCGATATCTTTATAGCTTTTATCCTGGTAGTAAAACTGCTCTACACAGGCCTTTTGTTGTTCGTTGAGCGATTCCAGACAGTCCTGCAGACGATCCAGATTGGGGTCCTCTGTATATGCCTCATCAATAGGATGCAGATTGTCCTCCGAATACATACGACCCGGATCAAAAGCATTGGTTGGTTTCTTTTGCTGCTTTCGCAAAAACATCAGGCAGTGATTGCGCGCCAGCACGTACAACCAGGGGCGGAACGACTCGATCTCGTGCCGGGGTACTTTTTGCGTAAGCTCCTCAAAAATGGCCATAACGGCATCTTCGGCTCCGGCTGGATCTTTCAGGTACTTGAGGCATACCCCGTAGACCATCTCCATGTACCGCTCGTACAGCATTCCCAGCCAGGACAACTGCCCGGTGCGCTGGAAGCCCGACAGCAACTCTTCGTCGCTGTAGCTGGATCTCGGATTGCGGGAAAAGCGGAACATGGTGGGAAGGTACGAAAACGGGAGGAAGGTCTACGGTTTACGGTCCACGGCCTACGGTTTCCGTTGAATTGCTTCGATGTGCACTGGGCTGAAAGGGGGAGTTGGGGAAAGGGTGTCTGCTACGAGGTACACATTATCGCGTCTCATTTATTGATGAGGGGATTAGGGGAAGGCACTCTTATTATGTCGTGCTTAAAGGACAATTCGAAAAGGAATATGAGCCAACGGGATAGTTCAATTAGCTGTGGAAGGGAGTGATTTTTTCCCCTCAATCCCCGTGGTTTGCCCTCCTATTATTCGGACTTTCGAACAGTCCGCACAAATAACCCCTTATTTGTAACAATACTTGTCATAAATAAGAGGTTATTTGAGACATGTAGTCTGATTTCCCCCACTCCCCAAATCTCCCTTTCAGCCAAGAGCAGATCTTCTGCACGGTAGCAAAAACAAAAAAAATCAGGGCACATTTATGCATTCCCGCCCCCGACTGCATCCCTCCATAAAACCACAGACCATGAAAACATCGAACATCACCTTTGTACTGCTGTTTTTGCTGGGAACAGCAACCAGCCTTCTGGCTCAGCACACCTTTACCGGAACGGTGACCGGCCCGCAGGGACAACCCCTGCCGGGCGTGAATGTCACCTTTGATTATGTGACCCCGGGTACCGTTACTGATCTCAACGGACGATTTGCCTTGAACCACAATAAGCCTTGTTCCAATTTGATCTTTGAGGCACCGGGATACATGACAGAGGTACAAAAACAGGTATGTGCTACCGATTCCATCCTGGTAACCATGATCTCCCGACCCCAACGGGAACTGGTGGAGGAGGAAGCCATGGAAGCCTACCCGGCCATGAGCGATCAGATGATTCGCACCTCCGGACAGCACAAAATGCGGGGAGGCAATCGTGGCATCGTACCGGGTTACGCCATGGATCCCGGCACCCCCCACAATACCGAAGACTATGCAGCTATCCAGGAAAACCGTTTTCACCGTCCGGGTGATGAACCACTGTCTACCTTCTCTATCGACGTCGATGCAGCTGCTTACAGCAATATGCGCCGCTTTCTGAAGAATGGACAGCAACCACCCATCGATGCCATCCGGGTCGAGGAGTTGGTCAACTATTTCAACTACGATTATCCCCAGCCCACAGACGAGCATCCGTTCCACATTGAGACCGAACTGGCGGAATGCCCCTGGCAGCCCGATCACCAATTGCTCCACATCGGACTGCAGGGTACATTGATCCCCAACGACGACCTGCCGTCCACCAATCTGGTTTTCCTGGTCGACGTATCCGGTTCGATGCAGGCAGCCAACAAACTGCCCTTACTGCAGTCCTCCCTGCAGTTGCTGACCGATCAGTTGCGTCCGCAGGATCGCGTGGCCCTGGTAGTCTACGCCGGTGCCGCAGGTACGGTATTGGAATCCACCCCCGGTTCCGAAAAGATGAAGATCAAAGACGCTATCCGCAGCCTTACTGCCGGCGGTTCCACGGCCGGTGGCGAAGGCATAAAGCTGGCCTATAAGATCGCACGGGAGCACTTCCAAAAGGAGGGTAATAACCGCGTGATCCTGGCTACTGATGGTGACTTCAACGTAGGAGAAAGCAGCGACGCGGCCATGCAGCGCCTGATCGAAAAAGAACGGGAAAGTGGTGTTTTTCTCACTGTCCTCGGCTTCGGTATGGGTAACTACAAAGACAATAAGATGCAGATCCTGGCCGATAAAGGAAACGGTAATCACGCCTACATTGATGATCTGAGCGAGGCCCGCAAAGTACTGGTCAACGAATTCGGCGGCACCCTCTTTACCATCGCCAAAGATGTTAAGATCCAGATCGAATTCAATCCGGCAAAAGTGGCGGGTTACCGCCTGATCGGGTACGAAAATCGCCTGTTGAATAAAGAAGATTTCAACGACGACAAAGTCGATGCCGGTGAATTGGGTAGCGGCCACACTGTGACGGCCCTCTACGAGATCATTCCTACGGGCGTAGAGAGTGATTTCCTGGCCGGTGTGGATGATCTGAAATACCAGCAGCCTAAGCCTTCCGGCAAAAAATCAGACGACCTGGCTACCGTCAAGTTTCGCTATAAAAAACCAGATGGTGAACAAAGTATATTGCTCGAGCGGACCATTTTGGCGAAAGCCAACAAAAAAGCCAGCGAATCCTTCCGCTGGTCGGCAGCCGTAGCTTCTTTCGGTATGGTGCTTCGCGATTCGGAATTTAAGGGGAATGCCAACTACGATGCCATCATCGAATTGGCCCGTAGTTCCCAGGGCGACGACCCCGAAGGCTACCGCGCCGAATTTATCCGCTTGGTGAAGAATGCCCGGGATCTGTTCCCGAGCAAGGATAAAGAGGATGATACGACGGCAGGTAACCGTTGAGACGGTCCACGGTTTGAATGTCCCAGAAAAGCTTCAGACAGCTTTTCTGGGACATTAATCCCGACGGAAGTAGTTAAAAATTTGAAATCTAAAACCAACAACGTTCCTAAAACAGAAAAAGCCCCACACTACCCACCGAGGAGGTCGTCGCAGTAACGATCCGGGATCCGGAGATTCTCAATATTCATGGCCGCAAAATCACCGTCGAGATTGATATTCAGCATATAATTACCGGCCGTGATGGTGGTTGTCTGTATGGGAATATCGTTAAAATCGTAACGTTGCCCACCGTAGTAGACCCGGAAATCGTAGGTCTGACCAATTTCCAGTCGATTGCTGTAGAAGCGTCCGCTGTACGCATACGACAGCCAGTTCCAATAGCCACAACCGGCTTCCCGGTAATAGATCCAGGCCGACGGGCGGATCTGAATGTCGGCCTCTTCCCGCTCACAAATGCCGGACACGGCAGCCTGAACTAATAAGTTACTACGCGGCTGAAAGCGAGTGGCATCGATCGTGTTTACCGACTGGCAGGCAGTAGTGAATGTGGCTGATTCGAAGATCACGTCCTGGCAGTAATAGCTCGGAGAACTAAGGAACTGTACCCGTAGATTACGCCCGGTCGGGATGTTGTACAAGCTAATGGTGCTGCCGTTGCGCAGACTCATATAACGCGGGTATCCAAAGCGGGCACCGGTAGTTGCATCAACCAGGCGTGCAATGGCGTAGGGGGAACTATTGGTCTCGAAATTAGACTGAACTTGGAGTGTGACCGGCTCGCGCCAGGTGCAACGGCTGCCGTAGAACCAATCCAGGTTCCACCAGCTCAGGTGGTCGACGTCAAACGTAGCTTCCAATTGACCGAAGCGATTGCGGGTGATGGTGGCTTCCTGCTCCCAGGTCCACTGACCCGTTTCGTCGTCGAGACTCCAGACGGGGACCTTATCGCCAACCTGTACGGTCATACCCGTCTCGGGATTGACGGTGTTGGGGTTCACGCCAACATTTACTGCCACTGGACGTGAAAATGTCTTCACTTCCGTATTCCCAACGAACATGTCGAGCGCAATGAATCCGGCGGTGACGAACTCCAGGGCATCTAAGGCCTGGCCGTTGGGTCCGATTACATTTTCGGCCTGGAGTCCTCCCGGAAATGACTGTAGCGATTCTTCGGAGCGGTTGTCGAAATGTACCAATTGTACATCAACCGATCCATTGAGGTTGTTGCCGCTTGCATCCCGTACCTGGGTCCCGGATTTAACCGTGATGGAGGTTCGTTCTTGTTTGGCACCGGTAAGTGGGGTGGTGAAAACCGCGGGCGTGATCGTACCGGTGGTACGGTTGGCCGTGAAGTTACCGCGACTCATACTCACTCCGGAAGGCAGGTTGTTCAGGGGCACCATATTTACCGGTACAAACTGGAAGTTAGTATCGTACATAATCACTGTTTCTACCGTCTTTAGGTAGCCTGGGGCCTCCGCAATAAAGGTCAGTTCCAATGGATTATTGGCCGAGATGCTGTCGGCCCGGTCGAGCGAGACCTCCATGAACCCGTCCTGAACTACGAGGTCACGACGACCGTCGGTCGTGTAGACTCTGTTGGCACCGGGACCGGTGACCCGGACGGATAAGTTGGCCGGCGCGTTGGTGTTATTTGGGTTAGCATCCAAAAAGTTGACGATCAGAGGCGTCCGAAAAACATTAAAATCTAGATTGAGTACCACTCCATCCGTAATACTGTCAAGCGACAGGTCTTTACAGGTGGTGGTAAATATCATAGTCGCGGCAAGTAGCAGCGGTATGGTCAAACGTCGTTTCATGGTGAATTGTATTATGTTGGTTTTTAGGAATTATTGCTGGTTCATAGTAAAAGAGCGCGTCTCTTCTGCTTTCGAAGGATCGGAATCGGCCTGGATAGTAACCACGCTGTCCATGTACAGATAATGCTGTAATCGAATTTCATAGGTGGCACCTCGTTCCAGAAAGATATCAAAAGAACCGCCCGGATAGCGCTGAGATAAGGCTTTTTGTTTCTGTCCGTCGGGCAGCACTTTATACAAATCGAGAATGACGTAGGGTAAGCTGTTTCCGCTACCACTGTCAACCACCTGCCCCTTCAGCGATAGGTAGGGGGTCACCGGTTTAGCTGGAGTAGCGGGTTGCTGAGCGGGAGCTTCCACTATTTCTTCTGCTTCTTCTTTACGATTTCTTCGACTTGGTTTTTCTGCTTCCTGCTCTTCCATCGGAGCATCCTGCATATTTTCGGTAATGAGTGGTGCTTCATCAGGAGCTTCTTTCTCTGGTACCCTCAGGTCCTCCTGCATGGGATCCTTTGATTTGGGGCTACCGAGGGCGAAGCCATACGCCAGGCGAATGCCAATGCTGGGGTGGAATTGCAGGGATTCCAGGTTATTGCTTAGCACGGGGCCATTGGCCTCGTTACCGGCAAGCACTCCGTCGGATTGGACGGTAATAGCGGGTTTGCCACGCATATATACCCCGGCTTCAAAAGCAAAGGTGAGCTTATTGGCGGCAAGTGAACGGCCGAAGCCCAGGCCCAGGTACGGATAGATGGACGATTCGGTGCGGTAAGTACTCCCGATACTCCCCAGGCGTTCGGGAGTCAGTTCGAAGTCATTGATAAAAATACTTTCGGTAAATCGGCCGGCGATGGTAATGTGGTTGTCGAGTTCGAACATAGCGCCTGCCATCAACCGCAGCTTTTTACTGCGGGTAAACGGAAAGTCGACCAGGAACCCGATAGTACTCAGGTTGACATCGCTGTCGATCAACAGGGTTTGCCCATCAATCCCCAGGGTCCCCGCATCTACGGAGAAGTCAGATAAGGAGGCGCGTATACTGTTATAAGAAATTCGAAAGTTAACTGGTTTGAGGATGCCAAGCGTCACATCGGCTCCGTAGAGGGCATGGGTACCTGTGTTTAATCCGATAGACATCGCTGGCTGAAATCCAGTTGGTTCGAGGTTGGAAGCATTCTCCATCGGTACTTCTTGAGCTCCCAGCGGGGTCAACAGCAGCAGAAAGGGAACAACAAATATCACGGACAGGTAGCGGAAGCCACCTGAAGCCGTAGCGGGAAACGTACTCATAGCTGGTAGGTTAATGGGTTACAATTTGTAAATTAAAAATCGGAGGGAGTACCTCGTGCGGTAAAGCTCCAACCGGTGATACGTCATGGGAGCGAAGGGGATACCAGCTCCTATTCATTAGTGGTTTTACGCAGTATTCATTGTTTGGTTACACTCAAATAGCTTGTTGTCAAGAGGTATTAACGGGGAGATCAGCTCCCTGATAAAATACGTTGGAAGAACCGAATCCCGGAGGTCGGATTCTGATTGTAGGGGGGGATTTCTTCGAAGCCAAACCGTTGGTACATTCGCCTGGCTGCCTGCATATGTGGGTGCGTGTCGAGCCTCAGGCGGTCGTATCCAATTTGGGTTGCTTCGTGTATTATAGCGGTAAGTAGTGCTTCTCCGATGCCGTGGCCCCGAAATTCGGGAGCAACATACATGCGCTTCAATTCAGCTGTATTGGATGACAAGGGTCGCAATCCAAGGCAGCCGGCAGCTTGGTCACCCAACCGGGCGATCAATAATACACCAGATGGGGGTGCATATGGCCCGGGCAGGGATTCTAATTCCTGGTCAAATGCTCCAAGTGCGGCGTCGTGACCTCGCCAATCGGCGTAGTCGCGAAGTAATGCTCGCACTCCGGCCAATTGGCCGGGCGTAGTTGCCCGCTCAATCTGCAGGGTCATAACGGACGTTCGTAGGGTACTTTTTGGCGCAAAGCCAATAAGATCCGCAGGATGACTCGTCGCTCGAATGCCTCTACCAAAAAGCCTTCCGTAAAACGATCTGCACGTACCAGCAAAGTAATCATTTTACATATTTCGGGTACATCCATTCGGGAAAAATCGTACGCTTTCATCCGCCAGGCGGTATGTCCCTTTTCCCATTTACTCCAATCGTATACGACCACTAATCCCAGATCGTATACCAACTTCTTAAACTGATGTACTTCCTCGGCGGGTATGAGGTAAGGTTGTTGTTCTTCCCCCGACCAACGACCATAACTTTCTTTCTCTTCCAGGATGGGAATGAGGTCGAGGAGTCGCTGCCAATCGGGCATGCGAATCCGCACCAAGTGATCTTCGAGTTGAATTTCCTCCGTAAACATAAGTCGCATCAAATGTCTCTCAGGGAGAACATATGGGTTTTTAAATCCTATACTGCCTGTTGGTTTGGGGCAGTTAAACTAGTACAATTATACCGCTTCCGAAAAGGTTTGGGCTTTGCCCAACCTTTTCACGCGAGTATATACTCGACTCGAAGTGGTTTGGGATCCCAGCACGAAGTACTGCGGAGCAAAACCACTTCGTTGTCGGTATATTGATTATTCCCCGGTAGCTTTCCTGCGGAAAACAGAAAGCCCTAACGGAGGAACGCTTACTTCAATCCAATAGGGTTGGCCGGACCAATCCTCCTTAACAGCTTCGTGAGTGGCATTACCGTGCTGACCACTGCCACCAAAACCTTCCAGATCACTGTTCAGGCATTCTTCCCAGGTGCCGGGTAGTGGAACCCCCAAACGGTAGGGGTAGTGATTAACGGGGGTAAAATTGCAAAGGACGACCAGTTGGTCCTCCGGGTGGTCACCACGGCGTATGAAGGACAACATGCTACTGGTCGCATCACCATGATCGACCCAGGCGAAGCCGTCTCCCTGAAACTGGCGCTCGTAAAGCGCTGGCGTATTGCGGTAGAAATGGTTGAGTGTCTTAACCCATTCTCGTATACCCTGATGAGGCGGATGATCCAGGAGCCACCAATCCAGACCGCGCTCTATATTCCATTCGCTGGTCTGCCCGAATTCCCCCCCCATGAAGAGCAATTTTGTGCCGGGATGCATAAACATATACCCAAACATTAGCCGCAAATTGGCTAAGCGTTGCCATTCATCACCAGGCATGCGGTCGATGAGTGCCCCTTTACCGTGAACCACTTCGTCGTGCGAAAGCGGGAGCATAAAATTCTCCGTGAAGGCGTAGATCAGGCTAAAGGTGATCTCGCCGTGGTGGTATTTCCGGTGGATGGGTTCCCGCTTAAAGTAATTGAGGGTATCGTGCATCCAGCCCATCATCCATTTTTGGCCAAAGCCCAGCCCTCCCGTATACGTGGGATGGGAAACACCGCCCCAGGCCGTGGATTCTTCGGCAATGGTAATGGCGTCCGGATATTCCCGGTATACCGTTTCATTGAATTCCCGCAGGAAATCAACTGCTTCCAGGTTCTCCCGGCCACCGTATTTATTAGGGATCCACTCACCTTCCTCCCGTGAGTAATCGAGATAGAGCATGGATGCAACGGCATCTACGCGAAGGCCATCGATATGGTATTGGTCGAGCCAAAAGAGTGCGTTGGATATCAAAAAGTTACGCACTTCGTTACGGCCGTAATTAAACACGGCACTCTTCCAGTCGGGGTGAAAACCCTGGCGTGGATCAGCGTGCTCGAACAGATGGGTACCATCAAATTGGGCTAAGCCGTGCGCGTCGTTGGGAAAGTGGGAGGGTACCCAGTCTACCAGTACCCCAATGCCCGCCTGGTGCAGTGCATCGACGAGAAACATGAAGTCCTCGGGTTGTCCAAACCGGGAGGTGGGTGCAAAATACCCAGTAACCTGGTAACCCCAGGAAGGGAAAAATGGATGTTCCATGGGTGGCAGAAACTCCACGTGCGTAAAGCCGGCATCGACAATATAATCAACCAGCTCCCTGGCCATTTCCCGGTAACTGAGCGAACGACTGTTGTTGTCGAGCTTGCGCCAGGAACCCAGATGCATCTCATATACCGAATAGGGCTGTGGCTTGCCATTCTTCTGTTTGCGTTCCTCCATCCATTCGCGATCCTGCCATTCGTAGTAAGGGTCCCAAACAATGGAGGCTGTGCGGGGCGGAATTTCCCAAAAACGCGCAAAGGGATCTCCTTTCTCTATGCGATCTCCCTGGGGCGTTTGTATACAATATTTGTACAGCGTACCCTTGCCAATGTTGGGAACGAAACCCTCCCAAATACCCGAACCGTCCCAGCGGACATTGAGCGGATGCGATTCCCGGTCCCACCCGTTGAAATCACCAACTACCGATACGTGCTGGCCATTGGGCGCCCATACGGCAAAATACGTACCCCACTGACCATCGACCTCGATGGGGTGGCTGCCGAGTTTTTCGTACAACCGGAAGTGCTTACCTGATCGGAAAAGGTGAATATCGAATTCGGTTAGTAGACTGTGGACCTGCACTTCGCTCATAAGTTGGACGTTTCTCGCTTCCTACAAAAAGTTGACCCGACAAACGCGGGTCATTTGTCTAAAATTAACGTGAGGTTGGGGCTAAGGTGTTTGCTAAATAACTGAATGGCCCAACCTCACGTTGTATTTGGTAAAGGGTAGTAGGTAGTAGGACGCGCTTTAATCCCGATACCTTATACCTACTACTCTATACCGGGAGGTTGGGCTTTGACTATCATCACTTTACAGATAAGTGTTTGCCCAACCTCACGTTAAAATTAAAAATCTTACCCGGTAATGGTAGATAGAGGCAGCTTTTAATTGGAAAAAGACGAATGTTTTATAAACCGCCTCCCCTGGGCCTGGCCAACTCCTCATAAGCAATTTGGAAATCAGGCCTCTAAGCTATTCTGCTGTTGTGCCATGCGATCAGGTGGCGAAGATCTGTTCAAAGTTCTTAAAGGCTTTGAATTCAATGGCATTGCCACTGGGATCCAAAAAGA
>JGI12048J13642_10214668_pt1 | contig 10563 bp, 7 predicted proteins | sample ElkSlonscriptome_16_FD_13642 | JGI IMG/M metagenome (IMG submission 13642)
CGGGCCGGGCTTCCGCCGTCCACGGAGCTCATGCCAGGGTACCGTGCGGAGCCTGCCACACCGAGCCCGCGCACCGGGTGGAGGCGCTGAGCAGCGCGGTAGGGCTGGTCTGTGCGGACTGCCACGTGGAGAGCCACACCGTGGATTCCCGCTCGGTGGCCGCGGCCACCTGCACGGGGTGTCACGCGGAGGATCACCGGCCGCAGCAGGGGCTCCTGCTGGGGCTGGTCCCGTGGAGCACGCAGGTGCGGCCCTCGATGAAGTTCGCCGCCGGGCTCACCTGCCGGAGCTGCCACGGGGTCGCGGGGGCGGAGGCCGGTCCGGATCTGGTCGCTCCGTCGGACCCTTTGGTCTCCCTGGCGGGGGACCGCCAACGCTGCGTGCTCTGTCACCGGAGCGAATACGCCGACGTCGCCGATCTCTGGATGGAGGGAGGAGCCGAACGCCTTCGTCGGGCCCGGGCCTGGGTCGAGTCCCGGGCCTCGACCGTACCCGACTCGTCGGCGGAGGCGGCTCGGGCCAGGCTCGACTTCGTGGACGCGGGCGGGTTCGTCCACGGGCCCGTGCTGGCCGACCGATTGCTGCGGGAGGCCGTGGCGCTCACCGGTGGGGCGGGAGCGGGCGGCCCAGAACTCGGGGCGCCACCCAGGGACGGCTTCTGCAGCTTCTGCCACCTGGACCCCGGCGGGACCTGGACGCTGGGGGAGATGTCGGACGACCTGCATCGCTCGGTGGTGGGAGCGAACTGACCGGGCGCCGGTCGCCCAGCCGACGTCACCCGGCCGACTTGACCCGCCCGACTCGCCGGGTATCTTTCACGGCTCCCGAGCCTGCGTGCCCGGGAACCTGCCCCGCTAGCTCAACTGGCAGAGCAACTGACTCTTAATCAGTAGGTTCTAGGTTCGATTCCTAGGCGGGGCACTCGAAGGCACGAACGGCCCGCCCGACGATCCAGCGTCGGGCGGGCCGTTGTCATGCCGGGGGGCCCTGTGGACCCACAGACCGAGGATCTGGTCTAGATGCCCGGGTTGTTGTCCCGCTCGGCATTCGGCAGCGGCATGCACGTCTGGTCCCCGTAGCCCGGGCCGGTGGGGAAGAGGTTCACCCCGTAGACCTCCAGATACCGCTCGAGATCGGCCATCCTCTGTCCTTCCAGGAAGAGGCCGTGGGCCCGCTCCTGGAAGATCATGGAGAGGATCTCGTCTTCGTCGCTGCTGCTGAAGGTCTCCGTGATGCCGCGACGCGCGCGGACGTCGTTGATGATGTCGACGGCCTCCTGCCCCCCGACGAGCTCCGCGACGATGTACTGGGCCTCGTCTCCGCTCGCCAGGCGGATGGGGGAGGTGGCGCTCTGGTACTTCAGGGGCTGCCACAGCGGCGTGAAGCCGTCCGATCCGACGCCGTTGCCGGGATCCAGCCGCGTCTCCAGCCGCGGATCCGGCGTATCGGTCCCGGGCACCGTCGCGTTCCGGTAGTCCGGCCCCACGCTGAAGCGCTGGGAGTCGAACATCATGTTCCAGAGGTCGTTCTCTTCCTTCTGGCTGTTGCTGGAGTAGACGTCCGCGATGAACTGGAAGTCCGGCGGCACCTGCCGGGCGTCGGCCAGGGCGCCGGCTTCGTCGCCGAGCTGCAGCTTGGCCCGTGCTCGACCCACCAGCGCGGCATTCCGGACCGCGGCCGAGGCCGAGGTGGCGTCCACGGCCTGGGTCAGCTCGTCGATGGCCAGCCCGTAGGTTTCGTCGGAGGTGTACTCGGGCCCGTCCCCGCCGAACGCCGTGGTGCAGAAGAGGTCGGCCAACATCAGCTTGGTGTACCCCGCCAGGAGCGAGATGTCGGCGAGCTGCTGGGAGGTGGTCGGAGAGGGGATCTGGTTGGGGTAGTTCCCGGCGAGGATGTCCTCCTGGAGGACGTCGGTGACGGCCGCCGCCCGCTGCATGGGCGTCCAGAGGCCGTCGATTCCCTCCGGAGCTTCGTCGGTGGCGCCGACGGCCCCGTTGTCCGGCGTGACCCGTCGCTGATCCACCGTCTCGAACCCGGTGGCGTCGATCAGTTCATCCGTGAACAGACCGCCGTAGACGATGGCCATGTCGGCGGCGAAGTAGAAATCCGCCTGGGCGCCGATGAGGCGAGCCTGGAGGGAGGTGGGGTTGTTGAGCTCTTCGGCGGGAACGGTCTGGGTGTTGGCGTCGACCTCGAGCAGGCTGTCGCACCCGGCGAGCAGTCCTACGAGCGCGAGGCAGGCGCCGACCGTCCGCAGCCCGGAGCCTCGGCGGTGAGGCGTGTCGTTGATGATTCCCATGTCAGTTACTCCGTAGGCAGAACCGAGGGGCGGGCGGGCCCACCGTTCGATGCGGCGGAAGGCCCGCGCCTGATGGCGAGGCTCAGAAGCTGAAGGTCAGACCGAAGAAGAAGAGCCGGGGAGGCGGCAACGCGTTGTCCACCTCGGACCGCAGCGAGTCCCGGGCCCCGTACTCGTTGGCTTCGGGATCCAGCCCGCGGAAATCCGTCCACACGGCGAGGTTCCGACCTCCCGCGTAGAGGCTCGCACCCGAGGCCCGGAACTGCGACGCGAAGCTCGCGGGCAGGCTGTAGGTCGCCCGGATCTCACGCCATTTGATGAAGTCGGCGTCCTCGACGAAGATCGCGTTGTGGTCGCCGAGGAACTCGTCCGCCTCCAGCATGGCCTGCTCCACCGCCGTCGACTGGGTCTGGCGGAAGGCCCACTCCTCGGCGAAGCGTGAGTTGGCTCCGGAGAGACTGCCGGGGTTCCGGCCGTCCCGGGTGCCGTTCAGCGCCTGATGGCCCGCCTTGCGGTCGAAGAGGGTGGAGATGCGGAGGCTTTCGAAGAGGGTCACCGCCGTGGAGAGGGACTGCTCGTTGGTGGGGATGGGCTGTCCGACGATGCGGAGGTCGCTGCCCTCCTGGATGTTGCCCGGAGCGTACTGGATGCTACCCGGGATGATCTCGCCGGAGGCGTCCCGCTCGGCGGAGGTGATGACCCGGCTGTAGTAGGAGCCGGGCACGGCGCCGTCGGCCAGGATCTGCCCCGCGCCGACGAAGATGGGGTTGTCGGTCCCGAGCCGGGCCACCCGCGGGTCGACGGAGGAGTACTGCAGCGTGGCGTCCCAGGAGAAGTTGTCCCGCTCCAGAAGGACGGCGTCGAGGGTCGCCTCCAGCCCGCTGTTCTCCAACTCCCCGATGTTGATGAACCGGTCGTTGGCGAACCCCGAGGAGGGAGCGACGGGCCGGGAGACGATGGCGTCGGTGGTGGTCCGGCTGAAGTAGGTCAGGCTCACCCCCAGCCGATCGTCCAGGAGGCCGGCGTTGAGGCCGATCTCGAACTCCTCGTTGCGCTCGGGTCCTAGATTCGGGTTGCCTGGATCGAGCGGGCTGAGGCCGGCCACGACGTTGCCGCCCTGGGCCAGACGACTGATGACGTAGGTCCGGTCCGCGGCGTACTGGGACGGCGACTGGCTGGCCGTGCCCCATGCGAATCGGAGTCGAAGGTCACTGAACGCGTCGACGTTCCAGGAGGGGAGGTCGCTGATGACGAAGGAGGTGTTGAAGCTCGGCGACCAGATGGCCCCTTCGTCCTCGCCCAGCGAGCTGTTGTCGTCCACCCGGAGGGCGCCGGTCATGAAGAGGTACCCACCGTACGAAAGCCGCTGCTGGAAGTAGGCTCCGATCTCGACGTTCTCGCTCAGGTCGGAGAAGCCTCGGAGGCTCACCGCCGCGTCACACGCCGTGGCCTGATCGTTGGGGAAGACCCGCCCTTCACAGGCGATGGTCTCGATGCGGGTGTTGAAGTACTGCGCCCCGACGGAGGTGGCGCCGCGGACGGATTCGGTGACCCCGTAGCTCGCCTCGGTGCCCAGGTCGGCGGTGATGATCCGGGTCAGGGGACGCGACAGGAAGTTCTCACCCCCCGCGGCGAAGCTGAACGGGACGTCGGGGTCGAAGGGGATGGCGTCGGTGAAGAGCTGATCCGTGACGTCCGCCCCGAGCTTGGCCGTGGCGGTGAGCCACGACCGCGGCGTGGACCGGAGCTGGAAGGACGAGGTGAACCGATCGACGTTCTCCCGGCTGATGATGGGCTCGATCTTGTCAAAGCCCGCCCGGGTGTTGCCGTCCTTGTCACAGAAGCTCTCGTCCGCGGCCCCGAGGAGGGCGGCGAGGCAACTCCCGTCCGACCCCTTGGCCGAGAGCGGGATCCCCGCCAGCGCGTTGGTGAAGTACCCGCTGGTGTTTCCGCCGCTCTTGGGCAGGTTGACCTCCGACCGGGTGTAGCCCGCGGAGACGTTCACCTGCAGGTCCTCGCGGGGCAGGGCCTGGAAGTTCCCACGGAAGCTCAGGCGGTTCACGTCGTTGCTGGGAAGGACGCCTTCCCGGTCCTCGAAGCGGAGCGACGTGTAGTAGCTGAAGCTGTCCTGGCCGCCGGCCAGACTGAGGTTGTAGGTGCTGAACTGGCCGGTCCGGAAGGGGGAGGTGCTCGCGTCCTCGAAGGGGTTGTCCAGGACGAAGACCTGGCCCGTGGTGGGGTTGGAACTCGTCCGCCACGGTGCCAGGCGGGGGTCGTTGGGATCCGTGATCCCGAAGGGTGTGACGTCCGCGTAGTTGTCCGGGTAGGCCGTCACGTCCTCCATGTAGCCGGTCTCCACGGAGAAGGTGAACTGGTTCTGGCCAGCGCCGCCCTTCTTCGTCGTGACCACGATGACGCCCGACGCGGCCTCGCTCCCGTAGAGCGCCGTCGCTGCGGGACCCTTCACCACCTGGATGTTCTCGATGTCGGCGGGGTTGAGGTCGTTGAACCGGGAGAAGGTCTGACCGCGGTTGATCCCGACCGCGGTGTTGTTGTTGGCCCGGACGCCGTCGATGATCAGGAGGGGGTTGTTGTCCTGGGTCAGGCTGTTGACCCCGCGGACCCGGATCCGGGAGCCGGCCCCGACGTTCCCGGAGGCCTGCGTCACGGTGACGTTGCCCGCCCTCCCGTTGAGGAGGGAGGAGAAGTCGGTGACCGCCGCGTCGTCGATCTGACTGGCCACGTCGATGGAGGCGATGTCCGTGCCCACCTCCCGACGCGTCACGTCCCCGGCGGACACCGAGACCACGACCTCGTCCAGGGCGAAGCGGGAGACCTCCAGGGTGAAGTCGAGGGTGACGGACTCCCCGTCCGCCACCGTGACTTCCTGGACCGCGGTCCGGTATCCGAAGGCCCGTGCCTGGATTCGCTGGACCCCGACGGGAGCCGGCAGGGCGTAGGTGCCGTTCTGGTTGGCCAGCACCTCCCGCTGCGTACCCATGACGAGCACGGAGGCACCGGGGACGATCCCCCCCTCTTCCGTGAGGACCCGGCCCGTCACCGTGCCTTGCTGAGCGATGAGGGGCTGGGTCGTCAACACGACGGCGATGAGTGCAAGTACGGTCCTACCCAGAAATCCACGCATGACGTCCCCCATGGCTTGTTCGACGGGATCCAGATGATCCCCACGCGACTACGCTAAACATACGTGTAGATTCGCACAACGATTTCATGGATATTTATTCATCTACATCGCGGGCCCGGCGGAATCGGCCTTCTTCGCGTCTCCATCGGGAGGTTCTCGTGCATCCTCTGCTTTCCCCTCGCAGCCTGGGGCGGCTTGCGGCCTCCGCCCTCCTCGTCGCCCTGCTCGGCGCTCCGGCCCATGCTCAGCAGACCGACGAAGAGGAGTTCCGTCGGGACGTCCGCCTTCAGGGAATCCTCGGCGGAGTCCCCATGAGCGATGGGGACCTCCGCGTCCAGGAGGTGGTGGACCGTCTGGACTTCGATCAGTACCGGGATCACGTGTTCGAGCTGACCCGCTTCGGGGATCGAGAGCAGGGAACCCCCCGAAACGCAGCCGCCGTCGACTGGATCGAGGAGCAGTTGCAGGCCTGGGGCTACACCACGGGCCGGGTGGACTACGAGTACGAGGGCGAGCCCCGGTCGCAAGTGTACGCCACGAAGGTCGGGCAGACCCGGCCGGACGAGATGTTCATTCTCGGCGCCCACATGGACGGTCGCGGCGGCGGAGAGGCCGCCAACGATGACGCCTCCGGGACGGCGGTCGTCCTGGAGATCGCGCGGGCCATGGCAGGCCCCGAGGTCGTCACGGAACGCTCCGTCCGCTTCGCGCTCTGGAACAACGAGGAGACGGGCCTGCAGGGCGCCGAGGCCTATGTGGAGCAGCGGGCCGGGCTGCAGGGACGGGAGGATCCTCCCGGCTCAGGCCGGTATCCCGAGCCCACCTGGGTCGGCATGATCCAGCACGACATGATGATGTGGGATCACGGCAATCCGGTGACCTGGGAGCAGGCGGACGATGCCGACGTGGACATCGAGTTCCAGCTTGCGTCGGAGGAGGCGGAGGCATCGGCCGTCCTGGCGCTGGAACTCCTCAACGCAAACCGCCGCTTCGGGCAGTTCTATCCGGCGGTGGTGAGCAACGCCATGAGCAATACCGATTCCCGGGCCTTCCAGGACCATGTGGCCTCGGTGAGTCTTCGCGAGAACCGCCGGCTCTACGAGACGGGGAATCGCGCCAACCCCCATTGGCATCAGCCCACCGACCTCTTCGTGAGCTTCGAGGAGGAGGACTACCGCCTCGGGTTCGAGGCAGCCCGCACCACTTTGGGCGCCGTGGCCAAGCTGGCGGGAGCCGCCCGGACGGGAGAGCCCTGACCGCCCTGGACGCCGGTCGCCGTCGGCCGGACTCGGGGTACGTCCTCCAGGCCCCCTTCAGCAGGCCCGTCCCGAGGGGCCGCGGGGATGGCGGAAGGCGAAGCCCTCCCCCCGCGGCGAGTCGGTGAGGTAGTCCACCAGGAGCCCGTCCAGGACCCAGGCGCTCTCCGGGTCCATGAAGATCCGGACGCCGTGGGCCTCCAGGACGACGTCGTCGTCGTCGGGCTCGGCCTCCAGGACCATGGCGTACCGCAAGGGCGCGGAGCAGCCGGCGCCGGTGGTGGCGCGGATGCGGAGCCCGCCGTCGCGGGGGAGGTCGGCCTCCCGGACCATCTCCTGTACGGCCTCGATCGCGCTCGCCGTGAGGCGTACGGCCAGCGTCGCGGCGCCGGAGTCTGCGCCGGTGCGCGGGACGTCTTCGAGGTCCATTCGTGCTCCTGGAAACGCGTTGGCCGGTTGCCTGCCCTCGGTACGACCCCGACGCACCCACGACGGTCCCGGAGGAGGTCGCCGCAGGCCGCCCGCTACCCCTCCACCAGGCTCCCTTCCGACCAGCGGGCCACGGGCACCACCAGATACGTGAAGACCGGGCCCACGATGCGGACCGAGGCCAGCCCGCCCTCGGGCAACGCCATGTCGTCATTGGAGAACCGAGGGTCCCAGATCATCACGTGGGGCTTCCACGCGCCCACCGCGGGCCCGTCCGGTGCGGCGTGGAGTCGCTGCTCCGGGGAGAGCATGTAGCTCAGCACCGGCCGGTCGGGCCGGGGCAGCGCGCCGCTCCGGTAGTCCGCCTCCACCCGGGCCATGGCCTCCACGTAGCCCATCCCGCCGGCGCGGAGCTCCTCCAGGCGGAGCACGCCGGGCACCAGTGTCCGGGTGCCTTCCGGGTCGTAGCACTGCGGCGCCAGGCTCTCCGGGTGATCGCGTTCCACCAGGCACCCCCAGCCGTTGGACCCTTCGGCGTGGAGGGTCATCCCGTCCGCTCCCAGCACCCAGACGGTGGCGGACTGTCCGATCTCCGGCGGTGCGGCGGAGCGGGCCAACGCCGCCTCCTCTTCGGCCGGGAGGAGGGCGATGGAGGGGTGGTCTCCGCTCTGAGCCCGGACGGGCAGGGAGAGGAGGGCGAAGGCCAGCGCGCATCCTGCCAGCGCGCTGCCCGGGGAGCGCATGCGGGCGCGGAGGAGATACGGAAGCGGGAGGTGGTCCATGGAAGGGTTCCGTGCGAGGGGGTCGAGTGGGTTGTCACCCTCCAGACGCACGATTCCCATCGGGATCGACATCCCCCGCACGTCCCCGTGGGAGTCGGTTGCCCCGAACGCGCCCCGGCGGCTAGTCTCTGCCGCCTCGCCCACCCCACCGCCCGACCCCCGTCCGGTCCGCCGCGCCATGCCCCCCGACCAGCCCCCCACCCCCGAGTCCTCGCCCCGCCGGGATCCCGAGGAGGTCCGACGCCACGAGGCCTACTGGCGCAGGAATCTGCGGTACCTGGGCTTCCTCCTGGCGGTCTGGTTCGTGGTCTCCTACGGCTTCGGCATCCTCCTGGCGGAGCCCCTCAACCGGTTCACCCTGCCAGGCACCGGCTTTCCCCTGGGGTTCTGGTGGGCGCAGCAAGGGAGCATCTACGTCTTCGTCCTCCTGATCTTCGTCTACGTGGTGCTCATGAACCGGCTGGACCGCGCCTTCGACGTGGACGAGGGGGCCGGGCCGAAGACAACCGGGAAGCGGGAGGCGGGCTGGTGAACGTCCAGTCCTGGACCTTCCTCCTGGTGGCGGCCTCCTTCGCCCTCTACATCGGCATCGCCGTCTGGTCCCGGGCGGGCTCCACCAAGGACTTCTACGTCGCCGGGACCGGGGTCTCTCCGCTGGCCAACGGGATGGCCACCGCCGCCGACTGGATGAGCGCAGCGTCGTTCATCTCCATGGCGGGGCTCATCTCGTTCATGGGCTACGACGGATCGGTCTACCTCATGGGCTGGACCGGCGGCTACGTGCTCCTCGCCCTCCTCCTGGCCCCCTACCTGCGGAAGTTCGGCGCCTACACCGTCCCCGACTTCGTGGGGGACCGCTACTACTCCCAGACGGCGCGCATCGTGGCCGTCGTCTGCGCCATCTTCGTTTCCTTCACCTACGTGGCGGGGCAGATGCGCGGGGTGGGGATCGTCTTCAGCCGATTCCTCGAGGTCCCGGTGGACGTGGGCGTCTACATCGGGATGGCCATCGTCTTCTTCTATGCGGTCCTGGGTGGGATGAAGGGCATCACCTACACCCAGGTGGCCCAGTACTGCGTCCTCATCTTCGCCTACATGGTCCCGGCCATCTTCCTCTCGCTGATGATCACCGGGAACCCGATTCCGCAGCTCGGGCTGGGCGGGGTGGACCAGGCCTCGGGGATGGCGCTCCTGGAGCGGCTGAACGGCCTGCATGCGGAGCTCGGCTTCGCGCCCTACACCGACGGCTCCAAATCGACGCTGGACGTCTTCTTCATCACGGCGGCCCTCATGGTGGGGACGGCGGGGCTGCCCCATGTGATCATCCGATTCTACACGGTGCCCCGGGTGCGGGACGCCCGGACCAGCGTCGGGTGGGCGCTCCTCTTCATCGCCATCCTCTACACGACGGCCCCGGCGGTGGCGGTCTTCGCCCGGGCCAACCTCCTCACCAGCGTCTCCGAGACGCCCTACGCCGAGGTCCCGGCCTGGTTCACCAACTGGGAGAACACGGGGCTCCTCTCCTTCGACGACCGGGACGGCGACGGGCTCATCGACTTCGTGGGCCCCGGGGCGGCGGCCGAGAACGAGCTCACGGTGGACCAGGACATCATGGTGCTGGCCAACCCGGAGATCTCCGGGCTGCCGGACTGGGTGGTGGGTCTGGTGGCCGCCGGGGGCCTGGCGGCGGCACTCTCCACCGCGGCGGGCCTGTTGCTGGTGGTCTCCTCGGCGGTGAGCCACGACCTGCTCAAACGGGCCATCAAGCCGGACATCTCGGAACGAGGCGAGCTTCGGGCGGCACGCATCGCCGCCGGGGTGGCGGTGGTGGTGGCGGGGTATCTGGGCATCAACCCCCCGGGCTTCGTGGCCCAGGTGGTGGCCTTCGCCTTCGGGCTGGCGGCGTCCTCCTTCTTCCCCGTCATCATTCTGGGGATCTTCGACCGGCGCACCACGCGGGAAGGGGCCATCGCCGGCATGATCACCGGCATCACCTTCACCGCCGCCTACATCGTCTTCTTCAAGTTCGTCTCGCCGGAGCTCAACTCTGCCGAGCACTGGTGGCTGGGCATCAGCCCCGAGGGGATCGGGACGGTGGGGATGGCGATCAACTTCGTCGTGACCTTCATCCTCTCGCGGCTGACGCCGGAGCCCCCGGACGAGGTGCAGCGCCTGGTGGATCGGGTGCGGATCCCTCGCGGGGCCGGGGAGGCCCACGAGATCAGCGCCTGAGGCGGACGAAGGGGCAGGCCGCTCGGCGCGGGGCGGCCGGGTCCGTCGATCCCGCCCTTGCCGGAGGGCGGAGCCAGCGGGAATACTGATGTCTTGCCCCGACCCCACCGGAGAGCTCCATGATCCGTCGCCGTTCCGCCGTCCTCCCTGCGGCCCTGTCGTTGTTCGCCGCCGCCCTGCTGGCGTCCCCCGCCTACCTCGAAGCCCAGGATGCGGGGAAGGCGATGGTGGCCGAGCTCATCGAGTCCCGCGCCACCGAGTACGGGACCATGGCCCAGCAGATCTGGGAGCTCGCCGAGGTGGGCTATCAGGAGGAGGAGAGCGCCGGCCTGCTGGCCTCGGACCTGGAGGCCGAGGGCTTCGAGGTCACCATGGGCGTCGCCGACATCCCCACGGCCTTCGTCGCCGAGTGGAGCAACG
>JGI12048J13642_10548900_pt1 | contig 10552 bp, 9 predicted proteins | sample ElkSlonscriptome_16_FD_13642 | JGI IMG/M metagenome (IMG submission 13642)
TCACGGTTGGTTTCTACGGGCCTTGGTGCGCAAGGTCGGCTACTACGCCATCGATCTCTACAGCGGTCGCCTGCCATTGGGCGAGGGGGACCCGAGGGTTGTGCAGACCTCGCGGTCTCGTGCCGATCTCGAGCAGGTCGCCGCGATGGCGCGCGCCGACGCCGAGCCGCTTCGCATCCTCGTGCTGGGCCGGACCAACGCCGGTAAATCAAGTCTGATCAATGCCCTGTTCGGCGAGCTCGTGACGGCGTCCGATGTGTTGGGCGATACGACCCGCACCCTTGTCCCCTACACCCTGGTGCGCGAAGGCCTGAGCCGCGCCTTGATTCTCGATTCGCCGGGCTGCGACACCACCTCGCCCACGCACGCGTCGCTCCAAGAGGCAGCTCACGAGGCCGACCTGATCCTCTGGGTCAGCCCGGCTCACCGTCCCGATCGGCAGGTCGAGCGCGCCTACCTGGATCGGCTGCGCGCCGCACAGGCCGCGGACCCGCAGCGCCGTCCATCGCCTTTGCTGGTCGTTATGACCCATATCGATCAGCTGCGACCACGCGGGGAGTGGGCGCCTCCCTACGATCTGACGGATCCTTCCAGCCCGAAGGCGGCGACCATCGCGGCAGCCGTTGCGGCGGTCGCCGGCGATCTGGCCGTGCCGATCGGTCAGGTCGTGCCGGTCTCGTTGGCCGAAGGCCGCGTCTACAATGTCGAGGACACGCTTTGGGCAATGATCCTCGATCGTCAGGAGGCGGCATTGCGCGCCCGGCTCTTGCGTTGTCTGGAGGCCCGGCGCCGGGCGGAGGACTGGGAGCTGCTCCGGCGCCAGTTGATTGGTGCTGGGCGCTTGCTCTGGGAGCTGCCGAAACGGTTCACGGACGATCTGTCGCGAGCTTAACCAAGAACAGTCCTGTACCTCGTCCCGATGACCGAACGGGTCGCTCAGGATCGCATCGACGGGGCGAAACCGGAGCCGTGATGGACGACATGTCGTCGCGCGGGTCCCGGCTGCGTGGGGGCCGTCCAGTCTGCAACGAACCGTTCACGGCCTGCCGCCGGATGTTGCGTCGCCTGTCCCACGCGTTCCTTAAGTAGCTTACAAAGGGGATGGGAGTTTTCCCCGGTTATTGGTTCAGCCGCGCCAGTGGGCCTGTTACGCTGATCGCGACACAACGACGAGGAGTTCCGATGCCAAGCGCCCCGACTCTGCCGCCACCGGAGCGGCCCCGCAAGCGTGAGGAGTTTCTGGCCTTCCTGTTCGTGACGGTAATTCTTGCGCCGGTGCTCGCCGTAGTCCTGATCGGCGGGTACGGCTTGGTGATCTGGATCGCCCACATGTTCGGTGCCCCGCCTGGGGTACCGGTCGACTGAACGTGAAAGGACCCCAGCGGGGTTCCTGTGAGGGAAGGCCGCGACACGCCCATCGGGGCTCGGCGCCTGCCTCGGGCCGCGGCACGGGCGGGGCGGGACTGCGGCGCGTTCCTGGCTCGCTGACCGGCCGGGGCCGTCACGGTGACGGCATTCGAGGAGGACCCGTGAGCGGATTCCATCTCTGTTCCTTCATCGTCCACGTGCATCCGCGCCGGCAGGGCCGGTTCCTGCAGCGTCTTGCGGCGCTGCGTGGTGCCGAGGTTCACGCCCTAGAGCCAGGGGGCAAGGGCATCGTGACGCTCGAGGCGGCCCGCGAGGACGAGCTGGCCCGGAACATGGAGGCGCTGCGGGACATGCCCGGCGTGGTGGCCTTGAGCCTGATCTACCACCACCACGAAACCGAGACGATCGACCTGGGAGACTGAACGGTATGCACCTGAGCCGACGGGAGTTCATCAAGTCTACCGCCGTGGCCTGCGCCGCCTCGGCAGCCGGCATGAGCCTGCCAGGTGCGGCGCAGAACCTGCTGACCGACCCGGAGTTCACCGAGATGAAGTGGTCGAAGGCGGCCTGCCGCTTCTGCGGAACCGGCTGCTCGGTGAACGTGGCCACCAAGGGCGGCCAGGTCGTCGCGACCCACGCCGACATCGAGTCGGAGGTGAACCGCGGCCTGAACTGCATCAAGGGTTATTTCCTGTCCAAGATTCTCTACGGCAGGGATCGGCTCACTCGACCGCTGCTGCGCATGCGCGATGGCCGTTATGCCAAGGACGGGGCGTTCACGCCCGTCGATTGGGAGACCGCCTTCGACGTGATGGCCGAGCAATTCAAGAAGTCGCTCGCGACGAAGGGGCCGCAGGGGGTCGGCATGTTCGGCTCCGGGCAGTGGACGGTCTGGGAGGGCTATGCCGCCGCCAAGCTTTGGAAGGCCGGCTTCCGCTCCAACACCATCGATCCCAACGCGCGCCACTGCATGGCCTCGGCGGTGGGCGGTTTTATCCGGACCTTCGGCATCGACGAGCCGATGGGCTGCTACGACGACATCGAGCATGCCGATGCCTTCGTGCTCTGGGGCTCGAACATGGCCGAGATGCACCCGATCCTCTGGACACGGGTCACGGACCGGCGGCTTTCCGCCCCGCACGTGAGGGTCGCGGTGCTCTCCACCTTCGAGAACCGCAACTTCGACCTGGCGGACCTGCCCATCGTCTTCACCCCCCAGGCGGACCTGGCGATCCTCAACTACATCGCCCGCTACATCATCGAGAACGACCGGGTGAACTGGGACTTCGTCGATCGATACACGCGGTTCAAGGAGGGCAAGACGCTGATCGGCTACGGGCTGCGCCCGGAGCACCGCCTGGAGCTGATGGCCGAGAACGCCGACGACCCCTCAGGCGCCCGCGACATCGACTTCGAGCGCTACGCCGAGTTCGTGCGCGAGTACGACGCCGAGCGGGTCACCGAGCTCTCCGGCGTGCCCAAACACAAGCTCGACGCCCTGGCCGAGCTCTACGCCGACCCAGACACCAAGGTCACCTCCTTCTGGACCATGGGCTTCAACCAGCACACCCGCGGTGTCTGGGCCAACAACCTCATCTACAACATCCACCTGCTGACCGGGAAGATCGCCACCCCGGGCAACTCGCCCTTCTCGCTGACCGGCCAGCCCTCCGCCTGCGGCACCGCCCGCGAGGTCGGCACCTTCACCCACCGCCTGCCGGCGGACATGGTGGTGATGAATCCCGAGCACCGCGCCTTCGCCGAGAAGGTCTGGAAGATCCCGCCGGGCACCATCCCCGACAAGCCCGGCTATCACGCCGTGCAGCAGAACCGCATGTTGAAGGACGGGGAGCTGACCGCCTATTGGGTGCAGGTCAACAACAACGTGCAGGCGGCGCCGAACCTGATGGAGGAGACCTACCCGGGCTACCGCAACCCCGAGACCTTCATCGTCGTCTCCGATGCCTACCCCACCGCGACAACCGAGCTCGCGGACCTGATCCTGCCCACCGCCATGTGGGTCGAGAAGGAGGGGGCCTACGGCAACGCCGAGCGGCGCACCCAGTTCTGGCACGAACTGGTGTCGGCCCCGGGCGAGTCCCGCTCCGATCTCTGGCAGACCATGGAGTTCTCCAAGCGCTTCACGACCGACGAGGTATGGCCCCAGGCGATCCTCGAGGCCCACCCCGAGTACCGCGGCAAGACCCTGTTCGAGGTCCTGTTCGCCAACGGGCAGGTGGACAAGTACCCGGTGACCGAGATCGAGGCGGGCTACTCGAACCACGAGTCGGCGCACTTCGGCTTCTACGTACAGAAGGGGCTCTTCGAGGAGTACGCCGTCTTCGGCCGCGACCACGGCCACGACCTGGCGCCGTTCGACACCTACCACCAGACCCGCGGCCTGCGCTGGCCGGTCGCGGACGGCAAGGAGACCCGCTGGCGCTATCGCAAGGGCGCCGATCCCTATGTCAGGGACGCGGAGTTCGAGTTCTACGGCCACCCCGACAAGCGTGCGGTGATCTTCGCCGTGCCCTACGAGCCGCCGGCGGAGCCGCTGGACGAGGACTACCCCTTTTGGTTCGTCACCGGCCGGGTCCTCGAGCACTGGCACTCGGGCTCGATGACCCGGCGCGTGCCCGAGCTGCACCAAGCGGTGCCCCAGGCCTTGCTCTACATGCACCCGGACGACGCCCGGCGGCTCGATATGCGCCGCGGCAGCGAGGTCGAGGTCGAGTCGCGGCGCGGCAAGGTGCTGATGCGCGTCGAGACCCGTGGCCGCAATCGCCCGCCCGAGGGGCTGGTGTTCGCCCCCTGGTTCGACTCGGCGCGGCTGGTGAACAAGGTCACGCTGGACGCCACCGACCCGATCTCGAAGCAGACCGACTTTAAGAAGTGCGCCGTGCGCCTGCGTAAGGTCTGATGACCCGTTCGGACCGCAAAGGCGCTAAGGAAGGGTTCAAGAACAACTCACACAACTTGCCCGAGGGCCCCTCGCCCCAGCGGGGAGAGGGGTTGGGGTGAGGGGAGAAGGTCGCGGAAGGCTGTTGAGGTTGTTGTTGCACTGTGCCTAAGTGCGCAAAGGAAACTGCAAAGAAGGACTCAGACTTAATCTTCGTTGCTTCCTGAGCGCCTTTGCGGCCAGAAGCTGTTCGAGGAGTTCCGCTATGCTGCGAGGCATTCTGCTGTTTGTGGCCGCGCTGGGCGCGGCGCCGGTTCAGGCCGAAGGGCCCGACCCGCTGCGCAAGGGTGCGCCCATCCCCGAGCCGATTCCGCCTGAGCGGATCTTCACGGTCGAGGATCGCAGCCTGCGTCGGGAGCGCGCCTACCCGATGCAGCCGCCCACGATCCCGCACCAGATCGACCACTATCAGGTCGACCGCTACGCCAACAAATGCCTGACCTGCCATAGCCGCCACCGCGTCCAGGAATCCCAGGCGCCGATGGTGAGCGTCACCCATTACATGAACCGCGAGGGCAACTTCCTCGCCCAGATCTCGCCGCGGCGCTACTTCTGCAACCAGTGCCACGTGCCCCAGACCCTGGCCCGCCCGCTGGTGGCGAACCGTTTCGAACCCATCGATCGGCTGCTGCTGCGGCTGCGCCGGGAGTCGCAAGAGGAGGAGTGATGCGCTGGCTCAAGACCCTGCGGACCACGCTGCGCCGGCCCAGCGCCCACTACAGCCTCGGCTTCCTGGCCGGCGGCGGCTTCATCTTCGGGATCCTGTTCTGGGGCGGCTTCAACACCGCCCTGGAGGCCACCAACACCGAGACATTCTGCATCTCGTGCCATGAGATGGAGGACAACGTCTATCAGGAAATGCGCGAGACCGCCCACTTCACAAACGGCTCGGGCGTGCGCGCTACCTGTCCGGACTGCCACGTGCCTCACGACTGGACCGACAAGATCGCCCGCAAGGTGGAGGCCTCCAAGGAGGTCTGGGGGCATCTTTTCGGTACGCTGGAAACGCGGGAGAAGTTTCTCGAGAAGCGCCGCGAGATGGCGGAGCGGGAGTGGGCGCGGATGCGCGCCACCGACTCGCTGGAATGCCGCAACTGCCATGCCTACCGTCATATGGATTTCACCGACCAGAGCCCACGCGCGCAGGAGGCCCACGAACGCTATCTCGGGGGGGATGGACCCGACCGGCGCACCTGTATTGATTGCCACAAGGGCATTGCCCACCGACTGCCGGAGATGGACCCGCTCGAAGGGGTCGAGAACTTGGTGGAGTAGGTACGCTCCAGCGCGGGCAGTAAAGCCAAACGGCCGCGAGGACCGCCTCAACGCTCGGCCAGGTCGCCCGCGCCGAGGCTAGGTGCCCGCAGTGCCCGACGCAGGTCCCGCACCGCGTGCGTTTGACTCGCGTAGTTCATCAGTCTCTCGACCAGCGCGGGATCGAACGCTGGCCATAGTCGGCTGCGCGGTGCCGTCCGGTACTCCTGGCCATTGAACAGATGGAACGACAATCGATCATCCTGCCAGAGCCAAACCTCAGGGATTTCCAAGCCTGCGTAGATGGCCAGCTTATCCAGCCCCCCATGGGTCCAGACGACCTCGACCGCCAGGTCGGGAATAGCGGGAGGGCCGTCGAGCTGACCGATCGCGTAACATTCATCGGGCTCCAGACCGCGCGCCTTGGCCTCGGTGCGTAAGGTCCAGGAGCCGCAGCCCTGCAGTTCCAGGTCGCATTCTTCGGCGTAAGCCTCGATCAAGCGCGCCAAGAGCTTCTTACGTGCTTCGTGATCGTATGAGGGCGTCATCAGCTCCAGCTCTCCCTCCAGATAGGCGATGCGTGTGCCGCCGCCCTCGCCGCGCATGTTCAGCAATGCGCCATAGTCTGACCAGCTGATGCCGTGAAGGATGACACGCTGATCAATGTGGGAGGACACATCGTATACACGTTGCTGATTTGCCAGGCTGGGGGACGCCGACATGGCTGCGCTCCTCCATTTGTGCGGGCCAAAATCAAGCTTAGTCATCAAGGAGCCGGCCCGTCAAAAAGGTTGGTGCCGGTCATCTCCGTGGTCGCCTTAGCCACGGCGCTGAGATACGCCATCGTCGATAGCCGCTCCCGGCAGTTCTCGATGGCGGGCACGGCTCAGGGCGAAGCAGCCCTGCCCGTGGGAGAGGCCGAGCCCGCATCGATGATTGCGCGCTCGAAGGTCAGTCCCTGGCTATTGTGGATCCTAATGGCCCAGGCGAGTCGCAGCGGGTACTGGGTGAATTTGCCAATGACCTCCGCGGTGTCCTCTCGGGTCTCCTCGCTAACGATCATGGGGCGAGCCGAGCCACCCCGGACGATGAGATGTCGTCTCGCCCCTGATCCTTCCCTCACCCCAACCCTCTCCCGGAGGGCGAGGGAGCGAACGCGCTACGCGAGTTTCATCGTAAGAGACGGTTCAAGAACAACTGGCACGGCCTGGCCGAGAGCCCCTCGCCCCAGCGGGGAGAGGGGTTGGGGTGAGGGGAGGGCGCTGCGGGAGCCTGTCGAGGTTGTTTCTGCACGGTTGCTAAGAGAATGCCCCCCGGCCGAAGTCGGCGCTCAAATCCCAACGAACTATGAACCAGTCGCGCGGGCAGCGCCCCGTCCCTGGACACCCTTCGACCGCACCAACTTCTCCAGCCCCAGCAGGGTGTAGATGGCAAGCCCGACCGCGAGGATCGCAAGCCAATAGCCGGCCGAAATGGGCTCGGTGTGAAAAAGGCGGTTCATGAAGGGCAGGTAGGTAAAGGCGATCTGCACCAGGGCCATAGCGGCGATGCCGGCCCAGACCCAGGGATTGCTGAAGACGCCGATGCGGAACATGGACCAGCGCAGGGAGCGACAGTTGAGCAGGTAGAAGGCCTGCCCGACGGCGAAGACGTTCACGGCCACGGTTCGCGCCTGATCGACGCTGGCCCCGTGGTGCAGGGCCCACTCGAAGAGGCCGAAGGCGCCGGCGAGCAGCATCAGCCCGACCAGCAGGATGCGCTGGAGGAGCACCCCGTTGAGGATCGGCGTACCGGGGCGCCGCGGCGGGCGGTCCATGAGGCCGGGCTCCTTGGGCTCGAAGGCCAGGGTGAGTCCGAGCAGGACGGCGGTGGTCATGTTGATCCAGAGGGCTTGCACCGGGAGCACCGGCAGGGGCTGTGCAAACAGCACCGCCACGAGGATCACCAGCCCCTGCCCGGCGTTCGTGGGCAAGATCCAGCTAATGAACTTGGTGAGGTTGTCGAAGACCCCGCGGCCCTCTTCCACTGCAGCCTCGATGGTGGCGAAGTTGTCGTCCGTCAGGACCATGTCGGAGGCCTCCTTGGCGACCTCGGTCCCGGTCAGGCCCATGGCCACGCCGATGTCCGCCTGGCGCAGGGCTGGGGCGTCGTTGACCCCGTCTCCGGTCATGGCGACCACGGCACCGCGGGCCTGAATCGCCTCCACCAGGCGCAGCTTCTGCTCCGGGGTGACCCGGGCGAAGACGGCGGTCTCTGCGGCGGCCCGGATCAGGTCGTCGTTGTGCAGGCCGGCCAGCTCGCGCCCGGTGAGCACCGCGGGCAGCGCGCCTTCGCCCGTCCCCTTGCCGAGGCCGATCTGTCCTGCAATGGCGGCGGCGGTCAGCGCGTGGTCGCCGGTGATCATCTTGACGGCTACCCCGGCGCGCCGGCACGCGGCCACCGCCCGCACCGCCTCCGCTCGTGGCGGATCGATCATGCCCTGCAGGCCGAGGAAGGTGAGCCCGCCGGCGAGGTCCGGGTGGTCGATGCCGGTGCGCCCCACCCCGTCCAGGCGGGCGAAGGCGAGGACCCGCAGCCCTTGGGCGGCCAGCGCCTCGACCCGGGCACGCACTCGCTCTGGATCGACCGGCATCAGCGTCCCGTCCCGCTCGAGGGCCCCAGCGCAGCGGGGCAGCAGGGCCTCCACCGAGCCCTTGAGGTAAACCATGGGGCGGGCGCCCCCGTGGAGGGTGGCCATATACTGATGCTCGGACTCGAAGGGGACGGCGTCCAGGCGCGGCGCCTCGTCGTGCTCCGCCGCCGCGTCGAGACGGGACTTGGCGGCGGCCGTCAACAGCGCCGCCTCGGTCGGGTCGCCTTCCACGCGCCAGGTGGTGCCGTCGTTGCGCAGCACCGCGTCGTTGCAGAGGAGCCCGGCCCTGAGGAGCTCGGTCAGCGCCGGGCGGGCAGCCGAGTCCGCCGGCGCGCCATCCGCGGTGAGCACCCCTTCCGGCGCGTAGCCCACACCGCTCAGGGCGTACTCCTCACCCCCCGCCCAGAGGCGCTGCACGGTCATCTCGTTGCGAGTGAGCGTGCCGGTCTTGTCCGAGCAGATGACCGTGGTGCTGCCCAGGGTCTCCACCGCGGGCAGGCGTCGGATGATCGCGTGCCGGCGGGCCATGCGCGCCACGCCGATGGCGAGCGTAATGGTCAGCACCGCCGGCAACCCCTCCGGGATCATGGCCACGGCAAGCGCCACCGCGGCCATGAACATGTCGACCCAGGATTCCCCGTGCAGCAATCCGGTGAGGAAGGTGAGCGCGGCGAGCGCCAGGATGCCGTAGAGAAGCAGACGGCTGAAGCGGCCGATCTGGCGCGTGAGGGGCGTCTGCAGTGGGTCGGCTCGGGCGATCAGCTCGGAGATTCGCCCGACCTCGGTGTTGTCACCGATCGCGGTGACCAGCCCTGCGGCGGTGCCGAAGGTCACGAAGGTGGAGGAGTAGGCCATGTTGGCCCGGTCGGCCAGGGCGGTATCGTGGTCCATGGCCCCGGCGCGCTTCTCAACCGGCACCGACTCCCCGGTCAGCGCTGACTCGTCCACCCTGAGGTCGCGAACCTTGAGCAGGCGCAGGTCGGCGGGCACCTTGTCGCCGGAGGCGAGCAGCACCAGGTCGCCGGGTACCAACTCCCGGGCATCCACGCGGCGGCGCTCGCCGCCTCGCACCACCGTCGACTCGGTGGTGAGGGCGCGTGACAGGGCGTCCAGGGCGCTGGCGGCCTTGCTCTCCTGGACAAAGCCGATGATCGCGTTGAGGAGGACCACCCCGAAGATGACGCCGGCGTCGACATAGCCCCCCAGGGCCAGCTTCACGAGGATCGCCGCCAGCAGGACGTAAACCAGTGCCTGGTTGAACTGGTCCAGGAAGCGCAGCAAGGGCCCGCGGCCCTTGCGCGGGGTGAGCGCATTGGGGCCGAAGCGCCGCTGTCGCTCCTCGGCCTCGAGCCGGTCCAGACCGCGCGCGGGGTCCGCATCGAGAAAATCGGCCACCTCCGCTTCGGGGAGGTGGTGCCAATGCCTTTCCATCAGGTCCTGCATCGGGATGCCTCGGGATGCCTCGGGGGAAACGAACGGCAGCAAATCTTCGCCCGTCTAAATGCACAGGCGGCGTTATCTGACGCAGCGAACCTGGGGTTTCGAGAGAGGGGTTTCGAGGAGGCCATTACCCCATCCTAGAAGTGTATCCACGTCTACGCCAAGGCACGCCGGCTGAGCCGTTCGGCGTTCCTCGCCTGGGCAGCCGGCGAGCCGCTGCAACATGGCGTTTCCAACTGACCGATCCCCTAGTCAGCATCGCTCACAAGGGGGTTGCCGCGGGGCGGTGGTGCGAGCAGCGGACGGCGGGAGGGGCCGACAGGATGGCAAATTCATCGATCAAGTTTCGGCGGGAAGAAGGGCCGGTGTCGCACACGTTCCGATGATGAGGTGCGCGTATCGAGTCGATTCGGCGCACGCGACAATCGCCGCCCCTCGGCGCCTCGGTCGGGCACCGCCGCGAGCGGCTTGGGCGTTGCAGAGCAGCTGATCACTCAGGGTGTCGCGGGGACCGCCCCGGAGGCTTGGGTGTTGCGCAGCACTTGGACGAACAGCCCCTGAGCCGGGAAGCTCTCGGAGAAGGCGATCCACACCCGGCGCACCGTCAGGCGCACTTGGGCACCGAGCTTGAGCAGGCGGGTGCGAATGGTGCCACACTGGGCCTTGGCCAGCTCGGTGTCCTCGAGTCCCAAGCGGCGCAGCGCGCACAGCAGGATGTAGGCAAAGGTGCTGAAGTAGAGGCGGATCTGGTTGGCGCGCAGGAACTGGGTGCTGGTACGGTCGGCGAACAGATCGAGCTGCTGCTGAAGATGTAGAGCGGCAGATAGCAGTAGTGCCCGTAGTAACCGTGGAAGAAGCACCCCTCTTGATGGCCGTGGATCGGGTCATCGGTGGCGTCG
>JGI12048J13642_10007827_pt1 | contig 10550 bp, 7 predicted proteins | sample ElkSlonscriptome_16_FD_13642 | JGI IMG/M metagenome (IMG submission 13642)
TCACATGGTCTCGACCGCGACAACGAGGGGTATGATGAATTTATAGATTTCATTAAACGGTCGCATAGCGCTCAACGAAAAATAATCGTCCCTGAGGTTAGTGAGGCAAAGCAGGTGATTAATTTCTGGCAGTCTGGGGTTGATCTGATTCAAGGTGAATACATCGAGCAGCCATCGACGGTGATCGAAATCGAGAAATGAGTTCCGACACTGTTCCTGTCTTTCCTCTCTCAGAATTCTCTCCTCGAAACTACATTATTCAACTACCAACGCAGGCACGGCCCAGAATTCCCGGGCCGCGCTCAGTGCCACTCGGCGCAGGCGATTTACGTAAAAGCAGTGGTTAGTATTTGACGACTCGCTGCTCAATCGCGCCGAAGTAGCTTTTGCCCTCGGGGTCCAGCATTTCGATTTTGACCTGATCACCAAAATCCATAAACGGCGTTTCCGGCTTGCCGTTGGCGATGATCTCCAGCATCCGTTTTTCGGCCAGGCAACTTGCTCCTAGCGATGTGTCCTGATTGGCTATCGTGCCGGAACCAAGCAGGGTGCCGGCAGCCAACGGGCGCGATCTGGCCGCGTGAGCCAGAAGTTGAGCGAAGTTGAACTGCATGTCTTCACCGGCCTCAGGGCGCCCGAAAAGGTCACCGTTTAGATGGGTCAGCAGCGGGCGGTGCAGCTTGCTGTCTTGCCAGGCCTCGCCCAATTCATCCGGGGTGACCACAACCGGGGCCAGCGCCGAGCGCGGCTTCGACTGAAGAAAGCCGAAGCCCTTGGCCAGCTCGCCGGGAATCAGATTGCGCAAAGACACGTCGTTCAAGATGGTGATCAACTGGATGTGATCAGCGCATTCCTCCGGGCTTGCGCCCATGGCGATGTCATCACAGATCACGCCAATTTCTGATTCGAAATCAATGCCCCAGGCAGTGTCGGCCATGGCGATGTCATCGCGTGGACCCAGGAAACCGTCGGTTACGGCTTGATACATCAATGGGTCGGTAAAAAAGCTCTCAGGTACTTCGGCCCCTCGTGCTTTGCGCACCCGCTCAACGTGAGGCAGGTAGGCACTGCCGTCAAGGAATTGGTAAGCCCGCGGCAGTGGCGAGGCCAGGGCCGAAATATCCAGATCAAACGCTGCATCGGCGCGGCCGGACTGTAGCTCATCAAACAGGCTGGCCAGACGAGGTGCAGTGTTCGACCAGTCATCCAGTGCGGCTTGGAGGCTAGGCGCAATATTGGTCGCTTTGACCGCGCGGCTCAGATCGCGGGAGACGACAATCAATGTGCCGTCGCGACCACCTTCTTTAAGTGTTCCTAATTTCATTGCAAATCCTGATTGGTTGGTGAATTTTGGGTTTCAGGTTTCAGGTTTCAGGGGCACTCCAGGGCTCAAGCTTCTGTCTTTTCTGAAGCCTGAAACCTCGACCCTGAAACCTCTGTCTTAACCTTTCCAACTATCAACATACCCCGTCCATTCGACGGCTTCTGCATCTGTCGTAACCTCTAGCGCATCCCGCGTATCAATCATTACCGCTACTTCTTCGGTGGCTTCGGCCTTGGGTGCAAAGGCATTTTCAAGCGCCTTCGGGTGCGGTCCGTGGGTGAAGCCGCAGGGGTGCAGGGTCATCATGCCGGGGTGGATGTTGTCGCGCGAGAAGAACTCACCGGCGTGGTAGAAGATCAGCTCGTCGAAGTCATCGTTGTTGTGGAAGAACGGTACCTTCAGGGCGTCAGGATCAGTTTCAAACGGACGCGGCACGAAGGTGCAGATGACAAAGCGATTGGCCAGAAATGTTGTGTGCGCCGAAGGAGGCAGGTGATAGCGATGGCTCATCAGAGGTCGGATGTCGCGCCAGTTGATTTTGACCGGCATCAGGTCGCCGTGCCAGCCGACCGCGTCCAGCGGATTGAATGGGTAGGTGATGGTTGAGATGGCGTTGCGTCGCTTAACACGAACCTGCCATTCGCCTGGACCTTGCTGCGCTTTGAACGTGTCGTTGATCTTCGGCGTGTCCAGCATGGCCGGATCAAAGATTGCATGCGGGCCGACCAGGCCTTTGTCGGGCAGCATGTAACTGGAATTGCTGGCTTCGATGAGCAATATTTCGACCGCCGCGTCGCTTTCAATTCGCCACATCGTGCCGCGCGGCAGCATGATGTAATCGCCGTCACGGAAGCTCATCTGGCCGTAGTCGCAGAATAGATCGCCTGAGCCCGCGTGGATGAACAGCATTTCATCACCGTCGGAATTACGCGCCAGATGATTCATTTTGCCGTCGCTCTTCCACTGACGAATACGCGTGTGGGCGTTATGCATCAGCTCAGTCGCATCCCACGGGGAGGCGGTAGTGCCGTTCAGTTTGGTGGTATCGAACGCACGCGGTTTGAGCGGGCCTTCGAAGTCAGTCCATCCGGTCGGTGGATTCGGGTGATGCATGTGCGAGGCCGGACCAAAGAATCCTTCCTTGCCCAGCTCGCGCTCGTAAGTACCTTCCGGCAGGTTACAGTGCGCCTGACGCGAGGCCTTGCCTTCGACTTTCGGGTGTGTGATCCAGTTTTTCATTTACGACCTCCGGTCGTGGTGAAACGGAAGACGGGGATACGTAAGACGGGGAAACGTAAGACGAACGGCGCGAAAAACACGCTGAGTAATCTTTCCGTTTGTCGTCTTCCGTCTGCCCGTTTTTCGATGTTCTACAAAACGCCGCGCTGTTCTTGATCGCGTTCGATGGCTTCGAACAGGGCCTGGAAGTTACCTTCACCGAAGCCATCGTTGCCTTTGCGCTGAATGATCTCGAAGAAGATCGGGCCGATGTTGGTTTTGGTGAAGATCTGCATCAGCTGCTTGTCGGGCTGGTTCATGTCGGCATCTATCAGAATCTTGTTCTTGCGCATGCGCTCGACGTCTTCAGTGTGGCCGGGGATGCGCTGGTCGATGACATCAAAGTAGGTGTCGGGCGTGTCCAGGAACTGAATATTGTTGGCGTGCAGCGCTTCGACGGATTCGTAAATGTTGTCGCTGTAGAGCGCGATATGCTGAACGCCTTCACCCTGGTATTCATCAAGATATTCGTTGATCTGGCTTTTTGGATTCTCCGATTCATTGATTGGAATCGAGATGTTGCCGTTGGGTGCGGTCATGGCTTTTGAGCGCAGGCCTGTTTGCTGGCCTTTGATGTCGAAATATTTGACCTCGAAAAACCCGAACAATTTTTCATAGAATTCGGCCCATTGACCCATGTTGCCGTTGTAGACATTGTGGGTCAGGTGATCGACGAAGCTCAGGCCCACGCCTTTGGGATTGCGCTCGACGCTCGGGTCAAAATCGAATTCAGCTTCCAGATCATCAATGCCGCTGGTCAGATACAGCACGCTGCCGCCGATGCCTGCGATGCATGGCAAGTCAAGGGCCAGGCCGCCGGCCGGATCGAGCTTCTCGGCACCGCGCTCCAATGCAACATCTTGCGCCTTCTTCGCATCATCAACGCGAAGCGCAAAGCCGGTGCAGCATGGGCCGTGCTTACTTGCAAATTCGCTAGCGAAAGAATCTTTCATGCCGTTGACCAGGAAGTTAATGTCGCCCTGGCGAAACAAAGTGACATCACGGGACTTGTGTTTGGCTACCGCAACAAAGCCTAGTTGGCTGAACAGCGTGTGTAGTACGCTAGGCTCGGTGGCCGCAAATTCGATGAATTCAAAACGGTCGACGCCGAGGGGATTGGGGCGATCATGATTAGGAACGGCCTGAGACATGGCAATCACTCTCCTGGTAGATGTTGGGGTGGACACCAAATTTTCGGTTCGAGCACCGAAATTAAGTATCCAAGCTTGCTCACGCCCCCGATATTAGTTACATTTGAAACCAAATTCAAGCCAGCTCTGCGTGCACACCATGCTCGATCTTGATCATTTCCTGCCTTACCGTTTGTCCGTGTTGTCAAACCAGGTCAGCGCCGGAATTTCTGAAACCTACGCTGAGCGCTTCGGCATCAGCGTGACCGAGTGGCGGGTCATTGCAATTTTGGGCCGTTTTTCAGGCATCTCGGCTACTGAAGTCGCGCAAAAATCAGCCATGGATAAAGTTGCCGTGAGTCGGGCCGTGCATCGTTTGATCGAGCAAGATCGTGTCGCACGTCGGTCCAACGCGGATGATCGCCGAGCCAAGCACTTGTATCTCAGCGATAAGGGGCAGGCTGTGTTCGATGCCATTGCGCCGGCTGCGTTGGCTTATGAGCGGCAGTTGCTTGAAATTCTGAGCGATGAAGAACGCCGACAGCTCAACGGACTGCTGGATCGACTAATTGCCGCCAGCCGGCCCTGACCAGTTTTTAGCCCGAGCGAACCGGCGGTGGAGTTCAACATTATCTATCGCGATCAGTGGCTGTGTGCCGTTGATAAACCTTGCGGCATGATGGTCCATCGCTCCAGTCGCAGTACGGACGACCAGTTCATTATGGGCCTACTCCGCGACCAGCTCGGTCAGCGGGTATGGCCGATTCATCGTCTTGATCGAGCCACATCCGGCGTCTTGCTGTTCGCGCTGGATGCTGAGACTGCGAGTCAGCTGGGACATCAAATGATGGCGCGCACGGTCTGCAAAAAATATCTCGCGGTGGTTCGTGGCTACACCGAAGTGACAGGCCAGATTAATCATTCACTCAAACTCGAGGGTCGAGGCCCGGAACAGGCAGCACACACAGATTATTGTCGTGTTGGCCAAATGGAATTGCCGATTGCGATTGGCCGCTACCCGACCGCGCGCTACAGCTTGATCGAAGCCTGGCCCCGGACCGGTCGGATGCATCAGCTGCGCCGTCATTTCAAACATCTGTTCCACCCGATCATTGGCGATACAACCTATGGTGAAGGCCGACATAATCGACTGTTCCGCCAGCATCTGAACTGCCATCGCATGTTGCTGCACGCCAGCGATCTCAAAATTCAACACCCGGTTGAAGAAACGCCGTTGCGGATCCACGCGCCATTGACCGGGGAGTTCAAGCTATTGGTCGAGCGACAGTTTGTCGGTTGAATAGGTGGCAGTAAACTCTGTGGTTCGGCTTTGATTCTGGAGACCGAAGTTATGAATATTCAGATTTTTTAGCCGCTTTGATGGTGGCAATATTGGAATCGTTGGCGATTTTATCGACCGCCTGATCAGCCCTTTCAACCCCTCCAGTTTGAATTGCCTTGGTATCAGAAGCCAATGGCAAAAAGACCCAAACAGAGTATCAGGCCGAGAATGGGAATGATCACCGTCAGCGCTCCCATTGGCGCATAGGCGGCGGCGTGCGTCTCTTTACAAATTGCGCGAATGGTGGTGACGACGTAGCCGTTATGCGGCAGTGAATCGAGTGCGCCGGATGAAATCGCAACAACACGGTGCAATTGATCGGGATCGACGCCTTGGTCGATATAGTGCGGGCCAAGAATCGGTAAGGCGATGGCCTGGCCGCCCGATGCTGATCCGGTCATCGCTGCAATTGCCGAAACAGCGACTGCCGCCGACACCAGCCCAGACCCCGGTAATCCAGTGACCCAGACGACCGCCATATCGAAAGCAGGCGAGACGCGAGCGACCGTCCCAAAGCCGACTACCGCTGCAGTGTTGCCGATGGCAATCAACGCCCCGGTGCCACCTTCGGCCAGTGCTTCGCCCGGTTGGTGTAAGTGGCGCAAGTTGATCAGTGCTGCGCCAATACAGCCAGCCAGCAGCGCAATAATCAGGGCCGAGGTGCCCAGCGCGTTATGGGTGGTGAAAGAGATGCCAAGCACAAGCAGTAGAGGAATCATCGCCAAGGCTGGGTGAGGCAGGTCAGCGCGGTCAGCGCGTGGATCGTCGGCGCGCTCCTCGAATGCTTCGCCCCGGGCCACGGCGCGCTTGAGCATCCAGCGCAGCCACAGGAATCCGCTGATGGCCATAAACAGAGCCACGACAAGACTGGCCTGCCAGGCGGCCAACGGGCTGGTGCCCAAAAATTCGATGGGGATCCAGTTTTGGATCTCTGGCGACCCAGCCGAGGTCATCGTGAAGGTGACTGAGCCGAACGCCAGCGTGGCTGGAATAAAGCGACGCGGCAGGTTGGCGTCTCGGAAAAGACTCAATGCCATCGGATAGACCGAAAAGGCAACCACAAACAAACTGACGCCTCCGTAGGTCAGAACGGCGCAGGCCAGGACCACGGCCAGCGCGGCCCGTCCCGTGCCGAGACGACCGATGATCCAGCGCGAGACGCTGTCGGCCCCGCCGGATGACTCCATCATCTTGCCGAACAACGAGCCCAGCAAAAAGATAAAGAACCAGGATGCGATGAATCCAGTGAAACCGTCCATGTACTGGGTCACTAGATCAACACCATCTTCGCCGGCCAGCGGGGGGAGCAGCGGCACGCCCGAGGTGAGCGCGACCAGAAGAGCACATAAGGGGGTGGCCACGAACAGGCTCATGCCTCGCATGGTGAGAACAATGAGCAGCGCGAGTCCAGCAAGCAGGCCGATCAGGCTGAGCATGAACACTCCAGATAAGAACAGGACGAGGCACATGGTGGCGCTGGACGACCAGCGAGCGTAACTGTACCAAAGTACAAGTTACACCGACGATGCGGCCTTCTATGCTGCTTGGGAATCGTCGGCCTGCACCTTCAACGCGTAGCCGTCGGCCATGAGAAAACGTGACCCCGAATTCGTCTCATCTGGAGTAAACATGAAGACAGGAAAGATTTCAGCGCTGACCCTCGCCATCGCTTTGGGCCTATCGGCTGGACTCGCTGCCCAGGACAGTGACAGCGAGCAGAGTGACAACACTGACAACGAAGAATACGCTGCTGAACTCGGATCGATTGAAGTCACTGCCCGTCGACGGACCGAAACTCTGCGTGACGTACCGATTTCAGTGACGGCGCTGTCTGGACAGGATTTGGCCGATGTCGGCGCCCAGGACATCACCTATCTGAATCAAGTCGTGCCCAACACAACCCTGGAAGTTTCGCGCGGCACCTCGAATACCCTGACCGCCTTCATCCGCGGTATCGGACAGCAAGATCCGGTCGCCGGATTCGAAGCCGGGGTCGGTATCTATATCGACGATGTCTACCTCAACCGTCCGCAGGCCGCCGTACTCGATATCTACGACGTTGAACGGGTTGAGGTTCTGCGTGGACCGCAAGGCACACTGTATGGCCGCAACACTATCGGCGGCGCTGTGAAGTACGTGACCCGACGTCTGGGACGCACGCCTACGGCCAGTATTCGTGGTGCCATTGGTAGCTTCTCGCAGCAGGATCTAGTCGTGAGTGGCGAAATGCCGGTCGGTAGCAACGCCGCCATTGGCGGTGCCATTGCAACCTTCAATCGGAACGGATATGGCACAAATCTGAACCTTGATGAAGAGAACTACGACAAGGACGTGATGGCGGCACGGGCTAGTGTCGAGTGGGAGCCGAGCTACAACTTCTTCCTGCGCCTGTCCGGCGATTATTATCAGGACGATTCCAATCCGATTGGCGGTCATCGTCTGATTCCCGGCCTTGCCAGTGGTGCTCCGGTGCTGGAGAATGTTTACAACTCGCGCAGCGGTATCCAAGGCAAAAACGAAACCGAATCCCAAAGCGTGACCTTGCTGATGGAATACGATTTCTCCGAGGCCTGGCAATTCAAATCGATCACCAACTGGTATGAAAGCGAAAACACGCAGCAGATTGACTTCGAGGCCCTGCCTGTTGTTGATCTGGACGTGGCCACGATTTATGAGAACGAGCAGTTCAGCCAGGAGTTTCAGCTCAATTACACCAGTGATCTGATCAGCGGTGTGGCTGGGTTCTATTACCTTGATGCCAATGCCTTCGGACCGTTCGACGTTCGTCTGTACCAACTCGGGGCGGCGCTGAACCTGCCTGAATTCAATGCCTTTACGCTGGGCGATGTAGACACCGAGAGTTGGTCCTTTTTTACCGACGTCAGCTTCAACCTGGCCGAATTCTTCGATCTGGATACCGGGCTTGAGCTATCACTGGGCGGACGCTACACCAGCGATGAGCGGAGCTCGCGCGTGTTGCGTCAGAATTTGCTCGGCGAGTCGGCGTTTTTTGGCGGTGATCCCTTAGTGATCGCCACTACCTCCGATTTTGAGGGTTCAGAAACCTTTACCGATTTTACCCCTCGAGTTAGCGTCGCCTGGCAGCCGACCGGCGATCAAAATCTTTACGTGTCATGGTCTCAAGGGTTCAAAGGCGGCAGTTTCGATCCACGCGGCCTGACCACCGCTGCACCCGATTTCAACGGTGATGGCTCGGTCTCTGAAGAGGAGGTCTTTGAGTTCATGAAGTTCGAGCCGGAAGAAGTCGACACCTGGGAAATCGGCGCGAAGTCGCGTTGGGCCGATGGTCGCGTTAATACGTCTCTGGCCCTGTTCTATAGCGATTACACCAACATCCAGGTGCCCGGCTCGATTGGCGTCGACAGCGACGGTGACGGTGTGTTCGATACCTTCGCCGGAGTGACCACCAACGCGGGCAAGGCAACGGTGCAAGGCGTCGAATTCGAAATGAGCGCACTGCTTGGGCGCAACATGATGACCGCCGGAGATAACCTAATGGCCAACGTCGCCGTTGGTCACATTGATGCCGAGTACGACGAATTCATTACCTCAGCCACTGATTTGGCCACCGGTTCCACCGCCCTTGAAGATGTGGCCGATCAACGCGTTTTCCAGAACACGCCAGACTGGACCGGGCACTTCAATCTGGCCTACGAACGCCCTTTAAGCCTTTTTGGAACCGATGGTACCTTTGGCATCAAGGGAGCGTGGTCATACCGCGGCAAGACCAATCAGTTTGAGATTCCGTCCGACTTTCTCGATCAGCCGTCCTATTCGCTGTATGACTTGCACTTGACTTGGAAACCGCTGGATGGACGTTATGAGATCGGACTGCACGGTCGCAACTTAAGCAACAAGCAATACATTACCTCAGGCTATGTCTTCGCGACGCCCGACGGCAGCGTCTCAACACTGGGGCTGGAGGGCGTCTTGAATGCCTTCTACGGCGCACCGAGGACGATTACGCTGACTGGCACGATCAACTTCTGATCGCCCCAAAACGACTCTCCAGTCCTTTCCCCGGCCGCTCCAATCGGTCGGGGATTTTTTTGTTTTCGAGCCAGCCTAAGCCTACTTGGTTTGGGGCACCCGCCGAAGACAGTCAATCGCCGGTAGAATCAATGCCATCGCTTCAATAGGCTCGAAGCCAAGTGAACTCTGATTCTTTGTCTGCGCTGACCATGCTGCTCGCCGGCGTCGCCTGGCTAAGCCTGCTGTTCGCCGTCGCCGTTTACGGTGAGCGTCAAGGCGAACGCCTGATCCAGCGCTGGACGTGGGGCTGGCCGGTGGTCTACTCCCTCTCGCTTGCGGTGTATTGCACGGCCTGGACCTTTTACGGCACTACAGCGCAGGCCGCGAGTTTTGGATGGCCGATTCCGCCAACCTTTGTAGGCACTATTGTTTTGTTCGTGCTGGCTTCAGGATTTCTGGTCCGCTTGGTCTCGCTCAGTAAGGCGGCGAATGCAACCAGCATCGCTGACTTTATCGCTAGCCGCTTCGGCAAGTCGTCGCTGCTTGCGGCCACCGTCACCGGGGTGGCAGTGCTTGGTATCGTTCCCTACATTTCCCTGCAGCTCAAAGCCGTGGCGATGAGCTTTGATGCGCTCATCGGCGGTCCAGGGCCGGGCACGGAGCCGGAGGCATGGCAAGATCTTGCGCTCTACGTCGCCGGCCTGATGGCAGTCTTCGCGATGCTTTTTGGAACTCGTCGCACGGTCGCCACCGAGCAAAATCGCGGGCTGGTGTTGGCGATGGGGTTCGAATCGCTGCTCAAACTCGGTGCGATGCTGGCACTGGGCGGCTTTGTGGTGTTCACCTTGTTTGACGGACCCGGGGATTTGATTGCTCGCACCGAGCGGCCCGCCTTTTCGAATCTGGATACGTTTTTAACGTTAAGCCTGCTCGGTGCACTGGCGATGTTCACGCTGCCGCATCAGTTTCATATCGGCGTCGTCGAATGTCGTGACCAGGCCCATCTGCGCGCTGCGCGATGGCTATTCCCCGTGTTTCTGGTGCTGATCAGCCTGCCGATTCTGCCCCTGGCCTGGGCCGGTAATACGCTGTTAAGTGCGGCCGAGGCGCCGGCCGATCTGTACGTCCTCATGCTGCCCTTGAGTGAAGGGCGGGACGGCCTGGCACTGTTCGCATTTCTCGGTGGCCTGAGTGCGGCCACCGGGATGGTCATCCTCGCCAGTCTCACCCTGTCGATCATGATCGGTAATCACTGGCTGACCCCAGCGCTGGTCGCACGCGGCCTGGACCGCAAAAGCCGCTTTGGCCTGTCTGTGCGGCAACAGCGCCGACTTGGTATTGCGCTGGTGCTTTTACTGGCCTATGTCTACTCTCGCGGAGTTGGTCGTGCTGAAGCACTGGCCGATATTGGTGCCTTGTCTTTTTCCGGTCTTGCCCAGCTTGGTCCGGCCGTGGTCCTGGCCGTCTATCGGCCCGGCCTTCC
>JGI12048J13642_10194616_pt1 | contig 10550 bp, 11 predicted proteins | sample ElkSlonscriptome_16_FD_13642 | JGI IMG/M metagenome (IMG submission 13642)
CGCATGTCGAGATACTGCGCCTCTTCATCTAAAGTCGGGCGCGGCATAGAAGCCTGCTCACCATTTGCATTGATCCAATGTAGCGTGTCGCTTTCTGGTTGATGAACAATCGCATACCACACACTATCAGGTAACGGTTGTTGTGCCTGTGTTTCGGCATGGGTAGCAAAAACGAATACCAACGCGGCGAAAACTGTTAGAATTTGACGAATCATGATAGTTATTCCTCTGCGTCTTCTATTTCGACTCTGTTTTTAACTGCTTTGGTGCTTCAAGAGCGTTTGGCTCGCTATCAGTGCCACGTTGTTCAGGGACAAACTGATCCGGCACATCATCTAGGTCGGGGTTGATTTGTGGGTCAGCTGGTCGATCAGGGATTTCGTCATCCGGGTTGGGTTGATCGTCAAACTCATCTGGAATTCCATCAAATGTTGGGGATACGGTCACCACATCGGGACCCGCTGTCCATTCTGTGTGCATACGATAATCCCATATATCGATTTCACCCTCTGCTGTCTCGAAAGGGACGAAACCCCATGTTACCGCCACCCCTACGCGGTACTCATACATTGTCCCTATCGTGTAGCCATCAATGTTTATGCCACCACCAAAGTTGTAGTAAACACCATCATGTAAACTTGCTTCTAACAGGGTGGGTGCAAACCAGCGATCAATATGGATAGTCTCTTGCTGAACAAAACCTGTATCACCAATATAGTGACGACGCTCGATCCAAACATCAACCTCTAGTAACTCATAGCTGTTCGCCGGATTACCAAGGTAATGATCCATATCAGGCGCTGTGCAATTTGCGCTAATACGCGGGTTGTATAAAAGATCTGTTCCAACAAATTCGATAATTGGATTAGGTATACATTCAGTTGGAATGGTTGAGGCAAATACGCTGGTACTATTGATTACAATCAAACTCATAGCAATCAACGACAAAATTTTGCATTTCATGAGATTATTCTCCAGTTATCTTTAATGACTAACCTGTGCAGAAGATCAATGTCTCCTGCACAGGTTGTTGTTTTATGTGCTAAAGACGTCACTTAAGAATCGGTTGTGACATTATCGATGGCACCGAATTCGCCACAGGTACCCCCGACACGCGCCAAGGATGACCACCCGGAACGAACCATATAATCCCATTCCACACCATCAGCGACTCCCTCGAAACTGAGACGCGCTGTGACCCACTCATCGACATGATTCGCATCGCTGATATCGATACTAGTCAGCGCGATGGGTACTGTTCCTAATGGAATAGGATCACTCGGTGCAATATCGAAGAAGAAAGTCATTGCCAGTGATGTTTCGACGGTGCAAACAAGGCCTGTCGATGGCAAATTGGGATTTTGCCCATTTGAAATGCTATCAGCGGATGCTCGGCAACCTTGCAATAAAGCTATACCGACCACATCAGGGCATTGGTCGGTTGCATCAGGTATACCATCACCATCACGGTCAGCAGGACGTGCTGGTGGGAGTTGATCATCAGGATCATCTTGATCGGCAAACCCATTGGGCGCATCATCGAGGTCAGGGTTCACTTCTGTTGTTGGACGATCAGGAATCACGTCATCAGGATCCGGTTGATCGGCAAACCCATCGGCAGAATCATTACGTGTTGTGCTGATGGCGTTGAGACCATAAACCCAATCGGTAGCGAATTCATCAGTTCGCCATTCATAATCTGATGTACCTGTGAATGTTGGTTGATGTGTCGATGCACCCTCTAATACCACAATAAGACGATAGCGATCATAGTCTGTTGTGTTATAACCTTCAATCAGGTAGCCACCGCTGAGAAGAAAATGGGGTGCCCCGTGGGTATAAAAGTTACCACCAAATCCTAAAACCCAGGCCGAATAACTGACGTTATAGCCTTTGGGTCCAGACTGCCATACCCCATCAATTAAGCGTTGATGCTCAATTGTGACGGTTATATTGTATAATTCATAGAAGTTAGACATACCTGGGTTTAACCATAAGGTACAATCTGTACTCAGTAGTGGGTCATAAAAGATATCTTCTCCACTAATTTCAATATACATGTCTGGTGTACAACCCCATTCAGGTCCATAGTGATGTGCCTCTACAGTGCCTTTGTCGATAACTAATATACTGATAATGATGATAAATAAGAGCATGGTGTATTTCTTCACGTATAGTTCTCCTCGTGTTTGTCGTCTTATGTTTGTTTTTAGTGCTAGTTGAGATGCCTATCACTAAAAGATAGGCATCTCCCATGTGAGACATAACTTTATCGTTGTGCTGTCTCTATCGGACCGCAGGTGCCGCCTATCCGAACAAGCGATGCCCAGAATGGGTTTAACATATATTGTAATGTTTCACCATCAGCCTGTTCTAGGGATGTCGTCCAAGATGCGGGCGTGCTCCAACCATCCCAAACATAGGTTGCATTCACAATTGCAATCGGATTGGTATCTACTGAGATTGCTTCACCAGGTGCTGCATTGAAGGCAAAGATAAAGTCGTAGGATGTGGCGATGGTGCAAGCATACTCATCAATTGGAATTGAAATGGGTTGTGCATCAGCTGATGATGTCTCTGCAAACCCATCAATATCTCCCACAATCGGGCCACAATTACCCGTTCCATCACCAACTTGACCAATATCATCTGTCAAACGATAGAAGATGGTCTCGCCGGATTGCACACCATGAGCAGCAGCAGGGTATCCGTAGTCAACCGGATTGTCCGAATTCAAGGCTGCATCCAAGACCACGGGGTCCGTCCGAACAGCTACGATATTCTCTGCATCAGGCAGGTTAACACCACCGCGTAGGTAGATAACGCCGAGGGCAGTTGTCCCTGCTGGGATTTCTGCGCCGGGTTCATACGCAAACCATAGTGCCATATTCACAACTGATTCACCTTGCGGTTCACTTGTAGACCATGTTGGCGCATCCCAACCCACACTCATATCACACAGTGCAACAGAAACCTCTACGAAATCATCCATCGAGTTAGGTGTGGTCCCATTGACGGGCAGGTCAATTTCGGGGCAATCACTCGTGGTTAACAAAACCGTGCGCGACGCATACCCCACCGTGCCGGTGCTACCTTCGTAATTCACGAGTGCAAACCACACCTCCGGACCATCAACTACAAAACCTTGTGATTCATAAACCACGCCCAGGCTTAAGAACCCTGCAATATCACCGGTGATACGGGGTGATTTACGCACGTTCACATTGTTGTTGGTTGAGGGTGTGACGTAACAACCATCAATCGGGAGTGCCGGCGGTCTAAATGGTGGCGGCACAGTCGGCGTAATATCAACCGATGGTGGAGGCGTAAAGGTCGGCGTAATATCAACTGGTGGGGGAACAGTGGGGTCAGTGCCCGGGCAACCGTTATTCTCTCTTGGTCCACTCACCGTCGGGCATTGGTCATCAGTATCTGGTAACCCATCACCATCGCTATCTGTAGGGGGCGGGGGTTGCGATGGCACGATCTCAAAAACCGGGCAGCCGTTGTTGTCTGGCGAGCCAGCAGTATCTGGGCACTGGTCACGGCTATCTGGAACGCCATCACCATCACGGTCGCCGCGTGTTTGTGCCAGCACATTGGTGGCTGTGATAGCCACTAGGAGCAGCGTCAAGAGAAGAAGTGCTCGTTTCATCGGGTATAACTCCTTGATAATTTCGGGTGAGGGTGCCCAGTTTCGGACACCTGTATTTATCTATTGCGGCGGGTATAGTTGAAGTCATTCAGGCTTTAGAACTTGATCGTCGGTCTATATATACCAATGGCAGCATCTGCATCTTCACTATCTTCACTTGCAATATCCGATGCTGCTGCATCGTCAAAAGGCACGATGACGCCGTCATCTTCTTGGGCGAAAACGCTGCCGGAACCGATCATCATTGCGCCTAAGATCAGGCCAATGACAACACCTCTGTACATTTTCTTCATGATGATTTCTCCTCGTCTGTTATTGAGAAGTGGGTGCAGGATGAGTGTGCCTGGACCCATATCCCATTTGTGTTGTGTTTTCTAAGCAGGACGGTTTTATGGGTTAGAAGATGTAGGCACATGTATCTTGGTGCGCTCAAACACCTCTCGACCCTCGGTAGTACCGTCTGCTTCTTCACTTGCTATGTCTGAAGCGTTTGCTTCCTCATCGGCGGGATCGCTGCCACGCCAGACGGTATATGTTGATCCGGTACCACCTTGCTCGGCATGTATTGCCGTATTAACCAGATCAAACAGGATGATGTCTCCGCCACCGCCGCCGTTACTGCCACCCGTTTCTTGTGCATAGGTGGTACCAGCAATTGCCAGCATCAGCGCCAGTATCACCATGACAATCTTGAACTTCTGCATTCTGCTTACTCCTTATGTGCTTTCTCGGATATGATCGCTTTCATCAACGCGATATAAGACATGGTACGGATGAAAGGCTTAAGGATCGCCTAATAAGTGCTAAAAGTGTGGTTGTATAAAGATCTTTATGGTTCTTTACATTTGAGGGCGGAACACATGTGTCAGACGTACTGCTGTCCAGAGTAGAGCGATTAGGCGATCTTTAAGCGATGAATACACTATGATGAAGGGTAGACGATGTTTGTCGCTTGATTTCAGATAGGGAGGGGTCAGAATGACACAAACCCGTGTAGGGATATTTTTTGCGAGCCTTTTTGCGTTTTTCGGTGTGATGTTGATGACGTTCTACGTGTCATCGGCACATACGCCAAAGGCATACACGACACAACCGCCACCCGGTGCGATTGAAACTACTCTGGCAGCCGAACAAACCTGGATTGCACGATTTACTGAAGCGCCGACTTATGTTGCTTCGCTAACGCCATATTATGTGGAAGTCATCGCCCGTGACCTCGCCCGTCAGAATAGGACGGCAACGGCTGCTGCCGCGTTCATTACACCAAGCCCGACGACGACAGGGACACCAGCGGCGATGCCTACCTGTTCCCCAGCAATCGCAGTTCGGGTATTGGAAGACGCATCAGGTACGCTCGATATACAGATGTCGGATGCAGGGTTAGATACCTTCACGGAAATAGAGGTCGGCTATGTTGACCATATTGACGGGACTTGCGGCGCGACACCCCAGCCCTTTGTGACAACGCTGATAATCCATGTCAATGTGGATGCGAGCCTGACGCGGGTCACACAGGATCAGCTTGGCGACCTGCTAACCCCGGTACTGGTGGTTTTGGCTGACTTTTCACTACCGAACGAATTGGGAATACGACCCATCTACTTACGGGTTAGAATGGTTGGTGAGGATCAAACGATCTTTCTTGAGCCAGATTACTATCGGGCACGACAAGCGCATAACGAGGGTTTAACCGGAGCAGAATTAATGGCTTATCTGCGTAGACCACTATGACATCGCGTACATTTGTAGAGAGCCACCAGTTAGTATAGGGCGTGACATAACCTGTGGTGGTAAAATTCTATCGTGGGTTTATAAACTTCAGTCTCGTGGATCGCGGGTAATTGGTTATGCTGGGCGTCTTTTTGAGTTGCTGATATACACAAGGAAAATGGATCGGTGAGAAAAATTGCAGTTGTGCATGGGCTATATCGTTATCCAGTTAAGTCGATGGCTGGAGAGACGCTAAATGAGATTGAACTGGGCTGGCATGGCTTAGAAGGTGACCGACGCTTCGCATTTGTCCGAACGAATGAGTTGGTTGGTATGCCATGGCTTACTGCCAGTCGATTACCGGAATTACTGCTCTACGAACCGCATTATGCGAATGATGACATCGCAAAAATTTCAGTTCTGGTGAAAACGCCAGATGGATTGGAGATGGAGCTTTCAGATACTCGGTTAGCAGAGCGCATCAGCCAACTTTACGGCTCAGATGTGTATCTGATGCAGTTGGATAGCGGAATCTTTGACCAGGCACCTTTGTCTCTGATCAGCCTAGAAACCATCGCAGCAATGGGTGACGAAACAAGCCGCAAACTTGAGATAGCCCGCTTTAGACCCAATATTGTGGTGGAACTTCTCGACGGGCCAGCTTTCGCTGAAGACACATGGGTCGGGCATCGGCTTACATTCGGGACTTCGCTCGATGCACCAGCGATGCGTGCAACGGAACGCGATATACGTTGTGTGATGGTCAACATTGATCCAACCACACTTAAGAAAGATGCCAGCGTGTTAAAAACCATAGCAAAACAGCATGAGACGTGTCTCGGTATCTACGGTTCGGTTGAGCGTAGAGGACGTATTCAAGTGGGTGACATCATCTCACTTGAGGATTAGTGATCTTTGACCTTCAGAGTAGCACTCTGTTTCTACCTGCGATTGTCTATATCTAAAAGAAATACTGGTCATGAGCCTTTTTGCGTCTTGCTCAGGACGTGATGCTACTCTTTACACCGTGCTTTGAACTTCTCGTACAGCCTGACCTTTGTTCGCAGGCGGTGGGTTACACGCCGCTTGACGCGCTTACCATCCTTACCGAACGCGGTCAATGTACCGCTGGCCTCCTCCTGGATCACCTGGATTTTGCCGATGCCCGGCAGATCGACCCATTCGCCGCTGGCGATGTCATCCGCAAGTGCTTCAAAGTAACGCTCGACTGCTTCCCGGACAACGGCTTTGGTCAATGCCCGCCGTTGACGGGCGACGTGTGCAATACGCTGGGTATGGTTCACTGTTTTCCTCGTTTTTTCTCTTGTCAGTAGGGATATGACAGTACCGACAACCGACAGTACCGACAAATTCCCCCATTTTGTCGTCGGTTGTCGGTGTGTCGGTAGCGTCGGTAGACTACGGTTGTTCGCCGACATGCTCAACGGCGACAAACCACTCCGCCCTATTCATGCGGCGTTCTTCGATCAATCCGGCCTTTACCAGATCACCTGCAATCTGCCGTGCCTGCTTCGCTGAAAAATTCAGGTTGCGATACAGATCGCGCAAGCCGATGCCATTTGCTCCAGCAGAACGGATACTGCGCAACATGCGATCCTGGTGGCGTTTCTCCTGTACGGCCTCACCACTGCGGTCGAGCTGCTCCAGCAGCCGGTGCGCACTCTCGCGCCAACTTTCTGAGATCGCTTCGCCTGCCTGCCAGTGGTCGGCGGTGACCGTTGGGGTGTTGTCGTCGGTGTCCAGCCAGTCCAGTGCAGCGAACATTGATGCCAGCTTGAAGGCCTGCACATGCAAGCGTCCGTACACGCCTTTCAGCCGCTCATCCAGTTCGGTATCCCGACCCGGATCACACATGCGCCGCAACCGGTCCCCATAGGCTTGAACCTGCGACCAGCATCGCACATCCAGCTTGAGCGCATCCGGTGCTTTCAGCCCGTTTTCTGTCGGCTGTGGTCCGGGTAGCCGCTCATGCAGACGGTGCAGGTCATCGACTAACCCCACTGGTGCGGATTGGTAGGTTTTGGATGCGGGACGTTCGCTGTAGTTCCGTTCCGGTGTCAGCAGCGCGAAGCGAATGAGCAAGCCATTGGCCCAATCAGTCTGGGTGATGGCACTGCCCAATCCGGCGGGCGTCGTCACGCCCAGGATGCTCAAGGCCGCATTCTCCACGATGTTCAAACCGGATTGCGTGTCCTTGTCGAAGTAGTCCGGGCAATCATACAGCTCCATAATCAGGTCTTTCATGCCTGTCATGTAGTCGCGCTTGTTGATCGCCCCGAACAATCCCGCTACCTCGTCCTTGAGTAGTCCGCGCTGCGCGGCAAACGGCTGTGATTTGGTCAGGCGGTCCTGCTGCGATTGGGTCAGCTTGTCGAAGTTGGTCGGCAAACGCCCCGCCAGCGCCTCCTGGAAACGTTCCGGTGATCCCGGTGTCGGCATCAGCATGTGCGGGATAGCATCGCGTGCCACCTGCTCGGCGAGCTTGTATGCTGTCGATTTGCGGTAGAAGGTCGTACCCGCCACCAGCATCAGGTACAGGTTGGGATACAGCTTCACACCCCACGGGGCTTCGCCGTACAGCCTGCGCCCAATGGCAGTGGATAGCAGCCACAATCCCGCCGCCTGATGGAAGATCATCGGCGTCTGATTGCCGGTTGCTCCGGCCCAATCCATGTACTGCTGCAACCAGGATGGCAGCTTGTAGCCGGTTGTGGGCGGCTCATCGTCGGGCGGAATATCATCCGGGATACGATCCAGGTCGGTTTTGTCGATGACCGGGATCTGCGGAGGTTGCGGTCGCTGGACCAGCCCACCATAGTAATTGGGGTTGATGTTCAGCGTATCGCACACGTCTTTCGCCAGCATCGTGCCGCAGCGATGACAGTACCCATAACCCGTTTGCGTGTTGAATCCGAAGCTGGGATTGCGGTCGCCGTTGCTGTGACGTTCGGGATGGATGCAGCGACCATGAAGCCACTCACCGCGTTCCTGATACCCACGTGAGCGGAAGATATCCCCGATCGCTGCGACCAGGCGCGGGTTGATGTCCGTCGGTGCTGAGGACATTGGTGACTTCGGCGGCGGCGTTGCAGGTTTGGGTCCAGTGCGGAATGACTCGATCCACGCGACCAGATCGTCCAGGTCATCTACGCATAGAATGGGTTGCTCAACGAGTACCCGATACGCCTGCCCGGTGCGCGGGTGCAGACTGGGCGGTGCCACCACCTGCCGTCCATCGGCACACAGCTCCAGATGACCGATAGGCGTGTCCATCGCCTTCACTGATGCGGGTAAGCGGCTCGACCGGAAATACACATGCTGCCCCACACCCCCACCGGTGGCGACAGTGTAGGTCTGCGCCAGATGCGGGAAAGTGGCGGCGAAGGCCGGATACCCGGCGGCTCCATCCAGGTCAAGCACGACCAGGTTGCCCGATACCTTGCCACACACAATGCCGATGTTCTGCAATATGCCGGATTGCTGCCAATTCTGGATGTCAGCATCCCTGGCGCGTTGTTGCTGGTGTTGCTTCCAGCTCGGCAAGGCCGGACGTTTACCCGTCAACGGGATGATGCTGATGCCCATCGCCGCATAACGACGGGCTGCGATGAAGATACTCTCTGCCTGTGCCGCTCGTACAAAGAGCGGCGGATTCGTGGTAGTCACGTTCAATTCTCCTCGGTTGTCAGTTGTGGACAGCGCAACCAGATTGATGTATCCTCAAGGTGCTTAAGTCTCGGGATACATCATCCAACTACGCTGCCAGTGCCTGAGCTGTCACTCAGGATGCTGGCGGTTTGGTTATCTGCTGTTGAAGCATCTCGACCAGGTTGTACAAATTCCCCTCATTCTCGATGCCCGTTGTCACCACCTCTTCCAGCAATTCAGTCAATGAAACAGGCCGTTTCTGAATGCGCTCTTGCAGGATCTGATGTGATTGCAAATGCAGCCCCAGCAGGATCGACAGCAGGCGTTCGATGTAGGTCACACGCCGCTGGAACATCTTCGTGAAATGTTTACGGCTGCTCAACAGATCTTCTTGTTCATCCAGATAGGCGCGTAATGCACGGCGCACGATTTCTGCTTTGGCTTCATCACGCATCAGCGCGATCTGGTCCAGCCGGTTGCTCATCGCTGGCGTGATATGCACGCTCAGTCGGCTGGTGTATTTCGTTTTTGATTTGTCGGACATGGTTACTCCGTAGCTGTGTATGACAAATGGGTAAAATCTGTGATTTTGGCTTGGCATGAGCGCGAATACTCATGACGCGCCATGCTTGCCAGCAACGGCGGCCCCCGTGCCATCCGGTGTTGGCGCGTCATCGCGACGCGTGGCGCATCAAGCCGCTCCGGCGTATGAGGAGCAAGTTGATTAAACTTGCAACCCCTACCAGGTAGAGGGTTGGGTATCCCGCCTGCATCCTCACTGGATATAAGCAGCCGTCCGACAGGCGGGATACCTGCGATTGGGGCGAAGCCAATCGCATCCAATGCGCCAGCGTTGGCATACTCCGTAGGACGACACATCACCATCACCAATCGATCTCCCGGTCATGTCTGACATCATCTCGATCCTGAGTGAGGTCTTGTTCACGCAGTAAACGCCACTCCTGCCCCAGGCTACGATCCAGGATGCTCTCGAACTCCTGCCGGGCGATGTGGTGCAGGTTGTCGTTGCGGTTCAATCCCCCACGATCTGTACACACTTGCTCACGGTTAACGCGGTGCGATTGCCGTTCACCCAGCCCGTTGTCGATGGTGCCAGCGATGAAGATGTGCGTGTGAAGTTGCTGCAAGCCGAATTCGTCGTCGGTGTCGCGGTCGTGTAAGCAATATGAATATTCCGGCACAGCTAACCCACGCTCAATGTGCCAGTGCTCGATGGTGCGCTCAGTGACTTCTTTCACCACCGCCTGCCGGATGTTTACAGGTAATAGGTCCATCAGGTCGGGTGCGGGTGAGATGACCATGTGATGTGCCAGCACATATGGCCCGGCGAAGCGTCCAGCGTTGGCATAGACCTCACGCCAGCTTTCACCCAGGCCGCAGTCCGTCCAGCGCAGTTCGTTATCCAGTGGGCGATGATCCGGGTTTTCGCGGTAGGACACGTATTTCAGCAGCTTCTTCAGCCCGCGAAATCCGCCTGACGTTGGCTTCTGGTATT
>JGI12048J13642_10445038_pt1 | contig 10547 bp, 12 predicted proteins | sample ElkSlonscriptome_16_FD_13642 | JGI IMG/M metagenome (IMG submission 13642)
AGACTCCGATATTGCCATGCTTTGGACCCTAAAACTATCGGCTGGGCGATAGAGCAAAGGAAAATATCGCCACTCCATGCACAAAATATTACATAACATTTGATTACAGATACTTAAATACTCCACCAGCGATTTTACAGCCTTGAACGACAGCCACTCAACAGCTACAGAGCTGAACAAAGGAAAAAACCTCAATCATTCTCATTTTAAATATCTCATGACGAGGCAGATTGATTGTCTTATAATAGTGATCATGGAAATATTTACGGAGGAATTCCCTCATACACTGCAGGCTCTTGTTATATAATGAAAAATACATGGCACCTTAGTGAACAAGGTTTTTTTTCTGACGTTTCAGAAACGACGAAATCAGCTTTTTTCGCCGTTGCAAAACGGACCATTCTTAAAAAGAATGAGTATATCTTTCACGAGGGTGATCCCAGTAAATACTGCTACTACCTGCAGAAGGGAGCAATACGAATATTCCACTTCACTGAACTGGGGAAGGAACCGATCATATTTATCCGAAATGCAGGGGAATTATTTGGACTTGCTGAAATCATTGACTCCAAACCCCGCAAGTGCAACGCTCAGGCCATCACCAACCTCGAGCTGTACACCGTCAGCAAAATGGATTTTGAGAAACTTCTTGAAGATCATTATTCGCTGTCTCGAAAAGTCATGGGCGTGCTTGGACGGCGCCTGCGCTACCTTGGTGAGCAGATGGAGAATCTTATGATCTGTGATGTTCATACCAGGGTGTTAAAGCTCATGCTCTACCTGATTCATCACAAATTCGAGGAGTCCGATCCTGATCAGCCGATCACGGTTCCGCTCAATTTATCCCAATCGCAAATCGCTTCAATGACCGGATCCTGCCAGCAGACCATCAGCAGTATTCTTAAAAATCTTAACGAAACCGGTCTGATCAAGCTGGAGAAACGAAACCTCACCATAATGAGCCCGGCAAAGGTAATGGATATCATCTACCAAAATCCGGCCAGAATCTCCAAAATCAGCTGCAATCACCAGCCGTAACTGTTGTGCTGTCAACCCACCGGACGTTTCTTTGTAAAGCACTATTACGTGTTGTCTTGAAGTTTCTGCCTCTGTCCGATTGACCTCTATTTTATCCTTACAGTTGATGCATCCGGCTCATTTCCAACAGTAGACGTAAGAAAGATTAGACTCTATTTAAAAACTATCGTGTGGGCGATAGTCTTGTCTTGACAAAATTGTTAGATATCGAGGCGTATGTACTGTTGATGGTTCACGTGACTCTCTGTCACAGAGCCTAACGCCCTGTAGTTATTGGGTAAAATAACGCCTTATAAAAGGAGGAAAATCATGCGCATGACACCGATGTCTTTGCTCATAGCTGCCGTTCTATTGAGTCTTATTTACGCTTGTCCGGTACTCGCGGCAGACTATCCGAGCCGTCCGATCAAAATGCTTACCATGGTAAAACCTGGAGCCCAGATTGACCTTTTGGCACGAAAAGTTGCAGACGAGCTGAAAGATGAACTCGGTCAGCCGGTTCTGGTATCCAACACCCCCGGTGGATCGCACGGCAGTGTCATGGCAGCCGAGCTGGCACGGGCCAAACCAAACGGATACACCCTGGGTATAGGTGCTACTGCGGCCTACACCTACTCACCTCACTACGTTAAGACCAATTACAAATTTGATGATTTCACCTTTATTTCCAAGCTGGGCCTGAACCAGAGTGGTATTGTCTGCCGCCCTGATCGGCCCTGGAAAACGCTTAACGATGCTTTTGCCTGGGCAAAAGAGGAAGGCAAAGGACTGACCTATATGTTTCAGGGGTCCGATGACCGGGATGTCATGACCCGAATTGCTGACCAGGAAGGTGTCAAGATTTCCTTTATGCCAAGCCAGGGCGGACCCTCGATCATCTCGGCAGTTCTTGGTGGCCATGCCGATCTGGGGCATTTAGGTGCAATTCTCTTCGGCTATGTGCCGGAGAAATTAACCCTGCTAGCGGCAACGACGCCTACCCGTCTGACTGCACCGCCACAACTCAAGGATTTTCCCGACGTACCGACATTGCAGGAACAGGGATGGGACGAGTCCGTTGAGATGTTTATCGCTTTGATTGCCCCGGACGGACTTCCTGAAGCGACCTTGGCACGTCTGGAGGAAGCGATAGCAAAACTTGCCGAAGACGAAGAATTTCGTGAGTTTGTTGCCGTAAAGCTCAAGATGGGTCCGGTGACCTACGGTCGTGCGTATGCAGAGGAATACATGAAAAAAGCCTACGATCGTTTTGGTGCCCAGGCTGCTGCAATGAAGAAGAAGTAATCTATAGGCGATGTCAAAAAGAGACTGCTGCGGGATAAGAGCGCATGCCTGCCTGCGGCAGTCTCGGTATCGACCATAACCGCACCTTCATTTCTTACAAGACTGTTTCCATTGGTGAAGCACAAAGTCTGCAATACGCAAAACTCATAGGAGATTTTCATGACCGGGTCGCAGAGAGATACCCTCCTTTTCAGTGGAATCGTACTGTGCTGTGTATTTTTTCTTGTCTGGGTAATCCCAACCTACACGCCTGCATACCCCGGCTACGGAGTTCCAGGGTCGCTCGTGCCTAATGTGGCGGTCTCAATAATCCTGGTCCTTTCCCTTCTCACTCTCTCGTCCAATCTCCTCGCATCATATCGGGCCAGACGTGACCATAAGAAACCAAAAGCCGACAAAAGTCAGGTCGACCGGATTCACCTGGGCCATCTCCTGTTATTTATGGTACCGAGTTTTTTGCTGATGCCTGCCATGAAAAAATTAGGATTCTTGCCCTTCGATCTGGGATTCATTATGCCCGGATTAATTTTTATGCTCATCATGCAGTGGCTGTGCGGACAGCGCAAACCGGTCCCTCTGGCCCTTGTGGCGGCAATTCCCGTCGGCGTCATCTATATGGCCATTCGCTTCGGGCTGGGTGTCCCCATGCCTTAACACAGCAAAACAAAAGGTGAAACACCATGTTTGAAGTAGTCATTGCAGGATTCATTGATTCTCTGCAGTTCTCCAACTTACTGTTTGTCTTTATTGGGGTGACTGCAGGTATGATGGCCGGTGCTATTCCTGGCGTCAATGGCCCCATGGCCATTGCTCTGTGCATTCCGCTGTCATACTATATGTCGCCGATGGCAGCTATCGGCTTTCTTGTTGGATTGAATAAAGGTGCCTTTTTTGGTGGTGCCATATCGGGGGTTCTGCTCAACACGCCAGGCACCCCTGAGGCAGCAGCGACGACTTGGGATGGTTACCCGCTTTCCCAGCAGGGCAAAGGGGAAAAAGCCCTGCGCATGGCCCTTTATAGTTCCGTCTCCGGTGATGCTTTCGCGACGATTGTTCTCATCCTGGTGGCAGCTCCACTGGCCGCGGTAGCATTATATATGGGGCCTCCTGAGATTTTTGCACTTATCTGTCTGGCAATGACCATTATCGCCGGACTGGGGACCACCTCACTTGTACGGGGGCTTATTGCAGCGGTTTTGGGCATACTTGTCGGTACTATCGGCATGGAACCCGTTTCAGCACTGCCACGGCTTACCTTTGATATTTACCAGCTGGAACGAGGTATTTCACTCATCCCCATAGGAATCGGCATGCTGGCTTTTTCAGAAATTATCATTCAGCTGGAAAGGCGGCTCAAATACGGCGATACCAACCGTACTATGAGTTTTTCAGACAAAAAGGAAGATCGTTTTATCTCCTGGCGGGAATATTGTGGAAGCTTTCGAACGATTATACGCTCCGCCGTTTCCGGAACTGTCGTTGGTGCTCTGCCTGGCCTCGGTGCTCCCGTCGCTTCGTTCTTCGCCTATGACCAGGCCAAGAAGAAATCGAAGGATCCTGATGCATTCGGTAAGGGGAAGCTTGAAGGTATTGCCGCCTCGGAAGCTGCCAACAGTGCAGTCGTTAGTTCCAGCTTAATTCCATTGTTCACCTTGGGAATTCCCGGCAACGTCGCCGCTGCGATGTTAATCGGTGCTTTCGTGATTCACGGTATGATACCCGGGCCGTTGATGTTCGAGGAAAACGCCCAGTTTATCTATTCAATTTACGGCAGCCTGATTATCGCAAATATTTTTCTACTGGGCGTCGGCCGCGTTGGCTTAAAAACCTTCTGCAAACTGGTCCAGACACCGGCAGTGATTCTTTATCCCATCATCATTTTTACCTGTCTGATGGGATCATACTTGGCGCAGTACTCGATTTTCGACGTTGGGCTTATGCTGTTTTTTGCTTTTGTGGCCTATTTCATGAGAAAGTTCAAGTTCTCCCATATTTCCTTTATCATCGGTTTTATTCTCGCTCCGATCTGGGAGACAGCGCTGCAACAGCTCATTATCTCTTCAGAGCAGAATCCGTATATGATTTTTACTCGCCCGGTGGCGATTGGATTGCTGCTCATTACAGCTTTTGTCGTTGCCAGAACGACCCTTACAGCCATCAGAAAAAACAAATAAATACTTAGCGCATCCAATGAAAACAGAGACGACGAGTTCCTACCTCAGATGGCCTGAAGAAAATGCAGGCAGAAGCAGCGGCTTTTTTCAATGGTCTCATCCCGGTTCAAACCTTTGTCTGGATTTTCATGGAGATCCGATCAAGGCACAGCTTGTTGTGTTCTCCGATGGGAATCATCACATGGCACTCAGAGAGTGCTTAGACTCTTTTTCTAGAAAATACGAAGAATTATCATATATTTTCTATGCAACAACGCCTCCCGGTCCAATTGTCAATATGCTCAAACGCGGAGGGCTGCAACTGGGCAATCTTATAATCAACATACAACCACATGTTTTCATCAGTCCACCAAACATCCTCGATGGCCTCATCGAACAGGGGGTCATGACAACTCATAGCCCTTTTGTTGAGAATCGAGGAAATGTTTTACTGGTCAGGAAAGGGAACCCGAAGAATATAACCGCAGCATCAGATATTATGGATGAGACCGTCAGGCTTTTCCTGTCCCATCCTGAAAGAGAGAAAGCCAGTTTCACCTCTTACTATGATACTTTGAAGGCACTGATCGCAGTAAATGAAATGGATTCGGATTTTTTGAGAGAAAAAATTCTACAAGGACAGATCGTCTACGGTGAACGTATTCATCACCGGGAGGCCCCCCAGGCCCTAGTCGACGGGGCTGCAGATGTTGCCCCTGTTTTTTACCATCTTGCGCTTCGCTACCTACGAATATTCCCGGATTTTTTCGACATCGTGCCTCTTGGCGGAAGTGTGGAAGAACCTGTCCCCTTACCCGGAAACGTCGTGGGTACAACCTCGAGAGGACTTGTTGGCGACGGAGGAATCTGGGGAGGCAGATTGCTGGACTATCTCATTTCAGATGAAGCGATAAAGATCTATGAGAATCATGGCCTCAACTCGCGAATAAAAGGTTAAGTGTCTTGGATAAGGAGAGTACTGGTTTTTTTCTAAGCAGTGATAGGAATAATGTGCATTTTTGATATTGAAATCAATTCGCAGGAAAAAAGGATAAGATATGCCGCTGAGAAAAAAAATTCGCGAAATCATGATACCAATTGCCGACTATGCTACCACCAACGAGGACACCCCTCTGAGCGAAGCGGTACTCAAGCTTCGTGAGATATATTGCGAGACTACCACCGGTGAATGTACCGAGGCTGGTCATCGAACCTGCCTGGTCTTCGATAAAGATTCACATTTAGTAGGTATCATTGACTTTCAGTCCATTTTACAAACATTGATTCCCGAAATCATCGAAGGCATCAGTGAAAAACTGACTTCACTTGAAATCTCTGTGGCGTTATCCGAAGGCAATACAGAAAACATACAGGAGATTACTGCTAACCTTGCTCAACGAGTACTCGCTCATGGGAATATACGGGTAGGGGATATGATGTTGAGGGTGCGCGGGAAAGGAGTCCAGGCAGACGATTTTTTCATCGAAGGTCTTAAAGCCTTACACCGCCTCAGAGTAACAGTTATGCCAGTTTATGATGGAAATTCACTTGTAGGTGTACTTCGAGATTCAGACCTGTTTCTTACTGTAGCGAGCACCTTCGATCAATAGATTACCTTATTACCTTTGAAACTCAGCCTAGCCGATTATGGGGAGACAGGGGTGCTCTTTTCATGGGCATTCCCTGAAAAGATCTCTTCCAATCAGCTCCTTGTTGAAATTGGGGGGCACACACATACACAACCTGACGAATGTGGTGGTGAGAAGAAGATTATTTACTACTGTTTTGGAGAATACTGAGGATGTAATTATTCGGAAATATAGCAAAAGAGCAATAGAGATAAGAACAATCACCCTTGAGGGGAGTGAGACCGTGCCGCAGCCCTCACCAGGCTGCGGCACCCAAGAGAAGTCTTACAGCTTACCCGATTTTTTCAAGGCCCAGACCGCACCCAGATAGGAAACGACTATGAGCACCGGCCATGACAGCATCAGAAACATATCCATTTTACTCTCCTTTGATCAATAGTATGACTTATCGCCGGTAACGTCATCAATGCCGATCTGGCGGAAGTTCATTTTTTTCCAGACATAGCTGATGTAGGCCAACACCACCGGTATCACAAAAGCGACATAGCTCATCACCGTCAGGGTGTAGTGTGACGAGGAGGCGTTGTAGATGGTCAGGCTCGACTGCAGATCAACCTTGGAGGGATAAAAGGCGGTATTGTTGTAGCCCGCCAGAAAAAAGACGCACAAACCGACCAGCACGGTTCCCAGCCCACCGAACCAGATCCCCCTGGTGCCGGATTTGAGACTGGTAAGTACCACGCCCCAGATAACCAAGAGCAATCCCGCCAGGAGCATGACCAGAACCCAGGGCATGGACAGCAGATTGAGTAGATATTTATGCGCCACCATGGAGACGGTGCCCTCGGCATCAAAGCCGTAGCCGTCAACGATGAGCAGACTGATGAGCACATAGAGCAGAAACGGCAACGCGCAGATGAAACTGACCAGACAGGACCTGCGTACACGCTGTTCAAGTTCCGGCAGGGAGCTGAAATTGATATTGTTGACCAGATACATGGCTCCCAGCACCCTGGCATTGAAAACCAGAAAGAGTCCAAGACTAAGATTAAAAAGGGAGAAGGCCGCCTCCAGCCCGCGCAGGGGATTGGTCCAGGTCGATTGATTGTAGTCGTTGAGGACGAAATTGGAGCCGGTAAAAAAGGTACCCACTGCCGCGCCGACCAACAGAATCCCCACCGAGCCGTTGAGCAACAGAAAAAACTCATAGGTTCTCGAACCAAGGAGATTGCCCTCCTTCCTGCGGTATTCGTAGCTGACCGCCTGAACGATAAAGGTGAAAAGGATGGCTATCCAGACCCAGTAGGCGCCACCGAAGCTGGTGGCATAAAAAAGCGGAAAAGCAGCGAAAAAAGCGCCGCCAAAAAGCACCAGCGTGGTGAAGGTGAGTTCCCATTTGGTGCCCAGGGAGTTTATCACCAGAGATTTTTCCGTATCGTTTTTAGCCACCTGCCAGAGAAGGGTTTGACCTCCCTGAACAAAGGTAAGAAAAAGAAACAGCGAGCCAATGACCGACACAAGCAGCCACCAGATATGTTGCAGTGTTGCGTGATCAAGATTTCCTATCATCATATACCTCCTTCTGGACCCTTTTTAATGACGTTGAGCATGATCTTGATCTCGGCGATCAGCAGCATTGTGAAGATGGCGGCAAACATGAAGAAAGTGGCCTGCACGTTGCCAAGCGAAATATTGGTGGCACCAACGGCCACGGGCATCATGTCCTGTATGATCCAGGGCTGTCGCCCTACCTCGGCGGTGACCCAGCCGGCCTGCGACGAAATCATGGCCAGAAAGAACGAGAAGAAGCCAATGCCCAGCAGCAGTTTTTTCTCCTGCAGAGTGTCTTTCATGGCAAAGTAGAGATAGGCTATGGAAATAAGCAGGAAAAAAGCGGCGAGAAAAACCATGATATGGAAGGAATAAAAGGTCGTGGCCACCGGCGGCACCGCTTCCACAGGATCATTGAGATATCCGTAACCGAGGTAGCTCTCATTGACGTTGAACCTGGTCAGATAGAGACCCGCCTCATCATCGTTGCCCGCCTTCGTCGCCGTTTTATAAGCCGCCAGATCTTCAATAGCCTGCTTGCCACGTTTGATCTTGGCATCCACGCCCATGACATTTTCCGCCTCATTGCCCCACAGCAAGTCCTCAATGCCGGGGATGAAGGCATTCGGATCATGGGTGGCCAATAGAGACAGCAATGAAGGTATCTTTACCTCAAAGAGGAAGGGATCGGCATCATCGCCTGGCTCCTTGTCATGATTGAGAACCCCTACGGCGACAATGCCGGCACCCCGTTCACCTTTGTACAGCCCCTCATAGGCGGCAAGCTTCATCGGCTGGGTTTCGTAATTGACCACCGCCGAAGAATCACCGGTCACCGCCGTCATGCCGGTGGAAAACAGCGCGAAGACCGAGGCGATGATGATAGATTTTTTAGCCATCTCCATATGCCTCCCCTTGAGCAGGTACCAGGAAGCTACGGTAAAGATGAACATTGAGGCGACAATGAAACTGGAAATGGTGGTATGCGTGAACTTGGAAATCGCCACCGGCGAGAAGAGTATCTCCCAGAAATTCTGCATCTCGAACCTGGCCAGATCGGGATTGAAATCCATGCCCACCGGATACTGCATCCAGCCGTTTGCCACCAGTATCCACAGCGCCGACATATTGGCGCCGATGGCCACCATCCAGGTGGAAAAAAGATGAAATCTTTTGGAAACACGGTCCCAGCCGAAAAACAGAACGGCAAAAAAAGTGGCTTCCAGGAAGAAAGCGACGAGGCCCTCTACGGCCAATGGAGCTCCAAAGATATCGCCGACCATCCAGGAATAGTTGGACCAGTTGGTGCCGAATTCAAATTCAAGAATGATGCCCGTGGCAATGCCGATGGCGAAGTTGATGCCGAACAGCTTTACCCAGAACTGGGTAATTCGCTTCCACTCCTCATTACCGGTGCGGACATAAATCGTTTCCATGAAAGCACAGAGAAACGACAACCCCAGGGTCAGGGGCACGAACACCCAGTGATACATGGCGGTCAACGTAAACTGGGCCTTGGCCCAGGTCACCATGTTCAGATCAATCGCATCCATCTACTTTCCTCCTTTGTTCCTCGTTTGATCTCCGTTTTGCAATGCCAGCTGCCTGAAAACATCTCCGACACAATATTCTTTACCGAAGAAGGCGGTTTTCAGATACTTCCGAAAAAAGAACAGTTTCGAAACAGCAAACATCACAAAAGTTCAATAAATAGGTATTTTTCCACAGAGTTCCCCTAGGTCATCCGGCAGATGCCACCCCTGCAAAAAGGGCATAATCTTTATGCATTATCAGCATCATAACCGCACCTCTTCCCTGGATACCAGTTGTTCTTCAGCATCACCACACCGCCTCCAGCCGAGATAAGGCGCCGGCTTTCAAGTATGGTGGAAAGAGGAGGGCTGCGACGTCGATCAGTATAGATTGAGGCACAGGCCATTGTCAATAGTAATAATTATTCGTATCTAGAAACACTTCCCACAATGCCCTTTTTCTCCACCAGAAGCTTATCTATCATCATTGTCGAAAAAGCTTTCCGTGAAAACACGTGATCCATCAAAACGATTGTCTATAATTTTCATGGCGTCACCGACCATTTCGCCATTGCCGCAGAGATAAAAAGTGTATTGCCCGGGGACAAGCTCCTGCCGGAGATAATCGGTAACCCGACCGGCGAAAATATCGCCCTCGACGCTTGCGGCCTCATCAACAGGGGCGAGGCAGCCGATATACACCCCGGCCGTTGTCAAAAAAAGATGCCGGTAATACAATTCCGAAACAGCGGCAACGCCGTGGAGCAGGGTAAAATCGCGAATTCCTGCTCTGGCAAAGGCTACATAGGGGGCCACGCCTGTTCCCGTGGCCACAAAAACCGACCTGCCCGGTCTGTGGAGAAAAAAGCCATAGGCGGCGGAGAACGCAACGATATCCCCCAACTGTAACGCTGCCAGCCGGGACGAGACCTTCCCTTCGGCCAGATGCCGGATGCAGAGCGCCAGGTATTCCTCCCCAGGTCCACTGACGATGGTATATTCTCGTGCCATACCGGCAATGTACACCTTAACCTTCTGGCCGGGGAGAAAATCACAACCCGCAGGCTTGACCAGAGCCAGCTCGAAAACCCTGTTGCTCAGCCAGCGCTTGGCGACAACAACGCTTTCGTGGGCGGCAGAAGGCGGCTCTTTCTCATCCATGCCAGCTTTGTTCGGCAGTACCTGTCATTATATTGAGATATCGGCCAAGGACAAAAAAGTAATCGGAGAGGCGGTTGACATACCCCAAAACCGCTTCACTGTGATAATCGCCTTCCGCCTCGAGGCAGGTCAGGATTTCACGCTCGGCCCGACGGCACACGGCTCTGCTCACCTGCGCCCATGCTGCAGCGGGATGGCCGCCGGGAAGGATGAAGGAGTGGAGTTCCTCAAGTTCTTGA
>JGI12048J13642_10918475_pt1 | contig 10547 bp, 7 predicted proteins | sample ElkSlonscriptome_16_FD_13642 | JGI IMG/M metagenome (IMG submission 13642)
CTCTGGAGCAATCGCGGAGTCGGGAAAATGGCGGTCTGGTTGCCTGCAGAATAGCTGGGAACATTCAGCGTAAGATACCGCAAAAAAGCTTTGATGGATTACTTTTCCGGATCTATCAGGACCAACTGTGAATACCCGGCTACCAATTGAACTTCGCCAGTGCCGGCAGGAATTTTTTTATCATTCAAAACCGCATATTTGGGATTCCCGGGTATGCTGAATGTTGCGGTCATTCCTTCGGGCAGCCTGAAGGTATAGGTATCCCCGGCTTCTGTGCGTTCGAAAAATGCATCGATGGGCCCAATGGCCGTGGGAACACGGATCCGGGAATGGTGAAGACCTTCAAGTTGGGGTGCGATCACTGCCCTCCCGAATCCCGGTCTGGAAGGTCGGATGCCCCACAAGTATCTCGTGATGATGTTGGCCGGTGCCGTTCCCCAGGCATGGTTCCAGTCCAGGTTGGGTTTGTACCTCATATCCCAGGCTTCAAGGGTCATGGTGGATCCAGATTCGATCATGTTCCACCAGTTGCGGTCACCAATGGTATCGGTGATCAGCTGCAGCGCATACCCGGATTCACCATTGCGGCAAAGCCCTTCAAGGAGATATTGTGCCCCATATACACTGCAGGCCATGCCACGGGACTTGATATGCGCGATTACATGCGGAAGATACGGTTCCGGCACAAGTCCGAATGCGAGTGGAAACATATTGGCATGCAACGAGGCGTGATCAGAGCCCTCCCCGTCGAGATAGATTCCCCGCTCAAAGTCGAATAAAACCTTGTTGATGGTCTGCCTGACCACCCCGGCCTTCTGATTGAACATATCCTGGTCCGCATCGTACCCCAGCTCACCCGCTATGCGCGACATCAGGACCAGGTTCCAATAATAAAATGTATTCACCACCGTATTGACAGGCACCATCTCATAACCATCCCTTTCGCCTTCAGCTGTGGCAAGCTTCCACCCGGTATCCTCCTGTGCAGGCGGCCAGTCGACGATATCACGGATCCGCATCGAGGTATCCCTGAACCCCAGCGCCTGCATCAACTCCCCGGTCATCACCGGTGAAGCTGAGCTTATCAATCCATCCTCCCGTGCCAGTGACATCAGCGTCCTGGTCTTTAATTGGTCGTATTCTTCCCGAAGCACATCCAGCTCCCCGGTATACAGATAATCGTAATAGAAGAGCGGTACCACATGCAGGATCCACTCCGTGGGCCAGGTGGGATTTTCCAGGAAATAGGAATTGGTACGCCTGGCGATTGTGTATACACTGTCTAAACAGTAGTGACTCAACTGGTTGATAAAGGCATCTGCTTCATATGGTATCCTTTCCCTGTCTCCATCCACATAGTATCCTGCAAAACTGGTTGCTTTGATGGTATGTTTACAGAGCTCCCATACCTGGTCCAGGACGGTGTCTGAAGAGGAAAAATGACTTGCCTCTTCATTGAACCGATAGTGATATGCGCGTTGCCGGATTTTCAGCTGGTTGAAAGGAACAGGCAGGTCTTCGATTTCACAATAACGAAATGGCATGATCACCGGGAAGGTGTCGGGAAGCGCGATGGCAGCCGGTCCCGTATTCCTGGAATCAGCCGTTAGTGCGGCTACAGTCCACTGCCCTGCCCTGAGTCTGTCCACAACCACCTCCTGGTAACGGATTGTACCACCGGGATCGCGATCCACCGTGTTCCCTTTTCCCCGTTTTTCACCTATATGCAGGACGATATCATCATCAATATCCTCTTCTGAACATATCACAATTGTGCCAAAAAATGCCTTGCCAAAATCAATGAAATAATGCCCCGGTCCGACCTCAATGACCTCCACGGGCACATGGTCATTCATCACAAAATCACCAGCACCAGGCGCCGGAGAGGCCTGGGCGTACAATATCCCGCTGGTAAGCGCAATGAATGCAATGAAGATTAGTTTAGCTGCAGTACCTGGCCATTTGCACATCTTAAAACGGTTCTTTCTGTATATCGTGAAGATAAGAAAAGCTGAAAATAATCATTATATTCAATGGCGTTAAATAAAATTCGTCAGCAATAGCAATTATGCTTCGAAAAAGACACCTGGTCATTCTCGCAATCCTGGTCTCGGCCAAGATCCTTGCAGACCTCCTGTTCAAGGTTCATTACAGGAAGGAGGACATATACGCTTTCAACCACCTGGCATTAGACCGGAATACTGTGATTGAAAATGGGATCATTGTATGCGGTCACAACATCAAGGGAAAAATAGAGGCCTCGGTGTTTCCTGCTGACAGTAATGGTGAGGTCGGGATCTCCAGGAAAAAAATAGAGTATGCCTACCTGCGTTTTAATCCTGACCATTTTAAACAAGTGATCGCCCCCACCCTTGAAAAGACTGAGATATCCAATGCCAGTGCCCTGAAAAAGAAGGCAAGAATCAACCACCGAAATCATTTCCGCAGGTTTGCACATCTCAACGACTACCCGCTGATCAGGGAGAACCATACTCCATACGTGATCCAGTACAGGGATCCGGACCAATTGATTATCCAAAATGACATGAAGCGATGAAAGGTAAAATCAGAAAACTGGAGAAGACGTGGCTCACCGGTAAAAAACTGAAGATGTCAATGCAAAATGACAGGACCGGAGAACTGTTCCGGGAATTTATGCACGGACGGCATTTGATCAGTAATATTTCCGGACAGGAACTTTACGCGGTTACCATCTATGACGGGACAGGGGTATTTCAAAATTTCAATCCACAGACAGAATTCGAAAAATGGGCCGCAGTCAGGGTAACCGACCACGGCAATCACCCTGAAGGGATGGAGCACCTTGTCGTACCGGAGGGTCAATATGCTGTGTTTCAATACAAAGGCAGACCTGCTGAAGCCGGACCTGTCTTCGATCAAATATTCAGGGAATGGCTGCCTGATTCAGCATATGAACTGGACGACAGGCCACATTTTGCCCTGATGGGCGATAAATACCGTGGAGATCACCCCGATTCTGAAGAGGAATTCTGGATACCTGTAAAACTAAGAAAGCCTGGTCGTTGACTCGATCATCCTGGCATTGAATTCGAGGCTGTAAAAGGAAAACAGGTGCAATTTCTTAAGCGACGGATATCTGTATTTTCGTACAATAAAAGGCTGTTGCCATTCTTATCCTAATCAACCACCAATACGGAATTTTCATACCCCTCGTGGTTCATCTCCCTGCGCGGATTATCCGGGTCAAAAACCCAGGTCGAATTTTCCCCCTCCTGCACGACGAATTTATAGGCATACTCCCCATGGCCAAGGTCCAATCGGCATAACCACCCTTCGGAAGTTCGCTTCAACGGTGTCATCCATGCCTCCCAGTTGTTAAAGGTTCCCCCGACAAATACCCTGTCTGCCTCCTCGTATCCCCGAAGCAGGAATTCGGTATTCCCTTTTAACTGTGGTTCCATTTCCACCTCTCTCAAGCCGGCTTCAGCCATACGGGATTTGAGACCGGAAGCGATAAAATCCGGCAACCTGAAAAAAGTGTGCATAACCATAGGTAATTCGTGCATGGCATCCAGGAATCGCTGGTAATTCCCCGGATTGCTGAACTGCAAGGAATCATACATGTTGAATACCACAGCCAGGTAACCCGCTTTTGCAAGCTCATCCGGGGTAGCCGTTTCATTGCCAAATGTTTCGGTAATGTATGCTGAATATTTCTCCAGCAGTGCTCCGTACTTACCATCATAATCCAACGGGGAATGCAGGCTCTCGGAAGGACGGTAAGGAATGTGGAATTGCTTACCCCACAGGCCGCTTTTGACACGTCCCCCGTTCTGGACAATGTTGATCTCAGCCATATCGAAGATGCGCTGTGTATAGCCGGAAATGGTTTCATCTTCTGGCATACCAGGACGCGTGGTGTTCCAGTAGCGGTCCCTGATCTCCCAGCCCTGCTTTTCCATCCAGCGATATCCTTTGATCACTCCAAGTATAGTACCCAGTGTAGCGGCATTACAGTCTGCATCCCATCCCATGTTAAATGCAAGTTGAAGGGATCCAGTGAAATCTCCATCCCCGTATATATAGGCTGCCAGTATGGCAGAGAGGTTCACCCCGGAATTATTAATGGGAAGTTTACCACCTGCCGTATGATATTTTTCTTTAATCTTCCGGCGGGTCTCCTTCCAGTCATCCGGATAGGCATCACACCATTTCAGCACATCTCCCACCGCCCGGTAGGTTTCAGATTTCTCATCGAGTGCATCAATCCCGGATGAAAGGATCTGTTCCAGGTCATCCGTCTTGAATGCCTCGGAGATCATTGCCGAAAAGAATTGTGCTGCCTGGGCTGGTTCACCGTCAATGACCACGCGGGTATAGTATAAGCCGATCTTCTCCGCCGCATATGGCATGGCGGGTGCGGCAAGCGCAAAAGATTCGCAGCAAAACTGGCCGGCGAGATTGACTTTTGCCCAGGGATTCAATACTGCGTTCCCTGTTTCATTCGGCTTAAAACCCAATTCCATCAGTTGCCTGGCGGTAAGGTTGGATGCCCAGATCTTGAAGTTGATATGATCTTTCCACGCCGAGACTATCTCATTACTTTCAAGGAAAAGCTTGCCCGTCTCCTGCATCTTGCAGATGGTGACCCATTCGATGTCAGTATCATCATCGGTCCGTGCTCCATCCGGGAGCCCTGGCCGGTAATTCTCCACATTTCCCGGCTCATCAACAAATTTAAATTCATACGGGAGTCCGTTCAAATTACCCAGCATTTGACCAGTCAGACCTCCTTTTATTTTATCGTAGAGCAGATCGGCAGGAATCCTTGTGAATTCTCGTTCACCACTGTTACATGCTTTTGTTATCAATGAAATAATTATGAACAGCAGGAAATAATGGCCCGTCGCGTACTTTTTGATTGTCATAGCCTCAACATTATGATCTTCTGATTGAAAATCTGATTATTACCAATGGATCCAATCAACCTTCCCGGTTTAAGCAGACAGGACCGCTCACCCCTCCTTTTCAATTACGAGAATGAAATCGCTTCCCGGTTCATTGTCACCAAATTCGCCGAACCTGGGTTGCGGGTTTACTTTCTCAACAAACTGTAGAATTTCTGCCGTTGTAAGGATCCCATCATCACCTCCATAATAGCGAAGAGACTCAATGAACCTGCGGGCGAACGGACTGTGAAATCCTGGTCTGCCATCCGGCACATACTCCTTTCCACCGGATGTCAGGTATAGCCGTGTAGTATACTTAAGTTTTCTCTCAATGAATTCATCGGCCGTGATATCACCGTACATAGCTGAACCCCGATGTGTGGAAGCCAGGTGCGGATCAAAGGTGCCGCCGAAGCATACATCCATGACCAGGAAGATGTGAGGACAATTGATATTATTGATCATTGTACGCAGGTTGGAGTGTGAAAGATAGCTGGTCTTGCCGAGATCATCTGATCGTGAATCACGTGAGATCACATACCCTTCCCTGAACACTTCATCGTAGATACCATGTCCGGCAAAGAATACCATCAGGTTGTCCTTATCATTATAATCGCGGGAAGCAAACTCCCTGATGCGGGCAGCGGTTTGTTCCAGTGTTGCATTGGTCACGACATCGGCGATCACCCCATAATTTTCCCTCAGTTCAGTTGCAATGGTCTGCGCATCCAGCACCGGGTTCACAAGGTCGCCAAAATAGTCGTATACATTGGTGGCGAAGAGCAGTGCATAGGTATTTCCATTCACCGTATCCGTTCCCCTTTCCGGCATTTCCGGTGTTGTGGTGGTTTTTCGTTCTCCTGAAAGCGGGGAAGGTTCGAAGGGGTTTTCCACGGGGATTACTTCATAAGCATTTCCAGTAACCGGATGGATCAACTTAAAATCACTGTAATGATAGGCAAGGTCCTCTCCTTCGCGGCTTCGGTTTGCCGTGATGGTGGCTTTTTGCCATGATCTTTTCAGTGCTTTTGCTTCATCAACCGGAATTTTCACCCCGGCATCGGTGTCCATCATTCGTATCTTATAGATCTCCAGGTCGGCATTGTAACCTAAAATGCCCGTGACAGGGAAATTGACCCTGTTTGATTTCGACTTTACATCATAGATATCCTCCATCTCCTTCTGCAGCAACGCAAGTGTATGATCAGACAGCACAGCCATCCGGTCATTGTAAGTGGTGGTTTTCTCAAATTCATCCCGTGGCGCCGACAATTTGCTATCGGTCGAACCAATGATCTTCCCTGTCACTGAGGGTGTAAGAGATCTCCGCTGGGCTACCGGGAGTTCACCGATGAGCCATCCCGACACCAGTGCCTTATCGGATGGAGCAACATGAAGGGTCTCCCAGATGATGATCTTCTGATCTGCAGCATGTGTGGTCAGAAACCGGCCATCCTCACTGAAGGTTGCACCTGCTGTCTCCTCTCCATGCCTGTGTATCACTTCGGCAACCTGCAGACTGTCGTTGCCAACATGGTAAATCTTTATCTCACTGTAGTGTGGAACTGCCAGGTATTCACCCTGGGGACTGAATCTTACCGAGCGCCTAACATAGGCATCCTCCGGAACAGAGTCGGTCAGCATAAACTGATTCCTTCTGAGCCTGTATCGTCTCAATCCATAGGAGGATCCTGTTACAAGCTGGTATTCTTTAGGATGAAAGACGATTGAAGATATCCTGTGCTGTCTGAATTTGAAATCCTGGAAAGCCTCGTACAGACCCCCAGATTTTTCATAGATCTTCACATTTCCGTAGCTGTCACCTGCAGCAAGAAAGCGGTCATCATGACTAAAAGTAATTTCATTCAGATAGCTTTCAAAACCATCATACTGGATACTGTAGTCAAAACTCTCCCCATCCCTTTTCCATAGGATCATGGTGTAATCATTCCCACAGGAAGCCAGGAATTTCCCGTCATTGCTGAATTCGAGTCCGTATACACTGCTGCTGTGCCTGTCGAGTACCTGGACCACTTTCTGGTCGGAGAGCCTGATGATGGCGATATCGGTTACTCCCTTGTACTTTGCATAGGCGAGGTATTCTCCATCCGGAGAAAATGCAAAAACTCCACCGTAGGAATCCGGATTGCCCTGGTGCTCAAAGCGCTTTTCCCAGTTCTTATCAAAAATCCGCAAGGTATTATCGCCCAGTGAATAGGCAAAATAATTACCGAATGGTGAAAAACCAGCCTGCAGCACATAGGCCCCGAGTCCTTTGAATTCCTTATTTTCCTTCAGCTCCAGTGCTTGTGACCACAACATGGATCCTGTTCCGATGAGCATACAAATCACAACCAGCTTCTTCATGGCATCATTTTTTCAGTTCAGCTATTCAGGAACCTGCTCATTTTACTGAACAGCAATTCAGTATTTATCGGTTTGTAAATATAATCATCCAGGAGCTGATTATTTTCCATCATTTTCACCTCTTCGGGGCTCACTGCAGTTTGGGCGATGACCGGCACATTACTGCTGATCTTCTTGATGGCCTCAGCTGCTTCGATCCCGCTCATTCCTGGGAGATGAAGATCCATAAGTACCAGGCCGATCCCTGGGTTTTCCATGAAGAGTTCAATGGCTTCCTCGGCAGTTGATGCATGGTGGAGCTTCAGATTATGGATTTTAAGGGCAGCCTCAAGAAACTGGAAATTTGTAACTTCATCTTCCACGATCAGGATCTCCGCATCACCTGGAATATTTCCCGGTTTGAGATGATGCTTAGCTATTATTCCTTCCTTCTTATGCCCGGAGATCTCAAGCGGTATGGTGAATTTAAATTCCGAACCCCTTCCCTCCTCAGACTCCAGGCTGATCTTGCCGCCCATGAGTTCTGTAAGCTGTTTGCTGATCGCAAGACCAAGACCCGATCCCCCGAATCTTCTTGACTGACCCTCATCGGCCTGTCGGAATCTTTCAAAGACGAGTGCTTTTTTATGTTCCGGTATTCCGATCCCGGTATCTTTCACGACGAAAAGTATCTCTTCCTTTCCGACGGAACATGTTATGCTGATCTCCCCCTCTTCTGTAAACTTGATCGCATTGGATATCAGGTTATTCATCACCTGGGACACACGGACTTCGTCCATGTTCACAAGTCTCCCGGTCGTATTACTGAATTGAAATGAAATGGAGAGGTTTGGATTTTTGGTCTTGGCAACCATCTGTCTCCAGGTGATCTCCGACATCCTGAGGTACTCATCCAGGTCTGTGATTTCACTATGAATCGTAACCTGGTCGGCCTCTATCTTCGAGAGATACAGAATATCATTTATGAGGGTTAGTAAATCCTGACTTTTTGCCTGCAGTATATCAAGGTAAGCATGTCTGTCCTCATCAGTCAGATCATCCTGGTAGAGCAGTTCAGAAAAGCCTACAATTGCATTCATGGGGGTCCTGATCTCGTGGCTCATGTTTGCCAGGAAAACCGATTTAAGTCTGTCTGACTCTTCTGCCCGCTCTTTTTCACGAAGTATCCTGGCCTCAAATTGTTTCCTTTCGCTGATATCCCTGTGCACCGCCAGCACGACCTCCCTGTCTCTGAGATAGAAATTCCGCGCGTTCACCTCAGTGGGAATCTCCTGGCCGGATTTGGTTTTCAGGATCACTTCGAAACGGCGTTTATCACTTCCAGAAGTGGCACTGAGCCGGGCTTTTTTCAATTCTTCATCTTCAAAACCCCGGAGTGAGTCAGGTTTCATCATCATCACCTCGTCTTCTTTGTATCCCGTCATCATCAGGAAGACTTCGTTCACCTCCAGGCACCTGGAAGGGAATCCCTCCTCGTCAGCTTCCCAAAGGATAATCGCATCATTGGCATGGTTAAATATCTCCCTGAACTTCTCTTCGCTCAGCTTCATTTCAATCTCGGCTGTGGTCCGTCGCCCGATCTCATCTTTCAGTTCCATGTTGATCTGCTCAAGTTCCGAGGTTCGCTCAGCAACGCGCTTTTCGAGACCGATTTTTATCTTTTGCAGTTCATCCAGGAGATAGAGGTTATTGATCCTGTCCTCTACAAGATATGTGACCTGTTGAAGCAGGGGAATGACTCTCTCCAGCTTGCGATCTTCTTCCCGGGAATTATCTGCAAACAGGAAGACTGCCGGAGTCTGAAGCTGATAAATGAAGGTAAAAATCGCGATCTCTTTCAGGGGATGCTCCATGGAACGGATCTCATCGCAAAATCTGACCTGCTGCACCTCCTTTCCGTCGAGGTATATTGACCCTTCATTCAGAGAATCGACAAGGGACTGGTCAAATTTAATCTCGTGTTCCTTCAGTTCATCGTCGAGCTGCCAGAATGTAGCGATTGGTTTTAAAACCTTACCTTCAAGCGTTCCACATGCGCAAAGCATGATATCCTTCAGCATGGATATACGCTCCAGGATACTTGGCAGGATCTTTTTATGATCTTTGGATTCATTGCTGATCTCTGAGATCATACTCATCAGCGTCATGTCCTCCGACCTTTCGGCAAGCATCTGGTTTTCATTCTCCAGGACCTCAAGCTTGGACCTGAGGTCAGCTATTTCCCTCTCTTTCGGATCCATTATGAAACCCTCCAAAACATCTTCAATTCCACATTGATCTCTTCTGGTGCATCCTCCTGCATGTAGTGTCCTGATCTTGAAATGATCTTCAATGTACTTTCCGGAATATCGTCATGCAATCTGCTGGTTATGCCTGCGGATAGAAAAACATCTTTCTCCGCACGCAGGATCAGTACAGGGAGTTTCATTTGCTTCAACTGATCTGCAACCTCCATGAGATCATTGTTATTCAGGCACTTTGCGAACCTTAAAAAAGATTTTTTTGAACGAGGGTTATCAAAATTAGACCAGAACAGTTCATTGAGTTCATCTGTATAGGTGCTTTCACGGAATGTAGCCTTCCGAACAATTGATTTGTAATAGCCACGATCAAATGCTGCCATGGCCAACTGCCTGAATACCGGCGTTCTCATCGAGGTAATGGGTTGCACCGGCCAGTAATCATAACCAACCGGGTTCAACATTGCTATGGAATGAAACCGTTCAGGATGACTGATCCCCAGGAGCTGAGCGATTCCCCCACCGATATCATGACCGACAATGTGTACTTTTTCAAGACCGAGCTGGTCCATGAATTCGATCAGCAGCGTTGCATGATTTTTCAGAGAAAGGTCAAAATCTGAAGACATATCTGAACTACCGCAGCCCAGCAGATCAACCCTGACCAGGTCATACTCGTCCTCGAGCAGCGGCACAATTTTCCTCCAAATAAAGGAGTAGGTGGTAATCCCGTGAACCATGAGCACAGTCGGACCCGAACCCGATCGCTGGTAGGCCATCTGGAATCCATTGCAACTTACTGTTTTGTATGATGAAGGATCAAATTTCACCTGTCCTGAACTGATTTCTAAGTTAAAGGTACAAATTGTTTTTTTAATACCACTCTACATGATTGTCCTTGCCAGCCGTAACTGAATAAACTTTCGGCCATGCCAACTGTTAAACAGCTAAAGATTTCTAATGGAACTGGAAAAAAGAAAATGTATCCCCTGCGAAGGAGGTGTGCCTC
>JGI12048J13642_10495431_pt1 | contig 10541 bp, 6 predicted proteins | sample ElkSlonscriptome_16_FD_13642 | JGI IMG/M metagenome (IMG submission 13642)
CCCGGTGGACGTCTTCGTGCACACCGGCGCCGGCGCCTACATCTGCGGTGAGGAGACCTCTCTCCTCAACTCGCTCGAGGGCCGTCGCGGTGAGCCGCGCCTCAAGCCCCCCTTCCCCGCCCAGTACGGTGCTTTCGGCATGCCCACCACGGTGAACAACCTGGAGAGCATCGCCGCCGCCGTGCCCATCCTCGAGATGGGCGGCGACAACTTCAGCCAGCTCTCCGAGCTGCATCACATGCGAGATGGCGGCTCCCGCCTCTTCGGCGTCAGCGGCCACGTGAACAACCCCGGAACCTGGGAGTGTGCGGTCGGCCTCACCCTTCGTGAGCTGATCTACGACCTCGGAGGCGGAGTGAAGGGCGGAGAGCTGCTCGGCGTCATTCCTGGCGGATCATCGACCCCGATCATCCGCCCCGACGAAGTCGTCGACGCGCCCAACGAGGACCACCCGATGCACGCGTGGCACGGCAAGAGCGTGCTCGACGTACCCATGGGTGTCGACACCCTCCGCAACTGCGGGACCATGCTCGGCACCTGCTGCGCCACCGTGCTCAGCGACCAGGCTTGCCCGGTTCTGGCCATGCACAACCTGATGCGATTCTACCGCCACGAGTCCTGCGGCCAGTGCACGCCCTGCCGCGAGGGCAGCGGGTGGATCGAGCGCATCCTCGAACGCATCGTGGCGGGCGAAGCCGAGATGGAAGAGCTGGACCGACTCCACGAGATCGCCGGCAACATCATGGGCAACACCATTTGCGCCTTCGGAGAGGGCACGGCCATGCCTGCGCTCGGCTTCCTGCAGAAGTTCCGCAAGGAGTTCGAGGACTTCGTTCGCACGAAGGGCAAGTCCTCCACGGGGCGGCTCACGCTCGCGGCCTCGTCCGACGATCGGGCGGCCTGAGCTACGACGACTATCGAGACGACGACTGGCTCAGGGGGAGCCGACGTAGGGAAGTACAGGCGAACCAGTGAAGTATCTAGAGATCGCTTTCTTCGCGTTCAACGCGCTCCTCACGTTTGGGGGCGGGTTGATCACGGTGGGCTCCCGGAGGCCCATCCGTAGTGCGATGGGCCTGTTGGCCAGCATCTTCGGCATCGCGGGCTGCTACCTGCTGCTCGCCGCCGAATTCCTCGCCGCCATCCAGCTCATCGTCTACGCGGGCGCCGTCGTCATTCTGTTCATCTTCGTCGTCATGCTCCTTGGCTCGGCCGCGGTCTCGCCGTCGGACGCGCGCTCCGCCGTGCCCCGCTACCTGGGTGCAGGCGTGTTCCTGCTTTCGGGCGTTGGCGCCCTGAGCCTCGTCGTCCGCGCCGCCACCGAGCAGGTCGAAGCGCCGGAGACCGTGGCCACCGGCTTCGGCAGCGTCAGCGCCATCGGCCACGAGATCTTCACCTCCCGCATCGTCCCGTTCGAGCTGACGGGAGCCCTGCTCCTCGTCGCCGTCGTGGGCGCCATGGCCGTCGCCCGCGGCAAGCAAATGGACCCGACCCGGCGTCTGGCCAAGTCGGCGCCCGAGCCGGAGGCCGCCGAATGACCGTCCCCGTCAGCTACTTCCTCGTGCTGGCCGCCGCCCTCTTCGCTACGGGCGCGGTCGGCTTTCTCCTCCGCCGCAACCTGCTCGTCCTCTTGATGAGCATCGAGCTCATGCTCAACGCGGTCAACCTCACCCTGGTCTCCTTCAACCGCATTCACGGCGGTGATCACAGCGGCCAGATCCTGGCTTTCTTCATCATCGCCATCGCCGCCGCCGAGGCGGCGGTGGGGCTTGCCATCGTGCTGGCCTTCTTCCGTCTGCGCCAGACGGTGCGATCCGACGAGGCGAACACGCTCAAGAACTGATCGCCCCCGAGACGATCCCCCAACCTCGACCCCGCGCTGAGGTGAGGGGCTCGTCCACGCGAGTCTCGACATGGAGCTTCTTCGACAACAGTTTCCCGCGAACGACTTCGCCCTGCTGGCGCTGGTCCTGCTCGCGCCACTCATCGGAGCCGTCGTCAACGGCGTCTTCGGGCAGCGGCTGGGCAAGGAGGCCGTGCGCACCATGGCGCTGTCGGTCATGGCCCTGGCCTTCGGCCTGAGCGTCGTGACCTTCCTCAACGTCGCCACCATGCACCCTCCCGAAGGCGAGTCGGTGCGCCTGTACTGGAAGGCTTGGGAGTGGTTCTCGCTCACACCCAAGTACCAGAGCTTCGCGGTCGACGTGGCCTTCAGCGTCGATGCGCTGAGCGCGACGATGATGCTCATCGTCACGGGGATCGGCTTCTTGATCCACCTCTATTCGACCGCCTACATGGCGGACGATCCCGGGTTCTTCCGCTTCTTTGCGTATCTGAACCTGTTCATCTTCTCGATGCTCACCCTGATCCTCGGCGACAACATGGTCGTGTTGTTCGTCGGGTGGGAGGGTGTCGGTCTCTGCTCGTACCTGCTCATCGGCTTCTGGTTCGAAGACGAGAAGAAGGCCTCAGCGGGCAAGAAGGCCTTCATCACCAACCGCATTGGCGACTTCGGTCTGCTGGTGGCGATGGCGATCCTTCTCTACCACGCGGGCGGCGACCTCGGCTGGACCTCGCTCGAGGATCGGGCGGCCAGCCTCACCCACGAGATCACGATGTGGCCGCCGAACCAGTCGTTCCTGCGTGCGATGCCTTTGGGCATCGGCGAACACCTTCGTCCCGATGCGCCCATCAAGGTGAGCGTCGCCACCCTCGCCTGCTTCTTCCTCTTCCTCGGATGCATGGGCAAGAGCGCGCAGATCCCGCTCTACGTGTGGCTGCCCGACGCCATGGCCGGCCCTACGCCGGTCTCCGCCCTCATCCACGCGGCGACCATGGTCACCGCCGGCGTCTACCTCGTCGCGCGCACCTCTTTCCTCTTCGTGCTCTCACCGGCCGCCATGGCCCTTGTGGCGGGAACCGGCGCGCTGACGGCCTTACTCGCCGCCACCATCGCCTTCGCCCAAACCGATCTGAAGAAGGTCCTCGCCTATTCGACCGTGAGCCAGCTCGGCTTCATGTTCGTGGGCGTGGGCGTGGGCGCATTCGGACCGGGCTTCTTCCACGTCATCACCCACGCCTTCTTCAAGGGCTGCCTCTTCCTCTGTGCGGGTTCCGTCATCCACTCGATGCACGCCCGCATCCACAATGAGGAGGGCTCGCAAGACATGCGCAACATGGGGGGGCTGAGGAAGTACATGCCCATCACCCATGGGACCTTCCTCGTGTCGTGTTTGGCCATCGCCGGGGCCCCGGGCCTGTCCGGCTTCTGGTCCAAGGACGAGCTGATGTACAAGGCGTACACGCTGCAGATCATCCCGGCGACCGACACCCTCTGGGTTCCCCCGGTGTGGTTTGGCAAGGCCATCTACGCCATGTGCGCCATCGCCGCGCTCGGCACCGCCTTCTACATGTTCCGCGCCTACTTCCTCACCTTCTGGGGAGACTTCAAGGGCTGGACCATCGTCAAGGGCTGGAAGGACCCCCACGCGGGTCACCACGACGAGCATCACGACGAGCACGACGAGCCGCTCGAGGGCCCCGTGCCCCACGAGTCGCCGCTCCCCATGACCGTGCCGCTGATGATCCTCGCCGCCTTCGCCGCGGTGGGTGGCTTCGTCTACGCCGAGCCGCTTCACATCGCGCCGCTCGGTCACTTCTGGGAGCCGGTCTTCGCCAGCGCCCAGCCCCACATCAAGAACCTCGACCCCGAGCACGCCATGATGGCTCCCCTCCTCGGGGCAGGCGTGGCGATCTTCCTCGCCGGTGCTGGAGGGGCCTACTACGTCTACGTGGTGCAGAAGGGCGCGCCGGCCGCGGCCTTCGTCAAAGCGGCCCCGGCCCTGCACCGTATCGTGCTCGAGAAGTGGAAGGTCGACGAGTTTTACGAGGCCACCGTACTCGGCCTGGTCGACGCCATGGGCGACACCGCCGCCCAGTTCGACAAGTGGGTCATCGACGGTATCCTCGCCCGGCTCACCTCGACCCTGGTCATGGTCTTCGGGACGTTGCTCCGCACGCTGCAGACGGGGCGGGTTCAAGTCTATGCCGCGGGCATGGTCATCGGCGCCGCTACGCTCGGCTGGTTCCTCTTCACGCCTCATGCGGAGGCCAATGCCGACTTCGACACCATGCGGGCCACCGGCGAGCTCAAGCTCACGGCTGCCCCGGGCCACGGCTACGGCTATCACTGGGCCGTCGGCAAGGACGCCGAGGGGCCGGCCAAGGAGGAGGACTTCACCCGGGACGCGAGCCTGCAGCTCAACTTCCGGCAGTGCGAGACCAAGACGATCCATCTCGCGGTCCGCAACGTCTTCGGGCGCCAGGCTCGAGAGTCGTTCACCTACTGCCGCGAGACGCGCCAGGGCTGCTGCAAGCCTGAGGGTGACGTGGCTCCCGCGCCGCAAGATGGGGATATCCCCCCGCTACCGACGATGAACCCGGGCCAGCCTCGTCTGCCGCAGCGCCCGGGCACCGCCCCCGGGAAGGCTCCCGCCATGCCCGGCGGCCCGCGACCTCAGCCGGCCGACCCGCCCGGGATGAATCCCGACGGTACGCCCAAGGGGGGCAACTGACATGCAGCTCTTCTCTGCCTGGCCCGGCATTCTCGCCGCCCTCATCGCCGCCGTCGCGCTGCCGAAGAACGTGAAGGTGAAGCACCGCGCGGGCATGGCCTTCGTCGCCTTCTTCTTCTCGATGAGCCTCGTCTGGCTCTGGCCCGACAACCCCGTGAGCGGGGAGCCGGTCGAAGAGTGGGCCGCGCTGCCCGCCATCCTGGTCGGACTGCCCATCGGCGGCGCCCTCCTGCTGATGTTCATGCCGCGGCAGCTACTCACGCTGCTGCGCGGCGCGACCTACACCATCTTCCTGCTCACCTTCGTCGCCTCGCTTCAGCTGCTGAAGATAGAGTGGACGCCGGGGTGGCACTTCCAGTCGGTCTCGCCGTGGATCGAGTCGGCGGGGATCCGCTGGCACGTGGCCGTCGACGGGATCAGCGTCTGGCTCATCGTCCTGACCACCTTCTCGACCCCCATCGCCGCCTTCGCGTCCTTCGGGTCGATCAGCACTCGGGTCAAGGAGCTCTGCATCTCCCTGCTCCTGCTCCAAGGCGCGATGATCGGCGCCTTCGTCGCGCTCGACCTGTTCCTCTTTTACGTCTTCTGGGAGCTGATGCTCGTGCCGATGTTCATCATGATCGGCATCTGGGGCGGCGCGGAGAAGATCAAGGCCTCGGTCAAGTTCTTCATCTACACGATGACTGGCTCGGTCCTCATGCTGGCCGCCATTCTTTACCTGGTCTGGACCTTCCACGACCTCACCGGCACCTGGTCGTTCGACTTCTTGCACCTCTCGCAGGTCATGCTCCCGGGCACGATGAACGGCTTCGGCGCCCAGGCGCTGTGCTTCTGGGCCTTCTCGCTGGCCTTCTTCATCAAGGTCCCGATGTTCCCCGTTCACACGTGGTTGCCGGACGCACACGTCCAGGCCCCCACCGGAGGCTCGGTCATCCTGGCCGCGGTCATGTTGAAGCTCGGGACCTACGCCTACCTGCGCTTCTCGATGGGGCTCTTCCCCGGACCTGCGCGGTTCTTCGCGCCCACCCTGGCGGGGGTCGCGATCCTGGGGGGCATCATCTACGGCGCGCTCTGCGCCTGGAAGCAGGGCGACGTGAAGCGGCTCGTGGCCTACTCATCGGTGGCCCACCTCGGTTTCGTCATGCTCGGGCTCTTCGGCGGCACACCCGCGGGCATCGAGGGCGCGCTCCTGCAGATGATCAACCACGGCGTGTCCACCGGCGCCCTCTTCATGCTCGTCGGCGTCATCTACGACCGGCGGCATACCCGCGACCTGAGTGAGTTCGGCGGCCTCGCCAAGGTGATGCCGGTCTACGCCGCGCTCTTCATCATCGTGACCATGGCGAGCATCGGCGTGCCCGGCACCAACGGGTTCGTCGGCGAGTTCATGGTCATCGTGGGGACCTACTACTCCGAGCACCTGGCCAACTTCTCGGGCCTGCAGGCCGCCGGTGCGGCATTCGGTGTCATTCTCGCCGCGGTCTACATGCTGGGCGCAGTGCAGAAGATGTTCTTCGGTCCGCTGAAGAACCCCAAGAACAAGCATCTCACCGATATCAGCCCGCGCGAGATGCTGGCGCTGTCGCCCCTCATCATCTTCATCTTCATCATCGGCTTCTTCCCGCGCATGCTGCTCGAACCGATGAAGCCCACGGTCGCCGCCTACTACGGCCAGTTCAATCGGATGATCGACGCGACCACGGTCAAGAACCGCACCTCGCCCGAGGAGGCGCGGCTCATGCCCACCGGCATTTTCGGCGAGGGTTTCCTCGACATGCCAGCGCCTGAGAAGCCCGCTCCAGAGAAGAAGGCGGCCAACCCCCAGGACGACGGCGGCAAGCTCGCCGCGGGAGCGCAGTGATGAACGGGTTCACCGATTCGGTCTTCTTCGCCCTCCTCCCCCTCCTGCTCGTCGCGGTGGGCGGCTTGGCACTCATGCTCACGGAGGTCTTCGCGCAGAAGCGTGAGGGCGGCCCGAGCAGCGATCTCGCCCTCGGCAGCTTCGTGACCTTGCTCGCCGGGGCCGTCGCGGCTCTGGCCCTGCTCATCGTCGGGCCCGAACAGCTCCCCGGCGCCAAGGGCGCGGAGCCCTACCTCATCATCGATCGCTTCACCCTCTACTTCGACATCATCTTGTGTCTCGGCGGCGCCCTAGCCGCGCTGCTCGCGGGGGGCTATCTGCCCGAGCACAAGCTCGATCGGGGTGAATTCTACCCGCTGCTCATCTTCTCCACCGTGGGCGCGATGATGCTCGCTGCCGCCGGCGACCTGCTCAGCATTTTCATCGGCCTCGAGACCATGTCGCTCGGCGTCTACGCGATGGTCGGCTTCCGCCGGGGCTCGATGCGCAGCACCGAGGGCGCGGTGAAGTACTTCCTCCTCGGCTCCTTCGCCGCAGCACTCCTGCTCTACGGCGGCGCGCTCCTCTACGGCGTTACGGCCAGGACCGACCTGGCCGGCATCGGCGAAGCCATCGACGCCGCCACCAAGGCCGGCACCGCCAGTGCCGAGGGCTTTGGCTCCACGGGCTTCAACTGGGGCATGCTCATCCTCGCGATGGTGCTCATCCTGGCCGGACTCGCCTTCAAGGTGAGCGCCGTACCTTTCCACATGTGGACCCCCGACGCCTACGAAGGGGCGCCCACGCCGGCCACCAGCTTCATGGCGGTCGCGGTCAAGAGCGCCGCCTTTGCCATGATGCTGCGGGTGCTCATCTCCGCTTTCGGCGACGAGGCGAGCATGTCCTGGGGCACCGGCTGGCCGCCGGTCATCGCCGCACTCGCCGTGCTCACCATGACCATCGCGAACCTCATCGCGGGCCAGCAGGAGTCGGTCAAGCGCATGCTCGCCTACTCCAGCATCGCCCACGCGGGGTACGTGCTCGTCGGCGTCGTCGCGATGATCGAGCAGGGCAGCGGCGCGCAGGCGAGCGTCATGTTCTACCTCCTCGCCTACACCGTCTCCACCGCGGGGGCCTTCGGCGCCCTCATCCTGTGCGGCAGCCACGGCAAGGAGGCGGTGAGCTACGAAGACCTGGCCGGCATCGGCAAGCGGCACCCCGCCGCTGGCCTCGCCTTCTCGTTCTTCCTGCTCTCGCTGGCCGGGGTTCCTCCGACCGCAGGCTTCTTCGGCAAGCTCTACGTCGTGCGCGCGAGCATCGGCGCCGGCCTCAACGGCCTCGCCATTCTGCTCCTGCTCAACAGCGTCCTCGCCGCGTACTACTACCTGCGCGTCATGGTCTACATGTACATGCGGGAGCCGGCCCCCGGCGCGCCCATCGCGGTGCCCATGAAGTCGGGCTATGTCGCCGCCGCCCTCATCATCGCGGCCATCCTCGTGGTGGGTCTCGGCGTCATGCCGGGGGCGAGCCTCCAGTTCGCCCTGGACGCGGCGCTGGCGCTCCGATGAGCAACCGCTAGGCTGAAGGCTTGCGATGAGCGTGATGCGACCCTCTCTGCTGGCCCTTCCGCTGCTCGCGGTCTTCGCTGGCTGCGGCAACGACGCCCAGAAGCCGAAGCCCGGCGGCGTGGCGACGGCGACCGCGAGCGCCACCGCGAGCGGCGCCCCCACTGCCCCCCTCCCGAAAAAGCCTCAGCCCAAAGCCTACGTAGGCCCCACCGGCACCGTGGTCGGGCGCGTCACCATCACCGGAGACCCGCCCCCAAAGACCAGCTTCAAGTACGAGAAGGGCTGCGAAGGCGCCATCGCGACCTACGGTAAGCTCTTTCGGACGGGCCCGGACGGAGGCCTCGCCGACGCCGTGGTCGCGGTGACCAAGTACGGTGACAACTTCATCCCGCCCAAACAGGACGCCGTCCCCGTCACCATCACCAACTGTGCTTTCTCGCAGCGCACGATCGTGATGACCGATGGGCAGCACCTCACGGTGCAGAACCTGATGAACGCCAAGCAATTCCTTCCCCACCTCGACGGTGCGCGCCAGCCCGCGACGGTCGTGGCCGTCCCGGGGGGGGAGCCGATCAAGGTCTTCAGCCGGGGCGTCTCGCGGTATTGGCTGAGGGACCAGATGGGGCGCCAGCAAATGGTGGCACACGTCTTTCACCTCCCCTACTCCACCGCGACCGTGACCAGCCTCGACGGCAAGTTCCGCATCGAGGGGATCCCGGCCGGAGGCACCGTCGAAGTGAGCGCGATGTTGCCCCAGCTCAAGAACATGAACGCCGTAACCAAGGAGCTGAAGGTGGAGGCGGACAAGGACAACGAGATCGAGCTCGAGCTGAACTTCGACGCCGCCAAGGACACCCCCGCCGACGGTCACGGCGGCACCAAGCCCAAGGGGATGACACCCGCACCGCCGGCCGGGGCGCCCTCAGCGAGCGCCAAGCCCTGACCCCATCGCGCGGTTGGGCCATCCACCAGGGTCGCCTGGGCGAGCGGGCTCGACCCCCTCCGCTCGCCTTCAGGACACCCGCCTTCGACGCCGCGTCCACCCTGCACCGACCAGCGCGAGCAAGGCCCAGAGGCCGGGCTCGTCGTCCGTTGGGCCGGCCCCGGCGCTCGCGCGGCAGTCGCAACCACCCTCGAATTGCGGTGGCTCCTCGCCCCCGGCGCCGACACTACCGCCCGCGCCGCCCATGCCCGTGGTCACGACCGCACCGCCGCCCATACCCCCCGTCGCCATGACGCCGCCCGCGCCGCCCACCATCGCGCCGCCAGCGCCGCCAGCGCCGCCCGCGCCACCGGTGCCGACGCAGCCGTTCGTGTCGTCGCAGGGGCAGGGATCGTTGGTGCCGATGAGACCGTCCATGTCTTCGTCGTCGCAGGCGTCACCCTGGAGCGGGGGCATCTCGGTGGATGCGTCGCAGTTTTCCTGCCCGTTGTTCGGCACCTGAGGACAGTTGTCTACCGGGTCCAGTATCCCGTCGCCGTCCGAGTCCTCGTCCACGCAGGCGTCACCGAAGCCGTCGTTGTCGAAATCCGCTTGGTCGCAGTTCGCGATGGTGGGGCAGTTGTCGTAGATGTCGGTGCCAGTGGTCCCGCTCACCACGAGTTGGAACTGCACACAGCAGACCGCGCCGCCGGGAACCATGCCCATGCCGCCCGCGCCACCGTTGCCGCCCATGCCGCCGCCGCAGGTGCACATCGTCGTCCCCGCTCCGCCAGCGCCGCCCTGGCCGCCGCCGTTGAGGCCGTCATTGGTGCCATCGCAGATGAGGTCACCATCGCTGTCGAGGTCGAGGTAGTTGGGCTCGCCATCGTTGTCGGGGTCGGCGTCACCCTCGTCGAGGTCGGGCCAGCCGTCGGCGTCGCTGTCGAGATCGAGGAAGTCGGGCGAGCCGTCGTTGTCGGTGTCGACGGGCGGGGACCAGATGTCGGCCGTCTGCCCCTCGACCGCGTCCAGAATGCCGTCGCCGTCGCTGTCGAGGTCGAACCAGTTATCCTGTCCCACCCCGTCCAGATTGTTGAGTGGGTCGCCGGGCACGCCGACGTTCTGGACCTCGTAGAAGTCGTTGATCCCGTCATTGTCCGAGTCGGCGTTGACCGTGGAGGAGCCGAGCAGCGCCTCCTCGCCGTCGAGTAGACCGTCGGCGTCATCGTCGTCGTCGCAGGCGTCGCCGTCCGTGTCGCCCCCGGGGAAGCCGTTGACGGCCGGTGCGGTGGCGTCGGTGTTGAGCTGCGTGGCGTTGGAGGTGACGGGGCAGTTGTCGAGGTTGTCGTTCGTCCCGTCGGTGTCGGTATCGGCGAGCGTGGGGTCGGTGGGACCGTTGACTTCGGCCAGATCCGTCAGCGTGTCGCCGTCGGTGTCGTTCGAGTTGGGGTTGGTTCCGAGGTTGTTCACCTCGTCACCGTCGAGCAATCCGTCGTCGTCGCTGTCGTCGTCGTTCGGGTCCGAAGCGGCCATGATCTCCGCCCCATCGAGCAACCCGTCGTCGTCGCTGTCGTCGTCGTTCGGGTCGGTGGAGTGCGTGTTGACCTCGGCCCCGTCGAGCAATCCGTCGTTGTCGC
>JGI12048J13642_10172850_pt1 | contig 10540 bp, 2 predicted proteins | sample ElkSlonscriptome_16_FD_13642 | JGI IMG/M metagenome (IMG submission 13642)
TTGTTCCGTTATCGGTGGAGAGGGCGGGTTTTGTTGTTCCGTTATCGGTGGAGAGGGCGGGTTTTGTTGTTCCGTTATCGGTGGAGAGGGCGGGTTTTGTTGTTCCGTTATCGGTGGATATCTAAATTTAGTCCCTAAACCCGCCCCTACAATTGTCCCTAAACCCGCCCCTACAATTGTGTCAAACCCAGCCCCTACCGTGTCTAAAGGGAAACCAGACAATGGATTTAATCCCTAACTTTAGTTACTGAACTGACGCTCTAGATAGTCTCCCCAAAATTTCACTTTTTAACACATCCTGCTGTTGATTGCTTTGAACAATGACAGCGACTTGATTATTGAATATCTCCATATATCGGCGATCGCGTTCGTTAAAACTTGTCTTGAAATAATCAGGAACATCAATAGAATCAGCGGGATTATCCTCCGAAAAAGTTCCCGGTTTGCGCTTGTTGAGTAACTGCGTCACCCCCAATAACTCCCCATCGCGACTTAAAACAGGCATACAGAGTAAACTGTAGGTGCGATATCCGATTTCTAAATCCATTTGTTTGGCATGTAATGCGCCAACATGGTCATACAAGTCATAGGAAATTATCATCAGTTTACCTGATGCTGCCACTTGACCCGCAAACCCCATACCAATTTCACAGCGAATTTTCCCAACACCGGGAAGTTCAGTCCATAAATCACCCCGTTGGCGATCAACTAGCCACAGGATACTGCGATCAGCATTGGTCAACGTTTGCGCCGCATCCATGACTTTTTGCAGAATTTCCTGAGATGTCCAATTCCCTTGACTAATCGAACTAATCGCTAACCATAACGCATCGATCGCTTGTCGCCCCTGAATGATCCGCATTTCTCGATAAAAGGATTGTACCCCTTCCAGAATCGGCAGAATTGAGGGGACAGATTGAGCCAGTTGCTTTTCATCGGCTTTGCTAAACCCTTTAGGGTCAATACGTTCAGATAATGGTGCGCCGCGATCGCTAGTCGGTTTGAGTTTATTAATTAATTCAATCAGTGCTACCACAGTCTGCTGCGAATTGACGATAGGATAGACTAAATGACTGTGAATCAGAGAATCTTTAAATTGAGGAGTAGCTGTTTGAATTAACGTTGAGAGGCTGGGATGCTGCTGACTAATTCGATGTCGCATTGGTTTAGAGCCAGAGGTTAACTCGCTTCCATCAGGGGCAAGCTGAACTTCTCTTAATTTCCCCGTTTCATTATCAAGAATTAATGACCAAAACGCTTTGTTTTCGCTATTCAAGACAAAAATATTCGTCTGTTCAGTATCCAGGGTCTTGGTCACTGATTTGGCAATAAAATTTAGCATGTTATGCATCACTTCATCGCTATGGTTGCCCACGGCTTGATTAAGCATCACCAGGGTATTGTGAACCCCTTCTTTGGGTTGAATTTGGGTAAACTGCTTTAAAGTTTCATGAGTCTTGGCATATTGCAAAATCACACCCACTCGCTCATTAAACACTTGCATGGACTGACAGTCATGCTCATCAAAACTGGCTTGAAATTGTCCAGGCGGTTGGGGCCAATCTTCAGGTTTATAGAACGGAAAATGCCCGGTTTTACGTTTATTAACTAATTGCGTCACACCAATTAATTCACCATCGGCGTTAAATACAGGCATACAGAGCAAACTACAGGTGCGATAACCCGTGGTGTGGTCAAATTTTCGAGAATTGGTTGCATCAGGATGATCGTAGAGGTCAAAGGGAATATTCAGGGGTTGACCTGTTTTAGCCACCTTACCCACAAATCCCACACCGACAGGGACTCGCATTTGGGTTAAGGAACCATCAGCTTGGAGAATTTTCGTCCACAAATCATGGCGATCGCGATCCAAAAGCCATAAGGTACTGCGGTCAGCATTCATCAGTTTCTTCGCCGCATCCATGACTCGTGGGAGGATTTCTTGAATGTCTAAACTACTCTTATCTAGAGAACGAGTGGCTTCTGCTAAAGCAGCGGTTGCTCGCAGTTTCTTCGTGGCACGATAACAGGATTGACAACTTTCCACAATTTGGCGAATTGCCGGAACAAATTCTGCTAATTGCTTTTGATCTCGTTGACTAAAGCCGTGGCGATTGATCAACCAATGTCCTTGATTATCGGAGTTTTTGGGTCGCTTTAATTTGTTGAGTAATTGAATGACAGCAATAATTTGCTGATTTTCATTAGTAATTGGCAACGCCAAGACATTATAGGTATAATAATTGTATTTTTCATCGTATGCTTTAACCAATTCAGACCGCGCATCTTGGTAAACATTCGAGCGAATATTAATGGATTTGCGAGTTTTTGCCACTTGACCCGCAATTCCTTCCCCTAATCGTACCTGAATATCCAGAAATTCACTCCCTTCATTTTCAGCCACGACTGACCAAAGTTCAGTTTTGTCTTCATTGAGTAAAAAGATGGTCGCGCGATCGGCGCTGAGTAAATCACCAATGCGTAAGGTTACATCTCGCAACACCTCATACAGCGCCTGTGCTGAATCTCTACCATCAGCAACACAAGCTAGTTGAGAGACTAACAGTTTTCGCTCCAGTTCAGCCAAGGTTTTCTGGAATTGGGAATACTGAGGTTCAGGTTCTAAAGCTGCTAGGTGTTTTTTTACCCAACTGGAGTTAAAAACTGACCGATAAATGCGATTGTTAACCTTTAAAATACTCCCTTGTTTGACCACTAATCCCGACAATCGCAGTTCCATTTGTTCAGGACTATCATCATCAATAATTTCGGCGTATCGATTCGGGGAAGTGCCAAACTCTGATATCCCAGGAATGGTAGATGAATGAGATGAAGATAGGATTTTTTGGTAAAGTTTTAACAGAGAACGACTGCGTTGTTCATTTCGGAGTAAGCGATCGCGAATGGTGCGTAAATGTTCGGGTTCATCGTGGCTTTCCCAGTTTTCCAGAATACGCGATCGCACCAGTTGCTCAACCCAGGGGGATTCTTGACCCAGGGGCGGCGCATCATCAGCTTCGACAATCAGTTTGCATAGTTTCTGGGTGAGGAATGGCTGTCCCTGTGTCCAACTGAGTACTGCTTTCGTCAGTTCCTGGGAATTGGCAGATTTGACCGTTAATCCTTGGGTAATAGGTTCGGCTTCGTCTAAGCGAAAACCCGTTAGTTCAATGGCTTCTCCACAGTTGAACGGAAGACTATAGCCTTGAGAACGAATTAAATCCGTTGGCGACGCCACGCCTAAAATCGCAAACGTGAGGCGATTATATTCCGGTTGATCGGCGCGATTATTGTGACAAGCGCGAATTAAACCAAAAAAGTCATTCACGGAAAAAGGCAAACGTAGAACACTGTCTACTTCATCGACAAAGATAATTATTTTTTTTCCAAAAAGTGACTCATGTCTGAGAAGGACATCTTTAATAAATCGCACCAATCCCTGTGTACTGGACAGAGTTTCATATTTGCTCCACCAGCTATCAAAGTCGCCAATTTTCTCCAGGAGATGAAAACTATCGGCTAGGGTATAGGTAATACTGCCATAAAATTCACTCGGCGTAATATCGGGACTAATAATTTCGGTTAAATCAATCGCTGCACAAGCAATTCCTTCCGACTGAAGTCGCGTCATGGTTTGTACGCGCAAGCTAGATTTCCCCATCTGTCGCGAATTCAGGACATAACAAAAGAGTCCCGCTTTTAAGGCTGTATAGAGAGCGCGATCGGCTTGTCGCCAAACATAGGTGGGAGCATCAGCCGGGAGACTACCACCAACTTTATATTCATACATGGTCTACTGAATAAGTCTTGTTGTGGGGGTAGGATGCAGGGGAAGCCTGTAAAGACGTAGCCTGTTACGTCTGGAAGCTGGGGGAGTAAACTTCGAGTATTCTTGGGTGAATCCTCGATAAATCCATAATAATTGGTTGAAGCATAGTTTCTCAAGCGATTTGTTTGTCTAGGCATCCTGCTCCTGTACCCAATACAGATAATACAATTGAGCAAACAAAGTTAAATGACTACTGGCAAACCTCTAGTTTTTCTAGGGCTTGAGGATGGGTAACAAAGTAATAGTTGAGCCAATTGCAGCCTCGCAAGAGCATTTCATTTAATCCTTCAACCCGCCATATCCGTGCCGTACCATCATTTGATGCAGTGGCAAGGTACTTTCCATCGGGGCTAAAACTAACACTCGTTACGGCACTCCGATGTCCCTTAAATTCTGCTAGCGGGTTGCCCCATAAATCCCACAACCGGGCAGTACCGTCCTCACCAGCCGTGGCGATATACAGTTCATTCGGGCTAAAACTCACACTCCTTACCCAACCCTGATGCCCCTTAAATTCCGCAAGCGGGTTGCCCGATAAATCCCATAATCGGGCAGTGCCATCATAACTAGCCGTGGCGATGTATTCTCCAGTGGGGCTAAAGCTGACATTGGTTATCCAGTCTTGATGCCCCTTAAATTCCGTTAGCGGGTTACCCGATAAGTTCCAGAATCGAACCGTGCCATCTTCACCAGCCGTGGCAATGTATTCTCCATTCGGGCTAAAACTGACACTGGTTACCCAGCCTTGATGCCCTTTGAATTCAGCTTTTTGATTACCCGATAAGTCCCACAACCGGGCAGTACCATCCTCACTAGCTGTCGCAATGTATTGCCCATTGGGGCTAAAGCTAACACTGGTTAACCAGTCCTGATGTCCCTTGAATTCGGCTTTTTGCTTGCCAGACAAATCCCACAATCGCGCAGTACCATCCTCCCCAGCCGTGGCAATGTATTCTCCATTCGGGCTAAAACTGACACTGGTTACCCAACCCTGATGTCCCTTAAATTCAGCTTTTTGATTACCCGATAAGTCCCACAGTCGGGCAGTGCCATCCGATGAAGCCGTAGCCATGTATTGCCCATTGGGGCTAAAGCTAACACTGGTTAACCAGCTCTGATGTCCTTTAAATTTAGCTTTTTGGTTGCTAAACAAGTCCCACAACCGGACATGAACCCCCCCTTGAAATTCAACGAGCTGCTTCCCGGATAAATTCCACAATCGGGCAGTACCATCCTCCCCAGCCGTGGCGATATATTCTCCATTGGGGCTAAAACTCACACTCAAGACTTTGCCTTGATGCCCCGCGAATTCCATCAACTGTTTCCCAGATAAATTCCACAATCGGGCAGTACCATCCTCCCCAGCCGTGGCGATGTATTCTCCATTGGGGCTAAAGCTGACACTCCAGACTTGACCTTGATGCTGGTTGAATTCCACTAGCTGTTTCCCAGATAAGTCCCACAATCGGGCAGTACCATCCTCCCCAGCCGTGGCGATATATTCTCCATTGGGGCTAAAACTCACACTCAAGACTTTGCCTTGATGCTGGTTGAATTCCACTAGCTGTTTCCCAGATAAGTCCCACAATCGGGCAGTACCATCCTCCCCAGCCGTGGCGACGGATTCACCATTGGGGCTAAAACTGACATGGGTTACCCAACCCTGATGTCCCTTTAATTCAGCTTGTTGATTGCCTGATAAGTCCCACAGTCGAGCGGTGCCATCCGATGAAGCCGTAGCCATGTACTCACTATTCGGGCTAAAACTGACATGCCATATTCGGCGCTGATGCCCTTTGATTTGATTCCGTTCTCGAATGTTGTCGAGAATTTGTTGTAGGGCGACAACGGGACTGGTGGTAAGTTCCTCTGGGAGGAGACGACTATCTTGCGCCTGCTTTTGCAAAGCTTGTCCTGCTTCCATGGCTAAAAGTAACCCTTCTAGTTCGCCACCCATACCCTCAAACTGTTGTAAGGCTTGTAAACTGACCCGTTCGAGTCGAGTACTTTCCATCGTCTGTTTTAGTTCTCCAATGACTAAGTTGACGACGATTCCTGCAACTCCTGCCCCAAATAAAGAGACGAACAGAATGCCCAAGCCCATGCGAATCGTGCGTTGGGCTTTATGTGTCGCCTCAACCAATATCTGATTTGCCTGTTCTGCTGCCTCCTTTTGCTTTCTCTGTGCCTGCAAAGCCATTTGTTTGTCCAATTCTTGGCTAGCCGCTAAGAAGTGATAATCGCGATCGCTTAAACTTTTATTAGTTGCCCACGCCCATGCTTCTTGCAATGCCCGCCCCTGCAACAACCCTGATTCATCTTGACGATTTGATCCCTCCCAGGCAGTAATGCCCTGACTATAGGGTCGCAGATTGGCTAATTCTTTCTCCACCCAACGATGGTTAAAAATCCCGGCATAAATGGGGTTATAAACTTTTAAATATCCCTGGTGTCTAACCACCAATCCCGTCAGTCGCAATTCAACTTGTTCCGGACTCTCGTCTGTGGGGATTTGTCCCTGCTGTAAGATGTGCTGATAGAGTCCCAGCAGTCTACCTGCACGATGCTCATTTGCCAGGATGCGATCGCGTATCGTTCTTAAATGCTCCGGTTCATCCCAGGCTTCCCAGTTTTCTATAATACACTGCTGCACTAACAGCTCAATTTCTTTAGTCGCCGATGGATTATCGGGATAGAATTCCTGACCCCTTGTATCCCATTCTTGAACAATGAAAGAACATAGTTTTTGAGTCAGAAACGGTTGTCCTCCTGTCCAATCCAATACCTCAGTTAAAACCGCTTCAGCATTCTCTACGTAATTCTGTAATCCTTTGATTAACGCTGACTTGGCTTCGGCAAAAGTAAAGCCGGTTAACTCAATTGCCTGACCAATATTAAACGGCGTCCGCTGTTTGTCGGCGATCAAATCTGATGGCGTAGCCACTCCCAACAAACAAAAGGTGAGGCGTTGGTAGTCGGGGTTATCGACCCGTTGGTTATAGCAAGCTCGGATAAAGGCAAAAAAGTCATCTTTGAACTTAATTTTCAGGATACTATCGATTTCATCGATAAAAATAACGATAGTTTCAGATAACTCAATTAACAGTACATCATCAATAAATTCACTCAAGCGTTGTACTGGGGATAAAACTTCGCGATCGCGCCACCAGTTGCTAAAGTTAATTTTCCTGGAAAGACGAAACCCACGTAATAACTCAGACACCAATCCGCCATACCATTCTTCTGGCGTCACATGGCTACCAATGCGAGTCATATCAATCGCGGCACATTTAATCCCTTGGGCTTTTAGCTTCTTCGTCATCTGCACCCGCAAGCTGGATTTACCCATCTGTCGAGAGTTGAGAACGTAGCAAAACTCTCCGTTAATTAATCCCTGATACAATTGAGCATCCGCCTGTCGCACCACATAGGTTGGATGTTGATACTCTAGACTTCCACCGACTTTGTAATAGTTTATATCTGGCATACCCTTGACGAATGACTTAACTTTTATTGTGCCCACCTACTTAACCTCGTCACTCTCTACACTCTCCAACTCTCCTACGTGCTTGAGGATGACTAGCCAGATAATCCTTCAGCCATTGACAACCTCGATAAAGGAGTTGATTTAATCCTTCTACCCGCCACAGTCTTGCCGTACAGTCATTTGAGCTAGTGGCAAGATACTGACCATCTGGACTAAAACTCACACTTGACACTCTGCCTTGATGTCCTTTATATTCGGCAATTGGATTTCCCGATAAGTCCCACAATCTGGCTGTGCCGTCACCTGAGCCAGTGGCAAGATACTGACCATCCGGACTAAAACTGACACTAGATACTCCGCCCTGATGTCCCTTGAATTTGGCTAACAGCGTTCCTGATAAATTCCATAGTCGTGTTGTGCGGTCAGTGGACGCGGTGGCAATAGACTGACCATTCGGGCTAAAACTAATATGTCCAACTCTACCTCGATGTCCTTTAAATTCCGCCAGTAGCTTTCCTGACACGTTCCATAACTGGGCTTTGCGGTTACCTGATGTCGTGGCTAGGCGTTCTCCATCTGGACTAAAACAGACATGCCATACCCGACTCTTATGGGATTTGAGTACCCTCAATTGGTTTCCCGATAAATCCCACAACCTCAGTGTGCGATCATCTGAAGTTGTAGCAATTGTCTTCCCATCTGGACTAAAAGTGGCACAGGTGACAATGCCCTGATGTCCCCTAATTTCTACAATCTGTTGGCTAGCTAAGTTCCATAGTCTTGCCGTACCATCCTCTGAAGCAGTGACAAGATGTTCTCCCCTTGGACTAAAACATACCGTTCTCACCCAACTCTCGTGTCCGTTAAATTCAGCAATTAACTTGCCCGATAAATCCCATAACTTCGCTGTACCGTCAGCAGATGCGGTAGCCAGATACTCACCTTGAGGAGAAAAACTAACCTGTTCAACCCAGTCTGTATGTCCCTTAAATTCCGGTTGCGGGTTGGGCAATAAGTGCCATAGTTTAATCGTTCTGTCACTTGAGGCAGTAATTAACTGATTCCCTTGGGGAGAAAAAGAGATACTTTTAACCCAGTTGGCATGTCCGTTAAATGCGGCAATCTGTTTACCGGATAAATCCCATAATCGTGCCGTTTGGTCGGCAGAGGCGGTAGCGATAAACTCACCTTGAGGGGAAAACCTGACACAAGTGACTACCCCTTGATGTCCGTTAAACGTGGCAATCTGTTTACCGAATAAATCCCATAATCGTGCCGTTTGGTCGGCAGAGGCGGTGGCGAACGAGTCACCTTGAGGAGAAAAACTGACACAAGTGACTACTCCTTGATGCCCGTTACATTCGGCAATCTGTTTACCCGATAAGTGCCACAACTTGGCTGTGCTGTCACCTGAAGCCGTGACAAGATACTGACCATTGGGACTAAAATCGACGCTATTGACCCATTCGTTGTGTCCAATAAATTCAGTAATCATGTTTCCTGATAAGTTCCACAACCTTGCTGTACTATCCGTAGAAGCCGTGGCAAGATATTGACTATCGGGACTAAAACAAACTGACCTGACCCCATTGCTGTGTCCAATAAAATCAGCAATCAGGTTACCCGATAAATCCCATACCTTTGCAGTTCCATCCTCTGAGGCAGTAGCAAGATATCGCCCATTCGGACTAAAACTGAGACGCTTCACCATGCCCTGATGCCCTTTAAATTTGGCTAGCTGCTTACCCGATAAATTCCATAGTCTGGGGGAGGCATATTCTGTGACTGTGGCAAAGTATTTACCATTGGGATTAAACATTACATCTACATGTCTAACCTTGCCTTGATTGAAGGAGAATTGATTGTATTCTCGAATATTATCCAAAATCACCTGTAATGCCAGTAGCGGACTGGTTGCTGGATAGGTTTGTACGGGGCGACCATCTTGCACTAGCTGTCGTAACGCTTCCCCTGACTCCATGGCGGCGAGTAAGGCTTCGATTTCGCCGAAACCTGACTCAAACTGTCGCAGTGCTTTCACACCTGCCCTCTCAATTTGTGACCCTTCTTTGGCTTCTGCTAAGAGTTGTTCGGCTTTTTGTTTGGCTGAAGCTAAAATTTGTTTGGCTTGCCGTTCTGCCTCTAATTCTTGTTGTTGGCTTTCGGTTAAGAAGGCATAATCGACAACCCCTAAACTTTTATTCGCTGCCCACGCCAAGGCTTCTTGTAATGCCTCGCCGCGCAACAGTCGGGATTTATCTTGACAGTTCGATTCCTCCCAGGCTCTAATCGCTTGAGAGTAAGGTCGTAAATTGGCTAATTCCTGCTCTACCCAACGATGGTTAAAAATCCCGGCATAAATGGGGTTATAAACTCTTAAATATCCTTGCTGTCTAACGACTAAGCCTGTCAGTCGCAATTCGACTTGTTCCGGACTCTCATCTGTGGGAATTTGTCCCTGCTGTAAGATTTGCTGATAGAGTCCCAGTAATCTACCTGCACGCTGTTCATTTACCAGGATGCGATCGCGTATCGTTTTGAAATGCTCTGGTTCATCCCACGCTTCCCAGTTTTCGATAATACACTGTTGAACTAACGACTCAATCTCTTTAGTCGCCGATGGATTGTCGGGATGGAATTCCTGACCCATTGTATCCCATTCTTGAACAATGAGATAACACAATTTTTGGGTCAGAAACGGTTGTCCTCCTGTCCAATCCAATACCTCAGCTAAAACGGCTTCAGCATTCTCTACGTAATTCTGCAATCCTTTGATTAACGCTGACTTAGCTTCGGCAAAAGTAAACCCGGTTAACTCAATGGCTTGACCAATATTAAATGGGGTGCGCTGTTTGTCTGCGATCAAATCCGATGGCGTAGCCACTCCCAACAGACAAAACGTTAGACGTTGATAGTCGGGATTATCGACCCGTTGATTATAGCAAGCCCGGATAAAGGCAAAAAAGTCATCTTTGAACTTAATTTTCAGGATACTATCGATTTCATCTATAAAAATAACGATATTGTCGGATAACTCAATTAACAGTACATCATCGATAAATTCACTCAAGCGTTGTACTGGGGATAACAGAGAGCGATCGCGCCACCAGTTGCTAAAGTTAATTTTCCTCGAAAGTCGAAACCCACGCAATAATTCAGACACCAATCCCCCATACCATTCTTCCGGCGTCACATGGCTCCCAATGCGAGTCATATCAATCGCC